>Ga0172376_10000178_pt1 | contig 80465 bp, 94 predicted proteins | sample Lak35m_FD_121114 | JGI IMG/M metagenome (GOLD analysis project Ga0172376, IMG submission 121114) | Freshwater microbial communities from Kabuno Bay, South-Kivu, Congo - kab_092012_35m | ecosystem: Environmental > Aquatic > Freshwater > Lake | place: Democratic Republic of the Congo: South-Kivu... | reverse complement strand
CCTAGACAGAGCAAAAATTCACAAATATTGGGACTTGATTCCTGACGATACCGATGTTATAATTACACACGGGCCTCCTGCGGGAGTTTTAGACTTAACTAAGCATTTAGAATTAGAACAAGCCGGATGCAAAAATTTATATAAAAGAATAAGCCAGATTAATCCCCGGGCTCATTTGTTTGGACACATCCATAATTCGGAGTATGTAAAAAATTCTGGCTTGCTTCAACAGGCCGGGCTAAGAACTGTTTTTAGCAATGGTTCTTGCGTAGAAGATAGAACAATGAATATAGTAAACAACGGAAATATTTTGTATGTTTAACAAAAAATGGGATAAGTGGTTCTTAGGGCTAGCTCAATATGTTTCTACAGCTTCTAAAGATCCATCTACTAAAGTAGGAGCCGTGATCGTAGCTCCTGATCGCAGAGTTGTTTCTACCGGCTATAATGGGCTTCCTAGAGGCGTAGAAGACACAGAGGAAAGACTTAATAACAGAGAGCTAAAATATCAGCTTATTGTTCACGCAGAGCGTAACGCACTATTATTTGCCCGCGAACCGCTTGATGGATGCACTATTTTCACTACGCCCTTTGCTCCCTGCTCAGTATGCGCCGGAATGATTATTCAGTCTGGTATAAAAAATATTGTGTCTTTTTACGTTGAAGACACAAAATGGCTTGACTCTTTCAGGTTATCTAGTAAAATGTTTGAAGAGGCTGGCATTAAAATGATTTTATATGAAGATTCTGATTGTATTGGTTATCGGAGTCGTTATAAATGAGCGTTGTCTTAATGCACCCACAAAACGAGAAGCACGTTAATTACAGCAATGTATTTCCTCAAGACACCAATGATAGGGGCACTATTTTTGGGGGCAAACTTTTTTCTGAAATCGACTTGACAGTAGCCCAGCATTGTACTAAACTACTACTACAATCCGAGTGTGAGGATGCTGTTACCGTTAACGCTAATATTAACTATCACGCCGGGGCTGTTTTGGGTGATGTGTTGAGGCATGAGAGCACGCTAATTAAAGCTGGGATCAAGTCGTTAACTTTTGAGGTAGAGACCTACGCCATTAGAAAGAGTGGCGAAGCCAAGATATCTACGGCACAACTGGTTTTCGTATCGAGAAAAGGGGGCGTAGCAAGCCCGCATGGAATACAATGAGTATATTATCGGAAGCTAACGAAAGACTTAGGCATAAGATACGATGCTTAGAAAATAAAATCGAGCATTTTGAAAATATCCCATCTGAATATAAGTATATTTGGGATAAAAAATGGGAAGATATGACCGAGGCTGAGCAAGATGCTTATTATAAAGCTATTCCAGCCGCAAAATTAATGCCTATTGATACACAAACAACAGAAGAATATCTTAGAAAACATTCTGTTTTAGAAGGATATAAATTAAGTGGAAAACACAGTTGAATTAATTGGGTGGTATGGCGGTGATTTAGAGTTGGTTAAGAATATCGAGGGACAACCTTTTAAACACACTTTAGAGGCATGGGGATACTAAAATGGGAGTTAATTATAGTCAGTATTGTTATTTGGGACTAGCTTTTGACTTGGACGAAATTGAGGTTCTTGAAAGCCCAGCAGAATACAAATTGGAAGATAGGTATGATGTAAAAACAGGAAAGGTGACACATCAAGAAGAGATTTTAGTAAAAGAAGAAGTGTCTTATTATAAAATAAATGATGTTAAGTTTGAACATCCAGATGATTATAGAGATAGAGGTTTTGACACTAGATTTGATAGTTATAATGACCGCATTTATATCGGATATAGCATTGGAAATTTTCATGACTACGGAAGAGTGGATTTGCTAGAAGGGTCTACTAGTCTCGATGAATTAATAAAAATGTCTAATAAAATAAAAAAAGCTTTTCCAGAATATAAAGATAGAGTTATGCTACATTTTTTTAATATCGTGGGATAAAACATGAAAGATTCAGGAATGTCAAATAGTCAATTTATGAAGGCTCAAAAGGCTTTTCAAGATCAGCACCCAGAATATACTCGGCTGGTAAATTCAATCAAGCCAGAAAAAAATTCGCCCGGATTTTTTGAAAGGCTCTTGACAGCGCTAAAAAGTTATGTAAAATATATTACAAGAAGCGGCACTGGACGCTAATATAAGTGTAGATGGGGCGTAAGGTAAGCTGGTTGCATCCGGCACTCTTAAATCATTATGAGTGCTTAGAAAGAAATTTCTAAAGTAGAACTGCTTAAATTCGGTGAAGGTTGTAAAATACTAATACCGAGCCAAGCATCGCAAGATGAAGGTGTAGAGACTTGACAGGCAGCACCTAAAGAGAAATCTATGGTGAAGATAAAGTCCAGACTACAAACAGAGTTAATCTGGCGATGAAAATCGTGGTGGTAAGATAAGGTGCTCATAGGTTGGTTCGATTCCAACACGCCCTACTGTTTGTTTAGCCATAAGGCTATTTATTATTTTTTTTGAAAGGGGTTCTTAAATGAACTGGAGTGTACTTACAACTAATTCTTCTCAAATTGATCTTTTGCGAATGTTTGCAGAAGGACGGGTAAGCGGTCGTCAACTGTACGAGGTATACAAGTATACTGAAGCCGGTGGCGTTGTGCGTAATCTATTGAGAGATAAGGGCGTTTTGGAAGCTCGTAGGCTTGCACGCAGAGCGCTAAATCGTCGATCAGTCAAGATTGGATAATTATGGAAAGAAAAAAACGAATAGAAAAACAAATGAAAAAAATTCGAGCCAGCAATATTAAAAATAGAGCTATCGAAAATGAAACTAGAAAGCTGAAGGAAGAAGCTTTAAAAATGGTTGAGAAAATGAAGCCGATTAGAAATCCCTCTCATTCGCCCGGGGCTCTTATTAGTATTGAAATTATTGATTCTGTAGAAATAGATCAGGATATTCAATACAAATATAAAGACTGGACACGATTAGCCAAAGTGATTAGCAAGGAAAGTCGGCCAAATCTACAAATTCTAGGAGTTTCTAAAATTCCGTATGAAAATGTAGATCTTTTTAAAGTTAAGGAAAATCGACTGTATAGGGCTTGATTTTTTAGGATCGCGGGATACAATTAGGGGGTGGAGAAATTCATCCCCTTTTTTATTGGAGTAATCATGGTTAATACGGGCACTTGGAATAGCGATTTTTGTGTAATATTAGTTTTATTAATGCTACTTCCACTTTTTATACATTTTTTTGCTGAAATTGTTAGATCATGCTGTAACACAGGTATCGCAGAGAACAATATAACAGAAAACGACTTTGACTCAATTGCACAGACAGCAATGAAGCAAGCCGTACAAGAATAGTTCCGCTAGAACTTGGGTGACTAAGCACATTTTCGAACCAAAACGCAAAAAAGCCAAGAAAAAGAAACAGTCAGCGCAATTTTTGACAAATAAAACTGTTATGCAAGATTGTTTAGATGGGTTAGTAAAGCTAAAATACAAGAAAGAAGACGCTAAAAAAGTCGTAATAAAGGTTGCTAAGCGTAAAGAATATAAAGATGCTGGGGTAATGCTTGTTGATTGTCTAAAGGAGATCTGATATGTATTGCTTTTACTGTGAACTGTGTAAAGAATATAAAGAGGAATTTAAATGCGAAACTCTGGATATTATTGATACTATTAATGGCCGTGTTTTTCTATTTAAGTGCCCTGATTGTGATTTAACTCAAACAAGTTTTTTAGAATTAAATTTAGAGGAGTATTCAGATGCCGTTACCCAAACCTAAAAAAGACGAGCAGGAAAACCAATACATGGCTCGTTGCATGGCCTTTTTGGCCGATGAAGATAAGCCCAATGAACAAAAAGTAGCCATGTGTATAACAACGTTCCGCTCTAATGGCGACGAGGCACAGGCCGAGCTTATCAATAAAATGGATATCGCTTACTGTAGCATTAAATATTTAGAAGAAATTGAACTCGGATCTGAAGAAGAATTAACAGTTGCAAATTTTTATATTCCAGCCGATGACGAATACGAAGATTTTGGCGAGACCACTGAAGAAGTATCGGCAGCTAGTCTTTGGGAAAATATTCGTAAGAAGAAAGAAAGGATGGGAAAGAAATATAAGCCAGCAAAGCCGGGCGATAAAGATAGGCCAGACCCAGAGGCTTGGAAAAAAGCTCAGTCTAAATTTAAATATAAAAATATGAAGACTGGAGAAGTCCATATGTATGATCGAAGAGGAGATTATACGAAAGATGGGCAAAAACTATTCTATCTTGGAGAAGCGTCTATAGAAGAAGCCAGTGAAGAACTTCTAGAATCTATGGCTGCTGAATATCAGGGTCGTAAAGTCACCTTAAACAAGCCCTTTAGAACTCCCAGCGGCCCCAAGAAATTTGCTGTTTACACTAACAACGAGAGCGGAAATGTAGTTATCGTGCGTTTTGGCGATCCGAACATGAAAATCAAAAAGAACGTTCCAGAACGCAGAAAGTCCTTTAGGGCTCGACATAATTGTGACAGTCCGGGGCCTAAGTGGAAAGCTCGGTACTGGGCGTGCAAGAGTTGGTAATGGTAAAATAAATCCATATTTAATTCCTCCCATGTGTTATTATATGCCAAGGGAGGATTTTTTATGCAATATGAAAATATAGAAGGCTGGTTTGATAGTAATGATGTTAAGCTGTACGAGGAAATGGTTTCTTCCGCAAAAGACGGGGCTGTTTTTGTAGAGATAGGATGTTTTAAGGGACGCAGCACAGTTGCTATGTGTGAGCTAATACAGAAATATAATAAGCAAATAAACTTTTTTGCCGTTGATCATTTTAAAGGATCTTGGGAGCATCAAGACGATCCAACTCTTAAAGATCTTTTTAAAATTTTCTTACAAAACACTATAGACTATAACAAATCACTAAATATAATACCACAACCATCTGAAATGGCGGCAGAAAACTTTAAAGATGGAAGCATAGATTTTGTTTATATAGATGCATCTCACGACTACGAATCTGTTAAAAAAGATTTGAATGTTTGGTTTCCTAAATTAAAATATGATGGAGTCATGGGTGGACATGATTATGGGTGGGAGAGTGTGAAACAAGCCGTAGACGAATTTGCAAATAAAAATAATTTACAAGCAATAGCACACGGATACACAAATTGGAAATTAATATGATAGATTTTTTTATTATTCAAAATAAAACAAAAGTTCCGCCGATTTATTCAACATCAAACAAAGATGACAGGGGAATAGGCTACAGGCCATGCTTAGAATCCTTGGAAAAACAGGCTAAAGAACTCGGAGTTGTAGTAAATATTAAACCCGTAGAGCTTAACGAAGTGCCAACATCTACTAAGTCGCTGCTGGTTGGGTTTTTATGTGAGAACAATTTAATACCAGACGATTATTTGGCCCGGGTATTGTCTTTAAATAACCTATATAGATCGGCCAATGGTTTCATAGGAGATCATACCGCGATCTATAACTGTAATCATGATAATCAAATTGATGCAGAGCTAATACAAACATACCATAGGAGATTGATAGGTTCTGATTGGAATAAAAATAGTTTGATGGAGTATACAGATGAAGTCACAGTGCCACTGATATACGGGTCCATTTTTAATGGATATTACTATAATTCTAATGGGGGCTTCACAGCAACATTAACGCCTAGAACACTATCACCAATATGCCCGGGTCTAATTAATAAAGAAAATCAATTAGTATGGGCAAAGAGGCTAAATGTTTTTGAATTTATTCCAATTCCAGAAATTAATGATACGACATTTGGCAACTGGTTTTATGAAATGGGCTTCTTTTCTAAGGAAAAGCATGACAACAACGCTGATTTACTTTTACTAAAATCGAAGTTTCTTAGAGAAACAAAAGAAAGAAAAAGAGTAGATTTTCTTTGCTGGATGTGTGACACAGGTTGCTATGAATCCTTTTTGGGATATAAGCTTGGATGAAATTAAATTTATCAAAATGCGAAGGATTTTCAATGCATAGGTCTGGATGGTCTTATGCAATTAGGTGTTTAAAACCATTTCATTCGAATAATGGAATTTTTTTGGACGATTTTGTAGAAAGAAAATTTATATGGAATAGAAATAAAGACAGCTCGTACTATGATTTTCCTTGGATAGGAATTTTGCATATACCAAGACACAATAAGCCAGAATTTGATAAAAAAAACTCATTAGATTTTTTATTCGAACAATCAAATTTTCAAAAATCTTTAAAAAAATGCATGTGTTTGATCGCTTTATCAGAAAGTTTATTATTAGATATTAAAGAACTTTTAAATAAATTGAAAGTAAATATACCGACATTTTCAGTAAAACACCCCACGGAAAAAACTCAAATATGCTGGAGTCCTGATGAATTTTTAAAAAATAAATCAATAACTCAACTTGGGTATTGGCTAAGAAACCTTGAAGAATTTTCTAATATATGTAATTTTTTAAAAATAAACCATATAAAATATAAAACATATTGTATGCCGGGATTTGTCGAAGAGTATTTAAAAATATGGCAAAGAATTAGCTGCTTTGCGGGTAAAGATTATATGATTCATGAACCAACAAGATTAGATAATTTAGAATATGACGAACATTTAAGTAAAACATTAGTATATGTGTGCATGTGGGCTACCTCTGCTAATAATGGAATTATCGAACCTATGATAAGAAACACCCCCATCATAACTAATAAATTACCAGCAACTACAGAATATTTAGGAGAAGACTATCCCTTATATTATGAAGGTCCAGAAGATATAGTTAACATAGAAAAGATATTACAGTGTCATGAATATCTAAAAAATATGAATAAAGATTTTTTGCACGGAGATTATTTTGCTAATGACTTTATTACCAAGCTAGAAAAAAGCATATGACAAAAAGAATTATAATTACAGGAGCTTTTTCAAATGGGCACTCTTTATTATACAAGGGATTGTGCCGTTGGCAAATTAGAGCCCTGTGCAATTTAGATAAATATTGTGAGTATATTAATTGTGACTTTTCGGTTATCGATAACTCAACTCCGTTCAATGATATTTATAATAAAATAAGAAGATACGGTAACTATCATCCGTGTGTTTGGGCTCCAGCAACCCTATGTAGTGTATATGGATTTTTAACAACAAAAAATTATGATGAAATAATTTGGATGGATTTAGATTTAATACCAAATAAATCAAAAAATGTTTTTGAAGAAATGCCAAGCAGTTTTCATCTTATGCATAACATGCTTTCTAGAGAAAACGAGATATCGTTTTTTCACATAAAAAGAAAAACAGAATTTTTAAAACAGGTTATGAATTTAAACGATGCATCATTATATGATACTAATGCCGGACTAATAAAGATGAACTTAGAAACTGTAGACAAATTTGATAATTTTTGCAGGGATTATTTTTTAGATATAAGAAACGATCAGCATATAAAAAATTTATTAGCTAAATATGAAGACATGCATGGTAAAAAAAAATACGAATTTATATGCGATGAATGTATATATGACGCATTTTGCAATATAACCAAAATAGAAATATTTCATCCTATGGAAGTTGATTTAAGCCACCATTTAGTTCAACAGTCTGATGAAAAAATATTGCAGCAAAAAACAAATAGATTTATACATTTTGCTGGCGAAGATAAAAAATATATTCCGGTATTTTTAAACGCGCAAGAGGAAATATAAATGATCGTACAATCTCCAATTAATACACTTGGTTACGGATACACCGGATATCATATTACTAAACAGTTAGCTAAATTAACTAATGTCTCTCTATATCCAATCGGACAAATAGACCCTTCTTTATCCGACATAGAAAGTAATCTTTGGCTTAATAAAAAATATAAGTCAGACGATGTAGAAATAAAAATTTGGCACCAGCATGAATTAACCACTTGGATAACTAAGGGAAGACGAATAGGTTTTCCTATTTTCGAATTAACTCATTTCACTAAACAGGAAGTAGAAAGTTTAAAGCATTGCGACCACCTGTTTGTCCCAAGCAAATGGGCGCAGCGCGTGATAAGAGACCATATTGAAACTCCTAACTCTGTCGTTCCTTTGGGCGTAGACAACCTTATATTTAATGATTTAAATAACTCAACAAGAAAAGAAACTATTTTTTTTAATTGTGGAAAGTGGGAAATTAGAAAAGGTCATGATGTTTTAATCGAATGTTTTAACAGAGCGTTTTCTCCGCAGGATGACGTAGAGCTTTGGCTAATGTGTCACAATCCATTTATTGATAATTCTTATTGGGATAATTTGGTAAAAAATAGTAAACTTGCCCATAAAATAAAACTAATACCCAGACAACCCACTCAAAAAAATGTGTATAATATAATGAGACAAGTTGATTGCGGCGTATTTCCAGCTAGAGCAGAAGGGTGGAATTTGGAATTATTAGAACTGATGGCCTGTGGAAAACAAGTAATTGCCACTAATTATTCTGCTCATACCGAATTTTGCAATCAAAAAAATGCCAAATTAATAAATATAGACTCCTTAGAGCTTGCACAAGATGGTATCTGGTTTCGCGGACAAGGGTTATGGGCTCAAATCAAAGAAACCCAAAAAGAACAGCTTATTGAATACATGAAAGATGTTCATAAATTAAAACAGTCAGCAGGATTTTCAAAGAATGACGCAGGTGTAGAAACAGCAAGACGTTTTACATGGGAAAATTCTGCTAAAGAAATTATAAAAATTACAGGAGACTAAAATGATTTTCAACACCCCTTTACAACTGTTAAACGCCTATAAAAATGGTTTTATTGGTTCTGTTTGTGACGAAAAGGGGCGCGAAAAACTTTTATCTGAATCAAAGCATCCTTTTTTTGGGGCAGCGGCAGGACCAATCGCTGGTTCTGGAAAAGGCCAAATGGCCCTTCTTTTTAAAAATCTTTTAAGATTTGATCCAAAAGCTTTTAACGAGAGGCAAGTCACCGGGGATTGTCGGAAAAAAGATGGTCTTATCCTTGGGCCAGATTTTGTAAAAAAGATTCAGGATATTAAAATTGGAGACAGAGTTTATGCTGGTGATGGTAGTATAACTACAGTTATATCTACAATGGTAAAAAAATCTAATAATCCAATTCTAAAGATTTACACAAAAGGGGGGTTGCCATTAGAAGTTACTTCTGATCATAAATTATTAGCTTATCGTTTTGGAGAGTTTGTTGATAATAATACAAAATGTCGTAGAAGATATAGTCCGGGCTCTTCACGATCTGTTTTAGAAAGTGAAAATAATAAAAGACACGCAGTTTTCGCTTCTAGAAAAGCTGAGCTAATTTCGGCTAAAGAATTAACAGAAGCAGACTATTTGCTTTGTCCAATTAATTTTAAAATAGATTCTAAAATACCAGAAGATATGCTAATGTGTATGGGGGATAAAGAAACTAGATGGTTGATAGGTTTATTTTTAGGCGATGGTCATGCAAAAGTATCATCTAAAACGCTCGAATGGGGGTGTACTACCGACGAACCAGAAATAGAAAAAAGGCTTTGTAATGCGTTAAACCTATTAAATATTACTTGGAATTCTTATTTCCATTGCCCAAAAATAAGCAGAAAAGCTAGAAAGGTTTATACTCATAAGCAAGAAAAATTGTTTAATCTATTTAGACATTATTTTTACGATAGCTCTGGTTATAAAGTTCTTCCAAGCTGGGCTATAAACGAAGATGTTATTCAAGGAATTTTAGATTCTGATGGTTATACAAAAGGATCTCGACAATGTTTGGAAAATACTAGCCCATCTTTAGTATTTGGCGTTAGAATATGGGCTTTAAATAATGGTTATACTCCAAGCTTAAACCAAAGACAAAGAACAGATAAAAGAACTAATAAAACTAATAAAATTATTTATTCAATTTCTTGGGAAAAGGACAGAACCTCTAGAAATCTCTGGAGAGATGATAAGTATTTAGCAATGCCTATAACAAAAATAGAATTTCAAGAAGGACCACATGAAGAAGTTTTTGATATAGGTGTAGAAAACCACAACCATACATTTATAGACGGCTGTGGAATGGTTTTAAAAAATTGTGTTTCTCATGCCGCCAGAAATGCCGTAGATATCACCAGATCAACCGAGATTATCAATGGCGACTCTGAATCATTTATTGTAAGATCAGCCACGGAGGGCATTTATGGAAACAGGGGTCATTCTGGACAAGGTATGACCTGCGAAAACGCTGTAAGATATTTAACAAAGCAAGGCGGCATAGTTCTTCGCAAAAAGTACGGAAGGCACGACCTTAGCGTATACAATGGAAGGATGGCTGCTTCTTGGGGTAGATCAGGAACTCCTTCTGAAATAACTATCGAAGCTAAAAATAATCAGGTAAAAACAGCGTCTAATATTAGATCTATAGATGAAGCTAGAGATGCTTTGTTTAATGGATATGGTATTTTTGCCTGTAGTAATTTAGGTTTTTCTTCTACAAGAGATAAAAATGGAATAGCCGCTAGATCAGGCTCATGGGCTCATGCAATGGCTTGGGTAGCAATGGATGACACAAGACAGTTGTTTAACGAGACCTTATTTTTAATACAAAATAGTTGGGGCGTTTGGAACAATGGCCCTAAAAGATTAGGCCAGCCAGATGGGTCATTTTGGGTTCGTGAATCTGTAGCACAAACTATAATCTCTCAGGGTAACACTTGGGCTTTAAGCAATGTAGATGGTTTTCCCGCGCAAAAAATTAAATGGGCTTTAAACGAGGTGCTTTAAATGAAAAACGAAGATAAAATTATTTTTATTATTATTGCAATATCTGTAGCAATTGGTTTATTCAAAAAAGTAAATAGTGGGCCAACATTAGAAACTATTGAAAAAACAAAAACAACCATTAATTCCTCTATTTCCGAAGCTGAGAAAAAAATTTTAGATGAAAAACTAGACGAAGATGAGAAAATTACCTGCGAATGCGGTGGCACAGGTTATATTATACATGGAGATGGCCATAAAACACCATGCCCAGCAGGAGAAGATTGCAAAGCTAGAAAAAAAACCACATCAAATTTACAAGCCATAGAAGAAATAAAAAATGGAACGATTGATTTTTACACTTTACCCGGATGTGGTCCATGTGCTAAATGGAAGAAAGAAATAAAGCCGTGGGTTGAAGCTTCTGGGTGGAAAGTGGTAGAATTAGAATCCAACACTTTTGCTCCTAGATTCGAAATTTGGATTAAAAACAAATTATATAAATTCGATGGATTTATGTCAAAAGAGTCATTCAAAGAGATTGTAAAAAATGCTAAATAAAAGCGAGTCAATAGCAAATAAAATAACTCAAAAATTAACAAGAAATTATGGATACGCTTTTGATCCATTAACAGTTATAATGATAGCCGGATTGATTATTAATATAATAAGAATGGTATATGAGTGCAGAAACTCTAAAGAAGAAAGAGCAAATATGCTTCGTAAGCCAAATTTAATACAAAAAATTATATTGCGTAGGCATATATCAAAGGAGTGTTTTGGCACGGATATTAAGCCATCAGATTTATATCGAGAATTAATTAGTTGGAATTTGTCTTCAACAGAAATAGAGCGTCTTTTTAAAGAGGTAGAAAAAAATGATTAAAACACAAAACTTGTTACAGTCTCGTAGATTTTGGGCCGCTCTTGCTGCTCTTGTTGTAGCCGTTGGAAACGATGGATTAGGATTTAAACTATCACAAGACCAAGTAGATTTAGCTGTCACGGTTTTGTCAGCATGGATTGTTGGCGACTCTTTGCGTAAAACAGAGTAAAATATATATGAATATTATTCAAATAGGATCATTGATAGTTGGCGGGTTCATTATTTTAAGCTATTTCATCGATTTTAAAAAGGTTTTTAGTAAAATGTCGAATTCGGATGCTAATAAAAAGCAAGAAACAGGTGTTAAAGGAGAGACAGGCATAATAGATTTATCTAAAGAGCCTACATTGTCTAGCATTGTACAGCAATGGGAAGTTCTTAAATCAATGTGCCAGTCTTTAAATTTGAATGAGGCTAATGCAAAATTAGAAGAAGTATTTCCTCTATTCGTTAAAAAAGGATAATAATGAAAGACTATAGATTTATTTTAGGCGCGATTTTAATACTAATAGGCTTATTGGGACATAGGGCTCCAGAATATCTACAAAAGTTTAAATCTGCTATTTTTAAAGACAGTATTCAGGTGGTAGATGAAAAACCGGCAGATACAACAATAGAAAAAAGTAAAAAATTAGCAGAATTAGTTACCGACAAGGAAGACCGGTTAAACTTAGCCCTGTTTAATCTTGAGTTTTCAAAAAGGCTACAATCATATTTTGAAAAAAATATTACAAGTCAACAGTTAATAGATTTATACACAGAGTCGCTTAAAAACAATTTTAAAGATTCTTTAAGCGGCAAATATACAGGATTATCTGAGGAAATTCAAAAACTGTTTGAATCATCTATTGGCCCCCTAGACCACATTCTATCTAAACCAGAAATAGAATCTCTGAAAAATGATCTTGTTGGGCTAGCTTGGAATTTATCGAATAGCTGATTTTAGCTTTTCATATTATAGAGAAAATAATGCAAATAAAAATTTCGTATCTTGTTGCCGCAGTAGACAAGAATAAAAAAGCAATAGATCATGATTATTTAAGAATATTTTTTACAAAAAATCATGAAATTCCAAATATAATTCTTGACAAATTCCAAAAAGAAGAATACGATGTATTAAGAGATATTCATTGCGAATATATCAAATACAGTTTTGATTTTTATCCAGCTATGCTATGCGGATTCAGAATATTAAATGAGGATATCTGCGAGATATGCTATCTTACTACAATAAAGTATATGTCTGACGCTGTGCAAAATGGATATTTATACACCTTAGAGCAAATTCAAGAAAAAAACATTCTATTGGAGGAATATTATGGAGAACTCTTTTTCAGATTCGGACAACCCTCAATTAGATAAAGCCCGGTGCTGGTCTTTGTTTTACATTGATGAAAATGACAATATCATGCACGATTTTGCGTGGAAAGAAGACAGCGACTCTATTACGCTAGCTCAATTACTAGTAGGAATTAAGCATACTCAAATAATAATGCAAAGTCTACAAATTGCATATTTAGATTATATTGACAATAATCCAGAAGAAGCGGTAAAAATAGCAGAGATGATTGAATTCATTGAATCCAACACGGAAATCAACTCGGAAAACGCTGATTACGTTTCTCCCCTCTTTATAGACAGCAAGGAGGGTTCAGGTGAATAAAATTGAATGGCAAAACTGGAATATTGTAGAAGAAGAACTATGTCATAAACAAAAAAATAATACAACTATTATAGATAGTGAAGAAGACGATATTTTGGATAAAAAGGATATTATAACATTTCCTCCTATTAATCAGCCATATATTATTACGCCTTTTGGAACATATGATCCTGAATCTCCGTTTAGACCAGCCCAAAGGTGGGAATGCTGGATCGGCCATACTAATTTTAGAATAACAAAAGGTATAGTTTCTATATTAACAAACATAGATGGGATAGCCGCTTTAAAAATACTAGACCGATATTCTTTTTGTATTGGTGTAGGCAAAATGTTCAAATTTAAAAATGTTGCAGCGGAAATTAACAGAATTCTATGCTTTACACAAGAAAAAGACAGTATGGAAGATTTTCCGACCGGGATTAAAAAAGAAATAGAACAATTAAAAAGGGAAATAAGCTCTAATAAATATTGGTGTATTTTTGTTGACTTAGACAATAATATACATCATCACAGCACAGACTCTATTGAAGATTTTAAATCTATTGTATATTCTTTAGAGGGAATTAAAAAGAATTTTGGCGGATACTTATTAAAAAACGAGGATTGATATGACTTTTGAAGAAGTGTTAAACAACGAAGATTGTATTAGTATTATGAATTCTATAGCAAAACGATACAAGGGGCTTGTTTCCAGAGATGAAATTAAATCATTTAAATTAGAATCGGCTTGGGAAGCTTCTGAAAAATATGATCCAAATCACCCCGGCCAGATGAAATTTACAACCTATCTAGCTAATTGTTTAAAGTTTAAAATTCTGTTATATTTAAGAGGTAAAAAAATTAAAAAAAATTGGCCAATGCAAGATAAAGAAGATTCTAAAGATTACACGTTTTTTACTGACATGATTGACTGCTTAGACGCAGAAGAAAAAAATATATTTATTTTAAAATACATAGAAAATTATTCAACACAAGAGTTGGCCGATAAACAGGGTGTGTCTAGACAGTCTATAAAAAACAGATTAGACAAAATTAAAAATAAATTAGCAGAACAATATAAAGTTTCGATCTAAGTATTGTGTATTTAATTAGGGATAATCAGGATATAAATTTTTAGGACGCTACAGGATAGACAATATCTAATTGGAGATATTCAAATGGCAGTACCGGGCAAAAAAGGTCATCTAAGGACCACAGCAAATGGAACTTTTATTAAGCAGACTTTTGGCGGCGTTATTTTAGGTAATTCTACCACAAACGCTGTTATTACCAAATCCTTTAGTCTTGTAGATGCGCTAGAAGATAATAATCTTTTTGGTTATAATGCAGAGCCTAAAGAATTTAGCTCTGGAACACATATTTATAACACCAAAAAAATTCTTTCTGGCGGCGCATTTGCTTATAATGCGGCTAAAAATAGAACTTGGGTTATTTCCAGAATTGCAACAACCTTGGCTGGTGTATCTAAGACAAACCTACTATTTATGGGCCAAGGAGCAAAACGCAAGCCTATTTTGGATTTTGTGCATGATTTTGGAGCAAGATTGTTAACAGCTTGGAGAGCTAATCTATTTACATGGACTGGCAATCTAGACAATGGCAACAAGATCAAATCTCGCAGATTGTGGCTTACCAGCGGTAGCCGAAATACAATTGGTGGATCGGCACCATCCACACTTTCAAATGTCAATATGTTTGACTTAACGGACCAAAATACAACCGATAAAGCAGTTGATAGTGCAGCGACTCCGACCAGAGCAGTTCCGGGCGAATTTGTTATGAAGGTTGACTTCGTGACTTTGAAGCCAAGTCTAAGCGGCGGCGACTTCTTTGATTATAAACCAATTACTGGTATGTAATCTGAGTCAATATTTACTCTTGGGGGCAAGAAATTGCCCCCTTTTTATGGAGGTATAAGCCATGACTTGGGATTGGGAGTTAATAAACTTTATACTGAAAATAGCTGCTGTTGTTCTAATTCCATTTACAATTTGGCTTTTAAAAACAGTTATGAATCATGCAAATAAGTTGTCTTTATTAGAACAAAAAGTAAATGATTCAGTTTCAACCAGATTGCAATCGTTAGAAAGTAAAATTATTACCTTTGAAAATAAATTAGAAACAGTTCATTTAAACATAGCAAAAAACAATGCTATTTTAGATCATGTGAATCAAAACGTAACTTACTTAATTCAAAAGATAGATAAAGAACATGAATAAAAAAGAAGAAAACTATGGCGGCATGATGGACACCATGATGGATAAATTATTATCAATGTTAGGTTTTTCCAGAGAACATGTTGATAAAATCAAGTATATACTTGATACTATAGAAGTGACAGATGAAGAAGTCACTGTTAGCATTAATGATCGCGTAAAAGTTATTATCAAGAAATAATTATAATATAATTATCTTAATAAAAGCGCTCATTCGTGGGCGCTTTTTCTTTACCCCTACAGGAGCAACTATGAGCCTAAAATCTCTAATGGACTATACATTTACTTCTAAATACGCCCGGTATCTACCAAATGAAAAGCGTAGAGAAACTTGGAAAGAGGCAAATGATAGAGTTAGAAATATGATGCATCGACAATATCAAAACGCCCCAGAAGAATTACACGAAGAGATCGACTGGGCGTATGACATGATGCACAAGAAAAAAGTGCTAGGGTCTCAAAGAGCATTACAGTTTGGTGGAGATCCAATATTTTCTCATAATTCCAGAATGTTCAATTGTACTTCTTCGTATGTAGACCGTCTAAGATTTTTTCAAGAATGTATGTATCTGCTTCTGTGCGGATGCGGAACAGGGTTTTCTGTCCAGAAGCACCACATAGCAAAACTTCCTCCTCTGTCGTCGGTAGCTCCAGAACAAAACAAAAAATTTATTATTGAAGACAGTATAGAAGGGTGGTCTGATGCTGTTGGTGTTTTAATATCATCTTATTTTGATCAACAAGATTTATTTCCAGAATATACTGGGTATAATGTAGTCTTTGATTATACCAATATTAGAGCGGCTGGATCGCCGGTAGCAGGAGGGGTAGGAAAAGCACCGGGTCCGGAGCCTTTAAAAAAAGCTCTTAAAAATATCAAAAAAATCTTAGACGCTGCTATTGCAAGAAATGAGTTTTCGTCTGAAAGTTTAAGACGATTAAAGCCTGTTGAGGCATATGATATTATCATGCACGCTAGCGATGCTGTTATTTCCGGAGGAGTAAGAAGATCGGCAACTATTTGCATATTTTCAGCAGACGATAATGAGATGGTTACTGCAAAAACTGGCAACTGGTTTGTTGAAAATCCGCAAAGGGGTCGCTCAAACAATTCAGCCTTATTATTGAGAGATAAAACAACCAAAGAGCAATTTGATAAGCTGATAGAGTCTGTTAAAGAATTCGGAGAGCCCGGCTTTATATGGTCAGATTCTCTTGAATTATTAGTTAATCCATGTGTGGAAATAGGGTTTTATGCTATAGATATTGAAACTGGACTTTCAGGCTGGCAAGCGTGCAACCTTTCTACTATCAATTGCTCTAAGGTTAAAACGGAAGAAGATTTTTATGAAGCTTGTAAGGCGGCGGCTATTATTGGAACGCTACAAGCGGGTTTTACTAGTTTTCCATATTTAGGAGAAGTATCCGAACGTATTTTTAAGAGAGAAGCTTTATTGGGTGTTAGTGGCACAGGCTGGTTAGAAAAACCTGAAATTTGTTTAAATCCAAAAGTTCAGCGTAATGGAGCAGAAATTGTAAAATCGGCTAATAAAAAAATTGCCACATTGATAGGTATTAATCCTGCCGCTAGAACAACATGCGTGAAGCCGGAAGGTTCGTCTTCATGTGTTTTAGGGACTGCCAGTGGCATCCATCCACATCACGCAAAACGTTATATTAGACGAGTTCAAGCTAATAAGATGGAAAATGTATATAGATTATTTAAAAAGATTAATACAAGAGCATGTGAATCCTCTGTATGGTCAGCTAATGATACAGATGATGTGATTAGTTTTTGTGTCGAAGTTCCAGACGGTTCTAAGACTAAAAATCAAACTACGGCAATTAGTTTATTAGAAATTGTCAAATCTACTCAACAAAATTGGGTAATGAGGGGAAAAAATCCCGATCTTTGTACACAGCCTTGGCTAACGCATAATGTAAGCAATACAATAAATATTCAAAATGATGAATGGGAACAGGTTGCGGATTTTATTTATTCTAATAGGGAATTTTTCTGTGGGGTGAGCCTTCTTTCGGCTACTGGAGATAAAGATTATCCACAAGCTCCGTTTACTACAGTATATTTACCGAGTGAAATGCTTTCGTATTACGGTGAAGGCGTAATGTTTGTAAGTGGATTAATTGAAACAGCCTTAGTTTTATGGGAGGATAATTTATGGGGGGCGTGCTCAGATTTACTAGGAACAGGGAATAAAATTAAAGGAAGTTCAAAAATAGACTGGGTAAAAAGATGCTCTAAGTATGCAGTCAATTATTTCGATGGAGATATTAAGAAATTGACATACGCAATGAAAGATGTGTATAACTATAAGTTATGGACAGAGCTTCAGAGGGAGTATAAAGATGTGGATTATACATTGCTCATAGAAAACGAAGATAATACAAAGCTACAAGAAGAATTAAGCTGTGCTGGCGGAGCCTGTGAAACATAATGGCGAATAGAATTTTTTTTGGCTCATTGGCTTTAATATTAAACAGCATTACTAAAAATAGTGCGATAACCAATTATTTTTTATCAGGCGTTCAGTCTGTCGGGATAAATTCTTCCATAGAAACTATCAATATCCAAAATATTGGTAAAACTCAGAATTATGATATGTTAAGAATTCCGCCATCTAATGAGATTAATATCGAGAGATATTTGTCAAATAAAGATATATTTTGGTCGGAATTAAGTTCTAATTATTTATATTCCACAGACAGAAACATTTTAAACTACGGAAATACATTTTTTCTTAAACCAGAAATCTTTGGTTTAAAATTAAGCGGTTGGGAACTTGCCGATGCTAACACTGTCAAAGCTAAAAATATTCCAGAATATAATTTTACTTTACTGGCAACGGATGAAACAGACTTGTTAAATGGGCTAGTTGGCAATTCTGGGACTGCGCAAGATGTGATAAGTTTGCCCAACTGTTTATTAACATCCTTATCATACGAGTTATCAACAGAGGGCATATTTTCAGAAACAATATCTTTGTCTAACAAGACCAGACAAAAAATAGCTTCTAATAATTTTCAATTAGATACTATTACTGGGCTCGATAATCCGATTACAACTCCTAAATTATTAAAAAGGGGGCAAGTATATAATAATCTATCTGTTTTTCCAAGCTCTATTACAGCCTTAACTGATTTTAATAATTTTTATAATGGGCAAGAAATATTTGGTATTAGAAATATACAAATAGAATTATCTCTAGAGTATTTAGAGTCTTCTATTATTGGAGATATACAACAGGGAGAAAAGGTTAATTGGCATAAAAGCGTGGCTTTGCCAATACAAGTAACATGCTCATTTACCATTACCGCGCGGCGATTACCGCAAGTTAATATTGATCCTGTAAATAGCGCGTTTTTAAACTCTAATAATAATCAAAGAATTTGTATTGTAGCGGGAATACCAACGGGAGATGGTAATATTAAATTTTTTATATGGAATCTTGGAAATAAAAATAAACTAACATCATTTAACCAAACAGGAGGAAATGCCGATGGCAGCATAGTAGAATACGAAGTAAGCTATTCAAACGCTAATAATGATTTTTTGACATATACACAAATACAGGCTAGTGATTCTTCGCTAAATCCATCATTATTTGAACAAGCTAGCGAAAAATATTAGAGGTTTTCCAACATGAGAAAAAAAAGATCTGAAGCCGCTCCTAAAAAAGAGTTTATGCGACAAGATAAAAAAACTTTAATCCCTAAAACTAAAAATCAGGCCGAATATATACGAAATGTTATTGAAAATGATATTACTCTATGTATAGGCCCGGCTGGCAGTGGAAAAAGTTGTATAGCAACCGGATTAGCGTGTGAAGCCTTAATTAGAAATGATGTGTCCAAAATTATTATTACCAGACCAGTGATTGAATCGGGAAAAGGTTTGGGATTTTTGCCCGGTACTATGTTAGAGAAAATTAATCCATATATGATTCCAATATTAGAAGAAATGAAACAATATCTAGGAGATGCTTTAATGCATCTGAAAGCTTCGAATATTATCGAGATTTGTCCATTAGAATATATGAGAGGTCGAAATTTTCACAACGCTTTTATGATATTAGACGAAGCTCAAAATTGCACTTTTGAACAAATAAAAATGTTTATTACTCGTATTGGTATGAATTCAAAAGTTATTATCAATGGAGATACTGACCAAAGCGATCTACCAGAATATACAAAAGGTGGATTAGACAAATTTGTAAACAAATTAACTAATTTAAAAGGTGTTGCAATTTGTTATTTGGATGGATCGGATATAGTGCGTAATAGCATTATTCACAAAATTTTAGATAGGTTAAAAGACTAATGCCAGAATATCATTTTATTTGCGAAAAATGCGAAACGTATTCTGTAGAATATTGGTATATATCAGAATACGATGACAAAATAAAAAAAAGCAAATGCCATCAATGCGGAAGTAAAAAAGTTCACAGAGCTTACGATGTAGACAATATACATACAGCAGTTAAAGAAATAAAAACAATAGGGCAATTGGCTGAGTCCAATACAAAAAAACTTGGCAAATATGGCTTAGAAGAAAAAATGAAGCAAGACAACACGGTTGTTGATAAGCAAAAAAAAGAAAAACAAGATTTGTTTCGTAAAATAAATAAGATGACTCCTGAACAAAAAGAAAAATGGATAATCAATGGATAAGCCGCATCATGCTCAAATACGTTTCCAAATACAGATTTTTCCAATGTCTCAAGATGGAAGCATTGTTCCAGAACCAGTAGCAAATAATGAACTAGAAAAATTTGGAATTAAAGATAAAGCTGTTTTCAATATTTCTGGATATAATTTAGAAAATTGTGTCAAAAAAATTAAAGAGACACTGGAGAATTTAAAGTATGAAGAATGAAGTTTTTTATGGTTTAGGAGGACAAGAAGTAGAGGAAACTAGTGCTTTAGCCAAAAAAATAATACATGAGCAAAAAACCCATTATTTTGTTATATTTTGGAAAGGTGGGATACACGATCCTTATGGGCCCTATATCTTAAAAAGGGGGGATAAAGATTTGTGTAAATTGAGACTGGTTGATGAAAATACTTTTAATTTATTTTTTAAATACCTGAAAAGCAAAAACAAACTTTATTTTATTCAAGCGCAAAGATCAGCAATAAAGGAACAAAGATCATGAAACGCGGGCCAATGTCTAATTCAGACAAAGATTTTTTAATTAAAAACAAAAACAGGACACTTAAATTTTTATCAAAGAAATTAAATAGAACAGAAGAATCTATACAAGTTTTTTTAGAATCTATTAATCCTAAAATTGAAGAGGTGATTAAGGAACCAAAACCAGAAACTCCCATTTCTGCCTCTCTAGCAAGAAACAAGAAATATGGTGCTGTCATTATGACTCCTACAGCATCTATGATTTCCGACGAAAAAAGAAAAAAACCAACAGGCAGTAAAAGAAGCTCGAATTATATTTTTATCATAAATCCAGAACAACAATGATATGCACACAAATAGACAGCTATATAAAGACTTTAATCAGAAACTTAGAAATGTTATGGGTGGCAACTTTAGATGATGGCACAAAAGCTTATTCTGATTATGAAAGACCTACAACTACTGATTCCCCGTTTCATAGACTTAAAAAATACTGCGAAGACAATAATAAATGTATTATAAAAGTTGAAGCGTTAATGTTCGGCGCTCCTCATACTGTAATGTTTGAGGGTAAAAATGGTTTGGACGGGTTATTTATTTTAAGAGGCTCGTCTAGGGATATAAAAATAGAAACAGGAGAAACAAGTCCTTCGTATAAACAGTTGATTGTTGGACTTTTAAGAGACGATGAGGATATTATAGAAGTAAGAAAATTTTGTTGGCCAGAAAATTCTATTGAGCCTTTTAATCAAACCAGATTGATAACACCAGAAAACGCTAAATTGATGATATTTAAAAATGGATCAACCAAAAAAACAAGAGAAAGTATTCAAATCGCCCTCCAGCGGAGTGATGTGTAGTGCGCCTCAATACATAGCGGAGGTAATGTGTTTAAGAAAAGCAGAGAGGGATAACAAGGGTAGTCTAGCTTTTAAATTTTGGAACAAATCTCAAAAAAAAGCTTATCAGTCGCAAATAGTGGCTGTCCAAAAATTGGTATCAGAATTCGGGGATGATGTGGTTTTAGCATTTATCAACTCTAAAAATGGGCAAAGACTTTATTCCTTGGGATATTTTAATCCAACTCCATTTGTAAAAGATATGGTGAAAGAATTTGCTGAAACGTATGTTCCTCCTAAAATAATTGTAGAAGAAGCAAAAGAAAAAATAGATGTTGAACAAAAACCAAGAAAAGTATTTGTAGAAAAAAAGAAAAGTATATTTTCAAAATTGAAAGAACTGGAGAATAAACATGGCGAAGACAAAAATAGCTAAGACAGAATCAACAAACACATTAACAGAAATTGCAAAAAAATATGGAGATGTTATTAAAACAGGTACAGAACTTTTATACAATAGAAAAGATTATAAAGTTATTTCTGTCAGCCCTATTGTTGACGTTGCGTTAAGCGGCGGCATTAAAGAGGGGAGTTGGGTGATGCTTTCTGGCGCTGCTAAATCTGGAAAAACCACAGTGGCAATGCAAATTGCGGCTAATTGTCAAAAAGAAAATAGGCATATAATATATCTAGATGTTGAAGGCCGATTAAAAGAAATGAATTTTGAGGTTTCTGAATTAAATCCTGAAAAAGTAACAGTAATCCGGGCCTTTGAAAAGCCATTAAGCGCTGAAGAATTTTTAGACATTGCGGCAAAATTAGTATCCGCCAAAGAAAATGAAGGATGTGTCTGTATTATAGATTCAATTTCTTCTTTAATTCCACAAAGAGATTTAGAGCAAGAAATTAATGGTATGACAAGACCGGGCCTACCAAAGATTCTTTCAGACTTTACTAAAAAAATGGGGCAAATCGTTCCCAATCAAAAAGCTCTGATGATTTTGATCACACATATGATCACAAACACTAGTGGCTATGGAGCTTCTAAAATGGCCGATGGTGGCGTAAAAATACAATATCAGGCAGACACCAGAATGGAAGTAAAATCTGTTCAGCCTTGGGAGCAAGATAAAGAACAGATTGGACAAGCTATCAACTGGAAAGTTTTATGCTCCTCTATGGGTCCGCCGGGCGCAGAATGTCAGTCATGGATACGATATGGTCAAGGCGTAGACAAAGTACAGGAGGCTTTAATTATGGGCCTTGAGGGTGGGTTAATTACTCAATCCGGTGCGTGGATGACAATATCATTCTTATATAACAAGCCACAACTTCTAAATTCTATTTTTCCAGATGACATAGAGCTTAATTTAGATAATACATATAAAGAACCAGAAGACGCTTTAAAGAAGTGTAGAGTAAACGGTGGCCCTGCTGCCTATTTCTTTTTAAAGGAACATCCCTCTGTATACAGCGCCTTGGTTGAAGAAATTAAATTAATGCTATGAAAATAATAGGTTTAGACGATCAAGAATACGATTGGAAGCCCAGAGGGTCTAATGCTCTTGAGAATAAGTCGGGACTTCACAATAAAGTCCGACAGTTTCTAAGAGATGTTTTCCCTTATGATGTTATTATGGAAGAAGTAGAGTTGGTTGGTAGTCGAGACTGGAAAAAGAAAAAAGAACTAACTGCGGACTTTTATATACCTAACAGAAATTTAATAGTAGAGGCTCACGGAGAACAGCACTATACTCACTCTACTTTTTTCCACAAAAAAAAGTTAGATTTTTTAAAGTCTAAAAAAAGAGACAATGATAAGATTAGATGGTGCGAACAAAATAATATCAGTATCTTAATTTTTAAACATGGCGACAAAGAAGAATTTTGGAGACAGCAAATTGAATCAAGATGATGTGTTAAAATTCATGAAGCAAATTGAAGAATGGATATCTAGTAACAAACTAGATATAACAAGATTCAACCATGATAAATGCGAAGAAATATTAAATCTAAGCTATGACGAATTAAAAGAAATGACCGGGCAGGATTTAATAGCGAATTCATTTATTTTATCTGGATATTCTGACTATATAAATCAGTCCAGCAATAAATTAAAAGCTATTATTGAATATGCCGCCAATAGTATTAATTATATGGTTGCTCCAGTAATAGACAACTATGGCGATAACTTTGTAAAATATGAAAAAAAATATAATCTTGCTATTAGAGAAAATCCACTAGCAGCAAAATTAAACGACTTAAAAAACGAATCGGCGCTAAGATTTCAATCTTTAGAGAATAAAGCATTGAACATGAAAAGAATGTCAGATATAATGTTAGAATTATCAAAGAGGAAGCAATGAGTTTAGAAATAGCAAAAGAATTATTAAAAAAGGGAATGGCTTTAAACGATCAGGAATTAATTGCTATGGCTAATAGCCTGATAGACGAACAGCAAAAAAAATCTAGTAAAAAAGCCACAAAAAAAACTGTTAAAAAAACAGAGCCAAAAAATAATTCTGATTTTGTAATGAAAAAAGAAGAGTCCGCAACTAAAAAAACACCAGTTAACAAAGTAAAAAATAGAGTTAATAAATTTACTGACAATAGAACTGAAGCTAAAAGCAAGCAAGAAAAAACACCAAAGGTTAAATTAACTCCTAGAAATAGACCAAAATATACCCCGGTATATAAAAACTGTGAAAATTGTAATCAAAAAATGAAAGTTATAGCTGGAGATAGTGCTGTAGCTTCGTATATTTGTGATAATTGTATTTTAGGAAGAAAAAGAAGGGGATAATTATGAAAGTAAAATTATTATGTGAGAATGCTAAACCGCCACGAACACCAAAAAATGGCGATGCTGGTCATGATCTTTTTGCATGTGAAGGCGCGATGATTCCAGCATTTGATCGTGCTGTAGTAAACACTGGTATTGCTTTAGAAATACCTTCTGGCATGGTTGGTTTGATTTGGCCAAGATCGGGCTATGCCAATGATTTCGGCTTAGACGTATTGGCTGGGGTGATCGACGAGTCGTACAGAGGCGAGATTAAAGTAATTCTTTTTAATTCTGGTGATCAGGATGTATATCTTGAAAGCGGCTCAAAAATCGCCCAAATTCTTTTTCAAGATTACTTTACTTATGAATTTGAAGTGGTAGAATCTTTAGAGGATACGGATAGAGGTCAAGACGGATTTGGGAGCACTGGATTATGAACAAAAAAACTGTAAGCAAAAAATCTCACGATTCTGGCAGAACCATTACTACTCCAAGTTTTTATGGCTCGCATTTAAAAATGGTTGCGAATAGTGAGCTTTTTGATATCAAATTGGAGGATAATCAAGTAATATGTAAAGATGATGATGGTTATTATCTTACATTAAAAGAAAGACTAGATTCCAATTTAGCAGATCCGAACAGATATAGCGGCAGAAAAGAAGTTTTTTTAAAAGAAGATGAAAATGAACAAAAGTGATATTTTTAAATTAATCCCAGCCGATAGTTTGCATTGGAATGAGATACAAAAGGAGTATGTAGCCTTATCAGATTTAGAAATTGATGCAGTTATTTTAGACTGTGTAGAAAATGCGGGCATCTCTGACCCAGAAACAATCCACAAGGTGCTTCAGAATTTTACAGATATGAAAGTTTCATCTTTATTGTTCAAGCAATATATGGATGGAAACATTGGTATTGGACTATTAACAGAATTAGGTGAGGTCGGGTTTGTTCCATTGTCATGAAAGACACCTATAAAACAGAAAAAAGAATTAAAGAAATCCAGTCTAGAATTTATGATTTAAACGACAGGCTGGATTCTGTTATTTCAACTAGCGAAATCAAAAAAATTGAAAAGGCTAAAAGTAAATTATATAAAGAAAAAGATAAACTGATTAAAAGCTTGCATCAGCATGACTCTTAGTAGAGATTTTTTATTATCTAGGGGCGAATGCTGTGGCTTAAAATGCAAGAATTGCCCATACACTAAACCTACAAAAAGAGGAAATAGAAATGTTGAGCCAACTAGCAACAATATTTGTGAACAAAGCAGAGTCAATCAACTGGAAAGAAGAATTGAAATCACAAAAAGCGAATTGGGAGAAGCTATTGAAAAAATCTGAAGATTTTTGCACATGTGCCGTAGGGCATCAATCTTCTATAATACCAAGGACGGATTCTGGAGTACCTTCTTTTAAAGAATTGGAGCAGCTAGGATATGATTTTATGGAAGCTTGCGACGAAAAAGATTCTAAACAATGTCTCGCTATATTAAAAAAAATAGAAAAAGCATCTTTAATAAAAACAAAAGAGTGTGTTTCTAGAATAAAAAAAATATTCAAAAAAAATCCTGATATTCTGCAAAAATATTTAGATGGAAATAGATGCTTTAGCGTAGGCATAGATAAAGATGGCTCTATAATCAATATTAAAGAAAGTTCTAGATGGTGTGTAACTCTATCAGATGATTGGACTTTCATAAAGGAGGATGAATGAATATCGATATACCTATAATAGAGTGCTATGTTCGTTTGTCTTTTATGAATCAGGAAGATGAAAATATTGCAGGTATTGTAGAGTGTCAAATATTTGGCATGGCATCTATACCGGGCCAAACTCCGTTGTTTCATTTTATTTGCGACGATGGAGCTATTTTTTGGAGAATGCCAATTCATGCTTTTTGTCATAAAAAAGATGCCCCGAAAAAACAATTAACAGATTTGGTTTTATGGGACAGCTTTAGTTATAATCCATCTATCCTATGTTTTGATTTATTAAAAAATAAAAAAATGTCTTATGTAGACAGAAATAAAAAAAATGAATATGGCCAATATTTGTTTACAATAGATTGGTTTGGAGATAAAGCCTTTAACGGCTTTTCTGAAATGCCCGGTCAACATAAATGTGGCCACGTTTTAGCTCTGGATAATGGTAATTTTGCAATTCAGCCTAATAACAGAGTAAAACTTTTTGATCCAAATTTTGTCACAAAAGACAAATTGTATCCTAGAAAAATAGCGAATAAGTTATACTCCAGTGAGCACGCATCTAAGTGGCGAACCGAAGATTCTGATAATTATATGTATGATATTACAATTACTATAGAAAACGAATCGGAAAATAAATGATATTCATTAAATTACTAATTTTTAACATTTTGTTTTTTGTATGCGATAGCTCTCTATTAGACATGCAAAAGGTACAATACGATAACATAGAATTTAATATTGTGTTGAATAAAAGCGGTAAAATAAAATTTAAACAGTTTGTATTTTGGAAAGATTCGTGTTCTCAGGGGTATGTTATTATTGGAAAAATGGACTTTGTTGATTTTTTCAAAACTAAAGATGGTTATAAAGTTATAATTGTCAATAGAAGAAGATACTATTCTCTTGAATCTAAAACAATGACACACTCGATCACTGATTATGATGTGGAATTGGATGATCTGAAACATAATAGAAAATTAAGAATGTACAATGTGAGACTATGGTAAAATGGCTGCTTTAGATTGGATTGGACATATATTTGAATGGATAGGAAGTTTTATACCAAGAATACTACACGTTAGATCAACACATCGCGGCGTAATGTTTACTAGAGCTAAAGCGAAAGAAATAGGGCCCGGTTTACATATTTATATGCCTTTTCAAACCCATTGGGATGTTTATCCAGTAAAAAGACAAACTATCAATCTTCCAGCACAAGTCTTAACTACAGAAGATAACAAATCGGTAGTTATTGACGTTGCTGTTATTTATGAAGTTGATGATATTTTAAAAGCTTTAGTTGAGACTTTTAATTTAGAAGATACTATTAGAGACACAGCGCAAGGAGCTGTTAAGAGAGTTGTTATAGGAGAAACCTTTGACAATCTACAAAAAAGACAAACCACAGTTGATAAATTATTAACAAAAAAGGTTAGAGCTTTTTTAAGACCGTATGGTATTAAAGTGGTGAAGGCATTTGTTATTTCGTATTCGCAAGTACGTGTCTTTCGATTAATTCAAGATCAAAACGATTTTAAAATGACACCACCAAATGGATAATAATTTTAAATACATGGCATCGTGGCTAGAATCTGATCCGGTTGTAACATTTGTACAAGACCTTCCCAAACATCCTGTTTGGACGTTTTGGGATGGAGAAACCTTGTACGAAAATCAGCCGCCAAAAAGAGTAAGAATACTGTTAACAGGATTAACATATAAATGGGAAGATTTCCAAAAAATTCGCAACAAAAAGAGATTGTAGACTTCGCAGCAGAGCGCGCCGTATTATGCGGCATTGCTCAATATGGATTAGACTGTTTACTAGAAATAGATTTTGTAGAATCAGAATATTTTACAGACACATTAAATCAGGGGCTATTTTCTTGTTTAAAAGAAGTGGCAATGGCTGGGTCTAAGATAGAATTATCTTCTATTTTATCCAAGGCTAATGAACTCGGATTGTATCATCTTTTATCTAACTCTGAAGAAATTTCTTTTATCCGATCTTTATTTAATTTTCCGGTTAGTAGAGAAAATATAGCCGGATTTGCGGCTAAATTAGCCAAGTTAAAACTGGCTAGAGATTTAAGAAAAACAATTGGCCTATGCGATAAAGACTTATCGGAAATTACCGGCGAAGAATCTATTAATGATTTACTGTCTAAGGTCGAAGGTCCGATTTTAGATATTATTTTCAAAACATATAGAACCGATCAAAACAAGCCCGTGGTGCTCGGAGAAGATATTGAAGAGTATATTCAACACCTAATTGACAACCCTACTGACATGCTAGGTATTAGCACTGGCTTTGCTGAATTTGACCGCTGTATCGGCGGGGGTTGTAGAAGGGGTGGCGTTGCTTTAGTTGGAGCTAGACCAAAGACAGGAAAAAGTTTATTCGCTGATGCTGTCGCCTTACATGCGGCTGGCAAGCTTGGAATACCAGTCCTAATGCTAGATACCGAAATGGGCAAGAACGATCATTACAATCGAATCTTAGCTAATCTAGCAGATGTTCCATTAGATATTTTGACCACCGGCAAATTTGCCGAAAGTCACATTCAAACCAAAAAAGTGATAGATGCGGGAAATAAAATAAAAGAAATTCCTTATCATTACCTAAGTATCGCCGGGGAAAGTTTTGAATCTATTCTTTCATCCATGAGAAAATGGATTTATCAATATGTAGGCTTTGATGAAAATGGTAAAACAAAAGACTGTATTATTATATACGACTACTTAAAATTAATGAGTTCTAATAGTATTGAAGATATGCAAGAATATCAGGCCCTTGGATTCCTTATTACTCAATTACATAATTTTTGTGTCAAATTCGACGTTCCTTGTTTAAGTTTTGTTCAGCTTAATCGTGATGGGGTAACTAAAGAATCATCTGATGTTGCATCGGGATCGGATAGATTGGTGTGGCTGTGTACCAGTTTTACTATCTTTAAAACTAAATCAGCAGAAGAACAAGCAGAAGACATTGAAAACGGCTGTAAGAAATCTTATAATAGAAAACTCGTACCTGTTGTATCTCGTCACGGCGGAGGTCTGGAGGATGGTGACTATATCAATGTGAGAATGGATGGGGCATACGCTAGATTAACTGAGGGCCCAACGAGAAATGAATTAAATAGTAAAAACATAGAAGACGACGAAGGCTTTGAACATGAATCAACTGGAGATATATCAAGTCTGTAAGCTTCTTATAGACAAACTTCCAGAGCTTTTAGAATCTTTAGAAATAGATTTCCGGGAATCTGGCAGTTCTTATTCTTTTTGTTGTCCAGTGCATGAGGGTGATAACAATTTAGGATGCAGCATAAGAAAAGATAACGGATATTGGTCATGCTGGACCCATCAATGCCATGAAGAATATAAAAAAACAATATTCGGTTTTGTAAGAGGAGCATTAACTCAAAAAAGAAATCGCAAGATTTCTATGGATGAATGTCTTGAATATTGTCTAAATTTTTTAAATGTTAAAGATTTGGATATTAAAGACGATAAAAAGAAATTTGAGATATATAAAGAAATAAAACTTATAGAAGTTTTTAATAAAGAGTTAGAGCGACAATCTTCTACAATAACAAGAGAGCAAATCAGGACAAGTCTACAAATACCATCTAAATTTTATCAAGATAAAACAAGACAAGATAGAAATTTTTCCAAAGAAATTTTGAATAAATTTGATGTGGGAGACTGCTTTACTAAAGACAAAGAAATGTATTACCGGGCCGTAGTTCCTGTGTATGACGAAAACGATATTTATGTTGGATGTATTGGCAGAACAATAAACGATGGATATGCCAAGTGGAAAAATAGCAAGAATTTTCAAAAGTCTCATTTTTTATATGGGCTTAATTTTGCTAAATCCTCAATTTTAGCTACTAGAGTTGTTAATATAGTTGAGGGGCAAAGTTGTATATGGAGACTACATGAGGCCGGATTCCCAAATTCTGTAGGCGAATTCGGAGCAGATTTAAGCGACGATCAATTATTATTATTAGAAAAAAGTGGGGCTATGGCCCTTGTTTTATTGACAGACTCAGACAATGCGGGAAATAAAGCTGCTGAAAAAATTATCAAAAAATGCGGCAGAAGATTTAACTATATTAGACCTGAACTACCATCTAAAGATATTGCCGAATTATCTGTTGAACAAGTACAAAAATTTTTAGGAGAAATATATGCAAAATGTAATTGCCCTATGTGGAAAGAAGGGTAGCGGTAAAAATACTCTTTGCAACTTTTTACATGGGTATCAATTAAAGTCGTTAGATATTATTAATAATTTTAGCCTTACTGAAAAGGGCGATCTTATTATTAATACAAAAACACTAGACGAAAATATGCAAGAAGTAGATGCCGACATGCTTATTGATATTACTAGAACCGATCTTGAGTTTGGAGAATGGGCGGCGTTCAATGTCTGGCCTTTTATTAAGCATTACGCTTTCGCATCTTCGTTAAAAGAAATCGCAGAAAAATTGTTTGATATTCCGCGAGAATGCTTACACGGAACTAATGAGCAAAAAAATCAAGCTCAAAAACATTTGTTGTGGGAAAATATGCCCGGAGTTATTTGTTACCCTAACTACGTAGAATGCGGAAATGCAACTCATGGCGATATTGACCCAAATAATATTGGATTAATTACTCATAAGACAGGACCAATGACAGCCCGGGAGTTTATGCAATTCTTCGGCACCGAAGTTATGCGTAAGATGTATGATAATATCTGGATCAATAGAACAATTAAAGATATTGAAACAGAAGGTCCGCAAATTGCCGTAATTTCAGACTGTAGATTTAAGAATGAGGCTGTTGCACTCAAGCAAATCGGGGCAAAGCTAGTTTATTTGGATCGCTCTATATCCAACTCCGATAGTCACGCAAGCGAAAACGGCTTTGGAGATTTTGACGACTTTGATTTAAAAATTGAAAATTCTAAAATGACATTGTTAGAAACATGTAAAGCTCTTTTGGCAGGTATTGAATCGTGGGGCTGGATTGAACAACCTAAACCAAGAGAAACAGGTATTAAAAAGATTAAATAATGTTATGCCCATATATTAGATCATCAAGCTATGGAGCGTATGAATATTGCGCATTAAAGTATTTTTTTAACTATAATTTAGGATGGAGTGAACCTCCAAATTTAAAAGCGAATTTAGGCACAATCGTTCATAAAGTAATGGAAGTATTGGCTTGTTGTAAACAAAAGATTCAAAATAATGAGCCCTTTTCTTTTGTAGATGAACATATAGGAGAAATTTCATTTACCAAAAAAACTTTAGCTAGTAAAAAATTTGTAACATCAATACTAGATAAAAGTTTTGAACATTACTCACAATCTGACAAGACAAATAATTACACATCTAAAGAGTATGATAGCTGTGAAGAGTGGACATGGATGGCTCTAGACTACAACAGTGGCCAATTTGATCCAAGAAATAGAACAATCGTAGCGCCAGAACAAGAATTCAATATTCCAATTATGGAAGACTGGGCTATAATGAAAGATGGTGGTAGACTAGCTATTAAAGGAACTATTGATTTAATCACACAGATTGGAGACAATACTTTAGAAGTCGTAGATTGGAAAACTGGGCAAAGAAAAAATTGGGCTACCGGCGAAGAAAAAACATATGAAAAACTTCAAGATGATGCTCAGTTACTATTGTATTATTATGCTATCTCTAAACTCTTTTCACAATATGAGCATGTTATTATGACTATCTTTTTTATTCGTGATGGCGGTCCTTTTAGCATGTGTTTTGACACCTCGGATTATGATAGATTTTTATTTAAGCTAAAGAAAAGATACATACAAATATTGAACGATATTAATCCTAAGCCACTTGATAAAAGCCGTAAAGATTTCAGATGCCAGAGATTATGCCACTTTTATAAAACTAAATGGCCGGGCTCCGATCAAACAATGTGTCATTATGTAGAAGACCAAATCAAGGTTTATGGCATTGCAAACGCTATGGAGTCTTGCAAAAATCCTAAATTTAATGTTAATCATTATAAAGCACCGGGAGCATCAGAATGATAGAGGTGGAAATTACAGAGCAGATGAAACGCCGAGCTTGGAGGAAAGCCCGGGAAATGGGTAAGTTAAAAAATTCTATTACTAAAGGAGGCGGAAATATTGCCGCCTTTCTTGGAGAAGAAGTTGCTAATACTGTTATACAAGGCTCTATTAGCAATACATACGACTATGATATTATAGATGATTCTGGTATTACGTATGAAGTAAAAACAAAAAGATGTACATCGGCACCCAAGCCAGAGTATGAATGTTCTGTTGCTAATTTTAACACTAAGCAAAAGTGTGATCGTTACATCTTTATAAGAATAGAAAATATCAATGGTAAATGGGGCCGCGCATGGGTGCTCGGATATATACCCAAAGAAGAATACTTTGACAAAGCCAAAAAGCTAACAAAAGGCCAAAGGGATGGTAGTAATTGGTTTAAAGTTAAAAGCGATTGCTATAATGTAGCAATTTCTGATTTATATAAATTCGGAGAATAAAATGATAAAAAATCAAGAAGACAGAATTAAAAAAGATTATATGTCTGTTATTTATGCTGGTTGTATTGTTACGTATAAAAATATTACACTTTGCGATTTAACAGATCATGTTCCATATCTTAAAAACAAAACAAGTAAATATCAAGTACATTCAGACAATTCTAAGGTAAAATTTTCTGAAATATATTATAACATAGAAGAAGCTGTGAATAAATTCATTGAGTTAAAATTGCGGGTGATAAATGAACAATAATACTTATATAATTTTTGATTTCGAGTGCGGATCTGCTAATCCTCACAAATGTCAGCCAACTCAAATAGCGGCTATTGCACTTCATAGCAAAAAGCTTACAATAGAGCCCAATGGGATATTCAATAGCGAAATTTTACCAATATTAGACGACGAAAAAGCTATTGCCGCTGGACTAGACCCGCTTGAAGATAAAGCTCTGGAAATAACGCATAAAACCAGAGAAGGATTATCTACAGCCCCCTCTTTAGACATTGTGTGGCAAAAGTTTGTCCAGTTTGTTAATAGGTTTAACTATAAGAAAAGTAGCTTCACGGCACCTATTCCATGCGGCTATAATATCAACGGATTTGATATGCCAATTATCAGTAGACTTTGCGATAAATTTGGCAACGTAGATAAAAATAATAGACAAAACTTATTTAATCCAATTTTTAAAATCGACCTAATGGATCTAGTTTTTGCATGGACAGAAAATAATCCAGATATAAAAAGCCGAAGTTTAACTTCTATGTGTGAATATTTTGGCCTACCAACAGCTAATATTGAAGGAGCACACGATGCCTTACAGGATGTTAAAAATACGGCTAATATTCTAATCAAATTTTTAAAATATCATCGGGCCGTAGCAGAAAAAACTAAATTTGAAAAAGCCTTTGCTGGGCAGGAGTTATATATTAAATGAACTGGGTTTAATTTAATATAATTCTCGTTACATAATCATACACACCTTTCTATTTGTGTATAAATAAATAGGAGGGTGTTATTATGAAATATCAAAATCGGTACGAATCCATCTTGACAAAAGATATTCTTATAGTAGAATATATAGATAATCAAAAGTCACCACAAGATCTAGCCAAACAGTTTAAGGTTACACCGCATACAATATACAGATATTTAAAGTTGTACAACATTACACAACAAGATAGAACTGGACAGCTACAATCCGGCGATAAGTTTGGTAAACTAACACTTATAAAAACAGTTGGTAAAAGTAAAAACGGGACTTTTTATTGGGAATGTTGTTGTGATTGCGGAAACGCTACTAAAGTTCCTACATCTCGACTTAAAAATGGTTCAACTAAAAGTTGTGGATGTTTAAAAAAAGTTAAACAAAATTTATGTAAAAGATGGTCAGGATACGAAGAAATTAGTGGTAATTTTTTTTCATCAGTTAGGTATTGTGCGAATAAAAGAAATATTTTTTTTGATATTACTATTCAAGATATTTGGGATAGATACATATTACAAAATAAAAAATGTTATTTGTCTGGGATAGATATTGATTTTCAACTGTATCACGAAACAGCTTCTATAGACAGAATAGATAGTAGCTTATTTTATACCCAAGACAATATCGCGATATCACATAAAGATATTAATAAAATTAAGTCGAGCCATAGTGTGAAAGATTTTATAGATCAGTGTAAATTAGTACATAGCTTTAATAATAATTTTAAAGAAATCAAAATAAAACCTATTATATGCACTTCGTATTTTAAAGATATAATTAGTAATGCAATACGTCGTGGTAGATATGTAGATATAACTATTGAAACAATACAAACAATTTATTGTAACCAAGGTGGGGTTTGTGCTCTTAGTGGTGTTCCTATAGTATTTGCTAATAATTACTTAGAATACAGACAAAGAAAACAAACGGCTTCCGTAGATAGAATAGATAATTCTAAAGATTATACAATAGACAACATACAAATAGTTCACAAAAACATTAATTTATCAAGAAAAGATTTAACTATAGAAAGATACAAAGAATTATGCAAACAAGTAACAACATTCAACCAAAATGGGTGCCCCTCCACAATCATTCATGCGTAGGGTCTCTTTTGGACGGATTTTCAAAGCCAGAAGATATTGCTGCTCGTTGTAAAGACTATGGCTATAAAGCTTGTGCTTTAACAGATCACGGCTCTATTGCTGGTTGTGTAGACTTTTTTACAGAGTGTAAGAAGAAGGGCGTAAAACCAATTCTTGGTTGCGAATTTTATATTTGTGATGATGTAAAAGAAAGAACCAAAAAATTAAACCATGTCGTTATTTTAGCTAAAAACTTGCAAGGATGGAGAGAGCTTATTCAGTGTGTATCGGCAAGTAATCTTAAAGAAAATTTTTATCATAAACCGCGAATAGATTATGATATGATGAAGCAGTACTTGGGCAACGGGAATCATATTTGTATTTCAGGGCATCCGGGTACTGCTATTTCAGAATCTTTATTTTTTTGTAATGATGTTTTTGATGCCGAGTCTTATGAAGAGGCTAAAGCATTCTTAAAACCCATGTGGAAAGAAGACTGCCGCTTTGTTATTGATAAGTATCTAGAAATATTTGGAGACAATTTCTTTTTAGAGATTCAGCTTATTGATAAAGATCATCTTTTTGCCGCAGCGGTTATTGGAGAATGTCTACGCGAAATCGGCTCAGAATTAAATATTCCAACTGTGGCTACTGGTGATAGCCATTATGTAGACAGAGAAGATGCGATATATCAAAGAATATTGATTTGTTCATCGCTTAGATTAAAATTACCGCAGGTACAGAAAACATTGCAGAAAAAGGGTAAAGTCCCTTTAAGATGTTTTTTTACATCAAATAACTATCATATCCCTTCGCCCGAAGATATTCTGTCTTTGCACACAGAGGAAGAAATTAGTAACGCCGGTAAAATTGTGGATATGTGTGAAGAATATAACATTCTAAGCTCTCCAATATTACCACATTTTAATTGCCCGAATGGAATGGGGGAGTTTGAACATCTGACCGAGCTTTGCAGAATTGGATGGAAGGAAAAGCTTGCAGCGAAAGGAGTTGTATCTACACAAGAAGACAAAGACAAATATACGGCTAGAATTAAAGAAGAACTGGAAATTATCAAAGAGGCCGGTTTGTCTGGATATTTTTTAATTGTGCAAGATATCGTTAATTGGATAAGAAGTAAAGGCTGGCTTCCGGGACCGGGCCGTGGAAGCGCGGCTGGAAGCTTGATTTCGTATTTGGTTGGCATTACAAATATCAATCCTATTCCATACAATCTTTTGTTCTCTAGGTTTTATAACGCTTCTCGCAAGGGCAGCTTACCAGATATTGATACCGATGTTCCTTCCGAGCATAGAGACGAGGTGATTCAATACATCAAAGATAAATACGGCCATGAAAACGTATCTCAAATGGTGACTTTTGGCAGATTGCAAGGTCGATCTGCGATGAAAGAAGTAATGAGCATAGAAGACGCTCTATCGTTCGCTGAAATGAATGCTATTACTGAATATATTCCAGACGAAGCAGATATTTCTGACGAACTAGAAGAAATGGATGACAAGTCTATTATTAGATGGGCTTTGATTAATAGACCAGAAAAGTTTGAAAAGTGGTGCAAGTTAGCGCATGGTAAACTCGTAGGCGAACTAGCTGATACTTTTAATAAGGCTATTAAGCTTGAAGGTACATACAAAACTCAAGGCAAACATGCTGCTGGTGTTATTATTGCCGCATCCAAGCTATCTGATATCTGTCCTATGGTTCGTGATAGCGATGGAAACCCTGTTGTGGGTTTTGAAATGGGTAATTTGGAAGCTATTGGACAAGTTAAATTTGATATTCTTGGCGTAGACATTTTAAGCAAAATACAAAAAATTGCCGAACATGGCAATATCGACTTATCTGATATGAACTGCGAAGAAGCATGGAATCTACTATCAGACGGAGATACGGTTGGAGTATTTCAGCTAGAATCTAAACTAGGTCGTACATGGGCTAAGAGAGTCAAACCTAGAAACCTAGCAGAATTAGCGGCACTGGTAAGCTTAATTAGACCGGGCACTTTAAATGCGTTTCTAGACGGTAAATCAATGACGCAGCATTATGTAGACAGAAAGCATGGGCTTGAGTCGGTAGAATATTTACACCCTAGTTTAGAACCTTTGTTAAAAAATACTTATGGCGTACTTTGCTATCAAGAGCAAGCTATGTTAATCGCTAAAGAAATTGCTGGTTTTACAGAACAAGAGGCGGATAACCTTAGAAAAGCCATTGGTAAAAAACTAGCCGATCTTATGGCAAAAGTCAAAGTGATGTTTTTAGAAGGCTGTAAGAAAAAAGATGTTCTAAATGAAGAACAGGCCATTAAAATATTTGATTGGATTGAAGCTAGCAATAGATATTCGTTCAATGCGAGTCACGGATATTCTTACGGCTTAAATTCTTACCTTAGCGCTATGTGTAAGGCAAAAAATCCAACAAAATTTTATGAAGTATACTTAGATCATGCTAATCGCAAACAGGATACCCAAGAAGAAATCAAGGGGCTTGTATATGATGCTAGAGTACACAATATAGAAATCTACCCGCCAAAACTTGGGAGCTTTTATAAAAACTTTACAACCGTTGGTAAAAATATTTACTTCGGGGTTTCTTTGATTAAGGATGTTGGAGAAAAAGAATGTGATAAAATCATAGAAGCATTTCCAAATAATAAAAAGACAAAAGAATTAAGCTGGATTGAAATTTTAGCCTTCTACTCTAATAAAATAAATAAAAAGGCTTTTATAGCATTAATTTCAAGCGGTTGCTTCGATGGAAAAAATAGACCGTCTAGAAATAAAATGCTTTACGATTACGATGTTTGGAAAGAGAATATCACTGATAGAGAAATTGAATTTATTAAAAATCATATAGAGACAACCGAAGGGTTGGATCACCATATCAATGTTTTAATTAATAATTTTAAATTATCCAAGCCTCGGATAGATAAATTGATAGCGGCTAAACAAATATTAGAACATCCGACCAACTCTTTAGACGATGAAATTAGCTGGATGGCCCGAATGGAAGAAAATTATTTTGGTGTTTCTTTGACATGTTCTGCTAGTGACATAGCTGATCCTGATATTATCAATGCGGACTGTAAAGAGATTTATCAAGGAATTGTAAAAGGTCCAACAAATATAGGGGTCACAATTAATACTATCCGCGAATTTATTATTAAAAAAGAAGGAAAAAATAAAGGAAAGAAAATGGCTTTCTTGTCCGTGTCTGATAGTACGGCAGCATTAGATTCTGTTGTAGCTTTTCCAGATACATATGATCAATTCAAAAGGCTGTTATACGAAGGTAATACTGTAATTTTAATAGGTAAACCCTCTGAAGATAAAAAAGATAGAGGTTTTATAATTGATAAAGTTTGTCAAATTTAGGAGTTTGAAATGAATACTTGCAATTTTTTGGGAAGATTGTCCGACGATCCAAAAGCTAGAGAGCTAAACGGAACTAAGTTAGTAACTTTTACTTTAAGCGTAGAAGAAAATTGGAAAGATAATCAGGGTGTTAGCAAAAAAAGATACGACTATTTAGATTTTGAAATCTGGGATTCGGGAGCCGATACTATCCACAAACACGCTAAAAAGGGCGACTATTTAGTTATAGATGCCTCTGCAAGACAGCAAAAATGGGACACGCCAGAGGGTGAGAGAAAACAAAAAATTAATTTTCGAGTGAACCATTTTAAAATATTCCCAGCTAGTAAAGAATAAAGACCCCGGCCAATCTTCTTGGAGAATATATGCGTAAGAAAAAAATACTAATGGTAACTGAGTTTTCTCAGTTGCCTACGGGATATTCTGTTTACTCAAAGGAAGTTTTATCTAGATTAAATAAAATTCCGGAATTTGAAGTGGCGGAACTAGCCTGTTATTGCTCAGAAGAAGATCCGAAAATTAAAAATGTTCCGTGGAGAATATTTCCCAATAAGCCAAAAATAGGAACACCAGAATTTGAAGCATATAAATCATCTCCAACTGCGGAATTTGGTGAATTTTCTTTTAACTCTGTGCTACTAGCATTTAAGCCGGACTTTGTTTTCGATATCCGAGACTTTTGGATGGTGTCGTTTGAGCAGAATTCACCATTTAGAAATTTTTATAAATTGGCATTAATGCCAACGGTAGATGCAGAACCTCAAAATATAGAATGGGTTGACACATATAGCCGGGCCGATGCTATTTTTACTTATTCCGAATTTGGTATAGATACACTAAAGAAGCAGGGGTTGTTTGATAATTTTAAAGGGGTTGCATCTCCTTGTGCCTCTTTTAATTTTTATCCAATAAAAGAGAAGGCTCAGCTAAGAAATTCGTTTGGAATGGACGCAGCCCCTTATATTATTGGAACTGTCATGCGTAATCAAAGGCGTAAATTGTACCCTGATTTATTCGCATCATTTAGAAAGTTTCTAGATGAATCAAAGAGGGAAGACGTTTATCTTTATTGCCATACGTCATTTCCTGATGTAGGATGGGATATACCGGCTTTATTGATAGAACATAACTTAACTAATAAAGTTTTATTTACGTACAAATGTACTAAATGCGGACATATTCATTGTTCATTTTTTAGCGATATAGTTAAATTTTGTAACAAATGCAATAATTTCACTTCCGGTATTTGCGGTATAAATAATCCATTGTCAGAAACAGAATTGGCAAAAGTTTATAATGTTTTTGATATTTATGTACAATATGCAAATAGTGAAGGATTTGGGATGCCGCAGTTAGAAGCGGCTCAGTGCGGAAACGTTGTTTGTTCTATTGATTATTCCGCCATGTCTTCGGTTATAAAAAATATAGAGGCTTTTCCTATTCCCGCCAAAGGCTTTATAATTGAGCCCGAAACAGGATGCAAAAGAGCTATTCCAGATAATGCATATTTTGTCGAACTTCTTCATACTCTAACATCAAAAAGTAAAGAAGAATTAACAAAAATGGGTCGTGCAATTTATATAAAAACACTCTCCAAATATAATTGGGATAGTACCGCATCTAAATGGATAGAGCTTTTCAAATCTTTAGACATTGTTCCAGAGGAACAGTCTTGGAAATCCCCGGGCAAAGTTATTAAACCAAAGCCCATTAATGAAAGCTTAAAATCGCCACTAGATCAAGCAAACTTTTTAATTGCCGAAGTTTTATATAAGCCAGAGATGCTTGGAGGATTTTTGTGGAGACGTTTAGTAAAAGAACTGACTTATAAAGCAACCGTAGAAAATTTAAATTCTTTTTATATAAATGAAAATCATAACAAAGATACTTTAAAAATGAAAGCTTTTAGCTATCAAGATGCATATAAACAGATAGTAACTTTAAGAGAATACTATAATACTTGGGAGTCTCACAGAGTAAAAAATTTATGAAAGTTTTATATATAGGTAATTATCGAGATGCTAGCGGCTGGGGCTCTGCCGCAGAAGCAAATATGCTGGCTATGAAATCGGTTGGCATAGACGTAGTTGCTAGACCAATTAGTTTTGGAACACAAAAAGAAATTAGTGAAACTATTCAGCAAATGGAGGAGGGGTCATGCCAAGGATCTGATTTTTGTATTCAGCACTGCCTACCAAAATATTATTACTACAATGCTAAAATTAAAAATATAGGATTTTATTGCACAGAATCTTTTGACTTTCATTATAGCAAATGGCATAAATATATTAACATGCTAGATGCTTCATGGGTAATGTCGGATCAAAACAAAGAAGCTTCAATAAGAAGCGGCGTATCCAATCCGATCAGTGTTATTCCTTACAGCCTTGATCCTAAAAAATATTCAACAACAACAAAAACCGCATCTATATCAGAATTAGAGCATTCTTTTAATTTTTGCTTTGTTGGAGAGTGGAATAATAGAAAAGATTTGATATCTTTATTAAGAGCATTTTATACTGAATTTCATCCTTCCGAACCAATAAACCTATTTATCAAATTAAGCTCAAATATGTCTAGCGATAAATGCATGGAAGAGTTTAATAAATTAAATGATTTTGTAAAGGCCGGGCTAAAAATAAGAAAAAAATATCAAAATATATCAACCGTATGCGGACATCTAAAACATCACGACTATGTTTCTATTTTGAACCAGTGCCATAGTTTTGTTTGCCCTAGCCACGGAGAAGCTTGCTGTATTCCTGCTGTAGAGGCTCAGGCACTAGGATTGAACTTGATCTATACCAATGATACCGGAACCGCCACATATGCTCAAGACTATTCTATTGGGGTGTTGTCGAGTCTAGATGACTGTTTTAATATGCAGTCAGCACTACCAGAAATACAAAGCTCGGCAGACTGTTGGCAAAATATCAATGTCCAGTATTTAAGAATTGCCATGAGATCAACATATGAAAATAGGCAAAATATAATTGACAATAAAGAAAAAATATCTAATAGTACAAAACAAAAATTTTCTTATAGCTCTATAGGAAATATAATAAAGGAAGTTTTAAATGGACTTAGTTAAATCTATAGTTAGACGCGCAACAAGGGGTAAAACTTTAAATATTATTGTTGTCGGATCAACCCATGAACGATACGAATCTAATCTAGCAAAAACCGGGCATAATTTCTTTTGCTTAAAAAGTGGTAAAGAATGGGATACTGCATATGCGGCTATTCCAGAAAATTATAAAATTATAAATCAATTGCCTTATCATGAAGAATTCGATCTTATTTTAGTTCACACATCTGATGATAGAATTAGAGTGGCCCAAGATATCAAAGAATATTGTCAAGTGCCAATTATTAGACACTGCCATGTCCTTCCAGATGTTCGCTATAACATACAGCAACAGCTTCAGACTTTTCAATCGGCAGATGTTGATCTGACCACATTTATTTCAGACTTTAATTCAAAAAGCTGGGGATATAATGAGTCAAACTCCAAGTTTATAAATCATGGAATGGATACTGATTTTTGGTGCGATGAAAATAATCAGGATAGAGAAAATACACTACTATCTGTGGTCAACTATTGGTCTAGTAGAGATTGGGCTTGTGGGTGGAATTTATGGAGAAGCATTGTAGAACCAAACCAGCTACCAGTCAAAGTTTTAGGTAAAAATCCGGGCCTGTCTGATGCCGCTGAATCAATTACAGAGTTAAAAAAAGCGTATCAAAAATCTAGTATATTTTTAAATACTTCGCTGCATTCCCCAGTTCCAATGTCTTTAATGGAGGCAATGGCGTGTGGTTGTGCTATAGTTTCAACTGCTACCTGCATGATTCCAGAAATAATTAAACATGGTGAAAACGGGCTTTTGTCAAATAGTCCACAAGAACTACAAGATCATTGCAAACAATTACTATTAGACCCTAGTTATGCTAGAAAATTAGGGAATAATGCAAGAGAAACAATACTAAACAACTACAACTTAAATCAGTTTACAAATAGCTGGAATCAAGTATTTGAAGGAGTTTTATATCAATGAGAATAGTCTTTAGTCATAACCAAGAAGATCAAGATAGATTATGGATAAATAATCTGTCTTCTTTGGATATTATAGTAGATAACGGAGAAGCTTCTGAAATTGTCGTAGATGACATTTTGTGCTCCTTTAATATTAAGGAAGTTCCCGACGTAATTAGGCTGATTGCTTCGAAAATAAAAAAAGGCGGTAAAATTATACTCTACTTTACTGATATAGAGTTATTATCACATATGCTTTCAACTGGAGCAATTACATTAACAGATTTTAATGAGGCTATATATCCAGCCGGTTCTTCTGTAAAATGCGCTGTAAGTACAGACATTATTATAGACGAATTAAGGTTGGCAGGATTTAAAATTAGCCAAAAACAAATTAAAAACTTTACATCAATTGTAGTAGGAATATTAGAATGAGCGATATTAAATTTTCTTGTAAAGATTGTGTGTTTGCAGAATACACTAGTTTTAAAGGCAAAGATATTCAATATGGATGCTCTTTAAACAGGCTGCATATTTTAAATCCAGATGAAAATTTTGAAGAAGTGGAAAATGTCTCACACGCTATATTTAATAGGTTTTGCAATACTCGTCGCCCGGCAGATTGGATGGATCAATATTGTAACAACAATTTAACTAAAGCTAAAGAGGAGGTGATGGAGGAAGTTAAACCTAGACTTTCTTTTATTGTAAAATTTAACTACGATATGGATTTTTTTAAGAGTCTTGTCGATTCTATAAATAATCAAACAAGCTCTAGAAAATTTTTGATTGTAATAAATGACAAAGCAGAATACAATATGGAGCTTTTCAGTATATTAGAAAATTTGTATAAAAACGAAAAAATAATACAGTACAATATTTTAATGCCACCCAGTAATCTAGACTACATATATGATTCTATAGATGATGCTCTTGCTTTTTGTAAGAACGGATGGATTGTATTCTTAGATAGTGGTTGTAATATACCAGAAAATTTTACAGAAAAAATTCATAACAGAATAAATATAGAATTAAAACGATTTGTTTATTGCGAAAAGAAAACCGATAAAAGCTTTATTATTCAGGCGGCTTTGTATAAACTGCTTGGCGGAAATTCTCCAAAAATAAATTCTGATGGAAGCATTGATAGCAAAAATTTTCTAGAACGAGTATCTGAGTTAAAATCAGAAGATCCAAATTGTTTGGTTTCTTGGGAGGATATGTTTAGTGGATAAAGTATCTATTATCATTGCAAATTATAACTATGGAGATATGGTTGTAGATGCTTTTAAAAGCGCAATGAGTCAAACTATTCATTGTCATGTTGGTGTTATCAATGATGGATCTACAGATAATTCGCATGATAATATCATGCAATATATCGCATCATTATCACAGGCCACGCTCTATAAGCCCGGAATTGTTTATAACACTAATTTTACTTACATTAATACAGAAAATCAAGGGGCTTCCGCCGCTAGAAATACATTGATTAAAAATCTTTGGGATCAATCAGATTTTTTTGCTATTCTTGATGCCGACGATATATATTATCCAAACAAAGTAGAGCTTCTACTTAAAGAAATGTCTGATCCTAATGTTGGCGTAGCTTATGCCGACTACGATATTTTGGAAGATGGGTATATAAAAAGAGAATTTAAAGAACCGTATAGTTCATCAACACTGTTAAAAAGATGTATTGTTCATTCGGGGGCTCTTATTCGTAAATCTATTTTACAACAGGTATTACTAGAAAATAAAGACGTATACGATCCAAGATTACATGGGCCGCTAAGCAAAGGTTTTATTGGTTGCACTGAAGATTATGATTTATGGCTGAGATTATCTAAAGTTTGCCTCATGAAACATGTGCCCCAATCTTTATCTTTAGTCAGAACAACGGGAAGAAACCAATCATTAAAAATGACTCCTGAAATTTTTAATCAAAACGCTAAAATACTACAACAAAGATTATGAAGAATCAAACAATAATACTTGCCGCTGGCATATCAGCCAGAATGAAATCTTACGAACCAAGATGCCTGATTCAAATTGGCGAAAAAACCATAATAGACAATCAGGTAAGCATAGTTTCAAAATTATTTGGAAAAGACATAACTATTGTCGGCGGTTATAAATTTAGTAAAATACAAAAAAAATTTGATAAAGAAAAGATATGCGTTATTGAAAATAAAAACTTTTTAGATAATGGCACCGCATATGGTGTAAAAATAGCATTGAAATTTTCATCAGCCGGTTTACTTATTATTCACGGAGATCTTCTGTTTAATTACGATGCCTTAAACGTCAATAAAAAGAAGTCATTTTTAATAGTGGACAATAAGCAGAGAATTGCCGACAAAGAAGTTGGAATAGTTTCAGATAATAATATTGCTACAAATTTATCTTATGGCTTAAAACAAAAATGGTGTCAAATAGCGTATTTTACGGGCGTAGAATTACAATTTTTAAAAGAAATAATACATTATAATACTGATAAACTTTTTATTTTTGAAATTATAAACAAGGTTATCAATATGGGCGGCATTTTTCATTGTTATGAGCCAGAAAACATGCGTATAGTAGAAATAGATTCAATCAAGGATTTAAAAAATGAAGAAATTAAAAATATTGATTGCTAATGACGGTTATCACGCTCACTATTTTGAAAGAATGTCTTGGTTAAACGCTTTTAATAGTATTAATTTTATAGAAGCTCAAATATATGATACAAAAACCCCAACCTTTAGAATATTCGATGAGTTTCAACCCGATATATTTATTGGTCAACTATACAACCTAGATAAAGCTACAATCAAATGTATTAAAAATAGACCGCATTTAAAAGTAGCTTTAAGAGCTGGAGATTGGTCTGATTTTCACACAGATCCAAGATTTAATATCCTGCAAACCACTCAAAAAGAAATTAAGCTATTAGAAGATTTAAAAAATGAAACAGGCCAGCCAGAGTTTATTTATATTCATTACGAACAGGAATCGGTTAATCAAACGCATTCGCATTTTGTTAATAAGTTAAACATTCCAGCGGTTGGTATTCTTTTGTGCGCTGATATTCATTCTTATTTAAATCCAGAATATGACCCGGCTTTAGAGTGTGACATTGGATTTGTTGGCGGCTATTGGCCTTATAAAGGACAAATAATCAATAAATATCTTTTGCCATTATGTTATCCTGTAAATAAATACAAAATAAAAATATTTGGTAATCAAGGATGGACTGGGGTAAATCAGTATTGTGGACATATTAAAGAAGAGAAAGTAAAGAATCTTTTTAGATCAGCAAGAATTTGTCCTAATTTAAGCGAGCCGCACGCTCATGAATACGGGATAGAAGTAAACGAAAGAAGTTTTAAAGTATTGGCAGCCGGTGGATTTTGTGTTGGTGATAATGTCGCGTCTCACAAAAGAATCTTTAAAGATGGCATGGTGTTTGCTGATAATGAACAAGATTTTCAGGATCATGTTAACTATTATTTAAATAATTATGACGAAGCTGAAAAAATAGCCAAACAAGGACAAAAAATAGTTTTATCAGAGCACACTAATTATCACAGAATAGCGCAATTTTTAAATAGGTTTGGCTACGAGAAAGAGTCTAGTTCTATACTTTCTTTATGGAATAAATATTATGCAGAAAATTTTAATTAGTGGAGCACAAGGCTTTGTAGGTAAAAACCTGATACAAAAATTAGAATATCTTGGATATGATAATCTTATAAAACTTTCTGGCAAAACAGAGTGCGACTTAACCAATCAACGATATGTAGACTATTTGATTAATCAGCACAAGCCCGATATTGTTATTCATACAGCGGCTAGAGTTGGTGGAATTTTGGCTAACTCTCAACATCCCGGCTTATTTATTTATGAAAATCTGGCGATGGGCACTAACCTTATCGAAAGTTGTAGAAAGTATGGCAATTTAAAAAAATTTATAATGCTGGGGACGGTGTGCTCTTACCCAAAATATACGCGAGTGCCATTCCATGAAGAGGACTTGTGGAGTGGCTATCCGGAAGAAACTAATGCTCCATATGGAATCGCTAAAAAAACAATTAATGAGCTTTTAATAGCTTATGAAAAAGAATATGGATTTAATTCTACTACATTGGTTCCGGCAAATATGTATGGTAGTCATGATCATTTTAATTTAACTAGTAGCCACGTTATTCCCGCGATTATTTTAAAAATTGACCAAGCTTTAAAAAATAATAAAACATTTGTAGAAGTTTGGGGCTCTGGAAAAGCCAGCAGAGAATTCTTATTTGTAGAAGACTGCGTAAATGCTATTATACTGGCAATGAATAAAGATACCGGGCCAGAGCCAATCAACATAGGAACTGGGGAAGAAACAACCGTTAGAGAATTGGTTCATTTGATAGCAAAAAAAATGAATTATTATGGAAATTTTGCATTTCAGCATGATAAATTAGAAGGTCAGCCACGTAGAAGTCTTTCTATAAATAGGGCTAAAAACGTTTTGGATTATCACCCAGTTTATAATCTGGACAAAGGGTTGGATATAACTATAGACTGGTTTTATAAAAATAAAGGAATATTGAATGATATCTGCTATAGTATTTAGTAAAAACAGGGCCACTCAATTAGACCTTTTGCTAAAAAGTATTAAGCAAAATTTTATACAATGTAATCAGATTAGAGTCGTGTGGAAAGCCGACGATTCGCATTTAGAATCTTACAATATTTTAATGAAAGAATATCAAACTAAAGTTATTTTTATCAAGCAAGATAGTTTTTTTCAAGATACTTGGGAAGCGTGCAGAGATTCAAAAAATGAATATGTTGTTATGTTTACAGACGATGATATTGTATATAAAATGGTAAATATACCGGCCTCCACTTTGTCTCATTTGGATAATGATGTTTTTGGATGCTACTCTCTTCGTTTAGGGCTAAATATAACTAAGCGTCAAATGGAAGATAAGTGGTATAACGATACAACACAAGTCAATTTCTTAAACGAATCTGAAATCATATGGAATAGAACATCTGTACTGCCTCATAGTTATTGGGGATATGTTTTATCGGTAGATGGACACATTTTTAATAAAAGAAAATTACAAAAAATATTGTACGAAATATATTTATGGAATAATATCAACAGATATTCTCAAACGCCTAATAAATTAGAATCATTAATGCAACGATTTTTCTTCGAGGTTGGGCCTTTTATGCTAGCCCCCAAAGATAGTTGCGTGGTAAACAGCCCAAATAATAGAGTTCAAGAAGAGTATAAGAATAGGTCTGGCGATCAATATTCATACTGTGAAGATCATCTGATGCAGCTTTATTTATCCGGCCACAGAATCAAGCTGGAAGATCTAGATTTTTCAAATATTTACTGCCCTCATACAGAATTGGATATTTTAAAATGATATTTGACTTAAAAAATATAATTGATATTTTTGGAAATATAGCCGGAATAATTCACATAGGAGCATTTCGAGGAGAAGAAATAAAACAATATAGAGAGATAGGATTAAAAAATACAATACTGTTTGAACCACAAGAACATTTATATCATATGTTCAAGTATCAACTTTTACCAACAGAACAAGCTTATAATTTTGCCCTTGGAGATGAAGAAGGAGAGTTAGATCTTTATATTTCTAAAACTGACGGGGGGATACAAAATGGGTCTGGGGCATCTAGTTCTTTTTTAAAGCCAAAGATTCATTTAACAGAACATCCAAATGTAATATTTGATGGAACAATAGAAAAATGCAAAATAAAAAGATTAGACAATGTTGTATTAGAAAATAATATAAATATAAACGAGTATAACTTATTGTCAATAGATGTTCAGGGGTATGAATTAAAAGTATTAAAAGGTTCTATTAATACATTAAATAGTATTAAATATATCATAGCAGAAGTAAACAGAGACGAAGTTTACGAAGGGTGTCCTATGGTTAATGATATAGATAATTTTTTAAATCATTTTGGATTCAAAAATTTTTATACATATTGGCAAAGCAAATCTTGGGGAGATGCCTTATATGTTAAACAATAAAGATGATTTTTTAAACAAATGTATAATACCAACATCATTATTTGATATAAATTTTGCAAAATCAGATTCCGACTGGGATTTAGTAACAAGATTTTATAATATAAAAGAAAAAACAAATAATCCTATACCTAAAACAATACATTTTATATGGCTTGGTGGAAAAGTACCGGATCATTATTTACCTATAATAGATGATTGGAAAAATAAAACCGGATTTGATATTGACATATGGAACGATAGTAAATCAGAAAAATTTTTATCTAATAAAGAATCTAACAATATTTTTCATAGATCTAAAAGCTTTGGCATTAAATCGGATATTCTAAGGTATGAAATTTTAAATGAGCTTGGCGGTCTTTATGTAGACACAGATTTTTTATGCTGCTCGGATAATTTTAGCGAATTGCATGAGGCAGTATCTTTTTATGCTGGTATATGCTTAGAAAAAAATGTTCAAATTAACAATGGAATCATGGCTTCTGCCCCAAACAGTTTTATATTAGATATGTGTATTCATAATGCAGACGATACTAAGTATATTAATGAAATAAAGTGTGAACAAACAAGGGTTTTATATCAAACAGGGCCTTGGCTTTTAACAGCAGCTATTTTATATTATTTAAAAAATACTTATAGGCAAGATATTATTATATTTCCATCTCAAACTTTTCATCCGTTTCCGGCTGCTTATAGAGAGAATCAATCTTTAGAGTTTATTCAGCAATTTATAAAGCCTTGGAGCATGGCGTGTCATTTATGGCACGCTAGTTGGCAGCCAAATTCTAAATTTTTTAAAGGCAAGAACGATGTTTAAAGTGCCAACCAATCACGAAAATCCTCCGCAAAATATTATAATATTTGAAGAATTTTTTGGAAAATATATTGAGAGTATTCAACCAAAACTAAATAGAGAATATTTACCAATATATTGGACCAATTATTATATATCAAAAGATTACGGGCAGCAAGATATGTCCGAGCTTCAAAACTATTTAGATTCCCTTGATAGATCTAAAAAATATTTTACAGTTATACAATGGGACGATGGAATATTAAATAAAATAAAAGATTTAGATTTATTTATTTTTGCTAGTGGCGGAATAGGTGATTATGCGATACCTCTTAGTAGTTATTATTATGATAATAGTATTCCAATAATACCAATAGAAAAACGCAATTTTTTTGCTAGCTTCGTGGGAGCTATTTGGGGTAGACATTTTGTTAGAGAAGAAATGAGCAGAGTATTAAAGGCTCCATTTGCTATAACAGATGTCAGATATGATTATAAATCATATTTAAAAATAATTACAGATAGTATTTTTTCTTTATGTCCTAGAGGATACGGCAAAACATCTTTTAGAATTTATGAATCATTAATGTGCGGATCGATACCAATATACATATACGACGATCCTTGGATTCCGTATTTTGACAAAGATTTTGAGAACTATGGCGTATTGTGCGATATCAAAAATATCAACACGCTTGAAGAAAAATTAAAAAACATGACTTTTGAACAAATAAATGAAAAAATACAAAATGGTCGCATAGCGTTTAAAAATAAATATTTATATCAAGCGATTGTTGGCAATATAATAAAAGAGCTACAATGAATGAAAATATGAAAAATTTAATTTATTATAGTATTGGAGGAAATTTACAATACATAGAAATATTAAATATGCACTTAAAATCCTTGTCTAAATACATAGATTTAAATATTAATATTCTTTTTATAACAGACAATAATTTTATTGAAAAAATAAAAAACACTTTAGATAAACTAAATTTAAATATTGACAATTTTTATTTTTTTATATCTGATACGTCCAGTGTACAAAAATCATCATACAATAAATTAAAAATATATGATTGGGCACTAATTAAAAACTATGAAAAAATATTTTTTTGTGACATAGATACAATATGGACAAATAATATTTCAAATATTTTTAACACAATGGTTAATCATGACGATATATATGTATCTAATGAAGATGGTACTATGGGTGGATGTTATTATAACGGTAAGGATTTTTTTTCTAATGAAGAATTAAAAAAAATAAAAGAAAACAATGTTAAAGCAATTAATTTTGGAGCATTTGGATTTTTTAGTAAATCAGTTTTAATATTTAAACAAATAGAACAATTTATGATGGATAATTTGGATAAAATGAATGCGTGTATTGAGCAGCCGTATGGAAATGTAGTTTTATATCGCAATAATGTTATAAATAATAGTTTTAATGCTCTTATATCACATGACCATATAACTAAAAAAACTTTAATGCATTTTCCCGGTGGTCCGGGTAACTATATAGACAAAATAAATAAAATGAAGGAATATGATCAATATGGAAATAATAGACAATAGAAATAATTTATTAAATTTTTTTGATCACAACTTAATTTTTGCCGAGATAGGTGTTTTTAAAGGGGAATATTCTAAAATTATTTATGAAACAATTAAACCTAAAGAGTTGCATTTAATCGATATTTTCTCTGGACCAACTTGCTCAGGAGACAAAGACGGTAATAATATGCAGCACGCAAATATGGATCATGAATATGAACAAATAAAAAAATGGTCTATTGATAAAAATGTTATTCTTCATAAAGGACGCAGCGTAGATGTTTTAAAAAATTTTGAAGATAATTATTTTGATGCTATGTATATTGATGGTGATCATTCTTACGAGGGTATTAAACAAGATATTGAATTATGTTTTAATAAAATTAAAAATAATGGTTATATGTGTGGGCATGATTATCACGAAGTTTTATTTTCGGGTGTCTTTACAGCAGTTAATGAATTTTGTACTTTAAATAATTTAAAAATAAATAAAATAACTCAAGATGGTTGTCCTAGTTTTGTAATACAAATAAGAAAACCACAGGAAATCAATATATACATATGAAAATAATTTATATTACAACCTCAGACCCCAAATCGCAAGGTGATTATCAAGAAATATCTATGTTGCATGGTTTGCGACAAGTGTTAGGCGATCAATGTATAGATTTTCCTAGAAAAAAAATTATGTATGGTGATTTTAGCGAATCTCCAAAAAATGAATTACATGGATGGGGATTTAGCCTATTAACAGAACCATTACCAGAGATAGAAAATAGAATAATTGATAATGATTTTGTATTGCTATATGGCGTTACTGATGCATATAATGTACCAAGATATGATTCTTTAGAAGCTTTTGCCCAAAAAACATTTTGGTTAGACGGGCATGATCATTCAAGAATACTAAAAGAACCTTGTTTTAAAAGGGAATTATTTGAAGCAAAAGCCAATGTGTATCCAACCGGCTTTGGTATTCCAGAACATAGAATTATAAATATTAATTTTAATAAAACACAACTAATACAAAAAACTGCTCCACCATATGCTTTATTTGGGCCACAGATATTGGGAATAGACGCTAGACAGCTATATTGCTTTTCTGATGAACAAGAATACTATAATGATATGTCTAGATCATGTTTTGGATTAACATGCAAAAAGGGCGGGTGGGATTCTTTGCGACATTATGAAATTTTGGCCAGTGGCGCTTGTTTATTATTTAGAGATTATAACGATAAACCGCCCCTGTGTTCACCACAAAATTTGCCATGTTTTAGTTATTCTTCAGAAGGTGAATTAAATAAAATAATCAATAGGTTGACAAATAATAAAACTACACTAACACAAGAATATATAGACATGGTATATAAACAAAGAGAATGGCTATTACAGCACGGAACAACGAAACAAAGGGCCTTAAAAATTTTAGAAATATTAGATTGGAATTAATATGATAGAAGAATTTACAATATGTCTACACTGTGGGTGCGATAGAAACATAGTCAATGCTCAAATAGAAGCATTAAAGCCATTAGAAAATGAATTTAATATTTATTGGAACAATAGAATAGATAGACGAGAATGGTATGATTCATTCTCTGAGTTGATTAATGATTCAGTTAATTCGTCTAAAACAGAATTTGTTATCTTAATTAATGATAGAACCCATCCAAAACCAAATGAAGTAAAGAAAATTCTTTGGTGCCTAGAAAATGGGTTTGCCGCAGCGACACAATATAGCGTTGGATTTATGGGTTTTTCTAAACAACTATTAAGAACTATAGGGTTTTGGGACGAAAGATTTTATGGCGGCGGGTGGGAAGATGATGATTTTGTATTTCGTCTAAGAATGGCAGATTTAGCTTATTATGAATCGTGTGAAGCGCAATACGATTATCATTGGAAAACTAAATTACAACCACAGGATGCACTATATGGTTCAAAATCAGGCTTGTTTTTTAAACAAAAATGGAATACTTTTTCTTATAACAATGCTATAATTAAATTGTTGCCAGATGAAATATATGATAAGTATGATCTTGGCGCAGAAAGATTAGATATACAAAACTCATGGATGCCGTGGAAAAAATCAGTAATAGGCTTAGAATTTGAAACGAGGCCAAATCAAGGACCATCTAGAACACATCATTTTAAATTTAAAAATGGCCCAGAGTATCGTTTGTTTTATGATTATACCCATGTTTTACAATAGAGTTAAAAATGACCAGAACAAGTAAGTACAGTATTTATATTGACTCATTCTCATGAACTGCATTTAGATTGTAAACAATACATGGACTCTAAAAAATATAAATTATTTTTTGAACATAATCAAAAAACTATATCTTCTGATATGTTATTAATATATAGATCATAGGAGTAAATATGAATAAAAATGTACTAATTACTGGAGGACTTGGATTTATAGGAATACACTGTGTACAAAAATGGAGAAAACAAGGATATAACATATGGATTATTGATAATCTTTCATCCAACGCAGTTGATTCAAATCATGAAATAGTTAAAGATACAAATATAATACTAAAAGATATATTGGATGTAAATTGGAATGATCTTCCAGAATTTGATCTAATATTACATTTGGCTTCACCGGTTGGCCCAGTCGGTGTTTTAAAACATAGCGGAAAAATGGCGAGAATTATTTTAGACGATATTTACTGGGCAATTAATGTAGCAAAATTTAATAAATGCCCCTTGGTGTTTGTGTCTACGTCAGAAATATATGGATATAGAAAACAAAAGAGTTATTTAAAAGAGTCAGATGACAAGGTTTTACATGGAGAATTTACGGTAAGAAACGAATACGCTATGGCTAAGCTATTAGCAGAAATCGTATTGAGCAACCATGCAAAAATAGACGATACTTTTAAATATCAGATTGTTAGACCTTTTAATGTAACCGGAAAGTATCAATTACCAAATGGTGGTTTTGTTTTACCAAGATTTGTTGAACAAGCTTTAGAAGAAAAAGATATAACAGTTTATTATTCTGGGGAGCAATTAAGAGCATTTACTTGGGTTGAAGATATTGTTGATGGAATTTATCTAACTTCTATTGCGTCACCAGACAATTGGAATCAAGAATGGAATATAGGAAATAAAATTAATGAACAAACCATTTTGTATCTTGCAAAAAAAGTAAAAGAATTAACTGGAAGTAATTCAAAAATTATTCATATCGATCCAATAAAATTACATGGCCTATTGTTTTCTGAAGCCCCGGAAAAAATACCTAATTCTGATAAAATAGAAATATTGTTAGGATGGAAGGCTACCAAATGTGTTGATGATGTTGTTCAAGAAGTTATAGATTTTTATAAAAATATATTGAAGAAAAAAAATGAATAAATATTTAGTAGTTATAGCATCATACAATGATTGGCGACAAGATTTTTATGAAACATATACAAGAAAGCATAATAAAAATTATTGTCTCAAACATAATTTTGAATATATAGAACTTAATCATAATGACATAGGCCAAGGTTTTAGAGGCGTACCAACATGGAATAAATTTTATAATATTTTGCAAATGTCAAATTCTTTTAAGGACGGAGATATAGTTACTCACCTAGATGCTGATATGGCTATAAAAGATGATTCTGTTTCTTTAGAAACATCTAAAAGTTTTGCATATGCCATTGATTCATGTAATACTCATTGTATGGGTATGTATACAATACGTGTAAATGAATGGTCTATTAATTTATTAAAAAATATTCTATCAGAAGATAGATACCAAAAATTAAAAGATAAAATAACAATAGGCTCAATGAATGAGCAAAGTTCTTTTTGGCAAATTTTTAGAGAGCAAGCTTCATGGTATAGTTTGGCTGGAATTCAAAGACATAGCTGGATACCATTTTTATTAATGAAAAACTGGGGCTGGCATTCAGGATATAATGAAGACACAGTATATAGCTTACAAGAGTTGTATAAACATGTTGAAATAATGCCTACAACATGGAATGTGACACATATACCACAAGAAGATGGCGAAGACAAATTTTACATGATACCAACTAGATTAGAAGATACTACAATTAGACATTTTGCAGGAGGAAGAAGATGGAGAATAGAATACTTCAATGAAAATTTATAATCAATCATCGGGAATATGCGAATCTGCTCATATATATGAAATTTATTCTTATTTAAAAGAAGAATTTAATGATGACTGGGGGTTATACATAAGAAGACATAATCAGCCTGTATTTAATTTAGAAACAGAATATGGCATATGCTTGATTTTATCGGCAGAAGGCCACTCTTACTTTCCGCCAGAATTAAAAAATATGACAGTATTCATGAATTATTTAACAAAAAAGAATCCAACATTTCCATATTTTTTTGATTCTAATAGTTTTGTACAAACGCCCGGACTATTTGAGTTACAACTAGGAACAACAAGTTGGTTCACTGGAACATTTGCAAAGCCTATTAATGATCGCAAATACGATTTTTCATTTATAGGACAATACGATCCGTATACTAGGTATGATTTCTATCATTGTGCCTCCGCATTAAAAGGGGGCCTGATTCATTTTTACGAGGGCTGGAATAAAGGACTTGGGCCCGAAGCATACTCTGAAGTAATGAGCGAAACAAAAATAGCCCTTGTTCCATGTGGTTCTGCCAGTTTAGATACGTTTAGATTTTATGAAGCGATGTCTTGTGGATGCGTAGTATTATCAATTAGACAAAATAATTACGAATTTATGCAAGGTAGTCCGCATGTACAAATACCAAGCTGGAATATTCAATCAGTAGAAAAATATATTCAGAGACTAGTCAATTCGCCAACCTTGCAGCAATTATCAAATAGATCTAGACAATTTTGGGAAACAAATTTAAGCCCGGCTGCTGCGGCTAAATTTATAATAAATAAAGTAAGAGGAAATTAAATGAAATTAGCGTCTTTTGTTGACAACATCTCCATGTCTCAAAATTCATACTGCATGATTAAAGAATTTAATAAATTGTGTAGTAACGAAAATTCTATCTGTTGTTTTTATCACGATATGGCCCCATCCCCTATTAATATGAATTTTGCTATAGTAAACGCCTATTATTTACCGTTCTGGGATGGTCATATTTTTGCCACAAGTCTACAAACAGCTAATACCTTAAAAAAAATTAATAGTTCTGCTAAAAAATATTTATACTTATCGGATTTAGAGTGGCTAAGATATAAATCTGATTTTGATGAAAATATGCTAATCCTAAGAGACCCGCATCTTACATTAGTGGCTCGGAGCTTGGATCATTCAGATGCTATTAAAAATTATTGCAATATAAAACCAAAACATATTCTAAAAGATTGGGACTCTAAGACAATACAGGAGATTACCAGTGGATGAATTTAAAGTAATTAAAGCGTATGAATCTGGAAAAAGTGTTCCGGAAATAGCCGAAGAATTTTCAACTTATGCTGTTAAAATTTATAGAATTTTAAAAAAACACGGCGTTGATATTAGAAATAAAAGCGAGGCTCAATCTCTAGCATTGTCTAAAGGTAGAAGCACACACCCCACCAAGGGTAAGCATATGAGTGATTCCGCCAAAGAGAATATTTCTGAGAAACGCTCTAGGGCTTGGGCTAAAATGTCTAAAGCAGAAAAGGAGGAATTTCGCGCCGGGGCTAAAGAAAGATGGGATTCTTTGTCTGAAAACGAAGTTCATGAACGCCAGAGAAAAGCGGCTGAAGCTTTACGCAAAGTGTCCGTAGAAGGATCTGATATTGAAAAATATATTCGCAAGATGTTGCTTTCTAAAGGATACAACGTTACTATATATAAGGACAATATCGGCGGCGAATACAAAGTTGACATGTTTTTAAAAGATCAAAAGGTCGCCATTGAAATTGATGGGCCTCTGCATTTTCTTCCTATTTTTGGTGAAGAAAAGCTTCAAAAAACAATCAAACAAGACACAATAAAAAATGGATTGCTCTTGTCAAAGGGGCTTCATGTTGTTAGAATAAAGTGTAGCAGCAAATCAAGCTCTCTCAAGTCAAAACGCGACACTTGGAAGAAGCTTGAAAAAGTGCTAAAAGATATAGAAACTGGCAAGTTATCTGGTTTAATTGAGGTTTAAAATGGAAGAAACAATGTTTGAAATTGGTAATGATGTTGTCGTGTCTGAAACTCCTTCTGTATCATATGGCTCAAAAGAGTGGAATGATCATGTCATGAAGCTTTTTGATGAATCTGAATTAGTAGAAGGTAATCCAACATGCGCCGGGCTCCGAAGAGTAGCTGAAGAAGTGCTGGGCGATATAGTATACAGTGGCCCCTGCCAAGTCTTTGCGGCTACTGATGCCAATGGGCCGGGCCGAGCTACTGTAGTCTTTGAAGTGATGTTCGAAGGCTGGATGGGTACTTCTCAAAGTAGAACCTTTAAAGAGGTTGCTGATGTTTGGCATGGTAATACGGATGACCTATTCTGTGCCCACCCTGTCGCAACAGCGTCTACTAGAGCAGAAGGTAGAGCCCTTCGTAAAGCGCTCAAGATTCGCTGTTTAGCGGCTGAAGAACTAACTCGCAAGAAGGACGTTGAGGCTGTTGTAAAGGCTACTGTAAAGGTAGACACAGTTACTACAGGGGAGCTTAGCGATAAAGACAAAATCAGTAGTGCCCAGCTTAATTTTTTAGACAATAAGAGTCGAGAATTAAATTTAAATGTTTGGGCCGTGTTAAATAGTGGCGTTAAGAAATATACAAATATCAACGAAGTTAGTAAGAAAGAAGCTTCTAACTTTTTGACTATGATTAATGAGATTCAAAATAATAGCAGGGTTTGCCCTGATAATTTTAGAGGTTATGATAAAAATTGGAGAAATGCAGAATGAAATTGTTGTACACAACTAAAGATGGCCGAATGACTGTTGAGCTTGAAGGCAATTCTGATAAGGAGCTTTTCCGAAAGCTTTCCCATTTTCAGGAGATTTTTGAAGATACCCCGGCTGCTAAGCTCGGAGATAGAGTGGTCAACGGGGGCGATGTATCTTATCGTGTCCGCAAGGCTAAATATACCGATGAAAAGGGTAAGGAAAAGGAGGCAGAATACTTTGAAAAGATTGTTGTCTCTGGCGAACTAATGTGGTATAAGAAAGCTTTTGGCGTTTTGGACGATGGTACGGACAACCTATTTCCAAAGCGACCATCTGAAGAAGATACCAGCGTAGATCGCGGATATAATGGCTGGCATAGATATAAAAAGCAGCTAGTGTAATAGATGAAAAAGAGGGGGTTAGAAATAACTCCCTTTTTTATTAAACTTATCCAAAAAAATAAGGTGTAAGAAATCTTACACCTTATAATACATGGATAAACTCAGTAGGATTCTAAAGATACTCTAAACTTACATATGCCGCGTATTGTTCCTTGCTCCCAACGCTCAACGGAGTTGCTGTCATAGCGACTCTCCAAGTGTGTCTTGTGTCTACACCCGTACCACCAAATGTTCTAGTTGTGGTATTAGCGCCAATATTAGGAACATCCGGATTTGATGTGTTGTAATATTGCAACCACTTAGGTTTAAAGGCAGTGTCATAAGTACCGTCTAAGAATCTTTGTCCAGAGCCCGGACTGTTTAACAAAGGTACAATAATACCAGTTCCGCCTACGGTGTCATCAGCGCCAGCCCCCGCCGCCGTTAATCTAGAATCTCCATTAGTAACTGAATCCGCCACTCGTCCATTCAAAAAGCGAATACCTGAACTATTGTCATAATATCCCTGAGAAACATGAGTGGTTGGCCAAGGATCGCCCCACCACACTAAGTCACCAGAGCCGCGAGGAGAGCCCCCAATAGCATCGTTGGCCGTGTTAGCATCGCCCGGCGTTGCTAGCCAAGAGCTATACGATTGACCATTAAAATTAACAAGTTCGGCTATTCTGGTATTAACTCCAGAGGCCGGGTGATTAATATTTGCTCTATCATAAATTCTTAGCTGTACGTTTTGAACATTAACCGGGGTAGTATGGTCAAAAACAATATCTAAAGTTCTATGATAGCCATTAATTCTAATTAAAGGAATGCCACTGCCGGTTCCATGAGGCTCACCAGAAGCAGCCGCCGTATATCTATTGTTAAAAGTACTACCACCATTAGTAGTACCATTTGAATTGGTAATAAAGGTGGATTGATTAAAGCTGCCAATCTGTACAGACGATCCAAAAGTTGAGCCATAAAAGCCCAAGCCCGATCCTTGTAAATTGGCGGTTGTATATGTTCCAAAGGTAATTTCTGCCATTTATTATCTCCTATAGGGGGAAAAACTATATTAATATACACAAAATTAAGACTTGTTACAGCCACAGCCACCACTTGACTGGGTTTTCACTTCATCCCATTTTCCCTCTGGGCATTTTTCACTGGCCCAGCCGGTTTTAACTTCTAAAAAACAGCCGCATTTATTACATGTTGTATTCGATGCATTAAAAAAGGGACAAGCTCGACATATTTCCATTCTTTCCTTTTTTATTGGGTCTGATACTTTCACCATGCCATTAGAAATATGGTTTACGACAGATGTGGCAAAGTTTTGGGCTTTTTGAATTAAAGATGGCGGCTGCGTATTGTTATGGTTATTGCAATTACTAGTTCCACACATTAAACAAATACAATCTTTTACACACGAAGAACAATAACAATATTGACAATCTTTATTCATATTCTACCTCCATAATTGTTTCTGGTGGTCTTGGAAGAGTGAACACTGCGAACTGATTTATGGGATCGACTTTTTTTAAAATTATTGCGTCTATAATCTCATTATTATTATTTTTTCCTGTTGCTGTCCAATTTAAATTAGGATGATTAAAAAAAGTTTTATTACAATATTTATCGCTTGGTGTTGGCCAATATATAATTTTGAAATTTGGATTCCAAGTGGTGCCAAGGATATCTTTTTTCTTGGTAAATTCTAGCTCGGCGGCTCCCCACATTCCATCAAAAGGAGCAGGAAAAAACAGATTATAGTTCCAGCAATTACTATTAGCGTCTGGTTCTCTTGATTTGAAACCGAGTGCGTCAGGCAAATTAGATCCAGATGGCATATATTTATCAAAAATAAAATCTAAAAAATTAATGTCTCTGAAAAATATACCTTCTAATGGATTTCTGCGTGGCAGTCTAAATATTCCAACGCCAGTAGTATTGCTAAGATCACATCCCAATTCTATTTTGTCGCATGGATTAAAAATTTTTGAATAATTTGTATTGTTTTGAAATTCAATAATGTTGTTTTGACTAAAACCGAAATTTCCTGTAGAGATAGCAATTCTATATTTTTGTTTTATTTTTTTTTCTGCATCATCATAAGAATTGCAAAATAGACACGGATCATCATAATTTGGATAACATAATGGATTAGCTATAGTATGATTATAGAGGTATTCATCTACTAAGTCCATTTTGCCCACAAATCTGTAATCTTTTATTAAATTTGTCAATACGCTAAGGTCGCAACTTGAATTAATAAAACTAGAAAAATCAGGCATAAGTTCTTCATGCATCGGGCCACGATACACTGGAAAAAAATTATAATGATTTTGAAAAGTGTTGCATATAACCCAAGCTTTAAAGGCTTGTCCAGAAGGAGGACAATTAAGCGATGGTGGTCCAAGACCTTCACATGAGCAGAATTGGAGGATATCATAGTAGCATCTTCCTCCCGTGCAATTATTCGGAAAAAATGCTCTTTGGTGTACTTCAGAACCAATACCAATAGTATTTAAAGGATTTCTACATGGTGATATTAATCTTCTTTTGCTAATTAAGCCGCTACACGGAGATTGTCCGACTACAGGACAATCCGCTGGGTCATATCTGCCATTCCTTGTTTGATAACAAGTATTAAAATTTTGCGGAAGTCCTTCAGGCACATAACCTATTTGTTTATATATTCCATCCTCAATAATTTCTGTTTCTTTTAATACCGCAACAAATCGCACAGCGGGGGTTACTCTTGCATCAATATTACCATTCTGAAAAATCATATGGCCAAGATGTACAGAACATGTATGATTAATAAAACACGAACTGTCAGTTTCACAAATATTACGCTCAGGCAAATAATGTGGTGGTTCTCGATCTTTATTTTTTCCTAAATCGCATGAATATGCTTCTGAAACTAAATAAAAATCATATTTATATACAACGCCTATTTTACCGTTCCAATCAGATGGTATATCAGCCTCTCTCATGTCACTAACAAATTCATTTCTAATATACCAAAAACAATTTTCTATTGGAGGCCAAGGCAAGTTATCCAAACTACAAGGTTCTGTGGGAGTGCAGGGCTCGCTACAATGGTAGCTTCCATAATTTAATGGAAAAAATGCATAACCTTTACCAGAAATAGAATGTTCTGATATAGTAGTTACAGTCACCTCTCCCAAAAATTTAGAAGATTGTTTTGGTATAAATTTATTACCAACTAAATCGAATTGCATTTCAGTATTTAAATTATTTAAACCCTTTATATCTACTGTATATTTTATACTGGCCTGTCCTTTAAACATACTACCGGGATAAGTTGATTGATCGCTAGAACCAAGCAAAAACATATTCTCTTTATAGCTGAGACGACTAGTACTGATAAAATCATCGGAATAAGTTTGATCAAAATTATAATCCTGAAAGCCTTTTATTGATATAGTAGACTTTTTTATAGAAGAAGGTTCCAGCAAAACTGGACATAAATCACATGGTCCGCTATCTTTTTTATCACAACAATAACAAGTTCTTCCCATATTTTCCCCTATTCAGGACAGCTAACCCATAAAGGTCGCCATTCTTGATTTATTTTTGCAGCCACAACTAAAATTTTTCCAGCATTAGCCTGATTCAAACTAACAGAAAGATATGGATCTCTATTAATTACATTTATTTCTTCCCCATTACTAAAATTATCACCATCTTTCTTTTTTTGTTGTATTGTAAATTGGGTGCTATTATCAAACGGCGTAGACGGTGCAGTAATAGGGCTTATTAAAACACCCTCAATTAAACCCAATCCACCGGCGACCCACATTTTTCTGTTATCATCCCATTGTAAGTCTACTGGGCCTGTTTTCCATAGAGTTCTATCTGTTCCAGTGTTTTCATGAAATTGCGTTTCATTACCTTCTTTAGCAGGAACAGGATTTCCGCTGGTGTCATAGCCCCATCCAGATACTAATAGCGGCCCTCTTAAAGCTATAGTTTTAACAGCAGTAAATTTATCGGCATTTTCTTGAAAATTATCATTAGTATTTTGCCCTTCTCCAGCCACAGAAACAAAATCGGTTTTAGCAAAAGCAAAATAAGGATTAAGCGTGTTTGGATCATTGTCATTAGGTTTTTCTATTTTGGCTGGAGTAAAAATTTGTTCAGGCGTACAGCCATAATCATCATTTCCCGGGGCCGCAGTTACTACCATTGCTGTTTGATTATGAGATGGAGCCACAGTAACCATTTTAGCACCATTTTGCCCCTGAACTATTCTTCCCATTATTCTACTAGGAGCACCAGCTAAACTAGGAATAAATTTACTTTTCATAATATCCATGACTGTTTTTTGAGGTAAAGGAGGTTTTATAAATCTTTCTCTTTGCTCCTGTAAAAATCTGATAGTTGATTTATTAATTCTTGAAATTCTATCTGCGTTATATTTTGCTAATTTACCAAACTGAGGGGTCCAAGTATTAAATTTATAAGTTGTTCTCACTCCATCTATACCATAGTTAATATCAATGTTAGATACATACGGTCCCGATACAGCAAATCTTTCCGCTAAATTATAAACTGGAACCTCAGCGACTTCTACATAGCCAGATTCATTACCGGCCACATTTGCTCCGCTTACAAATGCATAGGCATATCCCACGCTATTTAAAACTGAAGATGATCCAAAAGTTTCCGGGGTTAAACTAGTATCAGATTCTATTTCGGCCTTACCCTTTTTACTACTATATCTCCACCACGGACCCCATGTATATCTATTACTTTCTTGAGGGATGCTAATAAAAGTAGGAGCCTGTTTAGCAGGAGCAATGCCGTATCCACTCGACCCATCATCAGAACCAAAATTAATAAGAGAAGATGAATCTACGTCAATACCTCTGATCAATTTTAAAAGATGACCAGCCCCTAGTTTATCCGTAGTATATTGATCAAAATTAAGAACATCTTTAACTTCTACAATACAGTATGGTAATGCTATCGATCCAAGATTTTGCCAATATATATCCTTTTCAACATTTACTACAGAGGCTATACCTCCCATGCCAAAGGCATATTCGCTTCCAAGCCCAGAATAATCAAACTGATTGCCAATTATCCAAGAGCTAACAGCCTTTAATCTACCGTCACCATCATAAAAAGAAACATCGCTAAATGGTTTATTATCCACCCAAGCACTATCGGCAAGCTTCCAAGATGTTATATATTGCTGATCTTCATTAATAAATTTAATATTGTTATCAATACCACCGGGCTCAAACGGCAAGGGCACAAAAAATCTTTTGCCATAAAATTGATCCCCAACAGTTTTTACGGCATTATATATTTTTTGAATTTCGTCATAAGGATTAGAGCCTTGATAATATGGGCCATAAACTTGTTTTGCTTCTTTGTCCGTGTTAAATAACTGCTCGGATGTAATGCTTCTATTTATTAATCCATTTATAGCATAGTCATCTATTCTAATTTTAGAAAATTTAGCTAAAAGAGAATCACCCATTAGTGCCTTATATAATATCCAAGTTTCAAAAGAAGACATGGCACAGCGAACTTCTAATACAGTGGCGTTATACATAGCCCCACTATTTAAAGACACTTGAACACTTGCAAACATATCCATACCACCAGCAGAAACAGTTCTATTTCCAATTATATACTGCGGCCTAATACCGGCGGTTTTTCCCCAAACTGGATAAAAATTATATGGAGAACTCATTACATGTCTACTAGCCGGTCCTCCTATAACCAGTTTTTGTGTAACAGTATCAGAAAATTCTTTACCAAAATCTGCGGAAACTAATTTTTTTTCTCTTTCGTATTGATTAACTATTATTTTAATAGTGTCGGGGTTTGGAGGTTCTCGCTTATCAACAACTTTAATTTTAATAACGGGCTTTTCTATGATCCCGTTTGAAATAGATCCTCTTTTGGGTTTAACAAAGACAATATAATCATGTATAGATATTTCGCAACATTCTTGTATTATAGAGTTTAAAGATTGATGCGGTCCTTTAACTCTAAAAAATTCAGGCACTATTGGAATAAGTTCTGATAAATCTACCTCGTATTCGGATTCTCCAAAAACAGCTTTACCACCAAACGGATGTTCTCCCCTAGAAATTTCTTCTATAAGACTCAATAACGATTTAGCCGGAAATCCTGCGCTGTTAATATCTGAATTTCCAAAATTTCCGCCATATTGATAGTTTTCTAATACGGCAAACGGATTCCAAATGTTATTGACATCATTAGTAAAAATATAATTATTTTCTGTATTAAATTTATTTGATGGTAAAAAATCGCCTGTCTGAGGATGATTATGAGTAATTGCTGGAAAAGTTGTGCCCTGAAATCCCTCTGTAATAATTTGAACACCGTCGAGCCATTTACCGGGCGATTCTATAATCACATCGTATTTATAACCGTCTAAAGATCGTTTATGGGTAAATCTTTGTAATATTCCCCCAAATTCAAACTCGCCCCATTTTATACCAACGGCAGTTCCTAGCTCAGGAAAATTTCTATCTAAATCATAAGGTCTAAGAGGACCATCATTTTCAAAAACAAGAGATATTTGACATGACCCGCCATCAGCGCCGTATCCAGCGCCAGAAGAAAGACTCTCAATGTATCCGCCAAATAATTTTGGAGCAGCCGCTATATCTATGCTCATTGTTTAACCCATTCTATATTTACAGAATACGCTCCAGTATAAGGCTCCCAAGTTTCATCAAAAGCCCTTACGAAAGAATTTGATAATTTATATGAATTATAAATAGAAACCAAGTTTGGCTTAGATGCTCTGTTGTTTCTATTCATAGTTGCCGTAATTTCTAAAGAACGACTAGATTCCGGGGTAGTATTCATATTTTGAATAATTGGACCATCTATTTTTCCTATAATAGGTATTATAGCTATAGTTTGAACTTCTTTATTTAAATTATTATCATTTACTTTTAGAGTAGAAGAAATAGCGCCGGGCACGAAAACGACTTGATCATTGTAAGTATAACTAAAAGTAATAATACCTGTGCCTTTATTTCTTCCTATGCTTTTTTGTCTAACGACATTTTGAAGAGTAAATCCGCCCGTATTAGTCGGGTAATAAGAAGAAAGCATGTTGTATGCTTTAGTTTCTAAATTAGCTAAAACAATTTCAGCATTAGATATCTTAGATATCGCATTATTATTTACGGCGGTTCCGTCTAATCCATTAATAGTCCCACTAAGAGTCATGGTTGTGATGCCAGATTCTTCTTCGCTAGTCTCTATTTCCATATCCATTGTTGCTGGCATATTAGAAATGAACCAAGTTTCTGTGATTGAATATGAGCCCTCAGAAATATTGCATGTTGGCACTCTCAAATGATTATAATAAGAATATCCAGTTCCAGATAAATCCGGGCATAACACAGAAACAACACTATCAAATTTTGTGGGATAAAAATAAGATGAAGCAACTATTCTATCTGAATTATTAGCTACATCAGAGCTAATTGGTAAAGATAAATTAGATACAAGCCTTGTTTTTACCCACTCAGCGGCATTTTTCCAAGCGGGAGTTATCTCGGTAGCCGCATTGTTTATACTTTTAATACCGTTTGCAGACACGGTATGTGTTAACGTATATGTTTTGTAAGGCGTTCCATCGGCTTGAGAATAATAAGAAGTTTCATTGTCGTTTAATGCCAATTCCCAATTTTCTTCAGCGGAATTAATTTTTAAACAAAAACTCTCATTATTATCACTAGCTTCTAAATATGCCTCAAATTGAAAAGTGTAGTCAGAGTATAAAACTCCTAAATTTTGATCATCCTGCTCTGGAAATTCTATATTTCTAAGACGGGCATCTACAAATATAAACGGCCTATCTAAACCGCCATGCGGCACAATTTCTAATTTTCCTAAATTATGTGATTGATCTGCCAAGGTTTGAAGATGCCAAATCATTTGTTTGTGCAAAGCGTTTTGTTGTGCTCCGCTCGTAGTAGCATCAGCAGAAGAAGGAACTATTAAACGCCCAGAAACAGTGATATTATACCTATTTCCTAAGTGGGAATCGTCTGTGGCACTAATAAATTCTCTAGAAATAGAATATTTAGGAAAAGGATTGACAATGGCTGGACTTTCAGCGATACCCTGATTAGAGAAACCTGATCCTATTTCAAATTCCTGTCCACTGATAGTATAAATTATCGCCATTAACTTCTAAATCCCCTAATAAAAGTTGTAGTCCCACTAGATAATACACCAAAGCCTGTTTTAATATACATATCTAGGCCGCTAGATGATCCAAAGGCCCCGTTTGATATTAGATTTAATGCCCCAGAAGCCTCTGTTTGCCTTAAAAATAAAGAAGTATTATCAGCTATAACATCAGCACCGTTAAAACCCTTATTCGGTATTGATAAAGGCATACTTCCAGAAGATTCTATGCCGGAATTATTTAAATATAAATCAAGCCTTCCGCCACTCGCAGTAATATTTCCGCCAAATCCGCCAAAATTTACTAAAGAGAAATCACCAGAAGAATTTCTGACAATCTGGCCAATATAAAGGGGCATATTATTAACGCCGCTCTGAGTAAAAGAATCCGGCCCGGTAATATTTAGAGGAAAATTATTTTCTGCCGATCTTCTAGAGTCATTAAATACATTAATAAATAGATTTGCATTATTAGCACTAAAATTAAAACTAGATCCGTCAGGAGAACCGTATATAGTTTGATTGAAGTTGCCGGTTGATGCGATAGCATCTCTAGATTTTAAAAATAGTGGAGCTACTTTTTGAACAATGTCTCCGATGTACAGAGTCATATCGCCACTAGCCCTGTCAAAGCCGCGCAAATAAGTGTTGAAGCTGCCACTGGCGGGATCGGGAACCTTCATAAACAAAGTTGTTGCGATACTAGGACCGCCAACTATATGCTGTGTCAAATCTCCGGTAGCATAAAACACGCCCTCTATTCTTAAATTTTGAAATCCGGACGCTTGTGCTAATGGAGGAATATATAAAGTTAAATTATTTTCTGAAGCTTGATTTTGTAAAAATAAATTAAAATCAGAAGATTTGGGCTCAAGCGTTTTTAGAAATAAATTAATATAAGGAATTGAATCTGTAGCTTGAATATACAGAGGCAAAGTTTCTAGATAATGTAAATCTAAACTTCTTGTATTAGTAAAGATAGAAGTCTCCGGGGTTGTACCAAAATCATCAATAGACAACACCTCGTAAGATTTAGAATACACGCCCTGAATAGTTCCCGATCTATTGTCATTAAAAGATGCTGTTGGAACTACACCAGCCATCATAATTGGGTTACTGTGTCTTAGTTTTCCATCAACTATATAGGCGGCTGGACCATCTTCGCTGCTTAAAGTAACCTTATTAGCAGGGTTGTTGTAATAATTTCTAAAATAGTCAAAACTAACCACTTTATTAAATTTGCATGAGTAAGTATAATCAACATCTGTAGTTGGTGATGGAGGAGCAGAATTATATCCATCAAAAGTAATGTCGATGATTCTAACATCTGCTCTTGCGCTAAATGTGCTGTCTATCTTATAGTTCATTGGTTGATAAATAAAACCAACAATAATACTTGCCTCAACCGAAACAGAGGTATCATATCCTATATTTGCAATGTCGTCAAATTCAATTACTTCGGTAGGAACCCCAGATCTTCCAATAGTTCTATTATTGCTAGAATTTAAAATTAAATTATTTGTAATAATGTAATCATTTATATCTACTTGGCTATTATCAATGGTAAAAGTATAATCTCTTCGAGAACCTGAAACTAAAATACTGCTAGCATTAATTAGTTTAGCCATACAAGAAGATCCTTCACATGGACTCCAAACATCTCCGCTGCTTCCATCTGCATATAAAGAAGAATCAAATACACCACCTATAGCAAACGTTTGAAGATTATGACCAAAGCTGCTACGCCATTTTTTCTGTATATCGTCGCTAGCATTAGGAGTACATAAATTATTATATAATGGATAAATTGTAGTTCTGGGATCTTTTTTAAACAATACAAGCTTTAAATTAACCCCAGCATTAACGGATCTAATCTCTTCTAGTTTTAAAGTTATTGTGCTAAATGTACTAATGTTTTCACTATTGATCGGAATATTTATAAAATAAATTGGGGCCCGGTAATTCAATGTTGGAATAGTTATATTTTTATTATTTTCACAATACAAATTTTTATAATCATCTAAGTAATTATCATATTTATGAACGGCGCTAATTCTATCAAATTTAAGTTGACACGCAGTTGTCATACCAGACTCGGCCTGATACTTCTCATCATAAGTAAAGTATTTATCAAGCGTTAATCTAATTGGAGTTCTAGATGTGCTTATATAATCCACGCTTTTTTGAAATACTGAATAGCTTAAAGGATCTTTTAAAAGAATTCTATCGTTAACTAAATCATATCTACCGGTTAAATCAATATCCCAAGTCTTAGAATTAAAACTATTGTTTTTATAATTTCTATTTCCCAAGCTTCGAATAGAGTTATAAACATTGGGGCCCAATATATCAGAATATGAATAAGTAGAATCAAACTGATCAAAAGCCGGGGCTATTTTAGAAACAAAATTCCATGATGAATCATTTTTTTCGTAAACATGTAAATAATCTATTGGTAAATTAAAAGTATAAGCGGCTGGTGGTATACCATCTGTACCTTCAAAAAAATTATTAGTAGCGTGAAATTCATTATCTTCATTATAAACGTCGAAGGCATTAGCAACTAAAAGATTCTCATTCCACTTAAAGCAGGTGCCAAATCTGTCTGGAGGGTAATAATAATCCCCGGTTGTAAAATCTGTATAGGGAGATATATCCGCATCATTATATTTATCTCTTAAATAAAATTCCTTGTGATCAAAATGGTCGATTCCAAATTCATTATATAGCTCACCCTGCTCTGTGATAGAAAAATATGTATTAAAATTAAAGTTGTTGTGTCTTGCGTTTTCTATAGTTGAAATTTTATTATAAGTATTTCCACTCCTTTGGTAAATAAATATTTTAGAAGTTTCTATAGATCCATTTGATGCAGAATGAAAATCTGCGGGCTTTGTTTGGCCAAAGATAAGTTTACCATTTTCTGCAATAATACATGAACCAAATTTATTCGCTTTATAAAAAAACCCTCTGTATTTTCCGCTTGGTAAAATACTCGCCTCTGTTTCGTATATTTTTTGAGTCTTAATTGCTTTTAAATTATCCGCATTTCCGCCGCTAATAGGATCGTCATCTACTCTAAAAACATGAATATAACCACAATGAGTTTTATTTAAATTTGTATTATTACATGTGCTGCCTAGCAAGCTCATATCTTCGGAACATATTCCATCTGGACAAAATTTTGTTCGTTCTACAATAGGTTTTGTAGTAGACGCAACGAATAAAAATAGCTGATTAGACGATACATCTAAAGCTACAGTTTTTCCAAATCTATCTAAGAACGGATAATTAATATAGCCGGGCCTGTTCCATATTGGTGGATAAGAATAATAAGAGCTATTAATTGGCAAAAATTCAGGCACTTGCCAGTCTGTAAAATATTTATTTCTACAGTTATTTGCCGTAGAGCCCGATCTTGAATATAATTTATATCCAATATTTAAATCTTCGCTATTAACACTAAGGTTATAAACCATAGAGCCGTACCAATAATCCATGCCGGACGCTGTTTCTATTGCATCATTATTTCCATTACCTCCAAGATCAAACGGATATAAGGTATAATCTCTAAAAAATCTTGCATCTCCAGAAAAATTAAACAAGGCAAAATCAGCCGCTTGTCTGTTTAAAAAATCATCTCTAAATAGCGGACCAAAACTATTATTGTAATAAGCGGGCGATGGAGGGGTCGCAATTTCAGAATCATTTGTATGAGCATAAACCGTACTATTAAATCTGATAGGATTTTGATCAGAGTCATAATTTTGTAGAGGTAGCGGTTTTTTATTGGAATCTAAATATATGTCAAACAGGGAAACGCTTCCGTATATAGGAGTTTCTGGAATATGTTTGTTAGGCAAAAGCCCAATATTTTCCCATCCTTTTTGACCAACAGCCAGAACGTATCTATTTTTATACTTAACCAAATCTATACTCGATCCAAACTTAAATGAATGTAAACAATTAAATGGAGAAGTCCAAAAAATACTATGAGCAGTAGAATCAAACCAAACTCCATCAGCGCCAGCCCTTTTAATTTCTACATTTTCTTGAGAGTAAGACGTAAAATCCAAAGAAGCAAAAAAACTGTCATAAGTAGAACCTCTAGAGCCCGGATATTGTTTAAAATTAGAAAGCTGGGCAGAAGAAATATCAAAATCTAAAGATAAAATATCTTCAAATGTTGCAGCGTCATTAAACTTTTCGCTTAATAAAGCGTTTTTATTTTGCAAATTAGGTAATAAAAAGTTTTTGAAATCTGCATAACTCACACCATAGTTATTACTGCCGATAATACTTCCGACATAATTCCAAGATTGGTATTCTTCATTATAAACATTTCCACAGGCTGTCCATATCGGACTACCTTCATAGTAAGTATTATTTATTTTTTGAGTAAAATCAGCATCGCCATATATATTAAAAGTAGAATCATTAATTACTTGAACATATCTAATGCCATTAATTTCAGAATTTTGAGCATCGCTAATCTTGATAATATCGCCATTGTTTAAATCATGCCTCAAAGAAACTAACTTGCCATTACTTTGATAAGAAGAAATAGAGCCTTGTTTTTTATTATATATGTCTACTCTACCACATTCAAAAACGGGCAAATATTTTACTAAAGTTATAGAGCATTGAATTTTACCAAAGCCCTGAACAAGACCGCTAACACTATTAATAGACTGTCCGAAATATTCTACCGGGCCTATATCTAATGAGTGGCCTATGTTAGCAATTATAGTTCTTTTTTCGACATTAGCCGGGGTAAAAAATGTAGTCATTGAATACTCTCCAACGCTTAAAGATGAAGCATCAGGATTATATTTTAATAACTGCATTTTATCCGTTAAAGAACTTTCTGTGTAATTAGCAGCTATATTACAAGGATCGGCATCGTTCTTAGTATAAACTCCGGTATATTTGACTATAATAAATAAATTATATAGGTCTATATCGCCCTGCCATCTAGGGGTAGTAGCAACAGCCGGATAGGCTGGTCCAATTGGCCCCAGTATCGTATCAAAATTAAACTGAGGAATCAATACATGCCCGGCGGGTAATTCATCCTCCCAATCAATACAATTAAAATCATAGGCATTAACTTTGAACCCGGAGTGATAAGAAAAAAGCTGCGTGCTGAATTCAAGCGTTGTTTTACGAAGATCGGTATATTCCGGAAATGATATAGCGGCTAAATTATCGACAATTTTTATATCTTTGGCCGATGATTTTATCCTTATTTCACTTTCTAAATTATATCTGTAATGATATTCTAGAAATCTACTAGCCCCTCTGTTTTCAAATCTTTCTTTGGTAGTATTTTCAAGAGAAGTAAGCCCAGCGTCCCAATTAGTAAAGTGCGGAGTTCCAACGGGCGGTGCTTTTAAAGTTAGATTAGCCTGATTAGCTCTAACATATACACCGCCCGAAGGTCCGTCCGATATTGCATGTAGTCCTAATGATTCTTTTGTATTTGTCATTGTGGTCCTTTAAAGCCCTTGCCCTGACTATTTATAATCTTGTTTACTTCAGAAACAATAAAGTTTCCTAAATATGTTTTAATAGCTTCTGCTACTTGCGGAGCATCTACACCGTTAATATTCAAAGCCCCATCAACATTAACCGTGTGTGTCATCTGCATATTATTTAATACACCAGCCAAGTTGTCAAAGGTTTGTTTTAGTTGCATAAGTGGCTCCATATTAAAGCCCTGACCTTGGGCAATTCCGCCATTCATACCCTGAACACCTGCCACCCCTTGTGTCATAATCTGATTTTGAGCCATTGTTTGCGATTGAGCCATTAATCCTTTTGACCCAGCTCCAACCCCATAAAAACCTTGTTGGCTTTGAGTTGGTGTAATTTGATTATAATTATTAAAGCCATACCCGCCTGTATTAGGAAAAAACCTTCCTCGATCTTGCATTCTTTGAACTGCATCTTTTTCTCTATAGGCCTTTTGTCTTCTTTCTTCAGATCTTTGTGACGCTGTTTTGTATTTTGGAGCATTAACATTTGGTTTAAACGTTTTAATTACGCCACTTTTCTTATCTTCTTGTCTCTGTTCGTCTCTAATTCGCTTAACAGAGCTTTCTCTCCTTTTTTGAGAAGTCTCTTGTATCTCTTTGTTTAGCTTTGCATCTCTATCTTTTAAGTACTGTGGCTCAGAAAAATCAGCCTGTTTAGTGCTTGATTTTGGATAATACTGTAATCTATTTGTTATAGATTCTTTATTAGATTTAGACAACTCGTTATCCCTTTCTGCTAATCTATTATACATATCAGCAGCGTTCACATTACCTACATCATAATTTCCGCCTTTTAATCTATCCATTTCTTTTTGAATTTTTGATCTATCTGTAACCTCGCTTCTGTATCTATATGTTTCAAGATCATCCGGAGTGCCTCCCGTAGAAGCATAAACCACTCCTTGATTCATGGCACTCATAGTACCTACGCCATATTTATCTACTGCAGATTTTTGCATCACAAATTCGCCGGGCGTTAGCATCGCAGGAATAGTATCTGTGCCCTTGGGTTTAAAAATAGAGCCGCCAGAAGCACGATATACCAATCCACCTCTTGCTTTTTTTTGGGCCTTTTTTAATTCCTCTTGAGCTGATTGCTCTTCTGATAAGAGTCTTTGTTGCTCTTGTCTTAATGCATTTAATTCAGCCTCTCTTTGACTAGCAATAGTTTGTTGGTCAGTTATATTTTGCTCATAACCACTTATTTCTGTTTGGCGATAACTTGTTATTGGAGAAGGTCCACCCATAGCGCTATACGCCATTCCTGCTGGACCAAAGGCCATTGGAGCATTTTCTATTACTGCATCCGTCCATGTTCTAGTTCTGTTTTTAGCCTCGTCAGCTTGTTGAATTCCAGCAGCAGCCGCTTCTCTTGCTCCCTTTAACTCTATTTCTTTTTGCCGTATTTCTTTTTCTTTGTTTTCTCTATTTGTTTTAGCTTGAGATAACTTTTGTCGAGGCTCAGCTAATGCTTCCTGCTTGGCTTTTTCAGCCGCTACCAAAGCTTTGTCAGCGTCTTGTTCTTTCTCAGCTTTAGCCACTTCTGTATTTAGCTTAGACTCAATCACCGATCCTAAATCTTTTATTTTTTGAGATAAATTATTTATTTCTGTAGAAAGCTTTACTCCAAACTCTGCATTAATACGATTTAATTCTTGTTGAGCGGCTATTTCTTGCGCGGTCAAATTACTTAATTCTACCAACAATTGTTCTTCTTTTGGGGTTTTTGTAGCTAAGGCTCTTGCCAATTCTGGAGGAAGGCCCATAGCTATAGCATCTCTCGTAACCAAATTTTCTTTTAATTGCTTAAAACCATCGTCAACGTCGGCTAATTGACTCAATAATCCAAAAGTAGCCTTTCTGTCTTCCGGCTGTAATCCTTGTAGGCTACCCGTAGCTGCCGCAAATTCAATTCCTTGAAACTGTCTTACAGTACTCATTCTCTCTTCGTTGCTGCCAACAACAAAATCTTCAACAATTTTGGTCAAGGTTTCTCTTTTTCCTCTTTCTTTATCGATTTCCCCCATTATATCACTAGCTTTATCGCTTTGATCGGTTAAATCTTCCAGAGCTTTCTTTAGCTCATTAGCTTGAAGAGTTAGCAATCTTTGAGATCTGCCAAGAACTTCGTTCCCGGGGTCTTGTTTTATTTTCTGAGAATTTACTTCCAAGCTTTGGTTGGTATTTCTTAAAGCATTTCCCATGCCACGAATATCGCCAGTTAAAGCACCAAGACCTAAAGAGCCTAATCTAGATCCCCTTGAGGCATTTCTTCTAGCTTCTTTTTCCTGAAAGCCCAGCGTTCTACCTGTAGCCTGATCCATTCTTTCTAGGCCACGATTTTGTATATCAACAATTTTTTGTCTACCATCAATATCTCGCTCCATAACCTCAAGCAACATCTTACTTGTATTATTATATTGATTAACAAATTCTATTTGAGCATTGTTATATGCTTCAAACATTTTTCTAGTTTCCTCTGTCATTTGTTTTAGAGGATCTAAAATGTTTTCAAGTTCGACTGGATCGACCATGCCACCGCCTTCGCTAGCGGTTCTAATAGCGTCTTCTAATCGCTTTTCCATAACGGTTCTAAGTTTACCGCCAACCTGTGGACCGAATATGGTCTCTAATTGATCACCAAAAGCCTTTTTAAACGCAGTTTTAGCAGCGCTTTCTTCACCACCACCGATTTCAGCAAAATTAATGCCGGTCAATTCTCTTTTAGCATTTTGCATTAAATCGGCGCTTTGAATAAGATTTCCTGCTAACTCTTTACCTTTGGGACCCATTGATGCCCCAAGCTTACCAACCTCTTGTGTAAATTTATCCAAATCTTGAATTTCAGACAAATTTCCCAAGCCTTGTATTTGATCAACTTCAAATGTCGGCATTTCTCCAGACATTATATCGCCAAGAGTAGATATTCTATTTCCAAATTGCTTAGCCTGATCGCCTAGCTTAGATATAAATTGAGTAGTTGCAGACAAGCCTTTAAACTGAGCCGTACTAGCTTCTAGCGCAGCTTGAAAAGCTAAAGCTGATTCCTGAGACTTAGCGAAAGCCACTGCCTGTTTTTGAATAGCTTCTTGGACAACTTTAACCCTTTCTTGAGCAGCGGCTTCGATATTACCAGCTTCTACGAATTTCCCAGCCTGTCTTGCGGCGTCTGCTCTAGCCTGAGCTTCAATTTGAATTAACTTTGTTACAGTATTAACACTATTGCCAAAGTCTTGATTTTGCTGAAGCACAGTATCAAAAGAATCGACAACGCCATCTAAATTTAAATCTTTGGTAGCAGCTTGACCAAAATTTACAGATTGTAATGAATCCTCTAATTGTGTTTGAAGCAAAGAAATAGATTCTGGTATTCTTTTTTCAAAATCTTCTGTAACTTTTGTAATAGCATCATTAGCTAATTTAAATTGAGCCTTGGCTGTGTCACTACTGAAATCAGCTTCGGTAATTTGTGAAACAGGTTTACGAATTCCCTCTCTATCGGCCAGTTTAGCAATTTCTTGAAACTGAGAACTTGGACCAGATAATACGCCAGTCTGTGATCTTACTCCAGTATCAATTGCCGCTATTTTCTTGAAAGCCGCTTCTGCCGGTTTTAAAGTTTTATCTAGATCAATATTAGCAAGAGACTGGTTGACATCAGAAATGCTTTTAACTGCTCCAATATAAGCTTCGGCAGATCGTTTAACAGCATCAATTTCTTCCTGTCTAGCCTTAGCAGAAGTAAGTCCCATATTATCCAAGAGACCGCCAAAAGTTAAATACGAGTCTGTAACAGTCTGAGCGGCCTTAACTTGTAAATCGACAAATTCTTGAGTTGATCCACCCTTACCCTTTTCTATGCTATCAGCTATTGTGTCGGCGGATTTTCTAAGATTTTCAGCCACTTTTCTAGCTCTAGCTTGTATGAAATAAATATATGCTGCAAAACCAGCTAAAGCCGCTACAACAATTGCTATTACAGCCCCAAAAGGATTGGCAATTAACGGAATAAGTCTACCGAGCAAACCGGCGCTAGCAGCAGCACCACCACCAGCTTTTCCAGCGGCTCCAGCAGCGCTAGAAGCTGCCGCAGCAGTACCCGCTCTTGTAACAGAAGCAGTAAAATATTTTAAGGCAGTGTCAGCTAAGCCCGTACTTAATATCAAATCTCCAACTGTTCCAATTACACCGACAATACTAGCGCCCATACCAAGTGTTTCAGCAATAGCGCTATTTGTAGCCTCGTCTAAACTAGAAAACTGCGTAGCTAATGCGGCCACTGTAGAACCTAAAAATACAAATTGCTGCATAGAGCCCAAAGTTTTTTCTATGCCAGATTTAAAATTGGCTAATCTATCTTTAGCATCTTGTTGTGATTGTTGAAGCTTTTTATAGCTATCGATTTGTGTTTTTTCCGCAGTAGCTTTTTTCCTAGCATCATCTGTCATTTGTTTTATTGCAGCTTTTTCTGCTGTTGTAAATTTAACTCCAGCAGCTTGCATTTCTTCAACAGCGGATTTTAATAAATTGAAAGATGTAACCATACCTCCGCCCTGCTGGACCAACTGATCAAATGTTTGCGCAAGAGCGGTCGTGTTTGCCGTTGGAGGGCCTTGAGATGAAACATTTAAAGGGCTCGGCTGAACTGGCCCACCACCACTTGCAAATCTTTGATAGCCAACCACTCCGCCCTTAGCGAAGCCCTGAACATCGCCCGTCTTATTCATTCTATTTAAAGTGCCATAGCCAACCTCTTGGGCGGTTTTTTTATTAACAACAAATTCGCCCGGTGTTAATAGGGCTGGAACAGTATCGCTAGCCGCACCCCCTTTAGCAAATTTTTGAATTCTTCCACCAAAAAACTTTTCTTCTAAATCTAACGACATTTGTTTTTTAGGAGAATTAAAAGAATATCGAAAACCTTTGCCCGGACCAAGATTTTCTACTGTTGCATATTTATCTATATTATTTTTATTTAACCATTCGTCTAGTTTAGAGCCTTTTGTTTCTTTATTTATAAGGCGTTCGTCCCGCAGTTTTTGTTCTAGCTGTTTTTTACTAAAAACCCCTCTAATTTTAGAAAGAGGATTTTCTTTGCCCTGACCAGACTTTCCAACAGTTCCGAGTAATTCTCTTTCAACTTGCCCTTGAATTTTTTTCTTAAAGGACTTACCAGAGGCAGCGTTAGAAGTAGCTTTAGCATCTACATATCTATATGTATTTACATCCGTTAGAGTATTATCAAAAAGACTTGCGGCCTTCCCCAGCCCTCCAATAAAATCGAATGGTCTTTGTTGATCATCCATATCTGTAAATTTAGGATCTCTAATTGAAGCTACAATAGATTCAAAAATAGCTCCAACCGTTCCAATACCAATAGATTTAGCAAATTTTCCTTTGGCAGATTCATCTAAAAGAGGGGTTGGAATATCTAAGCCAGCAGAACGTATTAGAGAGGCTGTTTGCTCCATCGCTGCCTGCGCCCCATCTAAAATATTTTCTGTTAATTTTTCTCCAGTAATATCTTTCAAATTTTTAGAAATTGAAAATTTATCTATCTGATATTTATTTTTAAGTTTTATACCTCTACTATCAGCCAAGCTTTCAATAGAATCTTTGTACGAAACACTTGTAGTTAAAGGATTTAATTTTTTATCTTCTAACGTAACAGCGGCAACATTACCTTTATCAGCATCCCAAATATTTTTTTGAACAGTCCCACCTCTGTTTAATTTTTGCAGATTTTCAGTGCCAATTTTATTAACACTGCTTTTTCTAATAACAAATTCGCCCGGTGTTAACATCGCTGGAACAGTATCACGATTTCCGCTGCCGGGCACGAAACCGCCGCTAGCAAACGCATGAATTTTTCCGCCTTGATTACGTCTAGCTACTCCTGTCAATGCTCCTAAAGCTGGAATAAAACCTTTGCCAATTTGAATAGCGGCTAAGCTAGCAATCAAAGGAATCAAGGGCGATATAGCGTCAGCAATTCTAATCAAGGCTCTAGCAAATTCTAAAGCTCCACGGGCCACTGTTTGAAAACTGCTACTATCTACAAAGCGACGAATCAAAGCCTGAAATTCTTCCCTTACCTTCGCCAGTTGATTAGCTAAAGAAAGCTGAGCGATTTCAGCATCTTTTGTTAGACTTGATGATGCGCCCTGCGCTGTATTTAAGGCGTCTTGAGCCAAGGCAAATTGCTTAATAAGCGGAATCACTTTACCAATCTGACGGAAACCGCCCAATTCTTCAACAATAGCAGAAAATCTAAAGTCTCTAGGATCAAGACCAGACAAGCCTTCGGAAATACGTTTAATAGCTTCAAAAGGCCCAACGAATTTACCTTCGGTATCTTGCAGTGCAATGCCTAGCTCTTGCAACTGACGAATAGTATCAACACGCTGAATACGTGTAAAAATAGTTCTAAGACCCGTAGCAATCGTTTCCGCAGATTCACGGGTAGTTGCACGAACAGATGTAAATAAAGCTAAAAGCTCATTCAGAGAACCACCGGCAGCCTCAAATGCACCACCGGAACGACGAATAACAGCAACCAAGTCGGAAGATTCTACCGCAAACTTTTTACTAACATCGTTAATAGCACCCAAAGCTCTTTCAAGATAAATAATATCACCGCCAGCCGCCGCAGCTTCTCTTCTAAACTGGCTAAGAATAGCAATAGCACCTTCGGTAGTATTGGTAATATTATCGAAAGATGAGGCTAGTTCTGTTTTGGCCAATACCTCAAGGGCCGCCTTAGTTTTACTAGCTTCCAAGCCCGCTTGAGCTAAAATAACGCTTGTCTTTAATAGTTGGTCGGATGAAACGCCGAGGCCCGTAGATAGTCGTGTAATTTCTTTTGTAATATCTTGTAGGTTTTGAACAGACTTACCTGTAACCTGAGACAGGTTCACCAATTGACGCTCAAACTCAATAGCATCGCCTAAAGAGCTTTTAATGGCCCGGCTTAAACTTAAAAATGTTCCGGTAGCAATAGCAATAGCGCCAAATCGTCTAGCAGCCAAGCCAAGACTTTTACCTAGCTCGGAAATAGAATGTTGAGCCGTTTTAGCTGCTTTGGTTGTAGTATTAAGCTGATTATTTACATTATTTAAAGTCCGAGTATTGGCATTAACATTAATATTAACATTAATCCCCTGCAACTGTCTTTTAATTTGGTTAACTACTCGTCCTACATTATTAGGAGCTTGTAAAGCTATCTGAGCCGTTAAAACGAATTTAGCCATTCTTGTATTCCTATAAAAAAAGGCAGCCACATATACAGCTATATATGGACTGCCCTAAAAAACACACTATCCCCGCTATGTATTACACATTTTCTTCAACGATCTCTGTTTTTTCTTCAACAACCTCTTTTTCAACAACGGGTTCATCTAAAATGGGGTTTCCGTCATCGTCTAAAAACGGCAATGCTTCTATTTTCTTTTCGCCATCAGCGTCGACTTCTTCCCCGTCTCTATTAACGAAATACTGAGTTCCGTCAGCCCTGTATGCTACGAAGCGTCCATTTTCATTGATTAAACGCCCTTCTTCATCAATCAAGTGGCCTTCTTTGTTAACTAAACGAAGATCATCGCGCACAAACTTAAATTTCTTCAAGAATTTGTTTTCTGTCAAATTATTATCATAATCCGGATCAAGATCATAAATCATCTTTGCCAACGCCGAAGCCGCATCTGCCGCATATGGCTCGCGAGAGTTATCATATTCTTCCAAGCTAGACCACAATAAATCGCTTCCATTTTCTTTAAAAGTGCATACCGATACAAGAAAATTAAACTGTGTATTGTCGGCTTGTCCTTCTGCGGTAGTTGCGTCATAAACCTGTCTCTCAGATAGAAGTTCCCGGAGTTTAAGTCTCAGGTCTCTTAGCTCTAGAGCAATTTCCTTACCCCTTTTTAGAGCAATACCCCCGGTCTTAATCATATCTTCATGGGCCGAAATTTCTTTTAGAATTTTTTGATAACTGTTTTCTTTATCAGAATCCCAAACCTTTTGCTCGGTCAAAAAGTCATTTAATTTGCGTCTCAAAATAGCCCCGCTTTCAAGAGCTGTCCTAAGAGCCTTGTTATAAACAATCTGAGCATCTCTCAAATTTTTTGGAGATGGTGATTTTACAACCATAACGACTTCATTCCCGGCCAAATCTTTACCTTTTACTGTTTCTACTTTTGCCATCTTTTTTATCCTTTCTTAAACGGAATCTTTGTAGTGTATTTTTTAAATACTATATCATAATTACTAAACTCGGCTTCCAAATTACGAATCTGGGTATTACCTTTATCTAAAATCTCAGAGCGAATTTGATCATAAATGATTCGCATTTGTTTTTGTTCTGTCGTTTCTTCTCTGCTCCATAAAAACCCAAAACTCTTTTCTATCGAGTCTAAGGCCCCAATCATCGTAGTTAAAATCTTTTTCTTAGCAGCTTGATAAAGTTTATTTTTTGAGACTTCTTTAAGCCCCTCTTCTTTAAACCTTTTTCTTTCTAAAGAAAGTTTTAACATTTCATTAAAATCATCTTCCATTATTTCCTACCTTTCATTTTATTCATAAAAGCCTGTTGCCTCTCCATTTGTAATTCTGTTTGAACGTCAACAAAATCAGTATCTTTAGCAGACCCTTTTTCTTGTATGATTTGTTTTCTTTGCTGAACAAGAGCTTTTGAAAATTCATTATTAAGATCATTAATAGATTCTGCCTCTTGTTTATTTTTAGCCATAACAAAAACCTCTTTAGAGTTTTTAATCTTGGGATTTTTAATAAGTTCTTCGGTTTCCTGCATCTTCTTATCCTTTTCATGTTTACGTCTTTGGAATATAAACCAGCCATCTAAACAGTCATCGTCCTCTATAACCTTTTCGCTAGGGCTTTCTGGGCTTTCATGCACAGAATCATACATATGTGAATAAGAACAAAGGGTGAGTTGGTCTCTGGTTAAATCAACTGCGGCTCGGTTAAAAAGTTCTATCTTTTTGCTTGAAACCCAAATAGTACGCCACATATTAGACCGGGCTAT
>Ga0172376_10000177_pt1 | contig 80473 bp, 61 predicted proteins | sample Lak35m_FD_121114 | JGI IMG/M metagenome (GOLD analysis project Ga0172376, IMG submission 121114) | Freshwater microbial communities from Kabuno Bay, South-Kivu, Congo - kab_092012_35m | ecosystem: Environmental > Aquatic > Freshwater > Lake | place: Democratic Republic of the Congo: South-Kivu... | reverse complement strand
CGGATCGCAGAAATTAGTTGCGCTGAATGTGAGCCGTCGGCACTAGCCGCGGGCCTTGGTTTTCTCGCCCGACGCTCGCGCGTTCGGCTCAGTCGGAGCGCAGGTATTTCCCGCGATCCGTATCAGACTTCCAACGTGATCGACGCGAAATCTCGAAAAAAGCCGTCTGCAAAGTCGTTACCGGCGGCGCGATTGTCTTCGAGGATGCAAGCACTCTGCCACTCAGTCGGAGTGGTCCGTCAGCGCGCCCTCTGGCTCCAGAGCACTCCAGGACCGAAAACCCAGGGCTGCCACAGTCCAAATGCCTATTCCGCCTCCAACACGCTGCTGTAGCAAATTCACTTCGTTCAGTGATGGGCTCAAATGTGACGTGTACGCTTGCAAAAAAACTCGCTTCGTACATAAGGACTTTGAATGTATCTGCATCACCGTTGGTCCGTGATGAACCGATCGTGCAAGCGCTGCTAATTTGACGAGAACGTCGACGAGCTTCGCTTGAGCCGCCTGCCACAACCGCATACCAGGGGAACAGCATGGTTTTCAGGTCAATGCATCAATTCGTTTGTAAGCAGTTAGAGTCCCTAAAAATGCGCCAGAAGAGACGCAGCGGGCGACTGCACCGTGCCGTCGATGTCCTTGAACAACGCGTCGTTCCCGTCACAACGACGCTCGTGAACGGCGTATTGACGGTCACTTTCGATCAAGCCGCCGATCCGATCGTAACCGTGAGCCAAGTCGATGAAGAAGCCGAGCCAGTCAGTATCAACGGTTCGGCGACTACATTCTTCTCATTCAACGTGTTCTCGATCGTGGTAACTCCAGGCCTGAATTCAGCACCGGCTGCCAACACGATTGATCTCAGTGGGATTCGCCGTGCCGCTTTCGCACGGCTTGTCTCGGTATCCATCGACGGGGGTGGCGGGGCTGATTCGATCACTGGCAGCAAATTCGCGGATTACATCGTCGGTGGCGTTGGCAATCAGCGAATCTTGGGTGGAGAAGGCAATGACACCATTCTGGCTGGTGTCGGCAACGATACGGTCGATGGCGGAATTGGTCATGACAGTATTATCGGCGACTTGGGAGACGACGTGCTGTCTGGTGGTCTAGACAACGATCAGGTGAACGGTGGGGCTGGTCACGACACCATCAATGGCGATGGTGGAAACGACGTGTTGTTCGGGGGAGCCCAACGCGACAGCATCGATGGCGGTGCCGGTGACGACATCATTCGCGGCAATGGTGCATCGAACACCCTACGAGGTGGGTCGGGCAATGATCGCATCTATGGAAGCGACTCGCCCAATCGAATCTTTGGCGGTTCCGGAAATGATCTGCTCATTGGTGGTAACAACGCTGACACCCTCTCAGGGGATGAGGACAACGATCGCATCTTCGGTCGCGCTGGCGGGGACCAAATCAGTGCTGGCTCGGGTAACGACTCCGTCGATGGTGAACTCGGTAATGACACGCTTCTGGGCGAATCAGGAAATGACACCCTGAGCGGCGGCGAAGGCAACGACAGTGTTGATGGCGGCGACGATTCCGATGATCTCGCGGGCGGAGACGGGAACGACAGTATCAATGGCGGACTCGGCGCCGACAGAATTGCGGGCGACGCTGGCGATGATGTCCTCACGGCCGGTGTTGAAATTTCAATGGTCGACACCACAAACGGCGGCACCGGTCAAGACACCCTCACGGACGTGCCCGGCCAGGAAGATATTATCACGCTGGTGGAACAAATTTCTTACGGTCACGACTTTCTGGATTATCCGCTGGACCAAGTGCTGGCTGAAGAGCTGCTCGACTATGTGTCCCAGGAAGGAGAGACTGATCTGGAATCAACCGACAGCCACGCGCTGATTGGTCTTAATAATTTCCGAAACAACCAAGAGTTTCAGGGAATTGACGGCGTTACTACCAACGCTCGAAGCCGCGTCGTGATCATCGATTCGGCATTTGACCTTAATCATCCATTTTTCGGCCTTGATGCGAACGAAGATAATGTGAGTGATCGAATCGTCTTTCAGCGAGACTTCGCCGACAATGATGATGATGCCAACCCTCCCCCCGAAGGCCTTGTCGACCCACAAGATTTCGGCACACTGATCCACGGAACACACGTCGCGAGTATCGTCGGATCGAGTGACTTATTGGTCGGTGGGGTGTCCCAAGACATCGACCTCGTGCTCTTGAAGGTTGGACGAATCAATGCCGCAGGAAGGTTTGTACTAGATAGCGATGCGATACAGGAGGCAGTTGACTGGGTCATTCGGCAAGTAACAAATGAGCCACTCCCAGGCGAGGCGATAATTCAGAATATTGTGAGCGTCAACATGTCATTCGGAGGAGGCAATGTTAGCGTCATTCCAACAGATGCAGTTTGGGAGGCGCGTACTGAGGATGTTGAAATACTATCACAAAACGGCGTAATCGTCGTCGCGGCCACTGGCAATAACTTCTTTGCATCTAACAGTGACGGCACGGCAGCACCAACTCCTGGTATCCAAGCTCGTGCAATTCTTCCCAATGTCATTAGTGTTGGAGCCGTTTATGACAGCGATCGCTATAACGCCGAAGCCTATGGATCTGGGGCTCGAGACAATTCTACGGGGGCCGATCGCATTACGTCCTTTTCTCAGCGAGCGGCATCGTTAGTTGATGTGTTCGCTCCAGGAGGCAGCGTCGACGGTGCCCGCGCTGGTGGAGGGCGTATCGCGATCTCGGGTACCAGTATGGCAGCACCGATGATTGCTGGAATCGTCGCCCCGATTCAAGAACTGGCCGAACGAGAAATCGGTAGACACATAACGTCGCAAGAGTTTGAGCAGCTACTAAGAACGGTTGGGGCGAGGATTTTCGACGGCGATGACGAGAATGATAATGTCATCAACACGAACGCGTGGTATCGACGCCTCGATATGGTGGCTCTTGGGCATGCGGTTATGGCGTTAGACCCCAACGACACCAATCATGCTGACGCTGGGAAAGTTGTCATCAATGCCAGCGAGTTCGGGTTTGCTAATGATGGGCAGATTGACGAGTTCACTGTTCGGCTGAATGTTGCCACGCCGCTCCTTGGTGTGTTTCAAGATCGGACGGTTACGGATCTACAAGTTCTGCGGGGTAATACGATCATTTTTCAGCGACAATTCGATGCCGTTGATTCTCTCGAAATTGTGGGCTCATCAGACAGTGACCGACTTGTTATTGATACGGCGTCTGGAAATCCAATTCCTGTGAATGGAATGAAGTTCGATGGCGGTTCCGGTGACGATGATTTAAACGCGACCCATGGAACACTTACCGAACCGAAGATGGTAACACTTCTTGGTGGGGCAAGTAACGATCCGTTGATTGGGGCCCTAATGTTCGGCGATCTAAAAGAGGACACAATCGGCGGGCAAGACACTTTGCTTGGTAGCAGTCAGGACGACACGTTGATTGGCGGAGCGGGAAGTGACCTAATCTCTGGCAGTAGTCAAGATTCGACACTCGGTGACCGCTACCAATTGCTAGGTAGCGATACTCTTCAGGGGATTGAAACATTGCTGACCCAACCGGAGATTGATGCTTTCTACTCTCAACTCTGGTTGGTTGAAGTCTAAGTCTTTTTTAGACAGGGCCTCGTCGCTGCCGACAAACGCCGCAGGGACGGCTCTCGCTCTGAGCGCCGTTCACTCAAGCCCCGCGACTTTGCTCTGCCCGGCAGTCGGTTCAATCAGCGCCAGTCCGAAGTCGACATCCTCCAGAGCAAGCCCGGTTGCTTCAGCGTTCGGCATATCGTCGCCATCTTGAGGCATGAAGCCGTTGATGAGCTTCACCTCGACGGTCCCCGCGAGCGACGCCGCGCCGGTGACGTTGACGCATCGCAGAAAACAGTCGCGCTGCATGTAAGCCGCCGGCGTTAGTGTGGTGACGCCTCAATTCGGTACCTTCTCAGGTGTCGCATTTCGTGAGCGGCAAGGCGCGAGCCGCCGGTTCCTGACCCGCAGCGAGCGCTTTGCGGCTCGCAGTTAATTCATCATCTGCGTGAGTCGCCAGACTAGCCGCAGGCCTTGGTTTTCTCGCTCGACGCGAGCGCGTTCGGCTCAGTCGGAGCGCAGGTATTTCCGGCGATCCGTATTACATCAGCCGCCAACGTTTCCGCAGAGCCCACTCGGTGGCGAGCAAGGCAACGATGATCAACAACAAGCGATTGGTGTCCCACAACGGGATGGGTTTGCCTTGCAACGAGATAGTCTGCTGGCGGTTCGGTATCGCTGCGGCAATTTCATTTAATGTGTTGAGTTCGAAGTACCGGCCACCGGAGACCGTCGCGAGTTCTTGCAGCAGCGGCTTGTCGAGCCACGTGCGTTCGGATTCGACGCTGGGCGGTGAGACCGAGAACGCGGCCTCAACTTTGGGGCCATTTGCTAGCGAATCGTGGCCAAAGCTCACGCGCACTTCGTGTCGACCGGTGTGCTGAGCCGTGAGCGCCGCCTCGTAACGACCGGGCTGGTTCGCAATTGGACGCAGAACGATTGGTTGCGCGGCTTGCCCGTCCACTTGCAACGTCGCGGCGACTTCCGGTTGTTCAAGCGGTTCGAATGTCGCATCCAGCAAGCGGCCGACGAGCGTGATGCGATCGCCGACTTCGTAGCGTGTGCGATCCGTTTCGATCGAGCCGCGACGTTTGCCCTCGACGGCTCGGCCTTCCATCAAGAACCGGGCGACCTGCACCCAAAAGCGATTGAAGTATTCCGCATTGCGACCGACTTGCCGCCAGCGCCACGTTCCCTCGAAGCCAACAAACACCGTGCGGCCCGTGCCGTACTGACCGGCCAACATTAACGGCCTCGGCCCCGCCGCTTGGACCTGCGTTGGATCCGCATGCGTCAGCAGAGTTGTCGCCGTTGGCCCAGCGTCCTTGATTGGCATACTCCACAAAATGCCCGGCATCCGCTTCCAAAGTTCGACCGTACGTTGAACCTCGGGATGAAACCTCAACACCGGATGATCGGCATTTGCCACGACAATGCTGATCGGCCACTCGCGGTTGCCACGATCGAGCAGCGTTGCCACATCGGTCGCGACAACGTCCCCCAAACGCACTGGCAACAACGATTTGATTTCGCCTGTGCGAGCACCTGCGAGGAACTGCGTCGTGAATGTTGGACCAGCCATATAGAGCAGTCCGCCAGAGTGCTCGCCAACGAACTCAGTGAGCAACTTGATCCAGGCGTCATCAAACTCGCGCGGGTTTGGATCAAAGAGCAAGATGACGTCGTACTCGAACAGTTCTTCTTTGGTGCGCGGCAGTCGGCGAATGACCTGATCGCCTTCTTGAGCTCGGTCCTCATCAAGCGTTTGTAACCAACATGAAAGGTCAATCGACTTTTCGCGTTCCAGCAGCAGTCTCACAAAACGGTAATCCCAACTGGGCTTGCCTGCGACGAGTAGCAACCGCGCTTTGTCGTCGATGACCTTCACTTGAGTCGGGGCGAGCGACTGGTTGTCGTCAACGGACGCCTCTCCGGCGAGCGGTTCAATGCGAATCGAATACCCAAAGCGACCGGCTTGCTGTGAAGTGTGCGAGAACGATAACCGCACTTGTCCGCCATCGGTCGGCAATGGGACATCGCGTGTTTCGAGCGTCGTCGGTTCGCCAATCTGACCGTCCTCCCCATAGGCAAATTCGAGGAGCGACACTTGGACCGGATCGCTCGCACCGAGGCTTTCGCTGCGCACGCTGGCTTGCAGTTCGAAGGGATCATCCTTCCAAACTTGCGAGTCCGCATAGACCTCAGAAGCTTGCACGTTGCGCGGGCGATTGGGGTTTCCCACACCAACAATCAACAGTGGTGCATCCTTGAGCTTCGCCTGACGCGCGGCAGCGACGACCTCCTCGCGCGACGTGGCCCGATCCGTGTGTTGCCCGTCGGTCAGAAGAATGACCGCTGCGGTCAGACGCTCGGCCAAGGCTTCCGTCACAGCACGCTGCAAATTGGTGCCGGGACCGTTCGGTTGTAACGGTTGCCAACTCGTGACCATCTGAGCCGTGTCTGCTGCGTTCACACCTTGAGCCTCAAGAGCACCAGGCGTCGGTTTGGGTTGCTCTACTCGCAAGTTGATTGGCGTGACGGACTCCGCGAAGTCAAGCACTCGCAACTGACCGCGTTCTTCGATCTGCTTGAGCAACTCGTGGTCACGGACGGTGAAGACGTCATTGACGATCTCAGCGCGGGTCGGAGGCTGTCTGCGCAGCGATGCCACACTGCGCCCCGTCGCTTGAGCAAGCGTTGCGATGTCGCGCGGGTCGGCAAAGCGATCGGCCGTAGTCATCGAGAGCGATCGATCTCGCAGCATGACGACCGTGGGCCGTTGGAGGCGGTAGTGCGTAAAAGCCAACGCCGGCCCAAGCGCTGTGAGCAGCAGCAGCCCGAGTATCGTGAGTCGCAACGCGATGAGCGTTTGGCGTTGGCGTGGAGTTAATCGCGCAGCATCGCGGCGATACATCCACAACGCGCTGTAGAACAGGGCGGCGCCTATGAAGATGGTGACAAACACACGCCAGGAAGTTGGAAGATTGGTCCAACTCAGGCGCACGTCGGCATCAGCGGGGATGCCGTCGCCGTCAATTCCGAAGATCCATGGCACAAGCTTGCCGAGTTGCACGATGCGGACCTCGTCGAACGACCTGACACAGAATTCGAGACGGCGAGTTGTAAAGAGGCTCAGCGCTCGGCGAACACTCAGCCGAGCAGCGGGTCTCGCGTTGCGGGGTTTAACCACCCGTTGAAAAATTTGTGGAGCACGATTTTATCGTGCTCATATTTCGGTGAATTCGGGCACGTTGAAAACGTGCCCCACGAAATCCAACAACTGTTAACCGCGTCCTAAATACAACTGCTGCGCGGGCAAGACGATGGCTTCTAGAAAATTGACATCCGGCGGTACGGTAAGCATCGCGAGAGCGGCATTGGCGATTGTTTCCATCGACATCATCGGTTCGTCGTCCGACTTCAAACCGGAGTCCTGCCGTCGTTCCACCAGCACATTGCCGGGATGCAGGCAGCTACACACGATGCCGTACGGTCGTCCGTCGATGGCGGTGGCCTGAGTCAGTCCCCACACACCAAACTTCGCGGCGGCATATGGCGTGTTGCCTTCACGCGGCCGCTGAGCGGAGATGGATCCGATGTTGAGGATGCGTCCGCCACCGTGCCGCTTCATCACTCGAAACGCTTCGCGGCTACAGAGGAACGCGCCGGTCAAGCAAGCCCCGATGACGTTGTCCCAACCTTGCTTGCTGATGGTATCGATCGGCCCTCCATCAAAGTTGCCGGCGTTATTGACGAGGATGTCGACGCGTCCAAAACGTTGCTCAACTTGCTGAAAGAAGTCGATCACTGCAGTCTCGTCACTGACGTCGACGCGTCCGCTGATCACCTCAACTCCGGCGGTCTCGAAGTCCTTCACCGTCGCGGCGAGCTTCTCGGCATTTCGCGCGCAGAGGGCGAGCCGGCAGCCTTCATTCGCCAATGCCTGCGCGATGGAACGTCCGATGCCCTGATTGGCTCCAGTGACAACTGCGATCTTGCCTTCTAATCGTTTCATGACGTGGTCCTTCATTCCAAATGGTAAGTCAATCTTGTCTGTCACCGAGCGTTCGCCCAACTCTTTTGATAGGAGTTGAAAACTGCCGTTCGTCTCGGCTTATTCGTTGGCGTGCCACGCGGGCTGCCTGCCAATTGCAGCAATTCGCGACACTTGTTCGCGGAACGAGTTAGTAACTCCTGAGGTGGCGAGTTGCACTTGTTCGCGATTTCTTCGAGAAGGATGCGGAACTCTGCGTTAAGCCCGCTGTTTCAATTTGAGTCGCTCGGTTCGTGCGTCTTCTCCGACCGATTCCTTCCTCCCTCCACACAGGACACTCTCATGAAGCGATTTAGTTTCTTCGCCGCGCTTTGCGCCAGCGGCGCGGTCGTGATGGCCCAGGACGCTCCTAAGCCCGATGACCTCTTCAAGCAACTCGACAAGAACAACGACGGCAAACTGGTTCGCAGCGAAATTCCCGAAGATCACATTCGACACTTTGAGCGATTGCTCCGTGTCGGCGATGACGACAAGAACGGAGAGCTTTCCAAGGTCGAATTCGATAAGGCAACTAGCGACAAGCAAGATGAGCCACGTCGAGCAGAGGGTGGCGCAGGTCCGGCGGGGCGTCCGGGACCGGGCGGACCTGGATTTGATGCCAAGCAAATGTTCGAGCGCATGGATCAAAACAAAGATGGCAAGGTCAGCCGTAATGAAGTGCCTGAATTCGCACGTGATCGGCTGGGAAAACTGTTTGATGATCTCAAGAAGGACGAGCTGACCTTGGCGGAATTTGAGCAAGGTCGTGAGAAACTTGGCCCGCCGCCACAAGGTGGGGCGTCGCGTCCCGGTCAGTTCGGGACGCCCGATGAGATGTTTAAGCGACTTGATACCAATGCCGACGGCAAGTTGAGTCTGGAAGAAGCGCCCGAGCGAGCGCGACAGTTCCTCGCCCCGATGTTCGAACGCCTGGGCAAGAAAGAGATCTCTAAGGATGAATTCGTGCAGGCCTCAGAGCGCTTCCGCGCTCAAGGCGGTGGCGACAACGCACGTCGTCCAGAAGGTGCTCCCGGACGTGAAGGCGAGCGGCGACCTGACGGCCCGGCGCGTGAAGGCGATCGCCGTCCGGAAGGTGCTCCTCGTGATGGCGGCCCGCGACCGGAAGCTGGTCGAGGCGACGGCCCGCCACGTATGGGGCCGCGCTTTTTCCAGTTGCTCGACAAGGATCGCAATGGTCGGATTAGCCGCGATGAACTTGCACGTGCCGCTTCCATGATGGAAGAACTCGACGAAAATAAGGATGGCGAACTCGACCCACGCGAGTTGTTGGGAGCGCCACAAGGAGCCGGTGGCGGTCCCGAGTCGATGCGCCGACCTGAAGGCGGTGATCGTCGGCCCGAAGGCGAACGACGTCCAGAAGGGGCGCGAGAAGGCGATACCGGACGCCGCCCCGAAGGCGATCGTCGCCCACCAGAAGGCAATCGTCCGGCTGAAGGTCAGCGCCGACCAGGCGGAGATCAGCCCCGCGAGGGCGCTCAACGTCAGCAAGTTGATGGTGAGTTCTTCAAACGCATGGACGCCAACAACGATGGCAAGATCAGCAAAGAAGAAGCACCGGAGCGACTGAAAGAGAACTTCGATCGCGTCGACAGCAATAAGGATGGGGCGGTGTCGCAGGACGAATTGCGGCAGTTCTTTGAACAAGCTCGTCGTCGGGCAAATTAAAGGCCGACGGCTGTGGCTGCATTCCGTTCCGGAGGTCGTGCGTTGGACATCCAAAGTCTGATGCACGACCTCCGCTTCTTTATTCCGCCTGTTCGTCTTCGAAGAGGGCTTCGCCGATCAGGTCGTAATCCTCGCGATCGACAATGCCGACAGGGATCAGGTCACCCAGTTCCAACTCGGCACCAGTGACGATCACGCTCGCATCAATGTCAGGAGCGTCGGCATAAGTTCGACCGCGATAGACACCCTCTTCAATCCGCTCATCAATGATCACGTCAACGTCTTCGCCAACGAATGCGTCTTGGAACTCGAACGCGATGTCTTGCTGCATCGCCATCAACTCATCGCGACGCTCGTTCTTCACCTCGTCGGGCAAGTGATCATCAAGTCGCTCTGCCGGTGTGCCCGGTTCCAACGAGTAAGTAAAGACACCCAAACGCTCGAAGCGATAGTCCGCCACGAATTCACGCAGTTCTTGGAATTGCTCATCGGTCTCGCCAGGAAAGCCGGTGATGAACGTCGTGCGGATGGCGAGTCCAGGGATGCGATCACGCAACTTGTCGAGCAGTTCGGTCGTTTGTTTCCGGTTCACTCGGCGCTGCATGCGTTTGAGCATCGTGTCATTGATGTGCTGCAACGGCATGTCGAGGTACGGCAGGATTTTCTCCGACTGCGCGATCGTGTCGATCAATTCGTCGGTGAAGAAAATCGGATAGAGGTACATCAACCGAATCCAATCGAGTCCCTCGACTTGCTCGAGTTGCTTCAGAAGCAGTGCCAACCGCGTTTCGCCATACAGATCCAGGCCGTAATACGTCGTGTCTTGAGCGACAATGATCAGTTCGCGCACGCCGTCTTGCGCGAGTTCATTCGCTTCGCGGATCACCATCTCTATGGGCTTGGTGACGTGCTTACCGCGCATCTTCGGGATCGCGCAGAACGTGCAAGTACGGTCACAGCCTTCTGAGATCTTAAGGTAAGCGAAGTGCTGCGGCGTGATGCGCAGTCGAGCCGTGTCGTCCATCGCTTTGATCGGTGCAGGACGGAAGACCTCGCGTTGTTCACGCGCCCCTCCAATGAGCCGATCGGCGACGCGACTGATTTCGTCACGGCCGAACACGCCAACAACGTGATCGATCTCGGGCATCTCTTGCAGCAACGTGCCGCCAAGCCGTTCAGGTAAGCACCCGGCGACAATGACTCCTTTGGTCTGTCCAACTCTCTTCAGATCGAGCATTTCTTGAATGACCGACTTGGACTCAGCGCGAGCACTGTCAATGAAGCCACACGTGTTGACGATGACGAAGTCTGCCCCTTCCGGATTGGGGACCAGCGTGTAACCGTCGATCGCCAAAGTGCCGAGCATCTTCTCACTGTCCACGAGGTTCTTCGGACAGCCCAAACTCACGAAGGCATAAGTGCCCTTCGAGTACGGAATCGCCCCTGCGGGTTGTCCCAGGGGGAAAAAATCGAGGTCTGTTTGGATCACCGACATGAAAAAAGCGCCTTGAGAAAAACTCTGACCGATTCAGTTTGCCGATCACGCGGGGCACGAGCGAGCGGGATTCTAACGGTCAACCTTCATGACGCTATCAGGCCTTGAGTCGCCGAATAATTCGTGGAAATACGAGACAGTTTGTCGAAACCCAAATCCTGCTGACCAGCACCAACCCGGCTCGATAACAACCTATCTCGGCGTGGCAACGCGGAGCACATAGCCATGCACGTTGCTGCCTGCGTCATTGGCGTCAAAGACCACGACGAAAATGGCTCCGTCACGAGCGAACTTGATCTCAACTTGCGGATCGCGCCCATGCCGGTCGTCGTTCGAATCGAGGATACGACCGCGTTCGTCGTGAATCATCAAGGATGCATCGAGCGGCGTCCCCAGTCGCTCGGCGAGCACGTCAATCACGATGCGTTGTCCAGCCTTCAGTTCGATGCGATAAACGTCGACATCACGCGCCTCGTGAATGATGCCCCGTGCCTGCTGGCCAATGCCGAGCGGTTGTGCTTGTGAGAACGCCTTGTTGGGCTCCTTGTCATCGATGAGCTGTGTTCGATCGAAGACGGGAACTTTGAATGTCATTCGCTCGCCGGTGTCGAGTTCGAGTGCGAATTCTGCGGTGTCGATGCTGGCCGTTGCCGGAATGGTAAACTCACATTCGATCTGCTGATCGCCGACCTTTGTGGCATCAAAACCAGTAGGTACTCCGACCTTGCTCGACTTGAGAGTGAGCCCCATCTCAGGCTCAACACCGCGCAGCTTAAGCGACTTGGTCTTCTCAAGTTGCGACCCGCGCAGCGCGAGCTTTGTCGGTTCGCCTTTCACCAGCGCGGCGGGTGTCGCCATGAGAATTCGGGGCATCGCGGTCTGCGCGATGACTAGCTGACTCACCGCCAGCAAGATCACAAAGAGCACCCCAACCAGCATGCGCAACAGCATCTTCGAATCCCGACTGTGAAAGGCCACCTGTCGCCGCCCGTGAATTCCGTGTGGCACGTTTTCAATGTGCCTAGATTCGTGGGATTGAGAGCACGATCAAATCGCGTTCCACGTGTTTTCAATGGGCAGGCAAGCCCGACTTACGATGGCTCGAGGACTTCGGACGTCGTTCGAGCATGGAGACGGCGTCTTACTCAGTCGCGCGGCGATTCGCATCTGATTCACAGCAAAAAGCCCTGCCGACTTGAGTTCCGCAGGGCATCGAAGTGCATCAAGAATTTGGCAGCAGTTACTTCTTCACATCCGCCACGAGCACGCGGCGCACCCACTTATGGCACTCAATACAACTCATCGTCATGTCGAAATACGCCAAAGCAGCGGCGTCCGAACTTTCGTCCTTCGCAGTCTTGATGAGCTTATCGACGCGAGCCTGAAAGTCTTCGCTGTGGTGCCGATACATCATGTCGTTCGACACTCGCCATTTCTCGACACGGCTCATTTCATTCATCCGCTTGGCACCCTTTTCGAGCAACTGGAAGTTCTCCGTCAGCAAGCCCTCAAGCACCCAACCCGATGCGTCGAGTTTTTGCCGCATGAAGTCCGACAGTTCCTCGTTCTTCTTTTTCTTCGGTGCCGGATCATCAGCACCGACGACCGGTGATTCACTTTGCGAGAAGAACACTCCGGCACAGAACCCCAGCAACACCAACACGACCGTGCTCACGGTCAATCGAGTCATTCGCATGATTGGTTTCCTCACGGAGGGCGAAGCTCACCGACTCCCCGTCAGCAAGCAGAGACAACATTCAGTGCGTATTGCGAACCGTCAGTACCGCACAAGGAGCCTTACGAACGACCCGCTCGGCGACGCTGCCGAGTAACACATGCCCCAATCCCGTACGGCCATGTGTGCCCATCACGATGAGGTCGATGTTGTTGTCCTTCGCGTAACCGACCACCTCATGAAACGGTGTGCCTTGTCGAACTTCGTAGACCACCTTGAGCGAATCTTTCCATGGCGGCTCGGGTTGCTTGTGCAGCAACTTCTCAGCGGCTTCACGCATCTTCTCTTCACTTTCAGCGGTGAAGACCGCTCCTTCGTAATAGGCGACGGGTAGCAACTCGACGACGTGCAACAAGTGCAGTTCGGCGTTGAATTGCTCTGCCAGAGTGCAGGCATACTTCATGGCCTCGCCGCTATGAGGACTGAAGTCCGTCGGTACGAGAATCTTTTTGACGCGAATCATGGCTCTCTCCTTCCACTTCGGGATGAGACGCACGCTTTGGGCCAGCAAAACCACGTTGTCGATCTCGCAGCCCCTCTTTCCGATGCGATGCGCTGAGCCTGCCCGATTCCGGCTCGCGGACCTCACCGAGATCCGAAGCATTTCAAAGGCAATTGATGTGCCGCTCGCTGCAGACTGACTCTTTCAGTGTGCGCGGCCGTCAAATCATGCACAAAAGACTGTCGATAAGAGCTTGGAACCCGTCAGCAGAGTTCTAATCGCCGGTATCAACTGCGCGGATTGCTCATCGTTTGACCAACACTTAGGCTCGCTTAGCAAACGCCATGTCCGCTGCCGCACACTCTTTTCCAAGCGAGCCAGAACCGCACATTTTTGCGGTTCGTTGGACCTCGTCCCTGACTCGACGCCACTCTACACTCTGTCGAGTTTTTGGGCGGGCCATCGACCCCTACGCCACTTAACCGGCGAAACCTCACTTTCACAGGAGTCATTTCATGTCGACGCAAACTCAAGAAGCACCTGCCGCGACTGGCAGTTGCTGCGGTTCTCACAGCAGTTGCAGTTCGCACGGCCACAGCCACCACGACCATCATCATTCGACTCCCGAGCCTCTGTTCCAGCCCGAAGCTCCGAAGCAGCATGTCACCGACAGCAGCGTGCAAGACGCCGTGGTGTGGCTGAGCGAAAAGGCCGCGACCGAAGTGAAGCGGTTCATTTCAGAGAAGAACGTCCCCGGCGACTGTGTGTTGCGAGTGGCCTTGTCTGCTGGCGGATGCAGCGGCTTTGAACCTCGTTTGGGGTTCGACAACAACGTTTCCGAAACAGACGATCTCATCAGCGAGCAATTTGGCATCAAGGTGGCCATCGACCGCAAGTTTGTGATGTTCATGCAGGGCACGACGATCGACTACTACGACGGCATCGACCGTCGCGGCTTCAAGTTCGAGAACCCGAACGCGACCAGTTCTTGCGGTTGTGGCAAGAGCTTTTCGGTGTAGGTAGCCGTGCGATGATCATTGGGCAGTTGCTCAAACTACGTCTCTTCAGCCGAAGCCGAGTCACATGAGACTCGGCTTCAGTTGTTTGTAGCCGTGATTGAAGTTGCGATTGAAACCTCGCCAGCATTTTCTCCTCTCCGCGTTTCGACCATCGTTTCTTGCGGTGCCAAACTAGGCTACCTCCGGGTCTTTCTGTTGTCCGGCCGCAAATCGCACTTTCCGTGAACCGTGTTACTTCGGGTCTATGATGCCACTCCTTAATTTCAACACGTTGCTGACTCTGGCGTTGCTCGCCTGCACGACGATGCTCCGTGCTCAAGACAAGAAGCCTGATGCCCCCGCAGATCCGTTTGCGAAGTGGGAGAAGTCGATCCAAGCCTTTGAACAGGAAGATGCAAAATCACCCCCTCCGAAGAACGAGATCGTGTTTGTCGGTAGTTCGAGCGTGCGAATGTGGAAGACTGAGCCGTCGTTTCCGGGCTTCAAGATCATCAATCGCGGTTTCGGTGGATCGCAGATAGTGGACTCGGTGCATTTCATCGATCGGCTTGTTCTCAAGCACGAACCGCGCGATGTCGTTTTTTATGCGGGCGATAACGACATCGCTGGTGGCAAAACCGCCGAACGCGTCTTCTCGGACTTCAAAGCCTTTGCCGACAAACTTCATGCCGCGTTGCCGCAGGCTCGACTGCACTTCATTGCCATCAAGCCCAGCGTTTCGCGTTGGAAGATGGCCGAGACACAACGTGTCGCGAACCAATCCATCGCGAATTACGCCCAGTCCACGAACTGGATTTCGTTCGTCGACATTTGGGAGGCCATGCTGGATGCCGATGGCAAACCGCGCGGCAGCCTGTTTCTCAAGGACGGGCTGCACATGAGCGAGGACGGCTATCGCATTTGGAACGCTGCCGTGCTGTCGCATTTGCTCGGTGCGAATGAAAAGACAGAGGTTTCTGCACGCGAACTGAGCCCCAATGGCGAGCACGTGTATCATGTGAAGTCATCGTTCCAATCCGATGAAACGAAGATCCGCGTGTTGGTACCAGAGGATCTGCCGATGAACGCGCGGCCGCGTGTGGTCTATTTGCTGCCGGTCGAAGCGCAGGACGAACGGAAGTACGGCGATGGACTCGAAGAAGCACGGCGACTGAATCTCGCGAATCGTTTCGGCGCGATCTGCGTTGCACCGACCTTCAGCCAACTTCCGTGGTACGCCGATCACCCGACCGATCGAGCGATTCGACAAGAAAGCTACTTCCTCAAAGTCGTTGTGCCGGCGATTGAGGCTCGTTACCCGACCTCGGGAAAAGCCGAAGATCGTTTACTCTTAGGCTTCAGCAAGTCGGGCTGGGGGGCGTTTTCACTCTTGCTCCGGCATCCGCAGCAGTTTGGGCGAGCTGCAGCTTGGGATGCTCCGCTCATGATGAAGGCGGCGAGCAACTATGGTTCGGGTGCAATCTTTGGGACGGATGAAAACTTCCAACGCTATCAACTCGCCGAATTGGTTCAGCAACAAACCGCTGCCTTTGGAACGACTCCAAGACTGATTCATCTGAGCTATGGCAATTTCCGAGCAGAGCACGTCGAGTTCGAAGCGCTGCTCAATCAACGAAAAGTCTCGCACTTGTATCAAGATGGCCCGAGCCGCAAGCACGTTTGGGAGAGCGGTTGGGTCGAAGACGCTGCACGCCTACTGCTCAATGCGGAGAAGTAAGTCGCCGGCGTTGTTTTACCAGTGCCGTCTGACAGATGATCACAGCCTAGTCCGAATCATCGTGTCGCTAAGCAGTCGCTCGCCGCATGCGATTCGAAATTTCAAATGCTCTAATCGCCTGTTGAATTTCGTAGGGCACGTTTTCAACGTGCCAATGAGGCGATTGGGTCTGGGGTTTCGAGCACGATCAAAGCGTGCTCCATGTGCTCTCCAACAGGCGACTAACTACCGCGTCTTTTTTCGGGGTCGAACCCATACATGCTGAAATTCGCGATTCGTAACCTTCTCAGTCGACCAGCGAGGTCGTTGCTTTCGTTGCTCGGGTTGACCGTCGCCATTATGGGAATGGTCGGACTGTTCTCGGTCGCGGAGGGCATCGACGAAACCGTTGAGAAGACCTTCAATCGCATCCCCGGTTTGGTATGTATGCAACGCGGTGCGCCGATCCCGCTGTTCTCGCGCATCCCAACTCAATGGCGTGAGGAAATCGAGGTTCTGCCAGGAGTCAATGTGGTCAGCGCCGAGATTTGGCTGCGCGTCAATCTCATTGGCAAAAAGCGAATCATGAGCCCGCCTCGATTTCTATTCGGCGCGGATCTCGATTCACATGCGAAGCTTAAATACAGCGTCTATGGCAGCGCCATTCAGCAAGGCCGATATCTCAACCTCAGCGATCGGCGGCAACCGCATTGCGTGATCAGCAAGCAGATTGCCGAAGAAAACAAGATTGGCCTCGGCGACCACTTCACTGTCAACGGCATCGATCTCGAAGTTGTGGGCATCTATCACTGTGGCTCGTTGTTGCTCGATGTCGCAATCGTTGTCGATCAGAGCTACCTGCGCGGCTTAGGTCTCTTCGATCCGGGGGCGGTGTGCTCGTTCTATGTTGAACCAACGGGCGAGATCCCGACTGAACAACTTGGTGAGCAAATCAAAGCGATCTTCAAAGGCCGCTCGCATACGTCGTGGCAACCGGCATCACTCTTCAGTGGCATGTTCGGCAGTCTTTCGGCAGCCGCAACACCCACCGATCCGGTGATAAAAACGACCGGATCTAGGCCGAATCCCATTGCCAGCGTGCTGCAACAGGCGGACTCGGCGATTAAGTCCATTGGCAACGGCTCAGCGTCTTCCTCAGAAAAACCGTCGTCCGATGTGGCCCACGCTCAAGCAAGCTCGGCCAACACTGGAGAGAGCGAGCCTGACGAAGACGATGACGAAGGGCCACTTGAAATCCGGTCGTCATCGGACTGGGCCGAACGATTTGGCGAATTCACGGAAGACCTCGACATCTTCCTCGGGATCATGACGAGCATCGGTCTAACCATCGCCGTGCTGAGCATCATCAACACGATGCTGATGAGTGTTTCTGAGCGGATCATCGAGTTCGGAATCCTCAAAGCGAACGGTTGGTCACGCAGCGAAGTGATGCGACTCATCACATTCGAAAGCGCGACGCTCGGCTTTGGTGGAGGAGTGCTCGGTTCAATGGCTGGATGGGGATTGACGCATGTCGTGAACTGGAAGTGGCCCGAACATGTGCATCTGCTCGCGAGTCCCGGTTTGATGCTGTTCTCATTGGGTTTCGCGACGGCGTTAGGGATGCTCGGCGGTCTTTATCCAGCGATCTGGGCGACTCGCATGATGCCGATGGACGCGATCCGTCGCGGATGAGGAGGCCGTCGATATACTCGCGACACGCTTCGAATTGGTCTTCAACTCCCGAGTACACACGCATGGTCGCTGCTGCTGCATCTGCTGGATATACGGTCCTGGCGCGACGCTTTCGGCCTCAGGCGTTTGGCGAAGTCGTCGGACAAGAGCACATCGCTCAGGCTCTGAAGAACGCCATTCGCGCCAATCGAGTCGCTCATGCTTACCTCTTCACCGGAGCTCGCGGAGTAGGCAAGACCTCTTCGGCTCGGATCCTCGCGAAGGCACTGAATTGCCCGCAGGCGATCGACGGCGATCCATGTAATGACTGCGAAATCTGTCGCGGCATCTCAGCGGGTAATGATGTCGACGTCATCGAGATCGACGGCGCTTCGAATCGCGGGATCGATGAGATCCGTGCATTGCGAGCGAACGTCAACGTTAAGTCGATGCGGACCCAGTATAAGGTCTACATCATCGACGAAGTTCACATGCTCACGACGCCAGCATTCAACGCGTTGCTCAAGACGCTCGAAGAACCGCCTCCGGGAGTGAAGTTCGTCTTCTGTACCACTGAACCCGGTAAAGTTCCCGATACGATTTTGTCGCGTTGCCAGCGGTTCGACTTTGGCACGATTGCCACCGGCAGCATCAAGCAGCGTTTACAGCAAATTGCTGAAGCCGAAGGTGTGCACGTCGACGACGGAGCGATCGAACTCGTCGCACGGCGCGCTGCCGGGTCGATGCGGGATAGCCAGTCGATCTTCGATCAACTCCTTGCATTTGGAGAGGTGCAGATCACCCCTTCTGATGTGCATCGGTTGCTCGGCACGGCCAGCGATGACCGGCTGATTGCGATCATCGACACTCTCGTCAAACGTGAACCCGCCGCAGCATTGAAGTCGTTGCATGCAGCGCTCGATAGCGGCGCACAGCTTGGTGAGCTCACTGATCAGATCCTCTTTTATCTGCGCGACCTGATGATCCTCGCTGCGGGCGCGACAGAATTAGATCTACTCGCGGTGTCGTCAAATGCTCGCCCCATGCTCGCTGCTCAAGCTCAACAGTGGGGCTTGCAGACAATTATCTCAGCGATGCAGATCCTCGCAGACACAAAGGCACGCATGCAGCGCGTGACCTACGGTCGTGCCCTCGCAGAACTCGGTCTCGTCCGAGTTGCCATGCTTGAGAATATGCACAGCCTCGATGGACTCATCGAGCAACTCAAGAGTGCCGAAACGCAGTCGTCTTTGCCGAGCCCGAGTTCAGCCTCTGACGAAAAAAAAAAGAATGACCTAGCCAACTCGGGTGCGATCGAAGCGGCGCGGCTTGGCCAACAGAGCGACACAACATCCACAGTGACGATGGATGCTTCCGTCGCCGCAAATGACGCCACCAGGAGCAGAGCACTTGAATGCGGTTCACAAGGCGCAGATTTGCCGAAGACAACTCGCGACCAGAAATCTGCCATGAGTTCTGGGTTGCCGGAAATGATCTCTGTGCCCGAGGAGCGATCTGTCGCGGCACCTGTTGGCAATACGACTAATTCGGCAGTGGTTACTCAACCTACCAGCCGTTTGGCAGCGATGCAGACGCAACCTGCGCCCCCGCAGCTCATACCAGGCCCGGACGATTCTCGAAACAACGACTCCTTAAGTGACGACGACATCCTCGCGCAGTACGGAACGCCACCAGAAGACATCGCAGCGGAGGACAGCGGTTTCGAAGCCGCTCGCAGTGCGCTGCCGGACTTGCAGCCAAAACACGCGCAACAGACGCCAAATTCAACTGCTCAAAGGGTTGAGAACCCGTCTCCTGAGCCGGTCGCCGAGGTCTCACTGGCTGACATGCCGCCGGCATTCGATTTCTGGCAACGCGTGCTCAATGAAATCACCGATATGTTAAAAAGCCATGCGAAAGCAGTCTCTCGCGCAAGCTATCCAGGACCGGGACGTCTCGAGATCGCGATTCCTTTGAAATTCGCTTTCAGTCGCCGCTACGTCGAAAAGCCAGAAGCCCTTCGCCGCCTCGAAGAGATTGCGACTCGGCTCGGCAAGCATCCAATTCGCATCGCCGTGACGAGTTGCGATGATGACCCGGAAACGACTCCCGTCGGCAAAGACAGCGACGGTTCAAAGCCAACGAAGCAACGCAACTATTGCCCCGAGGAAGATCCGTTCGTGGCCAATGTGATGAATGTCTTCAGTGCGCAAGTGGTGAAGGTTGACCCGCTTATCGCCAACACTCGGGGCGTGGACGATACGCCGTAAACCTCGTCTTAGTTGACGAATGACGTTTTGACCACGTTCACGCGGCAGTTCTCGGAACGATGCTCGTAAACTGCTCTGGAAGGGATCTGCGCCCAGTTTCCGACAGTTGGGATGCAATTAGTCCAACAACTCGCCACGCACTTCTCCATTGCCAGCGATGCGATAAGGGCGATTCTGACGATCGTAAATCAGCGTTTCCGGCGAGATGCCCAAGAGATGAAAAGCGGTGGCTTGGATGTCTTTGGGCGAAATGGGTGCGTCTGTGACATCGCCGCCGTGAGCATCGGTTCGTCCGACGACTCGGCCTTTGGCGATGCCACCGCCGGCTAATGTTGTCGAATACGCACGCGACCAGTGATGTCGTGCGCCACCAACAGGCTTCGAATCAATCTGCGGTGTTCGTCCGTGCTCAGTCGTGCAAACTACCAGCGTGTCGTCCAGCAACCCCCGTTGCTCCAGATCGTGAATCAATGTCGAGAAAGCTGCGTCAAAACCCGGCAGCAAATACTCCTTCATGCGAGGATAATGGTTTTGATGTGTGTCCCAGCCGCCGCTGAAATATGTCCCGTAAGCGTCCCAGAATACCGACACGAATCGACTACCAGCCTCCAGCAACCTTCGAGCAGCGAGGCATGATTGACCGAAAACCGTATGGCCATACCGTTCTCGGAGTGAATCATCTTCCTGACTGATGTCGAACGCGACTTGGGTCTGCTTGGATGTCAACAGCGACAACGCTTGTTGCTCCTGACTCGAGTAGGTCCGCACCTGACGTGAATTGTCGCTCAGTCGTCGCGCTTGATCGAGTTGCGATAACAACGACTGCCGAGCACTCATCCTCAACGCCGGTAGCGCATCTGCCCCTCGCACAATACCCTCAAAGTCAAATCGTCCGGTTGGCAAAGTTTCCGCGTAGGGGTCAAGATAAGTCTTTGCTTGCTCATGTCGGCACTTTGGTGCGACTTTCGTGCCTTTACCATCGAACTTGATCCACAATGGGTCGTACTGCTGGCCCAAAAACGAGGCATAAGGTCCAGCAATGGGCCCCAAGTCGTCCACCTGCGAATTAAAGACCCACGGCAACCCGACGTGCTGAATGAGGTTTTTTGGCTCGGTCGCCTGCTGAGCCCAAACATAGTCCGCGATCGAACCGAAGTAGGGCCACTGAGTTGGATCTCGCGGCTTAACTTCCAAGTCAGTCGAGTAGACTGGCAATCCCGAGAGAGCGTAGGCCACGCCATGCAGCGGATACGGGTGCGTCATCGAACGCACGACTGTCATTCGATCGACAACATTGGCGAACCTCGGCAAACCTTCGCCAATGACCACTCCCGGCAGCGAGGACTGAATTGCCTTCAACTCACCTTGGATCTCTACCGGAGCGTCTGGCTTCGGATCCAGTGTCTCATGTGACGAGACTCCTCCAAACAAGAACACGAGCAAACAACGCTTTGCTCGACCGAAACTAGGGAGCCCGCTCGACGGATCACCGCCGGCCAGGCTCACCCCGCTTGGCAACGCGACGCCCCATGCACCAATCGATCCGACTCTTAGAATCTCGCGTCTATTATATTGACCAACGCTACCACTGACTGCGTCAAGCACTTTACCCATGAATGGAGCCCTTAGAAGTAGTGATCGCCCCATGTCGAGACTCAAAACGCATCGTCCCGAATCACAGATTTGAATAAAGCCTGCGCAAAAAAGCCACTTCCAATTGGCCTAATCAACCGCCTTCCGAGAACTGACGCACTTCTCGTGGACTATGTCAAACGGCATCACCTCACAAGAAATCGAAGAGCAACAAACGGAAATGCGATCCCTCGAAGTACCCGGACGAACAGACCCGCCGCCCCGATAAAGATGCAACCGCCCCTCGGATGTTGATCCCATCAACGCCAACACCAAAATCACACCGCCCGCCCAAACCGCATCGATTGAAACACTTTCAAACCAACCAAACGCCGGGACCGAGCTAACAAACAGAAATTGCTTAGCTCCCCCCGCAGGCAACCCCAGTCGGTTGACACCTAAAAGAAGACGAAATACGCTCGCCCGCTCTGAACTGTGCCTGTCAATCCTCGAAAAGTAGACTGCTTATGCACGATCGTATTCGAATTCGCCTAGAAGCTTACGAAAACGTAACGTTGGATCAGTCCGTAATGGAAATCGTGGGAACTGCTCGTCGTACAGGAGCTGAGGTACGCGGTCCAATACCATTGCCGACCTCTATAGAGCGGTACACCGTCCTTAGAAGCCCACATATTGACAAGAAGTCAAGAGAACAATTCGAAATACGCACCCATAAAAGGCTGCTAGAAATCGTCCGACCAACAGGCAAGACGATCGACGCTCTCAACAAACTCCCGCTCCCCCCGGGAGTCGATGTTAGAATTTGTTCAGTCACCAAGTGAGAAATTAGTAATTGGACGCTCTTGTGCAGAAACAACTGACGCTTGGAAAAAAAATCGGCATGACGCGAGTGTATCACGACGGAGAAGCAACTCCGGTAACGGTGATCTCTTTGCGAGAAACTAAAGTGCTACGGCACGATGATGCTAAAGCGGTGATCTCAATCGCAGCGAATGGCTCAAAAACTCGAACTCTTGAGACGGTCATTTCTAGTCCTGAGCAAGTATCTGGGCAGTATTTTCGTCCAGATTTTCTAGCACCAGGTGCGTTAGTAGATGTTATTGGCATCACAAAAGGACACGGTTTTACCGGCGTAATGCAGCGCTACGGCTTTTCTGGATTAGGAGCAGCTCACGGCGTCAAAAAAGTACATCGTAGCGGCGGTTCAGTGGGCCAGAACACCGAGCCCGGCCGAGTACACCCCGGTACGAAAATGGCTGGACGCCACGGTGCTTCTCGAGTGACGGTTCGGAATCTGAAAATCGTCTCCGTTGACCTGGATGCTGGCGTGGTAGCAATCGAAGGGGCCGTGCCTGGACATCGAAATGCAATCGTCACGATACGTCACGCAGCCTCTGCTCGAACCTAAGTTTGATTAATTACCTATTTCAAATCGAAACCATGACAGAGAATAACGAAGAACGTGACTGTAGCATGAGCCTAGCGCAGCTTCGGCTGATTCGCGAGGCTATGTTGTCCTATTTGGCTAATCAAAGAGTTGGGACAGCCAAGACTAAGACCAGAGCCGAAGTGCAAGGCGCAAGCAGAAAGCTTTATAAGCAAAAAGGCACTGGCAGGGCGCGTGCTGGCAATAGAAGAACCCCAGTTCGCGTGGGTGGCGGCCATGCTTTTGCAAAACGACCGCGCGAATGGCGCAAAGACCTTCCTAAGAAAATGAGACAAGGCGCGATACGCACCGCATTAGCACATCGTATTCAATGTGGCGAAGTGAGAAAAATCGCATTGCCAAGCGACGGCGTACCATCAACCAAGCGATTGCTTAGCTGGCTTAACGGAAATGGCGTTTCCGGTGCGGCACTAATTGTGACTGCTGGACTGCGTTCCGATTTACATTTGTCAGCTCGGTCCATCCCAAATATTCGTGTCACGGACTGGAGAAACCTGAATATCAACGATATCGTATTGTCGGGTACGGTTTTGGTTGATCAAGGCATTCAAGAACTCAACGACTTTGGAAGCAATTAGCAATGCAGTCATCGTTCCTTGGTAAAGTTGTAACTGAGAAAACGTCTTGGCGTGCGGTTCGTCATAACGCTTATACATTTCAAGTTCCGGTCAAGTTGACGAAGGCCGAGATCGCTAAAGAGGTTGCGAAAGAATTTGGTGTGAAAGTGGTTGCCGTGAGAACCATGATGCGGGCTCCTGTTGAAGCTCGCTTTAGAAATCATCGGTTCTCGACCGCTTTTAAGAAATTTGCAATCGTATCGATCGCCGAAGGGCAAGCGATTTCGATATTTGAATGAGGAATATCAAGTGGCAATTAGGCAATATCGACCAACAAGTGCCGGAAGGCGAGCAGGGTCGGTCCAGATCACTCGCGGTGAACTTGCTCGACCTGAACAGGTTGCCAAGGAGCTGACGTCCCGCATTCGCAAAACTGGTGGACGTAATCACCAAGGAAAAATCACGTCGAGGCACCGAGGTGGTGGTGCTCGCAGGATATACCGTAAGGTTTCGCTTCGCAGGGGTGACGCAGATGTACTGACCGTTGCCAGTATTCAGTACGATCCAAACAGAACTGCTCGAATAGCGCTCTGTGACGGAACTGGCGGTCAAAGAAAATACATACTAGCATATGAAGGATGTCGAGTCGGCGATCAAGTCATGAACTTGGCAGCTACCGGGGAACCGAAGGCTGGAAATGTTTTGACTTTGGCCCAGATGCCGCTCGGATCGAGAATTCATAACATCGAGATGACTCCGGGTAGTGGCGGTAAATTATGCAGGTCAGCCGGAGCATCCGCTGTTTTAAACGCCCGAGACTCAGGATGGGCTCAGGTAACATTGCCGTCGGGCGAAGTTAGGCGATTATCGGATCAATGCTCTGCCACTATGGGTAGCGTGGGTAATAGCGGCCATCAGGCAACGTCGGTCGGCAAAGCTGGCCGAAATCGCTGGAAGGGTATTCGCCCCTACGTGCGTGGCGTTGCAATGAACCCCGTGGCCCACCCAATGGGTGGTGGCGAGGGTCGAACATCGGGTGGACGGCACCCCTGTAGCCCGCAAGGAAAACTGGCAAAGGGAGGCAGAACGCGACGCCGGCGGAATCCGACCAGTACTGCGATCATTAAACGTCGCGTGAGCCGAAGAAACGGACAATTGAAAACATAGTTAAGGTATGACATGGGTAGATCGTTAAAAAAAGGTCCATTTGTCGACGAGAAGTTGCTTAAAAAACTCGCCGGTGATGGAGCAATTAAGACATGGGCACGTCGATGCACTGTGATACCTGAAATGATAGGTAGGACAATTGGCGTGCATAACGGGCGTGTGCATGTCCCGGTATATGTAACAGAGGATATGGTTGGGCATAAGCTTGGGGAATTTGCCCCGACCCGTACTTTCAAAGGGCACGGCGCGAGAGGTAAGAAGTAATGACTAAAGTTGACACGGTTGTTGTGTCTACGGCAACCTTGCGCTATGCGAGGATGAGTGGTAGCAAAGTGCGGCGGATTCTCGGCATGCTGAGACGTCGAAAAGTTAGAGACGCGATGGATCTTCTTCGCGCTATCCCAAATCGGGCCGCTCGTGTGGTAGAGGAGCTAATTTCGTCCGCGGCAGCCAACGCTAGTTTCAAAGGGCATCGCGATTCAGAGGTGCTGATCGTCTCGGAATTAAGAGCGGACGATGGCCCCATGAGAAAGCGAATCCGGGCAAAATCGCGGGGGATGGCCTACGTAGAGCGCAACCGTACGTCGCATATTTTTTGTTCGCTGTCGCGATAGATTCGGAATTTGGGATATGGGACAGAAAGTACGACCGACTGGATTTCGATGTGGAATTAGCGAGCCATGGAGAAGTAGATGGTTCGCAAACAAAAAGAACTTCGCCGAACTGCTGGTTGAAGACTATCGAATTCGCGAGTTTGTTGCGCGGCAATATGAGTTCGCGGGAATTCCTCATGTAGAGATCGAGCGCACAAGAGACTTGCTGGTTGTGCAAATCAGAACCAGCCGGCCTGGAGTGGTGATCGGACGCAAGGGACAAGAGGTGGAGCGATTGAAAGCCTCGCTCGAAAGGCTAACCCGCCGCCGTGTAGATTTGCAGGTCAAGGAGATTTCTAATCCAAACCGATCTGCGAGCCTAGTGGCGCAGGAAATCGCCCAACAGCTCATAAGGCGTGGTGCCTTTCGTCGGGCAATCAAGAAGGCCATGGACGCTGTAATGGATGCAGGGGCCTTGGGCGTCAAGGTTCAACTTAGTGGTCGCCTAGGTGGGGCAGAAATGTCACGCACAGAGAAGGCATCACGGGGTAGCGTGCCGCTGGCCACATTGCGTCGTAATGTTGACTATGGATTTGCAATAGCCCGGACAACAATGGGCGTGATTGGTGTCAAAGTTTGGGTTGATTTAGGTTTTTATAAATCGGAGATGAGTGATGGCGCTGATGCCAAGGCGAGTCAAGCACCGCAAAAGCCAAAGAGGGCGGTTAAAAGGTGAGGCACAGCGTTGTAACCGGGTTGCATTCGGCGAGTATGGCTTGCAATGCAAGATCGGCGGATGGATTCCAGCCCGTGTTATAGAAGCCTGCCGTGTCGCAATTATGCAGTATATTCGCGGCGAAGGTAAACTTTATATTCGCGTGTTCCCTCATAAGTCTGTGACCGCGCGACCGCTTGAGACCCGAATGGGTACAGGCAAAGGCGAACCTGATCACTGGGTTGCTGTAGTGCATCCAGGCACTGTGATGTTTGAAATCGGCGGTGTTCCTCGAGAGGTCGCTATTGAGTGTTTCGCTCGCGTTTCGCACAAGCTGCCTCTGGGCTGCAGATTGGTAGAACGCATCGGGTTGGAGCAGAGCAAGAAGGTTTGAGATGATCCAGATGCAGACCATGGTAGATGTTGCAGATAATAGCGGTGCCAAGACGGCCCGCTGCATCAAGGTGCTTGGAAGCACGGGACGCCGCTATGCAACCATCGGCGACGTGATTGTCGTGAGTGTCCAGCGGGCATTGTCTAATGGACAAGTCAAGCGAGGGCAGGTTGTCCGGGCTGTCGTTGTTAGAACGCGGCGGCCCGTTGGTCGAGTTGATGGCAGCTACACACGATTCGACCGAAATGCCGTTGTCGTTGTCGACAAGGAAGGTAATCCACGCGGCACTCGAATTTTTGGTGCCATCGCCAGGGAACTTCGCGACAAGAAGTATATGCGTATTTTGAGTCTCGCGACGGAAGTTGTGTAGACGTTTGGCAACCTTTGTTGCTGTGTTTTGCTAAGGCTCAATAATGAATGATTTGGCACGGCCGAAAATCACTAAAATTGTAGTTTCGATGGGTGTCAAGCAAGCCGCCCAAGATCGTAAGAAGCTGGATTTAGCGTTGGCTGATCTGACTAAGATTGCTGGACAGCGGCCAGTTGTATCGCGTGCCAAGAAAAGTATTGCTGGTTTTAGGTTGCGCGAAGGTATGGAAATCGGATGTTTTGTCACGCTGCGGCGTAAGCGAATGCGGCATTTTTTGGAGCGACTGGTGCGAATCGTTCTTCCTCGCGTTAGAGACTTTCGAGGTTTGCGAAATGCATCGTTCGATGGCCGTGGTAACTATAGTTTTGGCTTAGTCGAGCAGGGCGTGTTTCCTGAGATTCAGAGTGATGGCGGTGTGGTACATGGCATGAACGTGACGATCGTTACAACTGCAGGAAACGACGTCGATGCGAGGACCCTATTGGCCGCCGCTGGTGTGCCTTTTGCGCATAAAATCGAAAGGTAGAGTTTAGTAATGGCAACCAAGGCTCAAGTAGCGAAAGCTGCCCGAGGTGGTAAATTCGAAGTTCGTCGCGTGAGGCGTTGTGGAATATGTGGTCGGCCTCGCGCGGTTTATCGTAAATTCGGCGTATGCAGGATTTGTTTTCGAAACCTCGCGCTGGATGCGATGATCCCTGGTGTCGTTAAGGCAAGTTGGTAGGTAGATATTATGGAATTAGCAAAAGCGATATCGGCGATTCGTAACGCATCGAGTCGACGCCTGGGTGTGGCAAGAGTTCGAAACACGAAACTCGTGCGGAGTGTTTGTGATTGTTTGGTGCGCGAAGGCTATCTCTGGTCGGCCACCCCCTCAGAGTCTATGCTTGACGTTCAGCTTAAGTACGGCATTTCCGGCGATCCCGTAATCTCTGAAATCAGGAATGTAAGCGTCCCCAGTCGAAAACGCTTCTGTTCACGAACGGAGTTACGCCCGGTACTTGCTGGTATAGGGTGTGCTGTCATTTCCACCAACCAAGGTGTGATGAGCGACACTGAAGCGCGGCGTAGATGTATTGGCGGCGAAGTACTAGTAGAGATCAGCTAGATAAGGTGGATCAGATGTCTCGACTTGCAAAGCGACCGATTGCGGTGCCTGCTAATGTCAAAGTTGAAATCGCGGGAAATGTAGCTCACGTGGCATGTGGCGACAAAGCCGTCAGTTTTGAGATTCCGCAAGGCGTTAATGTTCGGCAAGATTCTGCCAACCTAGAGATTAGCGGCGAGAATCGCCCTGGTACCGGTCTAGTGTGGGCATTGTTAAGAAACGCCGTCACAGGAGTTTGCGTTCCCTACAGTGTCGATCTAGAGGTTCATGGGGTCGGCTATCAGATAGCAACTGACTCAAAGTTCGTTACACTAACAGTTGGCTTTGCTAATCGAGTTCGTCTGCCCATACCAGACGGCATCAAAGTGACATCTACTGAGCCTACGAAGTTGAAGGTAACAGGTGCCGACAGGCAAGTGGTGGGCCAGTTTTGCGCGTCGTTACGCAGCGTGCGACCACCTGAGCCATATAAAGGCAAAGGTATACGCTACGTCGGCGAAGTGGTGCGGCGAAAAGAGGGTAAGGCCTTTGGTGCGAAGTAATTGGAGTAGAAATGGCTTCTGATGATCGTCGACGTCGTCGAGTTGTGAAGTGCAACGGACAGGCAGCTCGCAGTGACCGGCCGTGGATTGCATATATATTACGTAGCAATCGTAAGTGTGAAGTGCAGGTTTGGAGTCGAGCCGAGGGCCGAGTTGTTGCGGGAATGAGTTCGGCCGGAATTTCTGGTGCTTGGAATTGTGAAGGTGCCAAGGAACTCGGCCGACTGTTCGGTGCTAAGTTGATTCAGCTTGGAGTACGCGAGATCCATTTTAATCGTCGCGGTTATGCATATCATGGTCGCGTCGCGGCAATTGCTGACGGACTTCGAGAAACCGGTATTATTTGCTAGGAGTCAAGCAGTTGGCCGAATCAAACGATAATAATGCAAATCGCGGCGAGACAATTTTACAAATTCGTCGTTGTGCCTGTGTGGTTAAAGGTGGCCGTCGATTTTCGTTCTCAGCACTGGTCGTCGTAGGTGGCGCCGAGGGCTCGGTGGGAATCGGCTACGCTAAAGCTCCAGAAGTACCGATCGCAGTCGAGAAGGCCGTAAGAGTCGCTCAGCGTAACATGGTCAAGCTGCCGATGCGGACGCGTCAGGATAGTCGAAGCATTGAACATGAGATCGAGGCAAAAGTCGGCGCCAGTCGCGTTTTGCTTTTGCCAGCTGGCCCGGGAACTGGGTTAATTGCTGGTGGAGTTATTCGAAGTGTTTTAGCTGCGGCCGGATATACCGACATACTGTCAAAGTCCAAAGGGTCGTCTAACCCTGCGACTTTGGCTCGGGCGACTTTGAAAGCGTTATCCCTAATTCGCAACAGACAGACAGTTAGGCAATTGCGCGGAGTTTGAGCGTAGACTACGTTGAGGGGCATACGAATGAGTGAATATCTGTTACAAGACTGTTTGTCGAGCGATCGTTATCGTCCGAGAAAAAGAGTTGGTCGCGGTGTCGGGTCAGGGCTTGGCAAGACAGCTGGGCGTGGCGCAAAAGGTGCTGGCAGTCGAGCTGGCTGGCAGTCTCGGCCTGCGTTTGAAGGTGGTCAGAAGCAATTATTTCGTCGTGTGGCCAAACGCGGATTCAATAACCGGGCGTTTGCTACGGAACATCTCAGCGTTGTGCTGCACATGGCTTTAAGGGCTTGTGGTAACCATATCACTGACAGTGTTTTGCGTAGCAAGTTCGGCGCGTCCACAGGAGTCCCGGTGGTTCTTTACGGGAGTTGCGACTTGCCTAATGGTTGCGTGATCGAAGGCTGTCGGTGCAGCAAAGGAGTTTCTGAGTCCGTTGCAAAAGTTGGCGGCGTCATAAGATAGGTCGCAGCAATGTTTTCTGTTTTCGCTAATCGGGAGTTCCGTAATCGTCTGCTTCTGACTGCGGCCATGTTGGCAATTTTTCGTGTCGGCTACTGGCTGCAGTTACCTGGAGTCGAGGGCGGTGACCGTTCAGTCGGAAGTTGGTCCGACTTTGCTGCGATGTTGGCTGCTAGCGATTTAAGCTCCGGCGCAGTATTTGGTTTGGGCATTATGCCCTACATTTCTGCATCGATCGTCTTTCAACTGCTCGGCCAAGTAATTCCTAGCTTGCAAGCTTTCCAGAAAGATGGGGAGCAGGGCCGACGCAAGCTCAACGAGTACACTCGTTACGCCACAGTCGCGTTGGCGTTTGGCCAGAGCCTTTTTTGGATCGGCGTAATCAAACCGAATGTTGGGATGCTTGATCAAGTACTGCTCTCGGTAATAATGAGTTGCGGTACAATGATATTGTTATGGATTGGTGAACAAATCGATGCGTATGGCATCGGCAGCGGCGTCAGTCTACTGATCATGGGTGGGATCGTTAGCCGACTCCCGAGCTCACTGTTCGCCGGAGTTGCTCCGGCCATTGAAGACGGAGTCAGGATAGGCACTCCTACTGGCCTGGAAGTTTATTTGGCACAGATTTTGGTAGTCGGGTTAGTGCTTGCCGGTGTCGTGGTGTTGGGCGAGGCTCATCGGCGAATCAGCGTTGTAGCAGTAAAGGATGGCGCTCGGAAAGGGCAGTTTATACCGCTGAAGCTTAATCAGGCCGGTGTAATGCCTGTCATTTTCGCCAGCAGTGTCTTACTGATACCAGCGGCAATATTTGAATATTTGAATAGGGCCTTTGACTTATCCTACGGGTATGTAATCTTGGGCCTACTGGGCGACGGTAATGTCGGCGGCATCATCATTCGATTCGCTGTGATTATGTTTTTTACGTTCTTTTGGACTGCCGTCACCTTTCGGCCTGCTGAGATTGCAGAGTCGATGAAAGACGCAGGCGTTTTCGTTCCTGGCTTCAGGCCTGGGGGCAGAACAGAGGCCTATCTTGAACGAGTGATGGCAAGACTAGCATTAGTCAACGGTGTTGCATTGGCTGTAATCTCGAGCTTACCGTCTGTTGGAGTAGGTGCATTGGGAATGGTTGGTGGCACCGGGTTGATGATTGTCGTATCCGTTGCCTTAGACGTACGCGGAAGAATTCAGAGTTATCAAAGATAATTTGAGTGGGGGGTGTCGTGAAAGTTCGGAGCAGTGTCGGCGTTATCTGTGAGCATTGTAAGATCGTGCGTAGGCACGGTGTGGTGTATGTAATTTGCAAGAGTCAGCCTAAGCACAAGCAAAGACAAGGATAGCGACATGCCGCGTTTGTTGGGTGTGGATTTGCCGTCTTCTAAGGCAATTTATATCTCATTGTCATACTTGTACGGCGTCGGACAAAGAAGCGCCATCGACCTTTGTCGCGCTGCTGGTGTCGATCCCCTGTCAAGGGCCGACCAGGTAGACGATGACTCTCTTGCTCGGATTACTGGACTGATCGACTCTTCGATGGCAGTCGAGGGAAGCTTACGGCGAGCGGTGGCTGCAGACATCGGGCGACTGAGAGAAATCAAGTGTTATCGCGGCTTGAGACATCGCAAAGGTTTGCCGGTTCGCGGCCAGAGAACAAGAACTAATGCTCGGACACGCAAGGGCGTGAAGAAGACTGTTGCCGGGAAGAAGGGCGTCAAGGACATGAAGCACTAGAAACCATAGTCGTGGTTGTGAGATCGACAATCGATTAGGTGCTTGTTCATTGGCGACTGTGTAATCTTTCTGCGCTAGGAGTTGTTATGAAAAAACGTGTGCGAAAAAATATCGGCAAGGCCGTAGCTCACATTAATGCGAGCTTCAACAATACAATTATCAGTATTGCTGAAGGAAATGGGGATGTAATTTGTTGGGCTACCGCTGGGACCAGTGGATTTAAGGGTAGCCGAAAGAGCACCCCTTTCGGCGCACAGCGTGCTGCTGAGATTTGCGCGGAGAAAGCGGCTAAGGTCGGCGTGCGAGAACTTGAGGTCAAGGTTAAGGGCCCTGGTGCCGGTCGTGAGAGTGCAGTGACTGGATTGCAGACCTGCGGTATTTGTATACGATCCATTGAAGACGTTACGCCCCTTCCTCATAACGGTTGTCGCCCACGAAAGAGGCGTCGCGTGTGATGGTTAGGGATAGCTTAAAGTGTTGACTTTTCGGGAGTATACGAATGCGGATACGTTGGCGCGGGTTTGAACTGCCCAGTATCGTTAGCGCTGATGAAGCGACACTGACGTCAGACTACGGACGCTTTGTGGCCGAGCCGTTTGAGCGAGGTTTCGCCGCAACTATCGGAAATAGTCTACGGCGGGTCCTGTTGTCTTCTCTGGAAGGAGCTGCCGCTACTTCGGTAAAGTTCGAAGGTGTGGAGCACGAGTTTTCCTCAATTCCGGGTGTTATTGAGGACGTCACTGAGATCTGTTTGAATTTGAAGAGTGTTGTTTTCCGGCACACCGGAACCGGTCCCAAGATCGCGCGATTGGATCGCCACGCTAAAGGTGTTGTGACCGCTGCTGACTTGCTTTGTGACGATCAACTCGAAGTTGTTAATCGGGATTTGGTTATCGCAACACTAGCTGATGATGTTCCCTTGAGATTTGAACTTCGAGTTCAGGTCGGCCGTGGATTTGTGATGGCCGCTGATTCCGGCGAGGGAACAGCCATCGGTGAAATCGCCTTGGATGCGTGCTATTCACCAGTCTTAAGAGTACGCCATCAAGTCGAGGAGACTCGTGTTGGTCAGCGTACCAACTTTGATCGATTGGTCCTTGAGATTTGGACCGACGGTACAGCCGCTCCTCAGATGGCTTTGGTTGAAGCGGCCAAGATCCTGAGAAAGCATGTTGGGCCGTTCGTCTCAATAAGAGAACCGTCAGTAGAAGCTGGCGTCGAAGGCGGCCTGAGAGGCCTTGCCGATGCAACTGGGTATTCTCCGGTTGATTTGGAGCTCGAAGAGAAATTGGGAATGAGCCTTGCGGAGTTGAATCTTTCCGTTCGCGCTACTAACTGTCTCGAATCTGAAGGCATCACAAGCGTGCGAGAGCTTGTGTCACGCACCGAGGATCAGTTGCTTCAGGTTCGTAATTTCGGTGAAACCACGCTTGCAGAAGTGAGAGAGAGATTGGTTGGGTTTGGGCTGCGGCTTGGAATGCGAGTAAACAGAGTGGCTAGGCGTTAGTTGTAGGGACTGGAAATGCGTCATCGTCGTAAATCAAAACATTTTGGCCGTCGAAGTGAAGAGCGAGTTGCGCTCGGTCGGGCTCTCGTTGTTGGATTTTTGCTGAGCCCCGAGCGTCGTATCGTTACCACTGTTGCTAAAGCTAAATGGATTTGTGGTCTTATCGATAGCGTTTGTTGTGAGCTAGCGAAGTTGTCTGTTGGGGGTGAGGCAGGCAGTGCTCGCTTGTCACAGATTCGGCGCATTGCATCGCAGTTGGGCGGACGGCATGTCCTCGGCCAGGTTATGCGTTGTGGAGTTGGTGCCGGTTGTCGTGCTACAGGTGGTAACGTTCGAGTTCAAAAGCTGGCCACTCGGCGACTTGGAGACAGCGGTAAGACTGCCGTGCTTGAACTTGTTCGATAGGCACGGATTCGGTCGCATCGCAATCTAATGTGTATTTTCCGAGTAGTTTCGAGCCCCGTTGATCCGATCGTTCCTTGAGCGGACTCGGTGACTTTCTAGCGTTGCCAAGCTGATTAATTTATCGCTAGGGTATGCGTATATAGGCAAGCGACCTGCGCTCTAATTTGCTGTCGTTTGTGCTCGGATTTCTACGTTGGCATCGTATACTGAACTGGCCGTCGTTGTTTTTTAGGACTCCGATGGTGTGAAGTCATCTGACACTCTGTTTGGCCCGCCGTTTTGACGACACCGCGACGAGTTTTGATCACGGTAAAGAAACCGGAGGCAACGGTGCTCGTCAGGACTTTATCCCCTGATTTGATACATTCTTGGCTTGAGAAGTATCCACCCAATGTCCCGAGAACCGTAACGTTCCCGCCGTCCTTTGCGTGGGGTTTGCTCGATCGCACTGCTCATCGGCATCCCAATCGGGTCGCTTGTCGCTACTACCACCAATCTTTGACTTATGCCGAAGTGTTCGAGAAGGCTCGGCGAGTCGCTGCAATGTTGGTTCGATTCGGGCTAAAGCGTGGCGACCGAGTTGGTATTCTGCTTCCAAATCTCCCCGAGTATGTTTGGGTTCTAAACGGTATTTGGATGGCTGGGGGCGTGGCCGTCGCTCTTAGTCCGCTGATGGTAGCCGAAGAAGTGGATGCCTTTGTAAGAAGCACAAGTTGCCGTATCGCGATTGTGTTAGATGTACTTGCGCCACTAATCGTTGCAGGTCAGAGCAAGCCCGAGCATCTCTTCTTCGCAACTATCAACGATCGCTTGCCAGCGTGGCAGAAACTTGGCTACGCATTCGCGCGTTGGCGACGACTCGGTATGTGGCCGACTCCCGACCATCCGAATCACCATTCCTTGGCGGATCAAGTTGAGATAAGCGATCCCAGTATTGGCGCAGTGCTCCCAGGATCGAATGACGACCCCGCCTATATCTTGCCAACGGGAGGCACGACAGGGCATCCCAAAGCGGTGACGCTGAGTCATCGAAATCTCGTGGCCAACGCTTGGCAAATCTATCACTGGGCGGGAGCGATCGAGGCTCGAGAGCGGATGCTGTGTGTGCTGCCGTTCTTTCATAGTTATGGACTGACAACGTGCTGCATGTCGGGAGTGGCATTGGGGGCGACGCTGATCATACATCACCGCTTCATCCCGCGTGTCGTCATAAACCTCATCGAACAATATCAGCCCACTATTTTCCCGGCTGTACCAGCAATGCTGGCTGCGCTTAACGAGTTACTGCGCCAGAAGTCGATTCAGTTTCGCGGTTTGAAATACGTAATCTCAGGCGGTGCGCCGCTCAGTCGTGATATTGCCGATGAATTCTCGCGCTACTCTGGAGCGGTGGTGGTCGAGGGCTACGGACTCTCCGAAGCGAGTCCTGTCATCACGACCGGCCCACTTGATGGCAGCGATCGACCGGGCACGATCGGATTACCTCTGCCAGAAACGGAGGTCTGTGTCGTCGATGCGGATGACGGAGTGACAGAACTCGCGCCTAATGAGATTGGTGAACTCGTCGTGCGGGGGCCTCAAGTCATGCTGGGCTATTGGCAGGACGAGGCCGCTACTCAGCAAGCGATTCGCGACGGCTGGCTGCATACCGGCGATCTGGGGACTCGCGATGCTGATGGCTTCTTCCGCATCGTTGATCGCAAGAAGGATCTCATCATCACGTCAGGCTTCAATGTCTACCCCGCTGACGTCGAAGCTGTCTTGAAAAACGCGCCTGGAGTAGCAGACGTCGCAGTGATCGGAGTCCCAGATACAGTTGCCGGCGAGATCGTGAAGGCCGTGATCTCTGTCAAAAATGCCGGCGAATTTAACCACGCGGCCTTTGACTCTTTCGCAGAACTGCATCTTGCGAAACACAAGCGTCCCAAGTTGGTCGAGATCGTCCAAGGAGATCTTCCCCGCAACTTCCTGGGCAAAGTCTTGCGACGAAAACTGCGTACAGAGTCAGTAACAACGTGAACTCGTAGAACAGCAACTCGGGCGAAATACCTCAACCGCCAAAGGCACCGTAGCGACGAACGCCGCGCTCGTAGGTCACTCGGTTGGCACCCCAGAGACCAAGTACCCAAAGCGCCTCGATTGCGAGTTCTCTTGCTAGTGCATCATGCGGATAGCGGCCCAACATGATCGCCGCTGGGGTGTAGGCTAGATACTTGAACGGTAGATATTGCACCGCGTCGCCAACTCCTCCGAGCCAGTCAAGCGGGATCATGTGACCGGATAAGAAGTAGTTCAACATCATGTAGATAAAGAGCAGCGAACTTACCTCTAAGAACCAGAACGCGACGAGTCCAAGCAACGATTCAATCAAGAAACCAATGAAGAACGCCATAATCAGCGACGCTGCAAAACCAGCGGTCGTCCAGGCGTCGGGCCACCCTGGAAAGTAGTCCCGGCACAGATAGAACACCAAACCGAACGGTGCGGCCGCAATCACGTAATAAACCAGCTTGTGAGCCACTCGATACCAGAACAGGTAGCTCAGCATGTCGACCGGCTGCGTCAGGTACTTTTTGATCGATCCGTCGCGGATGTCGCGTGCGATACCACTCGATAGGCCAGGCATACTGGAAAACGCTCGCCCCACCATGGCAAGCAGGTAATAGGCGACCATGTCGCCATAACGGTAACCGTTAAGAGTCTGGTATTCGTTCGCAGATCCGGCAGCGTAGATAGCACCCCATAAGAAGATCTGCGTGACGATCGGCAAGAACCGCACCAACGTCGCGAGCGCAAAGTCGCCTCGATATACGAAGCGCTCCTCAACGCTTGTCTTGAGGATGGTCCAGTTCACTCGCAACGACGCAAACATCAGGAGCCTGACTAGCTGAATAGATTAGCTACAACGGGTGCGAACTCACTCGCAGCCTTATCACCAACGTCGAATAAATCGCAAGACGGCCACTCGCAAGCTGGGTGAGGGCCCTTCGCACGGAGAGCTCATCGGCCCCCTGAAGTGCTGTACCGCCGTAAGATCGTAGTTCTCTCTGACATCCGCTTCGAGCAGCACTCGCACAGACACAACGACGTCTAGCCATTCCATGCCATATCAGCACGCTGCTAGGTTTGCGCCGGAGCTGAAATACCGGGCTGCAACGAGGCTTCGATCTCTTCAAACCGTTGGCGGTGCCACAGGCGTTCGAACCAACTGGCTAGTCTGAGATTAGGGTCCGAGATTTTACAGGTGACCTCTTTCTGCCGTCGGGTCACCGCCCGGATGGTCTCATCGGGTAGAGATTCAACGACGACCCAGAATTTATCGACGTTGTAAACGTAATTGTCGCCCTTAGGCGTGGGGGCAACATTGAGAGCTCGCGGACCGGGATGGGAGCTGTATTTCGTCTTGCGATAGATGATCCAATCGCCGCGTTTAAATGCTGTTTTGCTCATGCCCGATTGCCTTAGCACTGCCACTGTGCCTCGCTCGACGACGTTCGCCGCGAGGACTTTGAGGAGACGACAGAATTCTGTATGCGATTCAAATGCGATGGGAGACCAGTTTTCTACGTCGCGCGTCGATCAGCCAGAGAATTCAATCTGTGACACATGATCGATCAAGTGAATGCTTTTCCGTACCCAAAGTGCAAATCACCAAGCTCGTACCTTGGAGTCACGGTCCTCCTGGTCATGCCGTTAGATCAACTCGCAGCAGTTGTATCGATCATTTTGATGTTCCCGACAACGCAGTTTCAGCAGGCTGAGACACCGCTGAAATACCCTGCGGGTCCGGTGAAACGCCTCAATCGCCGATGTCACGACCTATAAGCACAGCGACACATTTGATGCATCGGTTCTTAGCGCGGTTCGGAGCGAACCAACGCGGGTCATCGGTAGGCTGAGGTGGACGTAATGGTCGATTCGTTGCAGGTGCATGACGGTTTCTTGAGGGTCGCGGGCCCTAGCGATCGTGCCGTGCCTGTCATCTCATTAGATGCATCTGCCGCAGACGCACTCTGTCAAATGGAACGCACTGGTCGTCGCGAACTGTTGGTTGCGAGCGAAGCGGGGAGATTGGCTGGCATTCTCACTGAAGCAGAGTTGCTGCAGTCGGAGATTGCACGCTCCGGCTTAAGAAAGCAGCGTACCGTCGAAGCAGTTTTGTCGGCTCGGCTGAAAGATTCGCCATCTCACTGGAAACAAGCGATCAAACGTGATGTACAGCCAGGCGACGAAACTCATTGCGTGCCAATTTTGCAACAAGGTCGTATCGTCAGTTTGCTGACCGACGACGACCTCTTCATTAGCTGGAAAGAGATCGAAGGACTATTAACGGCAGCAGCAAAGGACCAATTGACGGATCTCGCCAGCCGCCCCAAGTTCATGCGTCGTTTGGCGGAAGAATGGGAACGTTCACGCCGGCATCAATCTCCATTCGCGCTGTTGCTGATTGACCTCGACGACTTCAAACAGGTCAACGATCTCTGCGGCCATCTTGTCGGTGACGGGACACTCGTCGAAGTGGGAGCTTGTTTGCAGGCCCAGTTGCGTAGCTATGACCTCGTCGGTCGCATTGGAGGGGATGAGTTCGCCGCTCTGTGCTGCGACTGTCGACCAGAAGATGTGCTGGCTCCGATTGCACGCTTACGTAAGTCCATTCGAGCGTTGCCGGTTCCTCAGAACCTCAAACGAGAAGCCTTCACACTTTCTGTGGGGGCAGCTGTTGTCTGCGGCGGTTACGACGAACTGACCATCGAAGCTATCTACGAAGCAGCAGACGAAGCTATGTACGCGACGAAACGAGCAGGCCGTGACGGAGCGTTCCGAATCGTGCTTGATCACAACGGAAAACACCTGACTCGCGAGTTGAGCCGCTTAGAACTAGACGCAGCAACTGTCGGGTAATGAAACACGAATTGCGCCAAGAGTGACGTGTCTTCGTGTCACCGCGATGTAGGAATAGCTACAAGCCACACGCGGATCTCACTCGATCAAGGACTTGTCGACCGACTTCGCGGGCTCGTGACGCTCCGGCTTTGAGGATGTCTTCAACGATATCGGGCGACTTCTCAAGCTCCTCACGGCGGGTTCGAGCGGCGGCAAAGTATTCCATCGCGGCATCGAACAAAGCTTGCTTTGCTTCTCCATAGCCCATGCCGCCAGCGCGGTACTTCGCAGCGAGCGCGGCTTGCTGTTCCTCATTGGCGAATAGCTTGAAGAGCGTGAAAACGCTGCATGTCTCGGGGTTCTTCGGCTCCTCAACCGGCGTCGAGTCCGTCTTGATCGACATGATTCGCTTCCGCAACTTCTTGTCAGGCTCGAACATCTCGATGGTGTTGCCATAGCTCTTCGACATTTTCTCGCCGTCGAGTCCCACTACCTTGGCCGTTGACTCAACGACGTGCGCGTTCGGCAGTTTAAGGGCTTCGACGTTGTAGGTTTGGTTGAACCGACCGGCGATGTCGCGCGTGACTTCAATGTGCTGAATCTGATCGGCTCCGACCGGCACAACGTCGCTGTCGTAGAGCAGGATGTCGGCGGCCATCAGCACCGGATAGGTAAAGAGGCCCGCATCGGCCGCGATACCTTTCGCCTTTTTGTCTTTGAATGCATGGCACTTATCGAGCAAGTGCATCTGAGTGACCGTCATCAGCAGCCATGTGAGTTCCGTGACCTCTGGAATATCTGACTGACGAAACAGCGTCGCGTGCTCGGGCTTGAGACCGAGCGCCAGCAAGTCGATCGCCGCATCGCGCGTGAAGCCGCGTAGGGCTTCGGGATCGCGCACAGTCGTCAGCGCGTGATAGTCGGCAATGAAATAGAAGGCCTGCTCGTGGTGCTGCAGGTTGATGTATTGCCGAATGGCACCGAAGTAGTTGCCCCAATGGAACCGACCAGTGGGCTGGATGCCGGACAGGATTTTCATGTCATCAGACCTTGTAACTACCATGCCTTTCATCATGGAGTGCGGCGATTCATCACCGCACTCCATGATGAAGGACTAGTTCTTCTTTCCGGTCAGCTCGCCGTAGACGTGCTCGATATTTTCGACGCGGGTCTTCACGTCGACTCCGGCCCAGTCTTTGTAGAAGGGGACGTCGACTTCCTTCTTGATGTCATCGAGCGACTTGCCGGCGTCGATCAGTTTTTGGATCGCCATGCGCAGCTCGACGAAGTACCGCTTCTGAGTATCGAGCAACGTCGCGTCGGACATCTCGCCGTGACCGGGGCAGACCTTCTTGACCGGCAGTTTTTGAGCTTCGGTCATGACGCCGATCCAACTCGACGTGCTGCTGTCGCCGGTGTAATTGAAAGCACCGTTCACGCAGGCGTCGCCGGTGAAAAGGATGCCCTGCTTCGGCAGCCAAGCGAACGCGTCGCCCGCCGTATGAGCGTGACCGAAGTGGATCAGCTCCACTCGTTGATTGCCGTCGTCGAGAATCATCTTCTGCGGGAACGTCAGAGTCGGCTTTGCGTAGTCGAGCTTGCCGTACTCGTCCGGCTTCTCCTTCTTCGACTTCTCAAAGCCCGCGATGCCCTTCGTGTCGAAGAGCTGCCGACTGTTCTCAGAAGCAACCGCCGTCGCACCTTGCTTCACGAAGACCGGATTCCCGTCCGCGTGATCTCCGTGATAGTGCGTGTCGAAGACGTAGCGGATCGGCTTATCGGTCGTCTTGCGGATCTCCTTAATCAGCTCTTCGGACTGATTGGGAAAGCTCGCTTCGATCACGAGCACATAGTCCTTGAAGATGATCCAACCTTGATTGCTGCCGATGAACTTCGGCTCGGTCTCGACCTTGCGAAAGAAGACTCCGGGAGCGATCTCGGTCACTACGGTCTCAGTGGGCTTGAACCACCCAACCGACCAACCAGACGCAGCGACGACAGCAGCGAGCGACAACGCAGCAACCACGAAGCGACGAGGCATAAAGACGGTCTTTCTGTGTTGGTTGTGAGGTAATTAAAACGTCCACCCAAACTCCACTCGATCCCATGCTCCGCTTGGGATCAAGTGCGCCATGTATGCAGCTATTCAATCAGCTTGCTGATCGGGTACTCGACGATGCCGCGTGCTCCGGCGGCTTTCAGTTGAGGCACGATCGTGCGGACGATCGACTCGTCGACGATTGTGTTGACGTCGATCCAATCCGGGTCGGACAGCGACGAGATCGTCGGTGTCTGCAAGGCAGGCAAGTTAGCGAGCACGGTTTCGAGATCCGTCCGTTTCACGTTCATCATCAAGCCGACTTTGCCTTCTGCCGCGAGACACGCTTGCAACATCAAGGCGATGTTCTCGACCTTCGCTCGCTTCCAGTTGTCGGCCCATGCGCCGCGATTGGCGATAATCCGCGTCGTGCTCTGCAAGACCTCGGCGAGGATGCGGAGATTGTTCGCTCGCAACGAACTGCCGGTCTCGGTGACTTCGACAATCGCATCGGCCAGACGCGGCGGTTTGACTTCGGTTGCTCCCCATGAGAACTCGACGCTCGCAGTGACGCCGTGCCGCGCGAGGAACGCTTTCGTCAGACCGACAGCTTCGGTCGCGATGCGTTTGACTTGCAGATCTTGCACGGTCTGAATCGGCGAGTCTTCCGGCACGCACAGCACCCATCTCACGGGGCGGCGGCTGACTTTCGAGAAGACCAGTTCGGTGACTTCATGCACGTCGGCGTTCGTCTCGACGATCCAGTCATGCCCGGTAATGCCAGCGTCGAGAATGCCTTGTTCGACGTACCGCGCCATCTCTTGAGCGCGGATCAGCAAGCATTCGATCTCGGGGTCGTCGATCTGAGGATAGTACGACCGCGACGAAAAGGTGATGTTGTAGCCTGCTCGTTGAAAGAGCTTGCCGGTCGCTTCCTGCAGACTGCCTGCCGGAATTCCGAGTTTCAGCACGTTTCCCATGATCCCAAAAGTTCCTTGTTCAAAGCGAAATTCGCAACGAGGACAGGATGTTAGGGAGGGGGGTTCAGAGTGGCGAGTGTCACGGAGTGGCGGACGAGAGTTCGCCACTCCGTTCACAAGTTTGCCGAGCGAGGGATGCCGATTCGTTGACGCGATGGCTGACATTCGGATTTCGCGAGATTGCGTCTTCCAGTTTTCATCGACGACCGACTCATGGACGTGTGCCGTTGGAGGCGAGGTCTTTCTCGCGGCGCTTACCCTCTTGATAGATTTCTTCCATCTGTTGCAACGTCGCCGAATGAATGTCGCGGCCTTGCTCCTTGAGCCGAATCTCGATGTCACGGAAGCGGCGTTCGAATTTGGCATTACTGCGGCGGAGAGCTTCTTCGGGATTCACGCCCCAACGACGCGCAATATTGGCGATGACGAACAGCACGTCTCCCAGTTCGCCCTCGATGCGTTCCCGTCGCGCGGTATCTGTCACGTCCTCGTCGGGCACCGGTTGCATGTCGACTGAAGCCGAGATGTGTGGAATCTCGCCACCCGGAAACAGCTCGTCTCCTAATTCCGCGAGCTCCTCACGCAACTTGTCAAACAGCATGGCGCGATGCGGAAAGTCATAACCAACTTGAGCAGCTTTCTTCGCGATGCGTGCGGCTCGTGCGAGGCTCGGCAGGTCCGCTGGTAGGCCGTCGAGAATGGATTGGCGGTCTTGCTTCTCAGCCCGTTTGGCCTTGTCCCAATATTGCGAGACATCTTCAGCGGTCTGGGCGATGGCGTCTCCGAAGACATGTGGATGCCGGGCGACCATCTTGTGAGTGATGCCTTGAATCACATCGACAAGATCGAACCGTCGCTCGTCTTTGGCAATTTGGGCATCGAGCACCACTTGCAACAACACATCCCCAAGCTCTTCGGCAATCGCGGCGTTGTCATCGGAGTCGATCGCTTCGAGTAGTTCGTACGTCTCTTCGAGCGTATATGGCTTGATAGTCGCGAGGGTCTGTTTGCGGTCCCAGGGGCACCCTTGAGGCGAACGTAGCTGTGCGATGACTTCACACAGCCGTTGAAACGCGGCGTTCGTCGCGGCGGCGTCGGGGGGGACTCCAAAAGTGCTGGGGTCATGGGTGGCAGAAGCAGTCATGGGCGGGCTCTCTGAAAGTGTTCGTCGACGAATAGCGATTGAGCAGGCAGAGCATCGTGAATCAAACGAACTGACGCGATCGTCGTGCCGCTGACTCCTACCCGATTGCACTTCGACCGCTAACATCCGGCAGCGTGGTTTTTCTCGGCGATGGAGTCACTAACTGCGGATGGGCATCTTATGTCGAAGAACATCATTGGCGTGATTTTGGGCGGTGGTCAGGGCACTCGATTGTTCCCGCTCACAGAACTGCGTTCGAAGCCGGCGGTGCCTCTCGCCGGCAACTATCGCTTGATCGACGTACCGATTTCGAACTGTCTCAACTCGGGCATCAATCGAATTTATCTGCTCACACAATTCAACTCGGTCAGCTTGCACCGGCATGTGCGGCAGACCTATGCCTTCGATCGCTTTGGGGGTGGGTTTGTCGAGATTCTCGCGGCCCAGCAAACGATGGATGGCGGACGTTGGTATCAAGGCACTGCGGACGCGGTGCGACAACAGTTGCGATACTTGCAACAGCCGGGCATCGACTATGTGCTAATCCTCTCCGGCGATCAGCTTTACCGGATGGATTTCCGGGACATGCTCAACACGCACATCAACGCGGGTGCCGACGCAACCATCGCGGCATTGCCCGTCACCGATAAAGACGCGAGTGGCTTCGGGATCATGCGCTTCGACGACTCGGGCCGCGTGCATGGCTTCTTGGAGAAGCCTCAAACGGTTGCCGATATGGACATGATGCGTACCGATCCGGGATGGATCGACGCACACGGCATTCAAAGCAAGGGGCGCAGCCTTGTCGCGAGCATGGGCATCTACCTCTTCAAGCGCGACACGCTGGTCGAATTGCTGGATGGTTCGCCGTACAAGGACTTCGGCAAAGAAGTGTTTCCGATGTCGATCCGAGCGCGGAAAGTTCACATCCACTTGTTCGATGGCTACTGGGAAGACATCGGAACAATCCGCGCGTTCTTTGATGCGAACCTCGCACTGGCCAGTTCTAACCCACCGTTCGAACTCACGAACGAAGCCAATCCACTCTTTACGAGAGCCCGTTCATTGCCGCCGACGCGACTGGGCGACGTGAGCGTAAGAAACAGCATCATCACTGACGGTTGCCGCATTGCCGACGGTTCGACGCTCGATACCAGCGTCATCGGAGTTCGTAGCTGCATTGGTTCGAACGTCAAAGTTCGCAACGCGATCTTGATGGGCAACGACCTCTTCGATCGAGAGTCAGGTGATTGCTCACGTCCGGCGTTAGGCATCGGTGACGGCTCGGTGATCGAGAACGCGATTGTCGACAAAAACTGCCGCATCGGCCGCAACGTCAAGATCGTGCCACGCCCCGGACTGGAACCCAACTGCGATATCAACGGCGTCTATATTCGCGACGGTATTATTGTGGTACCGAAAGAAAGCGTGCTGCCGGATGGTTGGACATTGTAAGTCGATCTGATTCAAGGTCGTCTTCCCTCAATCGCTTTCGTTGAGACTGCAATGAGACCGCTGCACTTCGTCTTTGCATTAATCACCGGTTTGTCGCTGGGAGTGACAGCTCTCGCTGCTGAGGTTGACTACCTCAAGCAGATCAAGCCCTTGCTGCAAAAGCATTGCGTGAGTTGTCATGGCGAGGACGCCGAGGAATCCGGACTGCGGCTCGACTTTGGAACATTCCTCCAACAAGGTGGTGACCGCGGTCCAGCGGTTGTTCCGGGAAAGAGCAACGAGAGCCTGCTTTACAAAGTGCTGATCGGCAAAGGCGAAGCGAAGCCAATGCCGCTCGATCTGCCGCGTTTGTCCGAGGCCGAGATCAAGCTCATCAAAGACTGGATCGACGGCGGAGCCAAAGTCCCAACGAATGATCGGCCGATGAGCAGTGCTCGGCGCTCGACAACGCATTGGGCATTTCAACCCATCCAGCGACCGACTTTACCGCGTGTCAAAGCCGCCGACTGGCCGGTAAATGCCATCGACTATTTCGTGCTGCACAAACTCGAAGACGCGGGGTTCCAACCGTCGCCCGAAGCGGACCGTGCCGTGTTGATTCGCCGCCTCTCGCTGGATTTGCTCGGCGTGCTGCCCACCCCGCAGCAAGTCGCTGACTTCCTCGCGGACGATCAACCGGGAGCGTACGAACGGCTCGTAGATCGTACGCTCGCGTCGCCTCGGTATGGCGAGCGTTGGGGTCGGCACTGGATGGACATCGCGCGGTATGCAGACTCGAACGGCTTCACGATCGACGGCCCGCGTTCTATTTGGCCGTTCCGTGATTGGTCGATCCGCGCGATCAACGACGATTTGCCTTATGACCAATTTGTCACCGAGCAACTCGCAGGAGACTTGCTACCCAATGCAACACGCGAGCAACTCGTTGCAACGGGGTTTCATCGCAACACGCTCGTCAATCAAGAGGGTGGCACCGATCAGGAGCAGTTCCGCAACGAGGCCGTCGTGGACCGTGTCAACACCACCGGTACGATGCTGATGGGGCTGACGGTGGGTTGTGCGCAGTGCCATTTGCATAAGTACGATCCGCTGACACAGCGCGAGTACTACCAGTTATTCGCGTTCTTCAATAACTGCGATGAGCCCAACATCCCGTTGCCATCGGCCCAGCAAGCCGCCGATCAAGAACGCGTGAAGACCGCGTTGGCCGAAATCGAAAAGCAACTCAAACGGCACGACGCCCAACGCAAGACGGGGCAATCGCAGTGGCAGCAGGCGCTCCTTGCGAAACCGAAGGCGACTTGGACCGGACTCAAGCCGACCAAGATGGTCTCACACGCGGGAGCAACGATCGTCACAGATGACGGTGAGCGACTCTTGCTCGGTAGTAATGGCAACGTGCCAATCACAGACGCTTACACCGTCGTCGCTCCGACCTCGGGCAAGATCACCGCGCTACGGATCGAAGCGTTGACCAATCCAATCCTGCCCAATCAAGGCCCCGGTTGGACGCCCGATGGCAACTTTGTCATGACCGAAATTGAAATCTCGGCGACCGGTACTGACGGTCAGACGCTCAAACCGACGATCGCTGCGAGCGCGACCGATTGGTCGCAAGATGGCTACCTCATCGAGCATACGCTCGACGGGAATAAGAAGTCCGGCTGGTCAGTCGGTGGCTTGAAAAAGGCGAGCGTGAATGCCAATCGCGAAGCGATCTACGTCTTCAAGGAGCCGATCAGCGCGAGTGAATTGAGTGTCGTTTTGAAGTTTGAACATAGCACTGAAAAAGCACTACTCGGAGCGTTTCGTCTTTCGGTAACAAGCGATACCAGTGACCATGCGTTGATTCCACTGGGCCTACACGCGACGTTGACGGAAGCGGCCTCGAAGCCGACGGAGGCCACAGCCGAATTGATCGCGTTCGCGTACGCGCGCACGGATGAGACTCGCCAACCGCTCATCCAACAGCAGACGAAATTGAAGCGCGAGGAAGCGGATCTCAAAGCCATGATCCCCACGACGATGGTACTGCAAGAACGTTCGAAGAATCCGCGTCAGTCCTATATTCATGTGCGCGGTGATTGGCTCAACAAGGGCGCGAATGTTGAACCCGGCACACCGGCAGCATTACCGCCACTCACTGTGCCCACAGGCCAAACACCCAATCGTGTCGACCTCTGCCGGTGGTTCTTTTCGTCCGAGCATCCGCTGACGTCGCGCGTGACTGTGAATCGTTACTGGCAAGCGTTCTTTGGCGTTGGAATCGTCGAAACCGAGAATGACTTCGGTACGCAAGGCAACACGCCGACACATCCTGAGTTGCTTGATTGGCTCGCCGCCGAGTTGATCCGCGAGCAGTGGAGTCAGAAGACCTTGCATCGTTTGATCGTGACTTCAGCCACATATCGGCAAAGTTCAGGAGTCACTGCCGCCCATCTGCGTCAAGATCCCTACAACCGCTTGCTCGGACGCCAGCGTCGCGTGCGGTTGGAAGCCGAAGCCATCCGTGACTCGGCTCTCGCAGCCAGCGGCCTGCTTTCGCAAAAGATGCTCGGTCCTGGCGTCTATCCGCCGCAACCCAAAGGCATCTATGTGGTGACGCAAGTGGCGAAAGCTTGGCCCGAGAGTCAAGGTGATGATCGTTACCGGCGAGGACTCTACACCTACTTCTGGCGATCGAGTCCATATCCGCTGTTGCCAACGTTCGATGCCCCTGATGCAAACGGCACCTGCACGCGTCGCAATCGCTCGAATACGCCGTTGCAGGCGCTGACGCTCGCTAACGACGGCTCGTTTATGGAACTCGCGCGGGCCTTCTCGGATCGCATCTTGGCTGAAGCCTCGGCCTCGGACGAATCGCGCATCGGGCTCGCATATCGAGCCGCTTTGGCACGCGACCCGTCGCTACAAGAACGCGAGAAGTTGTTGCAGTTTGTCGAGCAGCAACGCCATCGCTATGGCGCTGATACGAGCGCTGCTCAACAAGCCGCTTCGGCGACTCGACCAGCCAATGTCGATGCGGTCACTTCCGCGACATGGACCGCTGTTGGTCGCGTGCTGCTGAATCTCGACGAGTTTATCACGCGTGAGTGACGTGCAATGCCGTCGCATACTTGGCCGTACCAACCGGCAAGCAGACACCGCACTCCAAGTTGAAAATGTCCTCGCCAGGAATCGAACCTGGTCCGCGACCTCCGCAGGGTCGAGTGCGATCCACAACACTCCGAGGACTTATGCGCTGTTGGCAACCGGAGCGGCCATCGCAGGGCTCGACTCAGGCCGTCTTGCTCTCAGTGAAATGTGATACAGATCGCAGAAAACCGTGGCGATGAATGTGAGCCGCCAGCGCTAGCTGCGGGCCGTGACGTTCTCGCCCAACGCTAGCGCGTTCGGCTCACGTCGAAGTGCAGGTATTTCCTGCGATCCGTATGAGACCTCGATGAGCACTGGCCCACCCGCTGTCTTGAATTAACTGGCCAGCACTCCGGCTCAGTCAGCAAACGCAGGCGGAAGGACAGCGGACTGGTGAATGAGGCTCGCGCAGATTCTGCGCGTGGTCAGAATAGTGACCGGCTCTGGCCATCTTGGCGGCAACTACTCAGCAAAGTAGACGACCGGAGCAATCGCGGTCGCGATCTCAGGACGGTCGTAGTAGTTCGGCCAGATGTGGCCAACGCCGACGTATTCAGTAACGTCAAGTTCCGCGACTTGGGTGGCGTGCTCACCGAGCTTTTGCAGATCGCGACTGGTGAAACCTTTGCGACCCAACGACGCGGGCGAGAAGGGCTTCCTCAGCGGATAGAACCACAACGCCCAATCTTTCCGCGTCCGCAGATTGATAAGGCACTCGGTCGTACAAAGAGCCTTGCCGTAACGCTCAGTCGGTCGCAGCCAATCATGATCGATTGCCGCTGCCGCCAACACGGTGCGAATCCGATGCGTTGGTCCGGCGCGCAGCGCGACATCTTGCACGTCACCGCCTCCCAGCAGATGCAGTGCGGCAGACACCGTGCGAGCTCCGTGACTGTGCCCAATCAAGCAGACAGGATTCTCCGACGGAATCGCGTTCACGAGTTGCGCCAGACGGATGCCGTTTGTTTCTGCGCGACGACCGAGGATGGCGACGTCGACTCCGGGCACAACTGAGGTAATCGCATTACCGGGATCGACCGTGAAGATGCCTTCGCTCGGCCAAGTGAAGAACACGACATGCAAGGCTCGATCCGGAGCCGCACAGCGCAGCCATTCAAACGTACGACGGCAATCTTCTTTGACCGACTCTGCTGTGACATAGCTGCCATGCACGACGATGCAAACCGGAACTCCAGGACGCAGACCAGCAGTGAAGTCCGGTTGTGAAATCCGCGTCGTGCAACAGTCCCAGTCCGCTCGGAAGTAATCGAGTGAACAACACGCGGCGCAGCGGCGACACATCTTCTTGCAGTGCCGAGTGCTCACGAGCCAATGGTCTTCACGAAAGCCGGCATTCACATGGGCTGGGTCGGGAACCGGCGCCAGGCTGCGAGGTTCTTCATACGCCGGCGCAACGATGGCCGGATTCGCAGGAACTTGCAGTGGCGGGAACAGCGGCCCAATGTCCTGTCCGGCGGCAATAGGCAGCGAAATCGTCGCCAACAAGATGACGGCGATGACCGACAGCACAACGACGATTACAGAACGCAACATGGCACAAGGTCTATCTGCGGGAAGAAGCGAGACCGCGTCGAGCGATGGCTCGGACACGACGGAGTGCTCCAGCATGGGCAGCCAAAATTTACTCGCTGCCACAACGCTTGCCGCAAATGCCAATGCGTTCTTCTGAAGTCGCGGTCAACGTCGCTCCGACCGCGCCGGTTGTGCGGATTGAACGGCGCGATTGTGAGCGATGAGACGTTCAAGTTGCTCGTCGTCCTGGGCGGACACGTCGATGAACAACACCGCCATTTCCTGCGTCGACTCTTCCCCCCAACGCACCGCTTGAGGCGCCGCAGACGGATTCAGAGGATTGTCCGCCGAGTTATCGAAGATGACTTCGAACTCGATCCGCGTGCCTGCCGGCCAATGACGCGGTTGTTTGAAGAAGTATTGGTTCTGCCAATTGAAGCGCCAGTCGTCGATGGCAATCAGCGGTTCGCTCGTGCCGTCGGGAAACGTCGCGACGGCTTTGATCTCCCGACCCAGCAAATGAGTATGCGGTAACACCGAATAAGCCGTCACAGCCAACGGCAACTCATAGGCGGTTCGATGCACGAACCGCCGCTCATTCGCGGGAATGAGCAATCGTTGATCGGCGACGATCAGTTCCCCAATCCGCCGCTTGGCCGTTGGCGCGGCGAAGTGAATGCCAATCTGAGCTTGCTCCGTCTCACGTTTCCCAGTGGGGTGATAGTGCGTCTGCAACACGAAGTCGGAACCCGCTCGAATCGGGCGTCCAAGTCCTGTGGGAAACCGCTGCGGCGATAATCCGAATGCCCAACCGCCGAGCGTCCCTCCGGTCTCGAACCCCCAACCGCCGAAACGCTGATATCCCGGCCCCGGTTGTTCGGCATCAAGTCGTCTCGCGAGGCCTCCATCGTCGAAACGGAAGCTCGCATGATGCACGACACGCTGGTTGCTCGACCGATATTCGATGGCCGCAATCAGCCGGTCTTCATCAAGCCCCGTGGGCAACACGAAGTACTGATAGATATCAGGCCCATCCGCCGGAACAACGAACGGTTCGGGCACTGACAGCACTAGATCTGGCTCGCCCAGTTGCCATACCGCCCTCTTCGAACTCGGAGGCGATTGATTGGCCATCTGCGGGAGCGCGACCCACTCCGTAACCTGCCATTGCTGAGCGTCGTCACCGTCTGGCAACCCTGCGTCTAGCCATCGCAAGAAGGTCGCGATCTCGTCGTCGGTGAGAGCCAGGTCATTACGAAAGTGACCGAAACCACGTACCGGGCGCCACGGCGGCATTTGTCGGCTTTCGACCAACGTACGAATTTGAGCGGCATGCCGTTGCATGTCCTCAAGGGTTCTCAGCGGAAACGGCGCTACCGAACCGATTTGATGACAGTTCGCGCAGCGCGTCATGACCAGCGGCGCAATCTCACGAGTGAATGTCGGAGCAGGCTCGCGAGGAAATGGCTGCAGGAGACAACCAACAGGCTCGGTCGCTGACCGCGCGATTGGTTCGTGTTTCAAGACGGCAGTGATCGCATCGCGCAGCCATTGTTCGCGCGGCTCAGAACGACGACGACCTGCCACGCTGACGAACTGATCGTCAATCGCTCCGCGATACAACACACGACCTTCTGGCGTGAGCACGAACGCCTGTGGTGAATGCGTGGCTCCCAGTCGCTCCCGTAACTCACCCGTCACATCAAACAGCAGCGGAAACTCAATGCTGAACTCACGCGCGTGCTCCACCGCAGCACGGTGCGACAGCGACGGACTGCTGAGCACCCCGAAGAACTCCACCTGCTGGCCACTGCATCCGGCAGCGAGCTGATTAAGTCGTGGCAAGATTGAGTTGGCGATCGGGCATTCGGTCCCGAGGAAAATCAGCACGATCGCTCGACACTCGTCAGACTCGCCGAGGCGATGCAATCGACCGCTCAAGTCGACGCCATGCAGTGATTGGCGATCAGGTTCGATCCGCGAAACAACGGTCTCGTCGGCTGTGACAAATTCATCGACAGACCCATTCGGGATCGCCAGAGGCAAGGGGAGCCGGCGCTGCAAACGCGGGCCAAGCGTGATGCCGACAACAAACACCAACGCCATCACAAGCACGGTGTTCACAAAAATTCGGAAGCTCGTCATGAGAGCATTCGTCCGTGAATGACTGGGGGAGCGCGGACATGTGAGGCGGTCTATATACCGCATGCTGTCAGTAAGCACATTCCACAGATGCACTGCCATTCGTCTTGGCGATGGTCTCACGTCAACGAATAAGAGATCAGCTCGTGTGATCAGTGGTCGGCGACTTTTGCTGGAACGAAGCCAACACCACCCAGGGCCGCCAAGCGAGACATCAACAAGTTCGTAACCTCGACCAACAGTTCTTGTGAATTCCTACGGTCGTAGTACGCCGACAGATCGATAGGTTCGCCATAACTAATCCGCACACGACACGAAGTCGTGAACGGTGCTGTCATACTGTCGCCACATTGAGGGGCATCGTGAATAAAGACGGGATAGACCGGCACTTGTGCTTTCAACGCCAAGAAAGCAATCCCCGGATTGGGTTCGCGCAGGTCCTTATCGAAGTTCAAACCTGCCTCCGGAAAAATGCCGACTAATCGTCCTTCTCGCAGCCTACGAATGGCTTCGCGCGTTGGTCCCATATCCTTGCCATCTCGGTTCACTGGGATCGATTGCATCGTTCGCACAAGCCAACGCAAGCCAGGGATGTCGCAGTACTCCGCCGCAGTCAGAAAGCCGATCACTCGAACATTGCGAGCCTCTTGTCGTAGATGATGGTTCATCCAAATTAAGAGTGGGTCGATGGGGCTACGATGATTCGAAAGCACGATGGCCCCGCCCTCGGCTGGTAAAGGCGAACGTTCTAAGTTGGCTCGCCAGCGAAACATCAAGGGGACATAGATCCGCTCAATGACGTACAGCAGCCACACGCCCCAGCCATCGCGACATTGAGCAGCACTGCGACCAATTAACAGCGCGGTGACGAGTGCGTAACTCAGTAGCACCAGGATTCCAAATAGCTCCGGGGACACGAACGCGGGCTCCTACCTACGTCAGTTGGTTGTTGCATGTGACTCGATAGCGTTGCAAACGCTCACGAAGTCGTTGTGTTGTAGCAATCCTAGTGAAGCACTTTGATGGCCGCGGACCAAACGCAACAAGGTCAGGTACTTCACAGAGAAGAGCCTGACCTCGTTCACGATGTCGGACTGTTTGCGGTCACTCGTGACTTACAGCAACGCTGGGAAACGGGCTTCCGTGAAGGCTTCGTCGATCTCGCTGGAGGTTCCAACAAACGTATTGATGCCAGCATTGCCAGCCATCTTGTCGGCACCAGCACCGCCGGTCAGTTTGTCGTTGCCATCACCACCCACCAACGTGTCATCGTCGCCAGCTCCGTTGAGCGTGTCGTCGCCACCGGAACCCAAGATCGTGTCGCGCCCCGCATGACCGATGATGTTGTCGTTTCCGAGACCACCATTGATGCCATCATCGCCCGTCTGGCCATAGATGACGTCATTCCCGTCGTCACCGAAGAGCGAGTCGTTGTTTTCGCCGCCGTCGATCAGGTCATCTCCGGAACCGCCACGCATGGTGTCATTGCCAGCGTTGCCATTCATCGAATCGTTGCCGTCACCTGCTTCGATCGTATCGTGGCCCGCTCCACCGACGATGTTGTCGTTTCCGTTACCGCCAAAGAGAGTGTCCGCGTCATCACCACCGTTGATGGCATCATTGCCGTCACCACCACTGATCGTGTCGAGACCCGCGTTGCCGAACAGCGTGTCATTGCCGCCGTTGCCAACGATCGAGTCATTGCCGCCGTTACCGGTGATGCTGTCAGCTTGCGAGCCACCGATCAGCGTGTCGTTCCCAGCACCACCAACGAGCGTCACGCTGCCTAGCGTGTAACCGCTGGCATCGAGCAAGCTGGCGGTCGCGCCGGCTACCAGTCGCACGCTCTCCACCGAGATCAACTGATCGGCACCGCTACTGGCTGAGAAGCTGGCATCCGTCAGGACGATGTTGGTGCCCGTGGCCGAGATCGCATCGGCACCGTCACCGCCATTGAAGAGGTCGTCGCCATTGCCGCCAATCAGGATGTCGTCACCAGCACCACCATTGAGCGTCGTTTTCAACGTGCTACCTAGGGCACTGATCGTGTTGTTCCCGGCACCACCATTGAGTTGAGCTTGCTCGATGCCGCTCAACGAGTCAGTGCCCTCACCCACGATGGAAGTGTCGGTCAACGTGATGTTGCCATCGACCGTCACCGTGGCGATGTCTGTTCCACCGCCACCAACCACAGCATCGTTGCCTGAGCCACCCGTCAGCGAGTCATTGCCGAGTCCACCATCGAGCGAATCATTACCCAGACCGCCGAGGAGCACGTCAGCACCGGAACCACCTCGCAGCGTGTCGTCACCCGAACTACCCGAGAGAGTCACCGAGCCCGAGAAGGCCAGTGCATCGAGGATGTTGGAAAGGCCACCACCCGTCAGGAAGGCTTGCTCGATAAGGCTTAGCACATCAGTGCCTAGGCCCGTCAAGCTGCTATTGGTGAGAGTAAAGTTGACGTCTGCGGTTTCAGAGAGCGTGTCGATGCCATCACCGCCATCGATGGTGTCATCGCCCGAGCCACCACTGAAGGCATCATTGCCCGAGTTGCCTCGCAGCAAGTCATTGCCTGTACCACCCGTCACCAAGTCGTTGCCGCCACCGCCAAAGACGGTGTCATTGCCGTCGCCCGCGTTGATCGTGTCCGCTCCACCAGCTCCTGTGATGAGATCTGCCGCCGCCGAACCAGTGATCGCGTCGTTACCGGAACCACCCGTCAGCGTCGTACCCAGCGCTGAGGAGAAGCCGGACACATCGATTACACCCGCACTACCGGTCAACGTCAGCACAGCGAACTCGAAGGTGCTGAGCGTATCCGTCCCGTTGCCGGTCAGAGACGCGTTGGTCATCACGATGCTGACAGTCCCGGTCTCGATGAGCGTGTCGTTGTCATCACCACCGCTAAGGATGTCGTTGCCAGCACCGCCGGTGATGGTGTCGAGCCCCGCTTCACCGCTGATGGAGTCTACCCCGCCGCCACCATTCAGGAAGTCGTTGCCACTGCCGCCCAGGAGCGTGTCGTTGCCATCAACGCCGAGCATACTGTCATCACCCGAGCCAGCGTTGATGAAATCGATACCGAGGCCGCCAGTGATTGTGTCGTTGCCGTCGAGGCCGAAGATCGTCGTCGTCCCGGTGAAGCTCGACGCGTTGATGATGTCCGCCGTGCTGTCGCCGGTCAGGATCGCATTCTCAATGTCTGCCAACGTATCGCTGCCAGAACCAGTCAATGACGTGTTGGTCAGCGTCTGTGTTCCGCTGGACGTTTGCGAGATCGTGTCGGTCCCACCGCCCCCATTAAGAGTGTCATTTCCACGACCACCCGTGATTGAGTCCGCTCCGAGATTCGTGTTGATCGTGACGCCTCGGCTTAGCACTGTTGCCGCGTTGACGATATCCGGTCCGTTGCCCGTATTGATCGTGAGGCTCGATGCCGACGCCGAAAGGTCTCCGCTGAAGGTCACACTGTCCGCTGCGGTACCGCCGTTCGTGAGTCCGTCGATGACCGTGCTGCCCACGTTGGAGAACGAGACCGGACTGAAGCTCACTCCGCCACTCGTACCGGCCACGCGATCCGTATTTGCTACCGGGCTATCAATGGTCAGCAAATCCGCCGCGTTGGGCGTGGTGATCGTCAACTGAGCCAGGCCATTCAAAGTAATCGGCTCGGTGCCCGTCATCGCAATCGAACCACCATCAATCGTGATTGTGCCTGTTCCATTCGTTGTGCCGCTCGGCGCGAATGTCGCCGTGCTCGCTCCGCCACTCGTCACGATCAAACTGTCCGCAGTGCTTTGCGTCGAGGCACTGAACGTGATGCCGCCAGCCGGAATGGGGCTGCCGCCGCTCAGATCAACGGCAAGCGTGTCATCGTCGGTTGATCCAGTAATGACGAGCGCGGCGATATCCGCTGTGTCCTCATTGAGCACCGTTGTGCCGTTGACGTCGACATTCACGCGACCGGCGATCAAGGCCACGTCAAACGAGTCGCCAGTACCGTTGGCCGCATCGGTCAACGCATTGATGTTAAACGTAATCGGGTTCAGTGGATCGAGGTCTTCGAAGAGGTTGTAGGTCACGGTGACCAACCCCGATTGAGCGATTGATCCCGATGTCAACGACGAGAGCGTGACCGTTCCCGCACCCGAGAAGGCGAGCGTGTCGCCGGGGATCGTCGTCGGGTCGCCACCTCGCACGATGAAACCGCTCGGCGAGAGGCCATCGAGCGTGATGTCGGGACCAAAACCACCGCCCGCGACACCGTTGCCTGAACCGTTGAGCTTCACTGACGCGCCACTGGCTGTCGGTGCGACGGTCAGCAAGTCGGCGGCGGTCGTTCCCGTTACCGTCACACTGTCGTTGTTCGAACTGTCACCAACGACGTTCAACTTTTCGATGGTCAGGAAGTTGACTGCGCCACCAGCACCGCCCAGTCCAGTCGCTCGAATGTTGCCTTCAGTGGTGCTGGTATAGACCAGCCCAACGTTGCGAGCTGAAGAGCCCGAGCTGAGGTTCACGTTCACGGTATCCGCGTTGGTCAGCGTGGCCACCGCATCATTGCCGGCAATCGTCAACCCAACTCCGCCACCAACCGATGTTCCCGCTGCAAAGTTCAGGTTGAAGATGTCTCCACCCGATCCGCCATTGAGATTGTTCGAAGCCAGCGTCAACGCGTTGGCTTGCACGTGGAAGGTGTCGATCCCGGAACCACCTTGGCGTGTTTCGATGCCACTGAAGCCCAGCGTGCGACCGCTCGACGCATAAGTGTTACTGGTGTCGAGCGTCCAAACTGCGTCAGTTGGACGACCGATCAAGGTGTCGACACCACTACCTGAAGCGATCGAGTCGATGTTCGTCGCACTGCCGGTGAGATTTGCAAACCCGACGTTGAATCCATCTGTTGAGCCCGTATTCAACAAGCTGAACGACAACGCACCGGTGATCGCCGTGGTGTTAATCGTGTCAGCCCCAGGACCACCCTGGATACTGCCGTTGAGCGAAGACCCACTGCGGAAGGCGAAGACGTCGTTGCCCGCACCTGCCGAGATACCCAGTGCGAGAGCACCTTGCAGATTAAATGTGTCTGCTCCAGAGTTGCCGATCAAGAACTCGAAACTACGGAAGGTCGCAGTCTGAGCAGTGTTGACGTAAGTCTGATTGGCAATCGCTCCATTCAAATTCCAAGTGGCGTCACCTGCAGCTCCGGAGAGCGAATCAACGCCCGCCGTCGAACCGACGATCGTGTCGATGCCTGTAAAACTGAAGTTCGTCGTGTCCGTGCCATTGACGATATCGCGGCCCGAGTAGCCGGTGAGGGCGATCGATTCGAGCTTGACCGTGCGTGCTCCGACGCGATCGGCTTGGTCGAGAGTGTCATTTCCGCTACCACCGCTGATCAACGCAACCAACCCGGAGGCACCAAAGTCAAATGTATCTGGCCCCGCAGCACCGTTGAGAGTTTCAAAGCCGCTGAAGGCGATGCCATCAACCGTGCCGGAGTTCGTGCCATTGATCGCCCACAACGACCCGACCGTTGCACCGCTCAGCGTGTCGAAGGCACCGGTGCCGCCGATGATCGACTCCACACCAACCAGTCGGGCAATCGAACCGGCAACTGGAGTGGCGACCGATGAATAATCCAAGCGGTCGTTTGTCCCTGCACCGCCATCAATCTGGCCATCGACGACGGCCGTGGCATTCTTGAAGTTCACGACATCGTCAGAGCCACCCAAGTTGATGTTGATCGTGTGACCGCCGAAGACATTGACGATATCCGCATTCGAACTGCCGACGATGTCATTGATCGACGAAAACGCCAGCGTGCCAAACAGGTCAGAATAGCTATTACCGAGTGGATCCAGCGTGAATGTCCCTGCCGCGCCAGTCCCCGTCAGCGTGTCGCTGCCCGTGCCGCCTTCGACGATATTGATGTTGTCGAAGGTCGGAACATGAGTGGCTCCCTTGTCTGTTGCGAGACCAGCGAAGCCGTCACTTGAACCTCCGGACGTAAGGACGACATTGCGACCAGTAGAACCACTGAACCGCAAGTTGTCAGTGCCGGTACTGCCGTCCGCCACACCCGTCAGTTGCGAGCCTGACGCGAAGTTGAAGACATCGTTACCACCTGCACCGTTAAGGTTCAGTGTTTGCGAGCCAGCCACGCTGAACGTGTCGTCGCCTGAACCGCCAACAAGGTTCTCGATCGCCGAGAAGGCCGTGGTGCGACCATTACTCACATAGTCATTAGTGCCGTCCAAGCCCCAAACCGCGACCGCGTCATCACCGGTCAGCGTGTCATTTCCGTCACCGCCATTGAGCGACGTAATGTTGAGGAAGTTAGTGACTGCTGAGAGACTCGTCGCGGAGCCAGAGAATCCTGTCGTCGACGGCGTGGTGAAGATAATCGCTTCGTCATTGACCGAGAGTACGAGGCTGTCTGTCGTACCGGCGTTGCCGTTGACTCCTGAGAGACCGGACAATGAACCCGTCGCGGTGAATGTGAAGGTATCGTTACCAGTACTACCCGTCAGGTTCTCGATGTTTAAGAACGCGATTGTTCCCGCGAGTCCTGTATTCGTGCCGTTGATCGTGAAGTTCGTCGCCCCACTTGCAAGGAGGGTGTCGTTGGTGCTTGAGATGCTACCAATGACTTCTTCGATATTGATCAATGCTGCGAGGTCGATCGTCACTGCGGTTGTGTAGGCACCGTAGTTAACGGTGTCTTTTGTCGAATGGCCGCCACCATCAATCTTGCCAGTCAGCGTCGCGCTGTTCGCAAACACAAAGCTGTCATCACCCGTACCGCCTGTCAGACTTTCGATCGCCGTGAACGACGTATTGCCAACCGTGCCCGTATTCGTCGAGTTGATCTGCCAGTTGTGTGCCGTGTTGTCGCCGTGTCGGAAGGTATCGTCGCCACCGTTGCCGTTGATCGAACGCGCCGCGCCGAGATCTGCTGCCGTAACGATGTCGTTCGCCGGAGACCCGACGAAATTCTCTAACGTACCACTGAGTTGCAACGTGTGCGAGGCACGGACGGCCTGAACCGCAGGACTATCGAGATCAATCGTGATTGGACCGACTGACAGCGAGAAGTCGAGCACATCAACTCCGCCGATATCGGCGAGCACATCGGCACTACCCGGCGTGAGGATGTAGGTATCGTCGTTGGCGCCGCCATCCAGGGAGTCGTTACCACTGCCGTCGGTCAGCGTATCGTTGCCACTATTGCCGATGAGTGTGTTCGCACCGCTGTTACCAGTCAGTGAGTCGTTGCCCGAACCACCACTGACACCTTCGATCGCCGTTGCGCCAACAGTGTTCGTCGCAGTGTTCGTTACAAGATTCACACCGACCGCAGTGGTGTATGCCGAATAGTCGAGACTGTCGTTATTCGCACCACCGTCAACAGTGCCGCTGACTCCGAGTCCATTCGCGAAAATAAATGAGTCGTTGCCTGCCTCGCCACGCAGGTTCTCGAAGCTCTGGAAAGTCAGTGCGGAGCCCCCAATCGAACCGTTGTTGTTGGAACCAGTGATGTTGAAAACGTCGTCTCCACTGGTACCAACAAGCGAGTCACTTTGACTGGTTCCGATGACTGTTTCGACATCATTGATGCGCGTCAGGCTCAGTGAAATAGAATTCGTACCGACTGCAAATGAGACAGAATCGTCGCCAGTACCACCGTCGAACACAGTGGTCGAGATTTGGACGACCGTATTGTAGGTCACGGTGTCATTTCCATCGCCGCCCGCGAGCGTACCGGTAACGAGTACCGCGCTGGCGACGTTGAAGCTGTCATTGTTTCCTCCGCCGAGCAGATTGATCGTTGCACTGGTACCAACTGTGAAAGCGTCGATGTCAGAGCCGCCTTGTGCGTTATCGAAACCGCTGAAGGTTAGCAACTGAGTACTGGTATAAGTGCTCGTCGAAGTCTCGATCGCCCAGTTTGACGCGGAATCCAATCCCGTCAGTGTGTCTGTCCCACTGCCGCCGATTGCACGCTCGATGCTACGGAAGCCGCCCGAGATACCACCGCCCAATGTGCCTGCAACCGTGCCGTCAAACCCGCCACTGCCACTAATCGCTGTCAGTGACACCGCGTTGTTGTCGAATGAATTAAACAGATTGAGCTCATCCGAACCGGCCCCGAAGAAGACAATACCTGTAATGAGAGACTGATCGGCCAAATTAAGGACATCGTTGTCGTCGCCAAGACTGACATCGCCGATCAATTCAACTCCGGCTGAAAGCGTCAATGTGTCGTCGTTCTCGTTTCCAAAGACTGTGCCTGAGAAGTTGCTAATGACTAGGAAAGAGTCTCTTTCGACGTTGCCATTGAACGTCTCGAAATCGAGTAGTCCAACCGTCACATCATTTGCTGTGTAGCTTCCACTACCGGCATCGATCGTCCATTGCGAGTCTAGCGGCAGACCATTGACCGTGTCGGTCAATGCTCCACCAACGAGATGGTCAATATTGGCAAACCCATTGAGAATCGCCCCAGCATCATCGCCGTCGAAGCCGTCGATCAAAGATGCACCCGTGAGCGTGACACCAATCGCGCTTGCAGAAATCCCGCTGAAACTCAGCGTATCAGCACCGCTGTTGCCAGTAATCGTCCCCGTCAAATTCGAAACGTCGCTTGTAAAGGTGAAGCTGTCATCGCCATCCAAGCCATCGAGATTTGCGAAACCCGAGAAGGATACTCCATTAACGGTTCCAGCATCGGTGCCGGTGACCTCGAAAATGTCATTGCCGCTGGTACCCACAAGAGTGTCATTCGGATCACCGGCGATCAGCGTTTCGAAGTTGGTGAAACCATCCAGCGAAATCAACGTCGGCGTTGTGTACCCGGAATAATCAATCGTGTCACCAGGCGCCACCGACGGATCACCACCATCAGCCGTACCGACGAGCAAGGCACCGTCAGCGAACACGACAGCATCGTCGCCCGCTCCCGCTGTCAGGTTGATCGTTCGCGACCCCGTGATGTTGAAAGTGTCGACATCCGAACCACCATGCAGATCATCGATACCGTTGAAAGCGAATACTTCGCCGCCTGAGGTATAGGAATTAGTACCATCGATATCCCAAATAGACACTGCATCGCGACCGGTCAGTGAATCAACACCCGTTCCCGCGAGTACTGAGTTCACAGACAGAAAACCCGACGTAATACGAGACGACAACGGATCTCCAGAATTTGTCACGCTGCCATTGAAACCTTCGCCCACAGTCAGACCAGAAAGCGTGACGTCAACGCCATCAGTCACCGCAGTAAAGTCGAGAACATCGTTACCGACCCCACCGACAACGCCACCCACCAGTTGCGCTGTATTGGACTCGAAGAGATAAGAATTACTACCCAAAGAATCATCAATATCTAACGTCTGACTACCATTGATGCGGAACGTATCGTTTGCCGTACCACCCTTTAGCACTTCAAACGAACTAAAGCTTGTCGAACGATTGGTTGCTGCTTCGACGTAAGCGTTAGTGCCATTCACACGCCAGATCGCATTGGAATTAAGACCCAGCAATTGATCGTTTGCACTTGTGCCAATAACCGAATCAATACCTGTGAATTGATTACCGACAGCGGGTAGCAATTGCGGCGAGTTACCCGTGAAGCCATTCACCGTGGTCGACAACAATTGGACGGTCACTCCCGTTGTAATCGCCGCCAAGTCGATTGTATCAGAACCTGCCGCTCCACGAATCGCGTTAGCAGTTTCGCCAGTCAGGATGATGTTGTCCGAGATCACGAAGCGATCGTTGCCGTCGTCACCGACAAGATCACCGGTGTTGCTCTGGCGGACGTTGATCGTGTCATCACCAACACCACCGCTGACGCTGATAATTGTTAGTCCAGCTCCGCGATTCGGATTGTCGAGCGTGATGGCATCCGAGTTGTTAAGGCCATTGAGTTGCAACTTCGGCTTATTCTGGAAGCTAATCGGTGAGAAGGCGTTGTTGTAAGTCACCTTGCTGAAGTTCAAGGCACCGTCAACTAAACTCATGGTATCAGCGCCGGTTGTGCCATTGACCGTGTAGATATCTAGTGATTGTCGATCGTTGATATGATCGCCCGTCGGTGTGAAACCATCGAAGGTGATGCGTTGCTCAATCCCATCAATAATCGTCGAGATCGTGCCTTGGTTCGCCGAAGGCCCAACCGAGTAACTGCCCGAAGAGACTGCAACAGGCAATAGTTCGCCACCGAGCAATCGCAACTCGTCGCCATCAGTGCCGCCATTGATTGCGAAACCTCGAATCGCGGTTCCATCAAACTCCACTTGCAGCAAGTCAGTCCCCGCCCCCGAATCAATGCTCCGTGGGGAGAGCACCGTTCCGAATCCAGCACCCGCATGGAAGAAAATTTCGTCAGTACCATCACCCGTAGTGATATTTCCGCCAACCGAAGCACCGGTGCGAACGTCGACAACGTCGTTACCCGCATTACCAATGATATTTCCACCGAGCGCCGCAAAGATCAGGAATGTGTCGGGTTGGCTACCACCAGTCAAATTCTCATAGCCAGCAAAGCTTAAAGTGCGTGCGGTTGAGTTGTCTCGGTAAGTGTTGCCGAGCAGATCAACGTTGAAGCTTGCATTAACGTTCATACCGGTGAGCGTGTCCGCAGCCGCACCGCCTGAGACAGAGTCGATTGCGACAAATCCACCGCTAATCAAACTGGTTGCTGAACCCGAGAATCCATCGATCGTATTGGCCGTCAGCGAAATATTGGCCGCAGATGTCGTGAAGCCTGCAAAGCTCAGTGAGTTCATGCCCGTGCCGCCCGCCACTGTTCCAGTCAGGCGAGCAGTGTTGTTGGTGAAATTGACGGCGTCGTCGTTCGCTCCTCCATTGATATTTGCAGTTTGAGCGCCTGCAACATTGAACGTGTCGACCTGATTTCCACCATTCAGATTCTCGATTCCGAAGAAGTCGAGTGATCGAGCCAATCCAGTGTCAGTGTAAGTACTCGGCGCGACCAGCGAATTACTACCATCAAGATCCCATACCGAGGTTGCATTCCGGCCATTGAAGGTGTCTGTTGCTGTTGATCCACCAATTGTGTCAATGTTATCAAACCCACCACTTAAACCGGCGACCGTACCCAAAAAGCCGTCTGCCGTACCGAGAGCTGTTACAGCAAATGTCACCGCATTTGTTGAGGTTGTAAATGACACGGTGTCATTACCGCCATTGCCGTTCACAAGCCCAGTGATTACCGATCCAGTTCCGAGATCAAATTGGTCGTTACCTAGGCCGCCGACTGGCGATCCATTTAACGTGACGCCACCCGATAGAGAAATCAGGTCGTTACCGTCACCGCCGTCGATAGATCGACTGGAGTTTGCTAACACATTGAAGGTGTCGTTAGCGCTACCACCAATGAGCGACTGGAAGCCACCAATCAGCAGTGTGCGACCACTCGCCGTATAGCTCTCTACAGTATCCAATACCCAAACAGCTAAACCATTCAACCCCAGCAACGAGTCATTGCCAGTACCCGTCAACGTGTTAACATTAGCGAACCCACCGAGCTGAGCCTGTGTTCCGCTGAAACCGTCAGTGACGCTCAATGTAGTCAGCGCAACCGACAACACACCCGGCAAACCGCTCAAGTTCAGGCTGTCGTTACCACTGCCGCCATCTGCAATACCGGTCAACGAGCCTGTACCTTGAAGAACAATCGAGTCATCTCCGCTCTGGGCGAGAACATTTTCGAACTTGCTGAAAGTTACCGAGTTCACCGCGCCAGAGTTAAGATCAGTAACTTCAAATATGTCGTCGCTGTTACCACCAAGCAGGGAGTCAACCGCGTTCTGGCCACCAATAAGCTCTTCGATATTTACAAATGAGCTCGCTGATACAGTGACAGCCCCGGTCCATAATTCGAAAGTCGCTACGTCGTTCTCTGTACCACCATCAATAGCAACACTGGCAACACTGGAAGTTGCATCCGCGAAACGGAAGAGGTCATCTCCTGCGCCACCATTTAGGGTGCGATTGCGAGCGACGGCGTCCTTTATCTCAAAAGTATCAACCGCCCCACGTCCGTTAATCACCTCGACTGCAGAAAATGCAAACTCACGAGTATTAACGGCATCGACGTAACGATCGCTCCCATCCAGGTCCCAAGTTGACGCGAGATCGAGACCGGTAATAGAATCTACACCTGCGCCACCCGTTAGGGACTCAACTTGTGTAAATCCTGACCCCGATCCGACAAGCCCTGATGCAGTACCGCTAAATCCTGACCCACTATTTGAAGTCAACACAACTGACTGAGCGTTTGCCACAGCCGTACCGGTCGCCGTATTACCAACAAATCCCAGCGGTGTGCCTGCATATGAAATTTCGTCGATACCCGCCCCACCGTCATAAGGACCAGTGAGAGTTGAACCGTTGTTGAAGATCAGGACATCAGTGCTATCGCCGCCGTTAACCGTCGCAGTCCGCACGCCACTGATTCCGAAGCGATCAACCCCGGTACCACCTGCAAGATTCTCAAACGAAGAAAACGCAACCGCGAACGTCGTCGCGACGTCATAGAATCTATTGGTTCCATCAATCTCCCAGTCAGCCGCTCCAACGAGCCCATTGCTTAACGTGTCAGCGGAAGACCCACCTTGAATCGAGTCGATGCCCCGAAACTGCCCACCGTTGATCAACGAAGTTTCGGTACCTGTGAATCCATTAGCAGTGTCACTAATCAGTAACGCATTCAACGAGCTGCTGTAAGCCGCTCCGTTGAGAGTATCAGTACCATCATCACCATCGATATTGCCCGTCAGGGTTTTGCCATTCGTGAACACGAATGAGTCGTTCCCTGAGTTCCCATGGAGTGTACCACGATGGCTAGCTTGAATATTGATCGTGTCGTTCCCGCCATCGCCATTGACATTCAAGTCTGAAATCACCGCCACACCGGCGTTATCAATATTCACAGTGTCGTTGCCGTCCTTGGCATTAATCGTGACCGTCAACCCTACTGCACGAGTGAACGTAATCGGAGCCGCTGTATCGATCGTAGGAGCCGCTGTTGTACGGAACTCGACGCGAGTCGCCGCTGCAACGGCGTCTTTAACATTGATCAAGTCCGCAGAAGCCGAACCATTAACAACAAGACCGGAACCAGTACTGTTGATCGCGACATTCTCGGTAGTCGAAAACGTAATGCTTTGCGTTGAACCAGCACCTGCCGTCACCAAGGTACCAGAAGTCTTACCGGTAACTGAGTACTCCGTCGTGCCAGTCGCATATGCTCCGGTTAGAGTGAGAGTGTCACTTTCGGACGTTGCGGGCGAGGTCGTACCGCCGTCGACGACGAAATTCCTTGCTACTGTTCCAGTGTAATCAAATGTTAGAGAGTCAACGCCACCTCCACCGCGAATAACACTGGTGTCTGAAGCAGTAACGGCATCGCCAACATTAATCGTATCAGCACCTTCCCCACCGTCGATGTTACCCTCAACATGTGTCGGATCGGAAACGATTCCAGCCGCAACACTAATCACATCGTTACCATCGCCACCGAGCAATCCGCCACCGACTGACACCTGACTCGCAACAATGATGGTGTCATTGCTACCGAGACCTGAAACTGTGCCGCCAAGATCCGCGTTCACCGTGAAAACATCAACCAACGCGCCACCAGTGAGGCTCTCGACATTGAAAAAGTCTTGATTAGCGTTTGCGTCGGTGAAGTGCCCAGGCAGTGTGCCCGCGTTAGCGGTGTTGATCGTAAAAACGTTGCCATCATCGTCACCAACGAGCACGTCCGTTCCAGCCTCACCATTGATCTCTTGATTCAGTACGCCAGCAACGCTTAGGGAGAAAACATCATTCCCACTTCCACCTCGAAGCTCGAAACCAAGTATGATATTCCCTGAGATCGAGAAGGTATCATCGCCGCCGCCGCCTGTTACTTGTCCATCAATCCGTCCGCCGTTCTGCAGCACGAAAGTATCGTTATCGAGCCCAGCATCAACGATCCCCACAATTCGACCGCGCAGATCGATGGTGTCGTTCAGCTCGCCAGTCGACACGTTTCCAAACACAGTCGCAGCTGCGGCAATTACAACAGAGTCATTTCCAACAAGTCCTGTGACGTTGCCACTATTGGTAATCGCTGCGTCACCCAGGTTCGCGTTAATCGTGAAGGTGTCATCTCCGCCGCCGCCGATTAAATTCTCTATCGATCGAAACTGGGACATCTTCGTTAACAGCGCACCCTGATTGGCTGCGGTCAGATTAAAGGTATTTCCGTCATCATCACCGGTCAGCGAGTCGTTGCCACTACCTCCGTTGATTGTTCCAGTAATGCTACCAAAGTCGCTAAATGTTACCGAGTCATCACCCGTACCTCCGGTGATATTCTCAATATCCGTAAAGAGCGGAGCCTTGTTGACATAGGCTCCACGGCCTACAGCTGCGACTGGATTACCGCTCGACGTCGCCCCAAACACATTAAAAATATTCCCGAAGGTCGTATCACCGACAAGTGAGTCCGTCCCCGCTCCAGCCGCAATTGTTCCAAAAATTGCACCAGCATCACTAAAAGTGAAGGTGTCTGAACCGCCCTGTCCAATTAGGTCACCAACCAATAGTGCATTTACTCGGAATGCGTCAGTGCCTGCCCCTCCGGAGAGGTTCTCGATATTTTGAAAATCAAACGGCGAAAGTCCAAGTGTATTTGCCTTTGTCGCCAGGGTACCGGCGTCATTACCTGTCACTACAAAGTCGTTCCCGTCATTGTCACCAACAAGCAAATCACGACCACCAACACCATCAATTGGACCTTGTAGCGATCCGGCGTTTGTAAACGTGAACGTGTCAACCCCACCTCCACCTACAAGTGTCTCAATATTGACATAGCGTCCACCGAGAATTGCCGTTGAACCGTCTCGGAATGTTCCACCACCAACAGTATCGATAACAAACTGCTCGCTCGCACGCGAACTATCTCCAATCAGCGAGTCGTAGGTTGGCGTTAATCCTTGCGCGTTCGTACCGCCGTCAATAGTTCCACCTAGAGTCCCATTTGTCTGAAATGCAAAAGTATCAAAATCGTTTCCACCGAAAAGATTCTCAAATCCTCGAATGCCTGTGTTGTCCGAAAGATCGCCGAATCCGAGGATATTACCGGTTGCAGAATCAGTATAAGAACCTCGGTTCGGCCCAGAGACAACCCATTGTCCAGGTTTTGGAATCGGAGTGCCCACCAGGTCGTACTTCCGATCAAGCCCCCGGATCGTGTCGCCAGTTGCCGAACTGCCGATCAACCGATCGACTCCGCTGAACCCCTGCGTAACCGCCGCTTCCGTCGCGATAAAACCCGTCGTGTCGTCATCTAGAATCGCTACATCTCGACTGAATGCATAATTCCGATAGTCGATGATATCTGCCCCGGTTCCACCAGCAAAACTTCCAACCAACGTCGAGAAAGAGTCACCAAACTGGAGAGCATCATCACCCTGCGCCCCCAGAATCTGATTCGCTAACACTCCCTGCACTTTGAAAATATCACTCTGGCGTCCGCCTGTAAGATTCTCGAACGCACTGAATGTAAGCGGCGTATTTTGGAACACCGGAGCCTTACCTAGCAGAATTTGTAGGTCGGTGTTGTTGATTAATGTATCACCATTCTCGTCAATCCGCTGTACTCGCTGTACCGTGTTAGTACCTGTGAGATTCCACAATTGATCGACGTCACGCCCAATAAGCGTATCAGACCCGCTCGATCCGCCTACTAACGCATCAATCCCCAAAAAGCCACCGCCGACAGCTGGCGAACTACCTTGATGACCTGTGGTATCCGCAGTGAGAATTGTGACCGTGAGGGGATCGGCATAAGCTGCAAAATTCAAACTATCAGAACCGCCTTGAGCAGTGATCGTACCCGAAACTCTGCCAGCGGTTGTAAACACAAAGTTGTCATTGGCCGTTGCGCCGCCGTTTAGATTTTCGACAGCCGCAAAATTGAAGCCACCTACATTACCGATATCAAGCCCCGTAATACTCCATAGATTTGTGCTGCCATCCAGCGCCGTCAACGAATCGCCGCTACCATCACCGCCATCGATCAGAGCTGTCGCTAGTTGACCCCAGCCAGACAAATCGAAATCATTGCTCGATTCATTACCAGTTAATACCGCGTGTTCTCCGTTGAATCCTCTGAGATCAAGAACACTGGTACTCGTGAAACCTGGAGCGCTACTGATCAGCGTTGCGGCACCAATCACAGTTGGTGATGTGGCCAAGGCAAAATCAACAGCCGCCTCAACAGGGTCACTCGCGGCCAATTGAGCTTTGGCATTGATCGTGTCGGTACCAGATCCACCATCAATCGTTACACCACCACCAGTAACTGGAAGCTGGAAGTCGCTCTCATCAATAACAAAGTTATCACTGCCAGCTCCTAACAAAGCTGTGAATGACCGCAACGCCGGCAAATGACGGAGCACGTCGTCATTGACAAACAGTGAGTCACTCGGAGACGCACCATCATTGAGGCCCATATCGAGCGTGAGGTCAACAGCTGTTGCACTACCTTGTGCTAATAAAAGCGTGCCAAATCCAGCGACGGCGCTAGATGAAGCTAAGCCTATGGCATTGCTAAAGCCGTCGATCGTCGTCGCCTGGGTGAGAATATAGCTATTTGGGCTATCGACAGGAACAACTGAGGTGGTTTCGAAGCCCGCGATCTCAACGACTTCCAATTGGCTAAGACCGATTTGACTACCGCTGCTATCGGTGACAATTCCATTGCCAAGATCTGCGGAAGTCGGTCGATACTGAACGCTTTTGCCCGCACCACCACCCAAGTACTGCATTCGATCGATGTTTGCACTTTCAGTGGTCGCCCCTCCGTCTCCAGAGAAGTTCACAGCCAACCCGAGACTCTGAGTAGCAACGTCTAAAATCAGTGTGTCAGCATCGGACGACCCCTCGATCGTGATTGATTGCAGACCTGCTGCTGGAAGCCTCAGTAGCTTGGTCGTACTGAAAAAATCAACAAGCACGACGCCGTTGGCAACAGAGACGCCAAAGATGTCAGCCGCGCCATCGTCGATCAAGACGGGAGGCCTGGGTTTCAACCCATCGGCATTAACTACTGGATTTGGATTATTATTCGCCTGCAAATCCTCAATAGAACTGTAGCTAATCGTTTTATAATTATTAGTGGTTACGGAGGCCCCTTTAAAGGTCACAGACCCCGAGGGGGTCGGCAGAGTCGTGAGATCTTCGTTAATGTCGCCCGACGGAATCGAGGTCAAGTTAATGAGGAGCAGGTCTCCATTCGGCACGATCACCGGCAGCACGGGATCACCGCCATCAATAGAGACGAGTGCGTTGCGCAGCGGGGCAGCACTAATTTGATCATTTCCCAGACCAGCATTAATCGCCACATTTCCCTTGGAACCAGAACCAGCGCCAAAATCTGTCACGTTGATGATGTCGTCGTCATCACCCCCGAGGATATCGAAGCCACCAGACCGATACTGAAAATCAATCACGTCGTTACCGACACCGCCATCAATAACTTCAGTATTTGCGATGTTAGGATCGTTGTTTGCCCCCGTAATGATCGTATCATTGCCAAGCTCGCCAAATACTTGATCTCGTCCTTCGCCTGGATTGATGCTGTCGTCACCATCCCCGGCCAGAATCGTGTCGGCAAGGTCACCGCTCAGAAGGGTGTCATTGCCTGCAGCACCCGTGATCGATGCCGAACTTGCGGTCAACCTGCTGAGATCCAGCGTATCTCCGTCCGGTCCACCGGTCGCGTTAATTCGTCCAGCCTGGTAGGTTCCTAACGAAACGAAGAAACCACCACTGGCATCATTGCTTGACGTGTCAACATTTACATTCAGCGTTTGGGTTCCCGATGAACCTGCTGAGAAGCGACTGCTCTGGACGACCGAGAGCGTATCAGCCGCATTTAGAGTTATGTTTCCGGTCAACGTCTGAATTTGGGCGTTACCGACAATCAAGTCGTCATCAAGGGAGGCGGATCCAGTTTCAAGTACCGTCAAAACTACGTTATCTCCGACTAGATTTCCGATGACATTAAGATCATTGAAACCTGCGACGCCAGTTTTATTAACGGTGATATCAAGCGTGCCCGAAACTGACGAGGTTGATAGTGTTAAATCGTCAATATCAACAATTGTAGCATCGGTGGCACTCGGTATCGTCAATGTGCCATTGAAGTCAGCGTTGCCATTGTCGAGGGTCAAAACACCAGCTGCGCTCACAGAGGCATTCCCTGCAATGCTGACTCTGCCCGATTTGCCATCAATCAAGGCGCCGCCAGATGTAATCGTCGCCGTGCCCGCCACCTGTGGAAGATCGACCTCCAAGTCTACGGCATTCGTCAGTATCAAATTCCGTGTCTGAGTAACGGTGACATTCGCTGTTGGGCCATGCAACGTGTGAGGACGGCGCAACAAGAGATCTGCTGTCAAAGGTGTTGTGAAAACAGAGGTATTCGCGACCGTTAGCAACCCAATATTCGCATCATCGATATTTCCAACCAGCGATGTCAGATTCAGATCGCCTGCGGCAATGTCGCCCAGAATGTTGATTGCCGTTGCCTGTACGTCGAGGTTTCCAGTGACGTTCGAGCCAACGCCAGCGACGCTTGTGAAACTCAGAGCATTGACATCAACAATGTCCGCGTCGACAGCATTTACACGAAGTGCCGCGAAGTCGTTCGTCGCTTCGCTAAGAGTGACATCACCAAGTTGAGCGAAAACCGTCGAATTGCCAACAACGACGATGTTGGTACCTGCCGCCTGGGTAACGTCGTTAGCCCCTGAGACAGTCAACGAGAATGTCGAGGCGGTAACTGATCCCAGTCGTGTATTTGCTGCGGTCCCGACTATCGCAGTGTTGCCAGTAGCAGTGAGAGTTAACGTCCCGTTAAAGACGTTATTCGGGCCGGCGATTGTGATTCCACCTGCAGCACCGCCATTTGTAAATGTTGCGTTTCCGTTGACCGCGATTGTGGTCGCTGCCGACTGCGAGATTGTTTCAGAACTGATAGACAGAGTCTGAGTTCCGAAGGCCGCACCGATATTCTGATTGAGCGTTGAAAGCAGGACTACGTCAGTGCCGAGCCCCGCATCAATACTCGCGTTACGAATTCGGAGCGGATTCACTCCGGCTGTGGAGTATGAAAACTGGTCGTTCCCGTCGCCGAGATTGGCATTCAGATCGAAATCTGCAGTCGCCGACGCAGCGTTGACAATTACCGCAGTTACGGCGTCGTTGTTTGCAGGCGTGGTCGTTAACCCAAGGGTATTAAAGTACAGTATCACGCCCACATTGCGGGGAGTTGACGCCGCTGCAAAAACCCCGGAATTCAGCGAGACAATGGCATCTGTGCCAGATTGAAACACCGCAAGATTGTCGGCGGTACCCGGTATGTCTTGAAGGCTCAATGTCCCATTGAGCCCGGTGTAGTTCAGCGTGATCGTGAGTAATGCACGGTCTTCCAAACGCTCCAAGTTCGGCGTCACAGATCGCAAGGATTTTGAGAGCTGGCGGCGGCGATTTCCCCCGCAGGTCTTGGATGCTTTAGATCTGAGAGAACGCAACCAGGGTGTCAGAAACATAGGGGCAACCCCGTCGTGGATGAGAACTCGTGGTCGTGATTGGCTGATAACTCTGGATAGGCCTGCCAGACCGGGGACAAGGTATCCCCGACCCTGCAGCGTCGCCATGTTGTCCCCAGAGGAACCGCTGTTTTCGATACAAGAAGCAGTGTTTGCGCGAAATGACTACGCGCAGAAGCACTGCCTACACAAGACACTTTCATCGGAGTACAGCGCGGAACAACCCGAATGAGACGGCAAGGCGGGAGAGTAAGTTCCGAGATTTGACGGCGTCGTGCTTGCCGCACAACGTATGGCGGTGATGTCGAGGATACCGAATCGTCACCTTAGTTCGTTCTCTAGCACTCGCAGCGGTCCGCACGATTCGCCGATCGTACGGATTTGCGGGCTCTGGCAGGTTGCGATGTCGCCGGTCTACGAACATAACCTTGCATCGTTGACCTGACTTCGAGAAGTCAGGGCGTCCGGGGATCTGCCCGGTTGGTGTTGCTCAGTTCCTCTGCTGTCACTGGAGACTGTGATGCGTTTTCGCCTGCGGGGTTTGCTGTATTCAGGATTCATTGCTGTCACGGCTTCGACGGTTCTTGGAGCCGATAATCCGATCGTGCCTGAGGGAGCACAACTTGAAAAGCTATTTTCGCGGAGTGCTTCAATTTCGGGTGGCTTAACTGAAGGACCGGCAGTTGGACCAGATGGAGCGATCTACTTTTCGGATATCCCACTCGGAAAAGACAAAGGACAGATTCTGAGGTTTGATCCCAAGACAGCTCAAACTTCAGTTTTCAGCCTCGATAGTCTTAAGTCGAATGGTCTCGCTTTCGACCGCGATGGAAATCTGATCGCCTGCGAAGGTTCCGATATTGGTGGTCGAGCGGTCACGCGATGGGATCTCAAGACTAAGCAGCGAACAATCATCACCGATCAGTATCAAGGAAAACGATTTAATGCTCCGAATGATCTCGTGCTCGATGTTGATGGCCGCATCTATTTTACAGATCCACGCTACTTAGGTGATGAACCTCGAGAGTTAGAGCATCGTGCGATTTATCGGATTAATGGCGATGGCTCGGTTGTCGAGGTGACGCAGGACGTTGAGAAGCCAAACGGCATCGCACTCAGCCGTGATCAAAAATGGCTGTATGTCGCAGACCATAACAATGGCTCCGACAAGATTGTTCCTGGCGAGAAAGTACAACCCGGAGCGATGAAGATCCTTGCATTTCCGCTCGGGGCGAATGGCCTACCAAATGGTCCGAAGCAAGTGTTAGTCGATTATGGAACAGAGGCTGGATGCGATGGCATGTGCATCGATAAGGCTGGCAACATTTACCTGACGGCGCGGGGACTAAAGCGACCAGGAGTGCAGGTTCTCAATCCCAAGGGTCAAGAGATCGCCTTCATACCGACTGGGCCGGCAAATCAAGATGGCACAAAAGAGCCAATCGGATTGCCGAGTAATGTTGAATTTGGCAGCGGAGACGATCGACATAGCTTGTATGTGACAGTCGATAAAGGACTTTACCGAATTAAACTCAAGTCAGAAGGTTACCTGATTCCCTTTGTCGACGAGCATGCAGACAAGAATTGGGAGCGAATCGAGCTCGATCCTGAGTTTCGCTCAGAAGGCGTCGCCATGGGTGATTTGAATGGCGATCGTCGCATGGACCTTGTCGCGGGGGATTATTGGTACGAACAACCAGCTAACAAGCATGCGAAATGGGAGATGCGTGAGTTTCGCCCAACTGGAAAGTACGTCGCGGGGATCGGATACAGCAACAGCTTCTGCAACTATGTCTGGGACATCGACGAGGATGGAATGAAGGACATCGTCGTTGTTGGTTTTCCGGGGGATCCGTTCCACTGGTATAAAAATCCCGGCAGGGTGGGTGGCCATTGGGCCAAAAACGAAATCTGGCACTCCATTTGTAATGAATCGCCAGACTTCGTCGACTTGACCGGCGACGGTCGACCAGAGTTTCTCTTTGGATCGCAGCCAGAAGCTCAGATGGGCTTCGCTTCCATCCCCTCCAAGGCGGATGCTGTGAAGAAGTGGCAATTCAATGCCATTAGCGAAAAAGGCGATCCAGCGAAAAATGGTACGTTTAAGTATTATCACGGCCTCGGCGTTGGAGATCTCAATAAGGACGGACGGCAAGATGTCCTCATTGCTCATGGGTGGTGGCAGCAGCCTGAAAAGCAGGGAGCAGGAGTATGGGCATTCCACTCCTACTCGTTGTCGAAGGATGGCGGCAATCCCCTTCCTGTCAGCGATATTCACGTGGACGATCTAGACTTCGATGGAGATGCTGATTTAATAGCCTGCTCGGCGCATCAATACGGTATGTGGTGGTTCGAGAATGTCGGAGGAAATGAAAAACCGCAGTTTAAGCCCCACACCATTGATGAATCACACTCACAGACCCACGCAGTCGAGTTCGTCGATATCAACGGCGATGGTCAACGAGACATCGTCACCGGCAAACGCTTCTTCGCCCATAACGGCGCCGACCCTGGCGCCTTTGAGCCTGTGATGATGTATTGGTACGACATCAAAAAGGAGAAAGGTAAACAGCCCGCGTTTGTGCGGCATGAAATCATCGCCGGACGCGACACCGGAGTTGGAACTCAGTTTCAAGCTGCGGATTTCAATGGCGATGGTAAAATCGACCTCGCGCTATCGAACAAGAAGGGCGTAAATTTGTTGTTACAGAAATAGGACAGGGACTATCGTCGGAACTTACACGGACAGGTCGAACACCTGTCCGTGTCTTTTTGAGCTGTATAATTCTAAGACCAAAGACGCCCTCAAGGGACATCATGAAGCTCACATCCTTCGGTGCTGCAGGTGAAGTGACAGGAAGTCAACACCTCTTAGAAATTGGTGCTCGACGAATTTTGCTCGACTGCGGCTTGTTTCAAGGGCATCGCGCCGAGGCACGAACTAAGAATGAGCGGTTTCATTGTCAACCTCGACAACTGGATGCCGTCATCCTCTCGCACGCGCATATTGATCATTGCGGTAATTTACCAGGACTGAGCAAGGCTGGCTTCAAAGGGCCAATATTCTGTACCGAGGCAACTGCAGATGTTGCTGAGTTGATGCTCGATGACAGCGCTCGAATTCAAGCTGAGGACTCTCGCTATCTGTCAGGACGACTCCGTCCGGGGCATCCACCAACCGATCCACTTTACGATCAAGAAGACGTCAAGAAGGTCGTCAAGCACTTTGATCCTTGCCGGTATCACGAGTGGTATGAAGTCGCTGAAGATATCCGCATCCGATTTTCTGATGCGGGGCACATACTCGGTTCAGCGATTACAGAAATTGAGGCCATGGACGGCGCGACGTCGAAGCGAATTGTTTTTACCGGCGACCTTGGACGACGTGGACTGCCGTTGTTGCGAGATCCCGAACTCGTTGACGGTTGTGATTTGCTCATTACTGAATCGACTTATGCCGACAAGGTTCACCCGACAGTCGGTGATACCAAGGCGGAACTCGAACGTATCATTGATGACGCGTATCGGACAGGCGGACGAGTTATCATTCCGGCCTTCAGCCTTGGACGAACGCAGAACATCGTCTATTTCCTGAACGAGTTGGCAAACGAACGCAGACTGCCAGCGATTCCGGTCTTTGTGGATAGCCCGCTTTCGAAACGAATTACGGGAGCCTATCGGCGGCATCTGGAAGATATGGATGCTGAAGTGCAGAAATTATTGCTGTCGGATCACGACCCTTTCAGCTTCCCAGGTTTAACCTACGTCCAAACAACCGATGAGAGTATCGCTCTCAATGGTCGAGATGGTCCGGCAGTTGTCGTTGCTTCGAGCGGCATGTGTGAAAGTGGTCGAGTAGTTCATCATCTTAAACATGGACTCGGCAATTCGAACAACACCGTCGTTTTGATGGGCTTTCAGGCAGCCAACACGCTCGGACGCCGCATCGCTGAACGGCAGCGTTTTGTGCGAATTTTTGACCGTGATGTCGCCGTGCGATGCAAGGTCGAGACACTTGGTGGGCTCTCAGCACATGCGGATGCTGAAGACTTTCGATGGTGGTTCAAGGCGATGCATAGCACGTCTCATATCGGACAAGCCGTCATTGTTCATGGCGAACCAACTTCAGCGGCAGCGCAGGTCAAGTTGCTCGATGACTATTGTGATGATCGCCCAGTCATTGCGTCGTTTGGAACAGTGCATCACCTTTGATAAAGGTCGCGACTGGCCAGATTCGCGATCTGACGGAGACGTTGAAAGAACTGCAATTCCCTGGATGTCGCGATGCTGATGAGAAGTTCTGCAACTCACTTCAAACCGAAGTTAATTAGTTGCGTTCTCGTCCTTACAATCAATCTACCATCTGCAATCGCTGGGGTTGCAACGATACTCTCGCCGAGATCATTGTCTGCAAGTTCATCAAACGTCGCATTATTTTTCAACACGATCACATGCCCGTTGTCACTTGCAAGGTACAATTTGCCGTCGCCCGCTATTGGCGATGCAAAGTAACCACCGCCGTTACCAATCCGTTTCGGGCCGCGAGCAGGTTCGCCGCTCTTCGTCTCGAACACTGTCGTGATGCCGCCTTCCTTCAGCAGAAACATCTGACCGCCTGAGACAAATGGTGAGACGATATGGTCCGTATTTTTCGTTTTATGTTTCCACAGAAGGTTCGATTGCGAGACGTCGCCGACTCCACCGCCTCTCACTGCCAGAATGAATTGCTCAGCAGCGGCATCACCAAGTGAAGTGAACGTCGCGCCCGCGAAGTTATCTGGATGTAGAAATGCGACATCCAGCTCTCGCCCTTCAAGAAAACCATCTTGGTTGAGATCTCCTCGACCAAACGTCTTCGTGAAGAATGCCTCCGGCACTACCTGCTTACCGACGAAGGCTTGAATCTCAGCACGGTCGAGTTTGTTGTCGTTGTTGCCGGTTTTCTCAGCACGATCGACGGAGACGAGCCATTGATTAGCAATGCCTCCACTTTGCACCGAGATATAAATCACACCGTCGTGACACACGGGAGTTGTCTTGATATTTCGCAACAAGACTTTGGCCAACCAGCGTCGTTTGCCAGATTCAGGATCGTAGCCAACTAAAAGTCCAGTACCGGCAACGACGATCTCGTCGCGGCCATTCACGGTATTGATAACTGGGTGTGAATAATTAACTGCCATGTCGAGACGGTCATCCTTCCAACGCAACTGCCCCGTCATTTTATCAAAGGCATAGAAGGCTGGGTTCAGGTCGTCATCCTGGCAGAACAAGACTAAGTCTCGATAGAGCACTGGCGACATGCCTGGTCCCCACTTAAATACAAAAAATGGGGTCGGTAGCTTTTGTTGCCAGACATCTCGGCCGGACTGCGCATCGACTGTCAGTAAGCCCAACGTACTAAAGTAGAAATAGACTCGCTCAGCATCGGCTGCCGGTGTTGAGCTGGCTTGACTGTTCGTTGCATGTACCGGTGCTAGCGGGCCGGTCGGCCAGTCTCGCTGCCACAGTTTTTTTCCGGTCGCGGCATCAAACGCAAAGAGACTCACGATTTCTGGGCCGGTCATACCACTCACAAATACGCGCCCGGCAGCGACAACGGCTCCACTCACTCCGTCACCAACTTTTGCTGACCAGCGTAGATTTTCGGTCGTTGAAAATCTCACTGGCAGCGGAGCCTTCGTCACTGCAATTCCGGAGCAATTCGGGCCTCGAAATTGAGGCCAGTCATCAGCGAAGGACTGTCGAGCCAGCCCGGCCCCAAACCAAAGAGCAACGAGTGTCACCGTCTGAAGCAGGATGCAACGCGAGAACGCTTGGGGAGAACGCGGCGCGAACTTCATAAGCTTCCTTTGCAACTCAGTGAGGAATGCTGCCTGGAGCAGACAACGGCAATGCGACGACAACCAGCACAAAACGCAAGCGAGGCGCACGTTAGTCGGCACTGTCCGTCATTCAATGCTCTCGTGGTGGATGAATGGGGCAGATCCTGCTTGCTGGTCATCGTACGAAACCTAACGATCCCGTCACCGTGCTAAAGGTCATCAAAATCTAATGAGGCTTGCCATGCAGACATCCCTGACCCAACCCGTCGCGATGGATCGTTGGATCAACCGTTGTTGGCGACGATTACGGTTGGGGCAATTCCTCAAGGTCGCAGCGGATTGGCTCGCGATGTACTTGCTGCTGCTGGGCACGGTCATTCTCACCGTGAAACTTGTGTGGCCCCAGTTCTGGCCGCACGTCATGTGGCTCTGCCTGGGAATTATTCCCATCACGGTCATTGCCGCGTTCCTGTCGCAACGGCAACGGTTCACTCGCGAAGAGTCGATCGCGGTACTCGATCAACGACTTGGGGCCGGAGGGCTCTTGATGACACTTGTCGAAACGCCCGATGCCGACTGGCAGAATCATCTGCCGCAACTCGAACGTTTTTGGCAATCAAGTTTGCCTCAGATTTGGCCGGTGCGATTCTTGAAACAGATCAGTGTGCCAACAGCGTTCTTGATCGTTGTCATGAGTGTGCCTCCGCGCGAAATCGAGGCCGCTCCGTCTCCCACACGCATCACGGCGGGACAACAAGCATCACAGCAGTTGGAAGAGTTGTTCGAAGAGATCCAGCAAGCGGAACTGCTGCAAGACGATGAACGCAAACAACTCGATGAGGCGATTGAGCGGCTTAGCGAAGACACTTCGAAGTCGCCGCTCACGCATGAAAAATGGGAGACTGTTGACGCGCTCCGTTCGCGTTTGAAGTCGCGGGTTGATGCAACCGCCGCACGCATGGGGCAGCTCAAAGACGCGGTGGGAGCAATGTCTACGGCGCTCATGGGGCAAGGCGCTGAGGGCCTTAGCACCGAGCAGCGCGAGCGATTGCAGCGTGAGTTTTTTGAAACCCTGCAAAAGATGTCAAAGGACGGCTCGCTGCCCGGAGCGTCGTCAGAAATGAAGGATAAACTCAAACGACTCCTGAAGGACGGCGAGCTTCCAGATGATCCACAGGAGCGAGATGAGTTGCTCAACGAACTCAAAGAGTTTCTCGACCAAGAAGCGGACAAACTTGCCGAACTACGAGAAAAGTGCCGTCAGCAAGAAGGTGATGGCCAGAATGGGCGGCAAGGCCAACAACAGCAAGGTGGCGTTCAAGAAGGACCTGGCCACAACGGCCTGACTTGGGGCGATGAGTCACAGCGCGAGGGCACGAAATTTAAAGAAACAGTCCTGCCCGAAGGGCATGCCGATAAGTTGCGGCAAGATGTCATTGGTGTGACGGGCACCGCTCCCGAAGTTACTCCCGAAGGCACGACGGAACGCCCGGCGGCGCGCGATGCGAAGTCTGCAACGGGCAGTGAAACCTGGAATCGCAACGTTCGTCCGCGTCATCGGCCTGTGCTCAAGAAGTACTTCGATGAAAAGAAGTAGTCGGCATTCGCGCGATGAGGTCGAGTGCTAATACGGATCGCAGAAAGCAGTCGCGCTGAATATGAGCCGCAGGCCTTGGTTTTCTTACCCGACGCTAGCGCGTTCGGCTCATGTCGGAGCGCAGGTATTTCCTGCGATCTGTGTCATTCAGCGCGAGATCGGTGCTCAGTCAGCGCCGCTCGTCGTTCCAAATTGCTCAGCGTGGACGGGGGCGAAAGGCTTGAATGCGACCGGAACTCAGACTTGCGAGGTTGAAGTCGAACGTCGACACGGTGCGTTTGCCGTTGAAGTTCTGATGCAACATGAAAACACGATCGCCAGCGGTTGAGTAGACGACGGCCGTGTGATTGGGTGCTCCCATGATGGCGTAGTAGCCAGGCTCATCGAATCGCGCGGTCGTAAATTGCAGAATGTCGCCAGGCCGCATGGAACGCAGGGAGATTTCGTCACCAAAGGTGTAGCCATCTGGAGGTTGTGCTCCAGCTGCGCGCATGGCATCCGCCGCGAGCGTCCAACACTCACCATTACCGACTTGCTGACCCAGATGGCTGGTGGCGAATTGCAAGATCCGTTGTCCGACCTCCGTCGCTGCGGCGCCTGGCTGAGCCGGTGTCGATGATGCTGCGGCAACTGCGACACCTCCCGCGGCGCCGCCTGCGCTCGCACCACCCCCCGATTTGCCTCGATCAGTCGACGACTTCTGACCACCGGCTGAGGTCGATGTTGATGAGCCACCGGCCTTTGCCCCGCCTTCGGCTTTCCCGGCCCCTCCAGCACCGGCCTTGGCGCCGGCATCGGTCGATGCCGAACTCGGTTTGCGGACGTAATTGGGATTACCACCGTTCGTGGCGATGGCATAGCCACTCGCGCCTGGTGGGGGAGCCTGTAACAGTTGCCCGCCATTGCCACCAAGCGGCCCACCTTTGAGCCCATCCTTGGCGGGTCCGGCTTGATTGGCGGCGGCATTACCTGCCGGAACCTGCTTGATGGGTTGCTCACCAATCTTTTGTTTGAGCTGCACGGTATCTGCAAAATGAATCCGTTGACCGTCGGACAATGCCACTCTCACTGTCGAGCGATCTTTAGCTTCGCGGTAGTCCAGTGCGACAACGGCGTCACAAGTCGCGGCATCCTTGATGGGCTTGGAGTCCTCGACAGTGAGCGCTCGTCGGGCCTTGGCTTTGCGAGCGGCGATGCTGGCTTTGTCGCTGGTTGTGCTTTCGACGTCTTTCTCTTGAGCGAGCGCCACAACAGCCAGTTGCTCCACGCGATCGAGTTCCCCGTCCGTCGCCTGAGCGGACGAAGCGTCCAGTCGCGAAACAACGACGAGTTTCTTCAATCCTGCCTTTCGAGCGACTCCGGCCAATTCATGCAAAGACAACTCCAGCTTTGGTTCATCAGCCAAAGACCATCCGCAGCAGGCGGCGACAAGAGCAAGACTCAAGAACGAACGCATGAGCGAATCCTTGATGCGAGGCACGACGTCGAATCTCCAAGCAGGCCGGAAGCTGCTGCGACCCCAGCGCGCACGCGAGGAGTCTGCAAAGTCCCGGAACGGCCAGAAACGTAAGCCGTTCCGGTTTCGCAACACCCCGCCAGTGATCTTCGGGAAGGAAAAGGGGACGGCGGCCTCGCGCGTCGTCGATGCCGCAGTGATCGCGTTCTTGGCTCGCTCAAGTGGAGTGGACATCTTTCGATCCTTGCCCTGACTTCCCAGTTCTACCTGTTGCCCTTACCTCTCTGTTTTCAGCCCTTTCCGTTGCCGTCCCAAGAGAATTAAGCCGCGCGCGGCCCTAACGGAGTTAGGCCGCATGCGGCCATAACATGTTATCCGTGCCACTGAAAATCTCCTCTCTAATGCTTGACGAACCCATAAAAGAAGCCCACTCTGGCCACACGTATTAACGAACACGCGTGCCGCGTTCCCAAGTTTACCGGCGCGCTGCTCAATTCAATGTTGGGCTTCTCAGGTTCCAACTGATTCAATTCATTCAATACGCCCATAAGAGACTCTTTCTACAAGAACAAACATGTACTGGATCATTACTAAAAATGATGTTGATTATTTAATTCAATGGGACGACAAAACCCGCTTCGTAAAATGGACTTGCAAAATCTGTCGTGACTCCGGCAATGTGAACGATCCACAAGACTCAAAACAAAATGCTGAAATGGCCGCTGAAACCAGTCTTGCACTGCACCACATGGTTAAACACGGCCATTAACCAAACGCCCACAAAACGTAAGTATTCCACTCTCTTGATACTTACGCATCTGCTTGAAGGAATTAAATGCCTCAGTTGGTAGGCACATCGTCATTCTGAATTGGCTTCCATCGGTTAAATGGAGCACCACCGCACCCATTAAGAACTCGGTCCTCAAGATGGTCTTGCCGTGTAATACAGCAAACTGATTAAAATCCTTCAGTTTTGGATGGTTAATTGCTGGTGCAAGAACTGTCTCATTTGCTGAAGCATCTCGAAATAAAAACCCGGTCAATCCTGCAAACAATGTCGCAATAAAACTCCGGCGTTTCGAAATACAAATACCTTCCTGCTGATCCAAACTCGACTCCGAGCCCAACAAGGCGTTCAAGTGGAGCGGCGTTTCAGCCGCTTTTTCGATTTGTGGGCTGGCTGTCGCCGCCCACTTAACTTGGTCGTTCGCTGGAGAAGTAGAGTGACAAAATTTGCCCTCACAACTCCAACATCGAATCAAGCGAAGCTCGATGCGCCCCAACGTGTAGCGAGGGTGCCTCTTATAGCAGTCCTCGTTCTCGTTTCATTCTCGCTGATCGTGGGCGCGGTATGTCGTAGACACTGTTCGAAGGTCGCGGGCCTTCGACGCATTGCAAGAGAGATTCAGCCGGGCGAGAATATCGTGGCAGTGGATACTCGTCTCGGAAAGTCGCAACTTGGTTCTGAATATGGCTGGCAGTACCCGGGTGGTCCGCCGACGAAGTTTGAGGCGATGTACGGTGGTACTGTGGATGACCTTCGAGGAGATTTTGATTCTCTGGTAT
>Ga0172376_10000176_pt1 | contig 80726 bp, 73 predicted proteins | sample Lak35m_FD_121114 | JGI IMG/M metagenome (GOLD analysis project Ga0172376, IMG submission 121114) | Freshwater microbial communities from Kabuno Bay, South-Kivu, Congo - kab_092012_35m | ecosystem: Environmental > Aquatic > Freshwater > Lake | place: Democratic Republic of the Congo: South-Kivu... | reverse complement strand
GTTAAGGTGTTCGTGAGACATCTCGCTATGGGTTATCCGATTAGTTGCGTCACAACTATCGTACCCGAAAACGAGATGTCTTTTGTTTGAAAGGAAATTGCATTTCAGAATGGAATTCTAGTTTTTATGCTTGACATAAGCAATAAAATGGTATAGAATGTTGTCGGTACGGATTGGTTTTCACTATTTGAGCGAGTTGTTTTTCCCGTATCGTTTTCCTTAAAAATCAACTATAAAGGGAGGCACATGTATGGTGCATAAGATTTTCCCATCTAAATCGGTGAAGTTGTCGTTTGATTTTTCCGGTTCGTCGTACGTGTTCCGATCCGAAGGGAGAGAGTTCGTTCTCCCGATCGACCCGTCACTTTCGCCGAAACCGAATCTTCTCGTGTATCGGGAGCGTCGCGACTGGAGCGAGGTTCTGTATTCGGGGACGGACCGGGAGTTGGCCGATTCCAAGGTCCGAAAATACAAAGGGGCTGTTTTGAGGGCCGGCGAGGTACCTGTTCTTCCGAAAGGATCCTTCATCGTAAGGGAAACGCCGGACGGGATAAGCATTCTCGCGAGGAGTGTCGAGGAGAAAGATTCTCATCCCGCATCCTGCCTGGCATTCATTCCGAGTCCGGAGGCGTTCGTGGGGAAGAATCGGGTCAGGGTGAACAGGAGTCGCGCGAAGCTTCTCGACGTTTTCCCCCGGATGTCTTTCCGAAGCAATCTTCTGTTCGGTTCCTGCTACATGATCATGGTCATGAAGCCTTCGGGTCTCCTCTCGTTCACCGGATACAATGAGGGAACGCAGGAAATCAGCATGTATGTGTGCAGCGAGACGGAGGGGAGGGTCTTTATCGATCACAGTTTCTGGACAAGCGAACTGCTTCCGAACTGATCGGAATCCCCATCGACGCTCCCTAGGCCGTTTTTCAGAGCCGGATCTTCAATGTATGATCCGGCTTTCCTTTTTGCACTCTTGACAGGAGAGCAAAAAAGAGGTATCATTGTGCTTATTCCGTGCTTCGACAGGCGACTGTCGTGATGCGGGAATCGTCCGTTAAAAAGGCGGCCGTCGGATCGGGCAGCGCATCGGACGACTCCCCCGGGAGGTTTTCGGCGCGCTGTCCGATGTTCGGAGGGCATGAAAAAATGTAGAAGAACCTCAAAAACAAAAAAAAGAATGAACTATTTAAAGTCGTACTCTCCGACGTCCCTGTGGTCGTATGACCAAGACTCGTTGGAATTTGTCCTTAAGAACGATGCCGGAGAAAAATTTCATTCCATTCCGGTAGATCCGACCGTCCGGTATCGGGACGGAAAGTCTCCCTTCCGTGATTTCGCGTTCAGTAAGATGGGAGGGATCACTCCGGCCATGGAAGAACCGATCGATGACGCCTGTCTCTGTTTCTTCTATATCAGGGGGCGTGCCAATTTCCATGGAAACGCGGATGCGAAAATCGTTTCCATCATCAAGGTTCCGAAGTCGGGTGAAGAATCCCGTGTCGTGAAAAAAATCGGGGAAAGCTACACTGTCAGGGGATGCGATGTCGGAGTCGTCGTCTCATTCCGAACCTACGGAACGTTCTTCATCTTTGAAAACGGAGCGAGCCTGAATTATACCTTCAAGGACGGCATGCTTCTCATCAACGGGGAATGCTGACCTGTCGGGTCGTGACCCGCTTTTCTTCTTCCGTAGCGGAAGGGGGGCGGGTTTTTTATGCTATAATGGGCCGGTATCCGCATTATTTCTCATGATTTACGTTATGTCGCTCATGGTAAGCGTCTCGGGTATCCGGGGCATCGTCGGGGAGGATCTGACGCCGGGCAATCTCGTCTCGTACTCGGCCGCGTTCGCGGCCTGGGTGCGGAAAAACCGTTCGAGGCAGGGGAATCCGAAGATCGTCATCGGTCGGGATACCCGTCCGTCCGGGGATATGATTTCATCCCTCGTCGTGCGGACGCTTGCGCTCTCCGGAGCCGACGTGATCGATCTCGGCATCGCCACGACGCCGACCGTCGAGCTTGCTGTCACGGAACGATCGGCCGATGCGGGCATCATCGTGACCGCCTCGCACAACCCGATACAGTGGAACGCGCTCAAGCTCCTGAACGCCTCGGGTGAATTTCTGGATCAGGGCGAGCTTGCGGAGTTCCTTGCCATCGTCGAGTCGGGAACGTTTTCTCCGGCGAAATGGGACGGGATCGGTTCCGTGACGGAAGATGCGGCGGCCGACGGGATGCATATCGGGAAAATTCTCGCGCTTCCGTTCGTCGATACGGACGCCGTGGAGAAACAGGATTTCAAGGTGCTCGTGGATGCCGTGGAAGGAGCGGGCTCGAAGGTTATCCCCGAGCTTTGCGGAAGACTGGGAATCGGTCGCGTCGAGCGGCTGGCCTGTGGCGGGACGGGCGTATTCCCGCGGAATCCCGAACCGATCATCGACAATCTCTCGGAAACGATCGCGAAGGTGAAGGAGTCGGACTGCGACTTCGGCATCATCGTGGATCCGGACGTGGACCGGCTTGCGCTCGTGTGCGAAGACGGAACGCTCTTTGGCGAGGAATACACCCTGGTCGCATGTGCCGATTTCTTTCTGCGGAACAATCCCGGGACGGTCGTGAACAACCTGTCGAGCAGCCGAGCGCTTCGCGACGTGGCGGAGAAATACGGGCAGAAATGCGTGAGTGCCAAGGTCGGCGAGGCGAACGTCGTCGAGGTGATGAAAGAGGTCCGGGCGACGATCGGCGGGGAAGGGAACGGGGGCGTCATCTTGCCTGCGCTTCACTACGGCCGCGATGCGCTCGTCGGCGTCGCCCTTTTCGCGCAGGCGTTCACGGAGTGGCGTGAGGGACTTCCGGAGGGGGAGGAGAAGACCTTGTCCGCGTTCCGGAAAACCTTTCCGGCATACTTCATGGCCAAGAAGAAGCTCGAGGTGGCGATTCCGAAGGAGCGGTTGGCGGAGCTGTTCGGGACGATCGCGTCGGCGCATCCCGATGCGGTCGCCGATACGCGTGACGGACTCAAACTTGATTTCCCCGGATACTGGGTGCACCTGCGCGCCTCGAATACCGAGCCGATCATCCGTATCTATACCGAAGCGAAGACCGCCTCGGAAGCGGATCGGGTCGCGGAAGCATTCATGAGCGAGATTTCGACCCTGTCGGCCGGGTGAGGCCGTTCGGAAAATCGGGACGGACGGAATGCGGTCGGGTCCGACCGTTGCTTTTCGTTCCGGATAATGGTACAAGGGAGGAGTCCTGAGGGGAGGTGTCTGTCAAAATAAGGGAAGAGGCGTACCGAAGCGATATACCGAAGAGGGAGGAACCGATGATGACCTTTAACAATCGTCCGAGTGTCTGGTTCTGCGTGAAGCAACTCGTCTGGGAGACGGTCTGCGAATATTTTTCACCCCTTACCGGATGGAAAAGACCGGAGGCCGGGTACTCGAAGAAGAGGCTTCCGTGAACGGACCCGTAACGAGAAAAGGATATGCCGCTGCATATCCTTTTTCATTTCTCCGCTCCGGATGTCGGCCCGTTTCTATCCGTTCCGACGGAGAAGCCGTGCGACGAGCATCGCCATCGGGCAGTAGCCGGTCACGGCGAAGAAGACGAGCATGCATCCGACGAAGAGGTCTCCCCAGACGAATGCCTGATGGACGAGGAACGAAAGCGTCGCGAAGATGGCGACGATGAAGCCGGCGACGGCGAACATGATCCGTTCCACGGTCCAGCCCGAGGTGTCCATGCGATAGATGTCCGACATATGTTTTTTCATGGAATGATTACCGGTCCCACTTTTTCTTCTCGAAGACATAATACACTATCGGGAAGATGATGAGTGTGAGGAAGGTCGAGGCGGTGAGTCCGAAGATGATCGCCCAGGCGAGTCCTTCCCAGACCGGATCGGAAATGATCGTGAGCGATCCGAGGATGGCCGTGAGCGAGGTGAGCGTGATCGGAAGCAATCTGACCCGTCCCGTCTCGATAAGCGCCTTCTTGAGCGGCTTTCCGGCCTTCTTGAGCGGTTCGAGATATTCGAGGAAGATGACCGAGTTTTTCACCGACAATCCCGCGAGCGATATGACGCCGATCATCGAGGTCGCGTTGAAGAAGGTTCCCTTGACGGCGTGCAGGAGGGCATAGCCGGGGAAGACGCCGATCAGACCGAGCGGGATGGATACCATGATAAGGAGCGGCACGAACAGCGACTCGGTCTTCGCCGCGAGAACGAAATAGATGAGGAAGATCGCCACGCCCATCGCGAGTCCGAGGTCACGGAACACCTCGAGGGTCAGTTTCCATTCGCCTCCGATCTCAATCGCGTACCGTTTTCCGGTATGCGTGTCCTCGTACTCCGCGCCCAGGGGCGACCAGGATATGAGTTTCCCCGCACCGTCCGGGAGCGTATACGAGAAGAGTTTCGGGAAGAGGTCGAGTACGGCGTAGACCACACTGCGTCCTTCCATCTCCGCCGAGACGGAAACGGTCGGCTTCCGGGCATCGGAGAAGATCGGAAGTTCCGATGCGGCGTCGGTTTTCTCGAGGAGTTCGGAGAGCGGAACCTGCGAGCCGGAACGCGACGCCACCGATATCGCGAGCAGGTCGCGTTCCTCGTCGCGGGAATCGCGTGCGAGGCGGATAGCGATATATTCCTGCTCCGGTTTCCGGAGGTCCGGTGAGGCGCTTTCGTGATACAGTCCGACGGCCGATCCGGAGAGCGCGATATGGAGCGTCGCGGCGATATCCGTCGGGGCGACGCCGAGCAGTTCCGCCTTGTCGGTCAGGATGCGATACGAGCGGTCGAGGACGCGTTCCGGAGTGGAACGGTCGATATCGGTCGCCCCTTCGATGCCACGGACGGTCTCTTCGAGATCGCGTGCCATCGCTTCGCGGACGCGTTCATCGTCGCCCTTCACCTTGAGATAGAGTGTGGCGAGTACCGGCGGTCCCGGCGGATCTTCCATGATGCGGATTCCGTAATCCGGATGTCCCGCATGAAGCGTTTCCGCACGGGTCCGGAATTCGGAGGCGATTTCCTCGGAAGAACGGTTCCGTTCCCCGTGTCCGACGAGGTTCGCGCGGAGCGTCGCCTGATTTCCGCCTACGCGTGACGAGCTTCCCTTGAAAAGACCGTTAAAATCGGATACGGGAGCTTCGCCGACAAAACTTTCCACGTTTCGCACTTCCGGAAACGAGAGGAGTGTCTTTTCCATTTCTTCCGCCGCCGAACGGGTGACGGACACATCCGTTCCGGAGGGCATGTCGAGATAGACATAAAACTGTTCCTTGTCGGCCTTCGGGAGCATGCGGAACGGGACGGCCGGCGAGAAGGGAAGGATGACAGAGAGAAGGAACAGCGCCGTCGTGACGGCTATGGTCCGTGTCCGGTTCTTCTTCGTCGAAAGCAATGTGGCGAGGAATGCCCCGTATCGCGTGTCGAGCTTCTGGAACGAGCGCAGGAAGAAATTCTCCCCGTGATGTGCCGCCGGCTTTCCCGGCTTGTCCTTGGGCGTGAATATGAGCGCGAGGAACGGGTTCACGGTCACCGAGAAGAGGAGCGAGGCGAAGAGTGCCGCCGGGACGAAGAATGGGATCGGTGCCATATAGGGGCCCATCATGCCGGTGACGAACGCCATCGGTATGAACGAGATGGCCATCGTAAGCGTCGAGAGCGCGAGCGCTCCGCCGACCTCGTCCACCGCTTTCACGATGAGTCTGATGCGGTTCCCGTTCGGATACATCCTGAAGTAGCGGGCGACGTTCTCGATGACGACGATCGCATCGTCGACGAGGAGTCCGAGCGAGAGGATGAGCGCGAAAAGCGTGATTCGGTTCACGGTCTGTCCGGCGAGCAGTCCCGCACCGAAGACCGCGAGCAGCACGAGCGGTATGGAGACCGCGGCGACCATGGAATTGCGGAATCCGAGGAACATCATCAGGAGGACCGCGACGACGACGATCGATTTCGTCAGGTCGAACGTGAGCTTGCCTATTTCCTCGCCGGCGATGGCTCCCTCGTCACGCAGGACTTCCGCGGAAACGTTTTCGGGAATCATCGTGCCCTTGAGACCTTCGAGACGGGACAAGACGTCCTTGGAGACCGCAGTGGCGTTTGTTCCTCCGAGTTTGGAAAGGGCGATATGGACGACGGGACGGTTCCCGTTGTCCTTTTCCGAGAGGGTCACGTAGTCCGAGATTTCTCCGGGACCGTACGAGATGTCGGCGATGTCGCGGAGACGCAGTACGGCTCCCCGGTCCTGTCGGATGACGAGATTGCCGAGATCCTCCGTCCCGCGGATATTCCCGTTGACGGTGACGACCCGGTCCCGATCGTTCCCGTCGAGTCTTTCTACGGAATCGATCCCGTTCGCGCCCGAGATCGCCCCCATGATTTCCTGGAGCGATATGCCACGGGTCGCGAGTTCGTCCGCGCGCGGCTCGACGAGGAGATGGTTTGTCCGGCCTCCGATGACCTCGACCCGGGAGACGCCTCCGGCATGTTTGAGCTCGTCGGAGACGTCGAAGGCGAGTTTCCGAAGCGAACTTTCCGAAAGGGAGTCCGAGGAAAGTCCGAGATCGATGATCGGAACATCGTCCGGATCGATCGATTGTATGACCGGGTCGGCCGCTCCGGATGGTTTCTGCGCGATGTGGTCGCGGAGTTTCTGATTGAGGGCGATCTTCGCCTCTTCGCGGTCCGAACCGACGAGGAATTTCACCATGACCATGCTCCGTCCTCCGGGATAGGTCTGCGAGGAGATCTCATCTATCTTTTTGAGCTCCGACACGCGGTCCTCCATGGGGCGCGTGATGAGTTCGTAGACTTCGGACGCCGAGGCGTTCGGAAAATCGGTCACGATGACGAATGCCGGCGCGACGATTTCCGGATTGTACTGTTTCGGGGTCAGGATGAACGAGAGCGTTCCCCAGGCCGCGACGACGACGATGGTCAGGATGGAAAGCTCGCGCTTCCTGAGGAAGAGTTCCGTGATGCGACCGGCGGGGCCGAGCTTCTTGTTTTCGGTCGGATCCGACTGATTCGATTCGTGCATAGTTCGGTTCGGTGAATTCGGTATTACTCGGAAACCGACACGGCCGTTCCCTCACGAAGGGCATAGGCGCCTTCGGTGACGATAACCGCTCCGGAAGAAAGGCCGGAGAGAATTTCCTGTCGGCCGTCTTTCGTGTCGCCGAGCGTCACTTCGGTCTTCGTCGCACGGCCGTCGGAAACCGTGAAGACGAACGTGTCGTCATATTCGTGTACGACCGCGGTCTCGGGAACGAGCAGGGCGTCGCGGGACGGACCTACGGGAATGGAGACGGTCGCGTATTGTCCGAGCAGGAGTGCCGGCGATTTTTCGAAGCGGATCCTGGCTATCGAAGACTGGGTCGCGGTGCCGACGGCCTGTGCGATCGAGAAGATCTTCCCCGATACGGATTCATCCGAACCCTTGGGAAAAACGGCTACGGCGTCTCCCTTGCGGAGGCTCCGTGCGAGATCGCCGGGAATCGAAACGCTCACCTCGGGCGAGTCGGGCGACGCGACGGCATAGATAGGCATTCCGGGAGCGACGAAGGAACCGGCCGAAACGTATCGGCGCGTCACGATGCCCGCAAACGGCGCGGTGACGGTCGCGTTCGCGGCGGAGGTTCCGGCGACGAGCGCGCCGCCTTCGGCAGCCGCTTTGCCGGCCGCGGCCGCGGCGTCCTGCGCGTCACGCATGCGCTTGGCGGTCTTTACCGCCTCCTTGGCGATATCGAGGTCGCGCGAAGTGATGTCTCCGGAGTCATAGGACTCCTCGGCCTTCCTGAGCGAGGCCTCGGCCTGTTTCACGGTCTGGTCATAGAGGTTCTCCGTCTCGCGGAGCGTCTTTCCCGCCGCGTCGAGCGAGAGCTGCGCACTCTTGCTTATGGCGGAAAGTTCGTTTCCGTCGAGGATGGCGATCGTCTCACCCGCTCGGACGGCATCGCCTTCCTCCTTGAGGAGTTTCACGGCATAGCCACCGGTCTTCGGCGCGACATCGGCCTGACGGACGCCCTGGACGAATCCGGAGACGGTCCGTTCGGGACGGAAGGCGGCGGTATGGACGGTTTCGACGCGTACCGGGGTCGCGGTCGTCGTGACGGCCGTTTCTTGTCCGGCACGGATCGAACGTATGGCGATGAATGAGAGCAAGACGGCGGCGAAGGCCGCAAGAAAAGAGACGAACGGTATCCGTTTCATAGGGATATATGGAAGGGGATTATCACTTGCTCTGCGCGGTCTTCACGATCCGGACCAGTTCGTCGCGGAGTGCGTCGGCCTTTGCCACCCCGTCGAGCTCTCGGGCTATGTGCCGGTCGAGCATGAGGAGGTTCGCCGACTTGAGAAGACCGATGGCCGCGAGAACCTGCTGGATGACCGGGAAACAATCCCGCTCTTCCTCCACCATGGCTTCGATTTTCCCGAGGCTCGTCCTGGCTTTCCGAAGGGCGATGAGGATCTTCTCCTTTTCCGTCCCGGAGACGGATGCGTTCGGTTTCTTCATATCGTTGTCTTGATCGGTTATCGGCCGTTCGGAACGACCGCGTATCTCAATTATTCGAAAGAGAGGGTCTTGTACGGGCACGATATCACGCATCGGCCGCAGGAAAGGCATTTCTCGTGATCGATGATCGGTGCCGAGTATCCTTCCTGGCTGATGGCTCCGGCCGGACAGATCCGTATCAGCGGACAGGCGTGGTCCTGCGGGCATTTCGACGGTTCGACTTTTACTTTGCTCATACGTTTTCTTCTGCGGTATTATATCTATACCTATGGTATAGGTACATGATACGGACAAAAAGACCGCCTGTCAAGAGGCGGTCCGACAGGCGGCTGACGGGTTTTTGACGTTTCCATTTACAGGTGCTCGCGGAGGTCGATGACCTCGTCGATGCGGATGCGCGCGACGAAATCGGGGACGTGCGAGACGAAGATCATCGCCCCCTTGTACTCGTCGAGCGCGTCGGCGATGACGGGAATATGGCGGAAGTTGATATGGTTCGTCGGTTCGTCGAGTATGAGCAGGTTCGGTCGGCGAAGGAAAAGCTGCGCGAACATGAGGAGTCCCTTCTGCCCCTCGGAGAGGGTGGCTACGGGTTGCTGGAGCAGTTCGGCGGGGATGAGGAACTTGGCAGCCGCCTTGAAGACGTCCTCCTTCGTGCCGATGTCCATCGCGGACTCGAGTTCCTCGAAGGCGGTCTTATCGAAATCGAGCGTCGAGAAATCCTGACGGTAGTAGCCGACCTTCGCTCCGGGCGCGATGTCGACGAGTTCCGTATCGCCGGAGACGAGTGCTTCGAGGAGCGTGCTCTTTCCGATGCCGTTCGGACCGGAGACGAGGAGGTGCGTGTCCTTTTTCATTGTCAGGTTGACGGGGGACACCTTCGGACCGTCGGGGGTCATGACGGAAACAGACCTGATGGTGATGATCGGGCCGACGATCTCGGTCGCGGGGATCTGGAACGGGGGAAGGGTCTTGTCCTCGCGGCGCACGTCGACCTTGTTTTCCTCGAGCTCCTGCGCCATGTCGCGCATGCGCTTGGCGACACCGCGGAGCTTCCCGCCCTTGTTCGCGAAGACGTTCGCCTGTTCCTTCTTCTCCTTGATCGTGTGCTCGAGCCGGGCGTTCTCGCGCTGCTCCTTCTCGATACGGCGGGCGATCTCCTCGACCACGTCGTAGTAGTTTCCGGAATACTGTTCCATCTTGTGCGTGTGGACGTCGAGATAGAGGACACCGTCGGTGAACGCGTTGAGGAAGTCGGCGTCGTGCGAGATGACGATGAGCGTCTTGTGATAGGCCATGAGGAAGGCTGTGAGGTGCGCGATGCCCTCGTCGTCGAGGTTGTTCGTCGGCTCGTCGAGGAGGAGGATATCCGGATCCCTGATAAGCGCGGACGCGAGCAGGAGTCGGGCCTGCTGTCCGCCGGAAAATTCGTTGAGCTTCTTTTCGAACGGGGGAACGGGAAGATTCACCACCTCGAGCACCTCCTTGATCTTCACAGGCAGTTCCCATTCCTTGCCGGGAAATCCGTCGGCGAAGAATTCCTCGACGGTCTCCCCGAGCCGCTCTCGGGGGATGACCTGCCGGCTGATGGCGACCGTCGCGTCCGGGTCGATGGAGATGCGTCCGCTCTCGGGGCGGTTCTCACCCATGACGAGACTGAAGAGCGAACTCTTTCCGGCGCCGTTCTGACCCATGAGGGCGATCTTGGTCCCGCCGCGTACGGAAAAATTGACCGCGTCGAGGACGGGTTTGCGGTGGCGGTATTCGAACGAGACCTCGCTGAATCGGAGGACGATATTGTCTTTGGCCATGGGAAACAAAAAATGCCGTTCTTGAGATGAAATACGGCTTCATCGCCAGTATGGCCTATTTGAGGGGATTTGTCGAGTTTTGACGCTTTTTCGGATGAATTCGAATCTTGTCCATATTATTGACAAAATGCAAGAAATAGACTATAATTGGTTTTCGTTGCTTTAATAAAGAAAAGCGTCTCTTGCCGGTTCGGATGATCGCATTTCCATTTGAGCGAATAGTCGCTCCTCCGGAAATGCGGTCATAGGGATCGCAGAGATGCAACCATAAAAAGGAGTAAAGAATGATATACCTCGGAATGGCCCTGGTATTCGGCCTTCTGGCGGTCCTCTCCATAAGGGGAACGACGGAGCGGCTGATCGTCGGAGTATTGGTATTCCTGTTGAACCTTGTCTGGTCTTGGTTTTCCATGCCGACACTGAGCTACGGATTCCTCGGGATACCGTTTCAGGTCGTATTGAACGGAGTGATCCTTCTCGCGATCGGCATGCAGACGGAGGAGAAATCGACGATGATTATCGGCGGAGCTGCGGGTGCGGTCGGGGCGGTTTTTCTGTTCGTCCTTCCGTTCTTCGCTTCCGCGGCACTCTTTCACGCGTCGGAATATCGGAACCTGATACAGGTGAAGAAGGGAACCTTCTCGACCGATACGACGCCAATCAGCATCGAACACATACGACGCGTGGACGAGGAGACCGCGGACAAGGTCGCGGACAAGCTGATCGGAAAGAGTATCGGACTCGGAAGCAGGGAACAGGTCGGGAAGCTCCATATCCAGAAAGTCAACGGCGAGTTGTACTGGGTCGGGGCGTTGGAACACTCCGATTTCTTCAAGTGGCTCAACAATTCCTCCGAGGGGACGCAGGGATACGTCATGGTTTCCGCGGTGGATGAGGGTGATGCCCGACTGGTGCTCGAGGTCGGCGGAAAGCCGCTCGGAATGAAATATATCCACGGCAGCTACTTCGGTCAGGATCCGGAGCGCTACCTGTACGAGCATGGATACGCGTCGACGCCGCTTACCGATTTCACGTTCGAACTCGACGATGCCGGCAGGCCGTATATCGTCGCGACGAAGTACGCGAAGAGAATCGGTTACGGCGGTCCGGACGCGACCGGAGTCGTCATCCTCGACGTGCAGACGGGGCAGATCACCGAGTCGAAGGGTCTCGACGATATCCCCAAGTGGGTTGACCGCGTGCAGCCGGAGGACTTCATGGTGAGGCAGCTGGACAATTGGGGTTCCTATGTCCACGGATACTGGAACGCCTTGTTCGGTGGTAACGATATGGTGCAGACAACATCGGACAAGATGTCTCTCGTGTACGGGAACGACGACCGGTCGTACTGGTATACGAGTCTGACCTCGCACGGGAAAGACGAGAGCTCGTCAGGATTCGTGTTGACCGATACGCGGACGAAAGTGACGAAATTGTATCTCCAGGCGGGAGCGACGGAGGATGCCGCCAAGGCTTCGGCGACGGGTCTTTTTCAGAAGGACCGGTATGTCGCGAGTCAGCCGATTCTCTACAATGTCGGCGGTTTGCCGACCTATTTCATCCCCATGAAGGATGAAGGCGGGTTGGTGAAGGCGTTCGCCTTCGTGTCCGTTACGGATTACACCGTGGTCGGAGGCGGATCGAATCTGCAGTCGGCGCTTCAGTCCTACGAGTTTCGGCTGTCCTCGACGCACGAACGGTTCGCTCCGCAGGGGAGAATCGACGATGTCGTCATCAGGGACGCGGTCTCGAGGATAAAGAACGAACCGTCGCAGGACGGGGTGATCTACTATCTCGTCCTGAACGGTCACAAGAACAAGCTGTTCGCTGGTTCACGGGCGCTGTCTCCGGAGCTGATCGTCACCGAACCCGGCGACTCGGTCTCCGTTGCGTACAAGGAAGGCGGGAACGAGGTGGTCAATATGATCGCCTTCGACAACCACCGTTTCCAGTTCCAGAAAACGAAGGAGCAGCTCGCGGTGGAGAAGCGGTCGGCCGTCGTGAAAGAGCGGGAGGAAACCGCGCGCGCCGCCCAGGACAGCGACGCGACGTGGGAGAATCTCACTCCGGAACAGAAGGTGAAGCTGATGCGGAAAACGAAATAGGGAGGTGAAAGAAAGGCGCCGAGATAATCAGGCGCCTTTTTCATGCGGCGAAATGCGGAAACCGTCACGCCCGGAAGGGGAGTGACGGTTTTTGTAGCCGGATGTTCCTACTTGAGTCCGAGCGAAGAAAGGAATTCGGCTTTTTCCGCGCCGGTGATATGGCGGGACGCTCCGGGGCCGAGGCTTCCGATCGTGATGTTCATGACCCGGACCCGCTTGAGCGCGATGACCGTTCCGCCGATGGCGGAAAACATGCGCCGGACCTGATGTTTGCGTCCCTCGGTGACGGTTATGGAAAACATGTTCGGCCCCTTCTTGATGATGCGGCACGGTTTCGTGGGGCCGTCCTCGATGACGATACCGCGCTCCATGGCCTCGATCCTGTCGTTCTGCAGTTTTTCTTGGACGGTCACGAGATATTCCTTCTCATGATCGAAGCGGGGAGAGAGGAGTCGCTCGGTGATGCGGCCGTCGTCGGTCAGTATGATGAGTCCTTCGGATTCCTTGTCGAGACGGCCGACCGGATAGACGCCGGGAATCGAGACGACGTCCGCGATAGCCTTCTCGCCGTGCTTCTGCGGGGAATGCGTCAGTATGCCACGCCTCTTGTGATAGGCGATATAGCGGAATGCCCGTTGCTTGTGATCTTTCACGACGACCTCGTCGCCTTGAAGCACGCGGTCGGTCAGGACGGCCTTGCGGTTGTTTATGGTGACCTTTCCCTTCACGATGAGCTCCTCGGCCGCACGGCGCGTCGAGACGCCGGTCAGGGCGAGATACCGGTTGATGCGGACGGGGTAGGGGATGGCATCTTTCTTTTTCTGCGGATACGCCCTGATGGGCTCGGGTGTCGTGGCGGTCATGGGATTGCGTGAGGGGATGAACGGGCGGAATCGCGCCCTGTTATGAAACGACCGCGTCGTCGAGCTCCTCGATATCGCGGGACTTCTTTATCGTGAGCGACACGGATTCGCGGTCGGGAACTTTCGCAGCGTCGATCGCCTTGCGTGCCGAAGCGGGAAGTACGGGGAGAATCCCCTTGAGCGCCGTCCCGTTAATCTTCCGTATTTCGTCCCATTTGTCAAGGGGTTCGAGTATCTCCCTGAGCGTATCCTCGTCGTATTTCCAGGTCCGTCGGACCGATTTCCCGACGATGCCGGCCGATCCGAAGACCCGGCCGACCTGTTTCTCGTCCATGTATCGGAGGAGGGTCTCCTGGAGTTCCGCGAAGCGGGTCTTGTCGGTCTTCATCCGGTCGCGAAGCGCGAGGATCTCCTCGATGGCGGTCTGTGCCGTCTCGTCCTCGACGGCCTTCTCCTCGAGGAACTTGTGTTTCCAGAACGGGCAGAGCCGTTGGAACCCGCAATAGTCGCAGAGTGGCGTGAGGACGGGCTCGAATTCGCCGGCGTCGATATGCGAGATGACCTCGAGGAACTGCCGGTCGAGATCGTCGAGCTGTTCGCGCGTGCGCGTCGAGGAAAGTTTCACGCCGTGACGGAGGTAGTAGAGGCTGACGGTGATGCGATCAAGGTGTTCCGTCTCCTTTGGATAGCGGTCGAGGAACGCGCGGAGGTAGATGGAGAGCTGGAGGTCGTTGTCCACCTTCTCCTGCGACGGCATCTTGCGGGCGGTCTTGTAGTCGATGATCTCGAATCCGTCCGGAGTCGCGTCGATCCGGTCGATGGTGCCGGCAATGACGTGTCTGCCGGTCGTGTCGTCGCCTATCTCGAGCGCGAACCGGCTCTCGAGGTCGACTATGGCCGATTCGTTCGGATCGTTCTTCGCGTAGTAGTCCGAGATGATCTTCACTCCCTGCGAGAACGCGGTCCGCTCGGCGACTTCGTCGTCGTAGAGGTCGCTGTTCCATATCTGGGAGAACTGGTTGAGTGCGGCATCGAGCGACGGCTGGACGGGGCCCGGCGTGTGGATGTAGCGGAGTACCGAGTGGACGATCGTCCCGAACACCTGTTCCCGGGATTTCGGTTCCTTGATGCGGTCGATGTATTGGAACCGGTATTTGAGCGGACAGTTCTTGTATGAGTCGAGTGCGGAATAGGAGATGCGCATATGACAGATAACAATTAACATTGAACAGATAATGGGAGTGGCAGAAAAATCCGGATGATCGCCTGTCTCATTGTAGCAGAGAACGACGTCATGCGCGTGATGTTGACATAATATTATATCCGTGTCCTTTTATAAAAATACGAATTCCGGAAGGGGAGGGGCATTTCGGGTCCATGTCCGTCGAAGAGGTATTTCGGTTCGGATGATGAAAAAGAATTTGTAGCTTCAAGCGTGATTGTTCGGTGCCGGGACTGATGACAAAGATATTTGGTGTGCGGATTTTATTTTTTGTTTTTAATGAGCCTTTCTCGTATTTATAATACGTCGCCTTATGTAACTTATGCGACATGATATGCAAAAATACCGGAGGGAAAGGAATGAGGAATGAACGGCGCATGGAGACTATTATATGGAGAATGCGTATCTGCTCCGGCATCGGTCACCCGTCTCTTCCCTGGCTACGTATCCCCTTTCAGACGCGGCTCGAATTTTTGATTTTATGATTTTGTCATTTTAAAACACCACCGATTTCAACTTTTCACTTCCATACTCCCCTTCCGTTTTTCAAAAATGCGACGGGGCGGAATGACGTATGAATTATCGTAAAATGAACGGCTCCAAGTGGTACCTGATGTACCCTTCATGCGACTCAAACTTTTTGATTTTGCAATTCTGATTTGTAAGATTCGTCGGCGTCGTTTGCATTTTTCCGAAATTTACCGGAAGTGTCATTCCGAGCTTGTCGAGGAATCTGCGTGCCATATTTCTCGCCACAAGCATTTCAGGGAAAGATCCCTCTACTCGCAAAGCCTCGGTCGGGATGACAGCGGAGGGTCGGAAATGCGAACGACGCTCTTGATTCTTGCATCTGATTTTTAAACGCTGACGGGTGGTATGTAGGTATGTCTGAACGGCCTCGAAATCCGGATAATTTTCCCGCCCGTTTTCTCTTCCTGATTTTTCATCACGTAAAATTCGTTCCGCTCATCACGTGGCGCGTTTTTCATTTTCAACTTTTCACTTCCATACTCCCCGATTTTTCAAAGATGGACGGGGGACTGACGTATGCTTTTCAGGGGACCGTCGACAAAAAAAATCCGTTCACGCGGATTTTTTAAGAGTGTCGCGGGACCGGGGAACATATGTCATCCGAAAATTCTGCCGAGAAAGGTCTTCTTCTCTGTCATCGTCGATTCGTGACCGGGTTCGCCGACTCCCGTTTTCTCTTCGGGTTCGGGGTAGGTGAAATATTTCGGACCGCGGTTTTCGGCAAGAAGGGCGTCGGCTATGCGTTCCACGCTCCCCTTCGAGATTCGGGAATTTTCGGAATAGAGCCCGCCAAGAATCTCCCGAAGCGTATCCGAATCCAATTCTCCGCTCTTGTCGACGTGGCGCGTCATGGCCTCGAAGAATTCTTTCTGCCGCAGCCTGTCGAGCAGGACGGAGGCTATCTTCGGATTTTTCATCAGCTCGGCCATCGCCGGACTCGTCTCGAATCTCCGTGAATCATTACCCTTGAAGAAATCCTTTCCGAGGATGGTCGCGTTTTTCATCGGTCTTGTGTCGTTATGGTTGATTTCCGGGTTCACGGAAGGGGAGTCCCCTCCCCTTCCGGACGCGCCGTTACGGGAGATAGTTCAGCGGATTCACGCTGGCGCCGATCGGGATGTAAATCCCCTTCACCTTTGTGGACTCGACCACATTGAAGGAACCCGCCGAGAAGACGGAGAAGTGAAGATGGGGACCGGTCGAATAGCCCGTATTTCCCATGAGGCCTATCTTCGCGCCGCGCGCGACGGACTGCCCCTTCTTCGCGCTCTGGACCGAGAGATGTCCGTACATCGTGACGAGACCGTTGCCGTGATCGACGGCGACCCATTTCCCGTACGCATATTTTCCGGCATTGCCGACCCCGATGACCTTTCCGCCTCCGGCTGCGAGGATGGGGGTTCCGACGGAGTCGGCGAAATCGATGCCGTTGTGCATCCCGGAGGAATAGGCTTTCTTCGAGAAAGACGTCTTGCCGTATCCCTGGGACATCCGGTGATCTTCCACGGGATAGGAAAGAAGTCCTTTCTGGGAAGAGGGGATGTCCTCCCCTACCGAAAGCCCCGATTCCAAGTCTTCGATTTCACTTTCGATCTGCTGGCGTTGTTCCTCCAGCGTGTCCACGAGCGAGGAATATTTGGTCTGTTCCGCCTGGGTCTTCACGAGAAGCGCCGTCTTGTTCTTCTGCGTGCTTTCCAGTTCGACGTTTTTTCGGTCGAGTTGGCTTTTCAGGGTGTCGGCCTCCAGTTTCTTCTGGGTAAGGGTATCCTGCTCCCCTTCCAATGTCTTTTTCGTCGCAGCCATGTCGCGGAGAACGCTTACGATTCGGCCGTTCGTTTCCGACATCCAATCCTCCCGCTTCATGAGGAAGTCGAGGTCTCTTCCGGACGAGGCGAGCAGGATGCCGGATCCGTCATCCGCTCCGGAATAGTATTCGCGGATAAGTTCCGAGAGAACCTGCCGTTCCTGGGTGATGACCCGTTTCTTCTCCGTTATCTTCGAATCGATGTCGCCGAGCTCCGTGGAGAGGTCCGCGAGATCCTGTTCCGTCTGGCGGATCTCGAGTTCGAGTTTCGACGCCTGAGCCTCGAGTGCGGCGATCTGATCGGAAAGCGTCGCTCCCTGGACTTTCTTCAGGTCGACTATTTTCTGGTACGCCTTGATCTTGGCATTGATCTCATCCAGCTGGCTCTGCCTGTCGTCGATGGCCTGTTGCTGGTCGGTGGAAAGGGTCGAAATACTGGCGTCGCTTCCATGGACTCGTGATACGAGAAAACATCCGGAGATGACGAGTCCGGCGACGGCGACAAGAAAAAATATGGATTTACGTTTGTGAGTCTCCACGTGTTCATCATACCACGGATCGGCGTGAAGAATAAGGGCCTCTCGGCCGATATGCGAAAGAAAGGAGTTCAGCCGGTGAAATCCCGATCGTGTTCGGATCGGGCCCGCCATGCCGCGAGATTGACGTAGAGGAAGAGAACGGAAACGGTCGCAAGAAGCGCTATCCGTCGTTCCTGTTCGGTGGCGACCTTTTGGACGAACAGGGATGTCGCCGGAAAGGCGATGAGCGGGAGGATGATGTCGGCTATCCTGTTGCGGATATTTTCCCTGATCCGCTCCTTTTTCTCGAAAAGTTCCCACAGGATCGCGAGAACGAATGTCGAAAGGAATGCCACTCCGAAGGAGATCGAAAACACCGCGGCAAAAAGCGCCGAGACGGCACCGGACAGGAAGTGCGGAATCGACCAGAAGTCGATCGGCCCTTTCTTTTTCAGGAAGAAGAGAGGGTTCGGAAAACGCTTCATAACCTCTTCAACGCTTCGTCGATTCGGGAGATCGTCGAAGCCTTTCCGATGACCCAGGTGATGTCTTGCGGTGGCGGCGATTGTTTCGCACCGGAAAGCGCAACGCGCAGGGGCCAGAGGAAATCGCCTCGTTTCTCACCGGCTGCTTCGAGCAGGATTTCCCCAAGTCGATCGCGGGTCCAGTCCGAGTCGGAAACGTTGGTGAGCAGGGATTTCGCTTTCCCGAGCGATTCGCGGGTCGTTTCGGCGTCATTCCCCTTCCACGGAAGAAGCTTCGGATCGACGACGGGCTCGGCAAAAAGGAAGGGGTGCTCGTCACCGATAGCCGAGAGGGCCGAGAGCCGATCCTGACCTATGAGGGCGACGCGTGCGATGTAATCGTCGGTCTTCCGCTCTTCCGGCGCCGAAAGGAAGAACGGCTTTTCGCGAAGGAACGGGGCGACGCGCGCGGCGAGGTCTTCGGCCGACAGGGCCTTGATGTACTGCGCGTTCAGCCAGTCGAGTTTGCGCGTGTCGAAGACCGCTCCGGCCCTGTTTACCTGCGAGAAATCGAAGGCTTCGGACAGTCCGGAGAGCGAGAAGATCTCTTTCGTGCTTCCCTGCCCCGGATTCCATCCGAGCAGCGCGACGAAATTGAGGAGCGCTTCCGGAAGGTATCCTTTCGCGAGATAGTCTTCGACGGCGACATCCCCCTGTCGTTTGGAAAGCTTGCTCTTGTCCGGATTGAGAAGGAGCGGCAAGTGTGCGAATTCGGGAACCTGCCAGCCGAACGCCTCGTAGAGGAGAACATGTTTCGGTGTGCTCGGAAGCCATTCTTCTCCCCGGATGACATGGGTGATTCCCATCAGATGATCGTCAACGACACTTGCGAGGTGATAGGTCGGATACCCGTCGGATTTCACGAGAATCTGATCGTCCACGTTGCGCGCGTTTATGCTGACGTCGCCACGGACGAGATCATGGAAAACGATAGCGCCACGGTCCTCGGATACGTTGAGCCGGATGACGGACGGCTCTCCCGACGCGATGCGTCGGGATACCTCTTCGGTCGACAACGACAGGCAGAGCTTGTCGTATTTCGGCGCCTCGCGATCGTTCGTCTGCTTCTCGCGCAACAGGTCGAGCCGTTCCCGGGAGCAGAAGCAGCGGTACGCTCTTCCGTTCCCGATCAGTTTCTCCGCGTATTTGGCGTAGATGGGAAGCCGTTCGGACTGTATGTACGGACCGTACGCGCCGATCTCCGAGACACCGGGGTACGTTTCGGAATGGCGGGAAGCCTCGCGCTTCGGGGTGTTCGGATCGTCGCGAAGGAAGACTCCCTCGTCCGGAACGACGCCCATTCCCTCAAGGCTTCGGACGAGTCCTTCGAGCGCGCCTTCGACGAAGCGGTCCCGATCGGTGTCCTCGATGCGGAGAATGAACGTGCCGCCGTTTTTACGGGCGAAGAGAAAATTGTAGAGTGCCGTGCGAAGACCGCCGACATGGAGGTGTCCTGTCGGTGAGGGGGCGAATCGGACTCGGATCGGAGTAATCATAGAACAGATAACAATGAACAAATAAGAGATAACAAGGAACGGGCGCAAAGACGTCAAAAGTCAATAAAATACACTACTCAAAAATAATATATACCTGGTGATTTATGATTTGTCCCGTCTCATGTTAACTGTCTCCTGTTAACTGTTTTCCGTTTTTTATCCTATCAGAAAGCCAGAGAAAAGGGAAAACCGCGACCGCGTTCCACATCCGTCCTATCCGGTCCGGCTGGATGACGAGGCGGAAAAGCCATTCGAGACCGAGGCATCGCAACGGTCCGGGTGCACGACGCCGTTTTCCGGTGAGAAAATCGAATGATCCGCCGACACCCATCGCGATTCGGATGTTCCCCGGTTCGGAACGGAGCGATTCGAGGAACCGTTCCTGTTCCGGCGCGCCGAAATTCGAGAGGACGACGTCCGCATCGCCGATCCCTTCGGGAAGCGCTCCGGAAACCGGGTCGAGGTCGGCACCGAGTATGCGGAGTTTCGGGAACGAGTTCCGGATCGCGTCACGAACCTCCCGAAAAGATGAAAGGCCGTCCATCCGTGTCGCAAGAAATATCGCGGTGTCTTCCTTGTCCGCTTCCGCGAGTATGAAGCTCATCAGGTCCGCTCCCGGATAGCGTGAGACGCGATATCCGGAAAGAAGGGCGGCGAGCGCGATACCGGTTCCGTCCGCGACGCGGATATCGGCGGAAAGAAGCGTGTCGTGAAACGGCTTGTCCCGATATGCGCGTACGAGGAATTCCGGATTCGCGGTCGAAATCCGACAAAACGATTTTCCGGAAAGACGTCCCGCGATTTCCCGTTCCAGTTCCTTCCGGGAGCGCGCGTCTATCGGGATATCGAATATCCGGAATCTTTCCTTCGTGTACATAGTCGGTCGTGTTTCATTGTCCGAGCGGGAATTCCCCCATCGATAGGTACTGCTGTTTGGCACCCGATCCGATGCTCTCGTACAGGATGACCGACGAGACCGGTTCCGAGAGGGAGACGGTCTGTGGGAAAATCGAAAGTCTCGTTTCCGGGACCGATCGGAATTCATGCCGCTTGACTCTGGCGAGCGTCACGTGCGGACGGAAATGCCTGCCTTCGGCCGTTTTCCCCATCAGTTCCCGCTCCAGGTCGTTCCGAAGTGTGAGCATCGGGACGCTGTCTTCGCCGACGAGCCGGATCGTCTTCGTCTGCCCCTCTTCCGGAGCCGTGACGATTTCCTGAAACGAGATATCGAACGGTTCGATGCCGGCACAGACCTCTTCCGCGATGTCGGCTATCTCGGCCGCATGTTCGTCCGTCACGAAGCCGAGAAACAGTACTGTCGCGTGAAGATTCTCCGGTCGGACCGGAAAAACCGGAAAATCGCCCCATTTCGCCATGGCATGCGACAGGCGGGTTTTCGATTTTCCCGAAATCGGGATGCCGAGAAAGAGTTTCCGTTCGTTCATACGTTTTCACCTTATGGGGAAAGGGTATCAGGAAAAGGGGAAAAACGGCAAGAAAACGGGATCGGAGCTTCGCCGTCACTTGAAATCCTTTCTTTCGATGAGCGTGCTTCCGTCGGTCCTGAGGACGATGGGGATATCGCGAAAAGTCATGCCTTTTGATGCGGGATCTATCGTCATCGATACGAGAAGCCCCTTTCGCGTGTCCTCGCGGAGATACTGGTCGAAGATGAAATTTCCGAGGGAGTAATAGACGGCCCTGTCCCTGTAGACTTCCTTCTCCTGGACGACGTGCGGATGAGATCCGATGACGGCGTCGCATCCGGCGTCGATGAACGCGTGCGCGAGCGAACGGATATCGTCGCGGACCGGGAGGTATTCCGAGCCCCAGTGCGCGTAGAGGATTACGTAATCCGCGGACGAACGGGCCGTCGCGATATCCGCGAACGCGTTTTCTTTTCCGTCATACGCGAACTCGTCGTAATTCACGAATGCGATCCTTGTGCCGCGGATATCCCTTATGAACATGCGCCCGTCGCCCGTCGGATCGCCGAAGAAGGAGACGCCTGCGTCACCGAGGCGCCGTTTCGTCTGCGCGACACCGTCGTCGCCCTGGTTGAGGATGTGATTGTTTCCGAGATTTACCAGACCGATCCCCTCTTCGACGAGTGTTTTGGCCCAGCTCGGGTCGAAGGTGAAGACGTAGTTGTCGCGCGATCCGATTTCCGATGTCATGCTGGCCGACGGTCTGTCGGTAATCGGCCCTTCGAGATTCGCGACCGTCATGTCGTGCGAGCGGAGTTCTTCCCGTACGCCGTCGAACACGAACGCGTTCCCCCGTTTCATCGCCTTTTCCCGTATCCACCGGTCGAACATCATGTCTCCGCCGAAGAGGATCCGGACGGCGCCTCGGTTTTCCCGCTCCATCCCGCTCCGGTCGACCGATGTCGTTTCCGTCTTCACGGATACGATGTCCGAGCGGGTTTTCGTGGACAGGAAAAGGACGGCCGTACAGGCGGCCGCCAATCCGATCGAGACGATGGTCGTTTTTCTCCGCATATACCCGTGTCGATTCCTGGCACGACCCCTATTTCTGGAAATTTCCCGAAACGATGAGGTATGCGAGATACAGAAAAGCGAGATTCTCCAGCATCAGAAGCGGAATGCCGACGAGGAAATACCACCTTCTCGTCTTGTGTCGGAACGTGAACATTCCCGCGGAAACGCCGAAGCTCCCGAACGCGATCGCCATGAAAAAAAGTATCCCTTCCGGAATGCGTTCCGTCCCGTCCTTTTTCGAACGCTCCTTGTCTATGAACATCATCACGAACGACGTGATGTTCGTGACGGCGAAGAGGGTGGACAGGATAAGGAGTGACGCGTCTTTCATGTCTTTCATTCTAGCATTTTCCGGAAATACGCTCAATCCGCATGCCATGAAACACGGTCCTGTCAATATCGCCTCTTTGTGCCGGAAACGGTATCATGAAGCCATGAAACAGGATGTGATTTTCTTCTGCGACATCGCGCCGGTCGTGCCGATCCCTCTCGGGAAACGGCAGGCGTTCTCGTACCTTTCGGAGTCGGAAATCCCCCGGGGATCACTCGTGTGGATACCCTTCGGTCCGCGGACCATCCGCGGCATCGTCCTCTCGTGCGCGCCGATCGCCCGGGCCGGACATCCGAGCGGCCGTTTCAAGCAGGTGAAGTCGGTCGTCCGGGAGTCGTTTCTTACCGACCGACAAGTCTCGCTTGCCGAATCCGTCTCGAAAGAATGCCTCACCCCGCTCGGCAAGACCCTTCGGCATTTTCTCCCGTCCATCGTGAGAGAGCGGGCAAGAAAGGATGCGGGGCATGTCGGGGAGAAAAAGACGATCCGCCTTACGGAAAGCGAGAAAGAAGTGGCGCGGACCCTTACCGATTCTTCCGACGGAAGGCCGTTCTTCCTGGAAGCGGATATCGCGGAATCACTCCGCATCATCTCCGGCACAAGAAAGACTCTCGGGAAGAAATCGCAGATACTCGTCCTCGTTCCGGAAATCATTTCCATCCCGTTCGTTGAGCGGTTCTTACGCGAGCGGTTCGGTTCGGACCGGGTCGCCGTACTCGACAGCGCGCTCGGGGCGGGCGCCTTCTTTTCCGCATGGGAGCGGATACGTCAGGGAGAGGCGGATATCGTCATCGGAACGAGACAGGCGCTTTTCGCCCCGTTCCGCGACCTTTCGCTCGTAGCGGTTCTCGAGGAGGCCGAGACGGTCGGGTACAAGCAGTGGGATATGAGTCCCCGCTACGACGCCCGACGCGTCGCCGAGGCGCTCGCCTCGCTTCATGGCGTCCCGATCCTGTCCGCGGGATCGGTTCAGGGACTCGATACCGGATTACGGGAACGCCTGGGCGAGATCCGGGTGCTCCGGGTCGGAGACGGCGAGACTTCCCCTTCGGCACCGATCCGCATGGTCGACATGCGGAAGGAACGATGGAAGAAGAATTATTCCCTTTTCTCCGAAGAGCTCCGCGACGCCGTCATGGAAGCGCGACGAAACGGCCGGCATGTCCTTCTTATCGCGAGTCGCGGCGGCCTCGACTCCTTTTCGGTCTGCGTCTCGTGCAAGGAGATCCCCCGTTGTCCGGAGTGCGATCGCGCGCTCCGCTCGACACGGGAAGGGAGTTTCCGTTGCCCGTCCTGCTCCTATGGGACGAAATCCTTTCCCCGATGCGCGAAGTGCGGTTCGCTCGAGTTCAGGAATGTCGGATCCGGAACGGAGAAGGTCGAGCGTGAAGCCGCCCGCGCGTTCGGGAGTGCGTCCCTTGTCAGGATCGACGAGTCATCATTCCGAAAGGTCGGTCGGGAGAAGGCATATGATGCTGCGATATCGGCCGGAATCCTTGTCGGCACCCCGTCCATTCTCAATATCGGAAAGTTGCCCGATGCGCCGCTTATTGCTATCATGGATGCGGATAATTTCCTTTCAATTCCGGATTTTCAGGCCGATGAACGCTTCCTGCGCATCGTCGGTCGTGCATCGTCGGTCGCCGGATCGTCGGGTTCGGTCGTCGTTCAGGCGTTCCGTCCCGAACGGGAGACGCTCCGGCATATCGCGGAAAAATCCGTCGTCGAACTCCTGGAGAAGACGTCCCGCGATCGGGAATCGCTCCGATATCCGCCGTATTTCCGGATATTCCGTCTCGCGTTCCGGGACCGGGTCGAGGCCGAGTCGGTACGACTCGCGGAGGAGGCGTACGAACGGCTTTCGACGGTCTCCGATATGTCCGGTTCCATCCGGATTTCCCCGCCGATGAAACCGCTTTCCCCGAAGGTCCGCGGGCGATATGAACGGATAATCCTCATTACGGGGCCGCGGAACGAACCGTTTCCGGAAGCGCTTGAGGAAGTCCTTCTCGATATGTCGAAATCCTGGGCATTCGACCCCGATCCGCTTTCCATCCTTTAGATCCATTTCCTATGTTCGATATCGTCACGGCAACCGACGACAAACAGGGTGTCCTCCGCCGGCAGGCGGCACGGATTCCCGATCCGACCGCGCCCGGAATGGGCGAGCTCGTTTCCGAAATGATCGCGGTGATGCGCCGCTCGGACGGGGTCGGCATCGCCGCACCGCAGGTCGGTCTTCCCATCCGGCTTTTCGTCATCGAGACGGGCGGCCGCGTGTCGGTATTCTTCAATCCGAGCATCGTCTCGTACTCGGAGGAAAAGTCAGTTTCCGAAGAGGGGTGTCTCAGTGTTCCGGGCGAATTTTATCCGATCGAACGGTCGAGCCGGATCTCGATGGAATATCAGGATATCGGGGGAAAGAAGAATCGCATCGATGCGGACGGGTTTCTCGCGGTCGTATTACAGCACGAGTACGACCATCTCGAGGGAATCCTTATCGTCGACCGTTTCAAGAAACAGAAACCGGAAAACGCCTATGCTCTCTGACATCATCCCGATTCCGAAAAAATCCGTGCGACCGGATCAGGGAAGTCCGGTGCCCGATATCAGGATCGTGTTTATGGGCACCCCCGAGTTCTCGAGGGAGATTCTCGAGGGACTTCTGGATTGCGATTATCACGTCGTCGCGGCCTATACCAGACCGGACAAGCCGGTCGGAAGAAACCGTGAATTGACCGCTTCTCCCGTGAAGCGCCTTTCGGTCGAGTCGGGAATTCCCGTCGAGCAGCCGATCCGTTTCGACGAGGAAACGGTGCGGCGAATCCGGGAATACCGGCCGGATCTCATCATCGTCGCGGCGTACGGAAGGATTCTTCCGACTTCGGCCCTTTCGGTTCCCCGTTTCGGGTGCCTGAACGTGCATGCGTCCCTCCTGCCCCGTTGGCGCGGCGCCTCACCGGTCCAGAACGCGCTCATCGCCGGAGATACCGGAACCGGCGTGTCCATCATGCTTATGGATGCCGGAATGGATACCGGGCCGATCCTCGCGCAGGAAGCCTTTCCCATAACCGATGACGACACCCGTGATTCGTTGCTTTCCCGGATGGCAGAGGACGGTATCCGCCTCCTTGCCGATATCATTCCCCGATGGATCGGGAAGCGCATCGAGCCGCGCGAGCAGGATGCCTCCCAAGCGACGGTCTGCCAGCTTATCGATCGCGAGGACGGACGGATTTTTTGGAACAACGCCGCGGAGTCGATACGGAACCGTTATCGCGGCCTTCACCCTTGGCCGGGAATATTCACCTTCTGGAAGCGTGATGACGGACTGCTCCGACTCAAATTGGTCAGGATTTCGATCCAGAAGACGGATCCGGTCATGAAACGGAAATTCGGCGAGGTGTTCGTGGCCGGCGACAAGGTTGCCGTCCAGACCGGCGAGGGACTCGTATTCATCGAGGAAATACAGCCCGAAGGGAAGGGTGTGATGCCGATACGGGATTTCCTGAACGGCCGACCGGATTTCGTCGGCGCGTTGCTTGACTGAACCGTTTTCAGATCGGGGCTGTCTCGGGAAAGTGCTATACTGTCAAAGGATCACTCGGACATAAAAAGAAACGGGCAAACGTCGTATGGAACGAAAAATTCTCTCGAAGCAGGACGTGACGACGGTTCTGGTCGGTTTCGGATTGGTGATAGCGGTATTCGTTTTCTCCCTGACGAAAAGCGCGTCTGACGACGCGAAGAAAAGCGTCATTGCGGATTCTCGGGACGTATCCGAATCGAAAGCTCCCCTTCCGACGATAGGAACCGCCGATCTCCGAGCGCTTCTCGCGGCCGATCCTTCGACTATCCGTATCGCCGACCTTCGATCCGATCCCGATTTCCGTCTTGAGCATGTCACCGGATCGGTTTCGGCAGCCTCCCCGGAACAGGTTTCCGGTATCGGGCTTCCGGATGGCGGAACGCTTGTCCTTATCCCTTCCGGGAACGTCGATACGGACCGATCGGTTTCCGATACGCTCTCCGGCTCCGGAAAGCGGTATTTCTTCGTGAAAGAGGGGCTCTCCGGATGGAAGGTGGCCGGAGGAACCGTCGTTACCGAGCCGAACCTTTTATCTCCGGTCGACCGTTCCAAGGTGACCCTGATCAAGGCCGATGTCTGGAAAAGCCTGTTCGCGAAGAACGATATCGTCTATCGGATACTCGATGTCCGTCCGAGCGATGAATCTTCCAAGGGCACGGTTCCCGGCGCGTTGAACGTTCCCTATTCCGATCTTGAGAACCGGAGGGTGAATATCCCCATAGCGTCCAATATCGCGCTTTGCGCCGGCAATGCCGATGACGCGTTTCGTGGCGCGGTCAGACTCTTCGATCTCGGGTTCTTCTCGGTGAAGGCTCTCGACGGCAGCTGTTCCGACATCGTGACGAAGTGAGCGGTCGCGCATTTTCTCCGTATGTTTCCGATCCGACGAAACCTATGCGGATCCTGAAAGGATATTCGACGAAAAACGACGGGTCGATGTATCTGTCCGCCGAAGGGTTCGATCCGGAAAACATCTCGAACAGGGATCGTTTTTTTCACGGGATCGGATGCGACGGGATGAGGGTCGTCGCGGCCGGCCTCGTGCACGGTACAGTCGTTTCCGAGGTCACATCCGATTCCCCGCCCTTCATTCCCGAGACCGATGGGCTTGTCACCCGTACTCCGGGAATCATCCTTTCCCTCACGGGTGCCGATTGTTTCCCTCTTTACTTTGAAGATCCCGTTTCCGGAATCATGGGTCTTTCCCATGCCGGATGGCGCGGAGCGCTCGGCGGCATCGTCGCGGAAACGATCGGGGTGATGGAAGTACTCGGATCGGAACGGGCGGATATCCGTCTCCATATCGGCCCCGGAATCCGCGCCGGACACTTCGTCATCGGACACGACATACTGTCCCGTTTCGCATCGTTTCCGGATGAGATCCGTCGCGAGAGCGTGAACGGCGGTATACGGATATCCGTCGATCTGATGGGTATCATCAGGCGACAGGCCTTTTCGGCCGGTATCGCGGAAGGATATGTTTCGGAATCGCCCGAATGCACGTATTGTCTTCCGGAGAGGTATTATTCGTATCGTCGCGACCGTCCGGATACCCTACAGACACAGGTCGCCTATATCGGCATAAAAGAATGAGGAAAAGCCCGGTTCGTCCGGGCTTTTCCGCGCGCTTTTTCATGTCTCAGTTTTCCACGACGGCAAGGATATCCTTGGAAGAAACGATGATGTACTCGACGCCGTCAACCTTTACTTCCGCGCCTCCGTAGCGGGTATAGATGACGGTCTGCCCCTTTTTCACCCTGATTTTCTCGCTATCGCCGATCTCGATGACTTTTCCCTGTTGCGGGCGCTCCTCGGAAGCGTTTTCCGGAAGATAGATGCCTGCGGCCGTCTTCTTCTCGGGCTTCTCCGGTGCGACCAGGACGTTTTCACCAAGCGGTTTCACGTTCGTTTTCGACATAGGCCATTCGGTTCGCTGATTATTTCGTATCCCATTGTAAGAAAACGGGCCGATACGGTCAAGTGTCGGCCCGTAATCGGCGGCTCTTCCCGGGAGCATCCCCTCCGCCGCTATTTGCCAAGCGTTTTCTTCAGTATCTCGATGGCCTTATCTTTCTGGGGATCCCGACCGGCCTTGATGTCCTCGATGGTGATCCCGACTTCCGTATCCGGAGATATCCCCTTTTCGTTTATCTGGTTTCCGTTCGGCGTGAGCCACCTCGCGATGGTCACTTTCACGGACATATCCGTCCCGACGGGGACGAGTTCCTGGACGGAACCCTTGCCGAACGATTTCTTTCCGACCAGCGTGACGTTCTTCCGATTCTCCCGGAGCGCACCGGCAAGGATCTCGGATGCGCTCGCGCTGCCCTCGTCGATGAGTACGACCATCGGAACCCCGGACAGGATGTCTCCTCCGAAGGTTTTCTCCCCTTTCCGTTCCCCTTTCCCGTCCTCTTCCCAGACGACCGTCTGACCGGACGGGATCATGAGGCTTGCCATCGAAATCGCGGAATCAAGGAGTCCGCCGGGATTGCTTCTGAGGTCGAGCACGATTCCTTTCGGATTTTTCCCGACCAGTTCGGATACGGCGAGATGAAATTCCCTGTCCGTATCGTCGCCGAACCGGCTCACGCGAAGGATCGCGATGCCATCGTCCCGCATGTCGAGCTTCACGCTTTTCACGTTTATGACATCACGAACGACCGTCACGTCGCGCGATTCCGCCTCGCCGTTCCGGAAAATGGTCAGCTTCACCTCGGTTCCTTTCGGTCCCCGTATCTTTCCGACCGCCTCTTCGAGCGCGAGGTTCGTCGTCTTCTCCCCGTCGATCTTGAGGATCTTGTCGTTCGGGCGGAGTCCCGCCTTTTCGGCCGGCGCGTCGTCGAGCGGGGCGATGATCGTCAGCACTTCATCCCGGATTCCCATCTCGGCCCCGATCCCTTCGAATTTTCCGGACATGTCCTCATTGAAGGATTTCTGCTCCTCCGGGTCGAAGAAGGTCGTATACGGGTCGCCTGTCGCGGCAAGCATGCCTTTTATCGCGCCGTAGAAGAGCTTTTTGGCATCGAGATTGCCGCGATCGACGTATTTTTCCTTAAGGATGTTCCAGACTTTCCAGAAAAGCGAGAAGTCGATCGTCTTGTCTTGTGAGTCTATGTTTGAAAAGACCGCTTCGTTCGGGGAAAGAATCGCCGGATTTCCCTGGATCGGACTGACTTTCCCCCGCTCCAGGCCGATCTGGTAGGAGACGAACAGGGTCGCGCACAGGAAAAAAACGCCGAGAACCCTTTTTACGAGGCGTCGGTTTTTCCGTTCAAGCACCGCCGGATCCTGTCCCGGAAGAGGCGCTTCCCGTTCCCCGATGGTCGGTTCTTCAGTCATCATTCGTGTCTTGGAAGCGGTTTACCGAGGTATTTCAGGAAATACTTCGCCGCGCTCGATATATGATACCATGTCAGCCGATTGAGGAGAAGCGATTTCAGGAACCCTCCGCTCGCGCTGCCCTTTCCGTGATAATGATAGACGGAGACGGACGGGACGTGCATGACTTTCCATCCGGCCTCCCAGAACCGACGACACCAGTCCACGTCTTCCATGTACATGAAAAAGCGGGTGTCCATCGGACCGATTTCGTCCACCGCCGTCCGACGGACGAACATGGCCGAGCCCATGATCCAGTCCACCGCCCGAGGCTCTTTCCGGTCATAGTCCTTCATGAGGAACCAGTCGAGATGCTTTCGTCCGATCGGCAGTTTGCCGAGAATGGTCCGGCGGAACAGGATGGTCCACGGGCGGTAGAAACGGAAGCAGGAAACCTGCTCGCTTCCGTTGAAGTTTATCTGTCTCGGGCCGACCACTCCGACGCGCGGATCGGATTCCACGAATCGCAGGAGTGACGGAACCGTTTCTTCCGTCAGTATGATGTCGTGATTTATGAGAAAGAGGAATTCCCCTCTTGATTCCTCGAGGGACCGGTTGAGGAGCACCCGGAACCCGACATTGTGTTCGTGTGGGAAAAATCGCGCCTGGGGAAAATCTTCCATGACGAGCCGGGTCGGTTCTTCCGTCGCGCTGTCGACGACGAGCACTTCGAAATCGGTATTCCCGACATGACGGAACACCGATTCGAGACAGAGCCGGAGCAGCTCCGGATTCCGATAACTGTTGACGGCGATGGAGAGTTTCGGTCGCATGGGATTCTGTTTCGTTCCCGAGGAAAGACGCGGACGGGAGAGATTCCCGTCCGCGTCGATATTCCCGATTTAGGGAAGGCTCGAGAAGAGCGCGTGGATCTTGTCGTAGTTCTCGCCCACGGGAAGGAGGATGTATCCCGCTTCCGGCGCGCTGTTTTCTGGGTGGTAGAGCAGTCCTTCTTCCGTCGTGTCGAGCACCTTCTGCGTGAGCGACGCGTCACCGATCTTCTTGTACAGGTCGTACAGACGCTTGAGCTCCCATCCTTCCATGTCGGTCCGGACGTTGTCGCCGAGACTGTTCATGACGCCGTCGAGTTTCGAATAGTCGGACAGGATTCCCATGGAGAGCGCCTTCGCCTTGACCAGCTTGATCATTTCCTGCTGGCGCTTCGCCCGATCGAAGTCGCTGGTCGCGTCGCGGGAGCGGGCATAGCAGAGCGCCTTCTGTCCGTCGAGCAGATTGTCTCCGGCCGAAAGCGTGAACGTACCCCCGCATTCCTCGTCCTTGTTGTAACAGAGGAGGTACGACTTCACGAGGCGTTTCGCTCCGCTCGTATGGGTCACGTATTTGTTCTCGTACTGCGCCGGCTTGGTCGGAATCGTGTAAACATACGGATCGCAGACCTGCGGTATGTGGAACTGCACCCCTTCGGTGAAGGACTGATCGAGACGCACCGTCACCCCTCCGACGGCGTTGATGAGATCCTCGAATCCCTTGAAGTTTATCGTGATCGCATAATGAATCGGTTGTCCGGTGACTTCGGATACGATCTTTTTCATATCTTCCATGCCCCGTCCCTTCCCCTTCTGCTCTCCGTAGGCATGGACCGCGTTTATCTTCTGCTTGTCGGAGGTACCGGGAACCGTCACGTACAGGTCGCGCGGAACCGATACCAGCGAGGCTTTCGGGGTATCCTCCTTTCCGTTTCCGGGATGAAGGGAGAGGACCATGATCGTATCGGAAAGGAGACCTCCGCCGTCGACGTGTTCTCCACGCATGCCGAGAAGCAGGATATTGATCCGCCCGTCCGCTTCGCCTTTGAGCTCCGATTGGGTACCCGGAAGCGATTTGACGATGTTGGAGAGGATGTTCCCCTTGCCCATGGAGATCTTGTCCATGACGGCACCGGCTTTCCACAGGAAAAATCCGCCGAGAACCGCGGCCACCGCCACGATCGCGATGATCGTGATCCTGATCCGATGATGACGCTTCGTATCGGCGACCCCCCTGCCGAGGTCGGGTTTCTTGCGAAAGGGATTCTTCATAGCGTTTTTATCCGTTATTTATCGTTAATCATGTTCCGAAAGCGACCCGTAACACGAAAGTATCTTCTGGGCGCTTTCGGTCCAGGAATACTTCGCGAGGCGGTCTTTCCCGGACCGTTCGCCGCGCGTACGCGCGTTTTCGTCAATGAGGAGAGTATACAACGATTCGGCGCAGGTGGCAATATCCGTCGGATCGAAAAAGAGAGCCGCTTCGGCGCCGACCTCGCGGAATGGCGGGATGTCGGAAGCCGCGACCGGTGTTCCCGCCGCGAATGCCTCGAGGATCGGGATGCCGAATCCCTCGTATCGGGACGGGAAGGCAAGTATTCGGGCGAGCCGAAAAAGTGCCGGCATGTCTTCCTGCGGTACGTATCCCGGAAAGATGACGGAATCCGCGAGCCCCTCCTCTTCGATTGCGGCGTCGATAGCCTCGTCATAGTGCCTGCCTCCGCGTCCGCCGACCAGGACGAGCCTGAGGTCCGGAAAATCCTTCCTGATCCTGGCGAATGCCCGGATGAGAAGCGGTATGTTCTTGCGCGGCTGCATCGTTCCGACGGAAAGGATGAAGGAATCGGGAAGCCCGTTCCGCGATCTCGCACGGGCCAGGTCTTCCGGCGTCGGTTCGATGAGGAACGCGGGGTCGATGGCATTCCCTATGACGGAAATTTTTTCGGCCGGAACCCCGTACCGCGAGACGATCTCATCCTTGGTGAATCGCGAGGGCGCGACGATGAGGTCGGACCGCTTCATGGTCCGCGGGATGAAGAGCGCGAGGAATATCCGATCGGCCACTCCGATATACCCGGGGAATGCCCGGAATGAGACGTCGTGAATATGCGCGACCACCTTGGTCCGTCGCGGAACGAATGACGGCAGGATGTATTGCGTGTGGAATATGTCCGTTTTTTCTTTCAGGAGAAAGAGCGGAACCCGGAAAAAATTCCATGAGTACCGGCTCCGGGCCGGCAGGGAAACGACTTTCGCGTTTTCCGGAAGCTTTCCCTCTTTCCCGAGTATCTCGCCGATACGGGCAAGCGATTCCCGGTCGCCCTTGTCGGTCAGGAGAAGGTATTGGTCCGATCGGTCGAGCGCGAGTATCTCGCGGGTGAGGTTTCGGAATACCGCCTCGTCCCCCGTCCGGTTTCTTCCGACAAGTCGGATGTCGATGGCTATCGTTTTCATAATGTCTCGGAAAAATCGGATTCATGAAAAACGTACGATCCGGCTATGCCGAGCAGGGCCCAGAAAAAGCCGAGCAGGATGCCGGAATTGAAGAGATCGAACGCGACGAGTCCGGCAAAGGCGGATATCAGGAAGAACGGAAACGCGCCGCGGTTCCGGAAAAAGTCCCGGAACGCACGGATGGCGAGAATCAGGAGAAAACCCAGGAATCCGACGATGCCGAGAAGCCCGCTCCCAAGCCAGACTTCGAGAAGCACGTCGCTCGCGTTGAGTCCGGCCCCACGATTATCGGTCCCGAGCGCCTTGGTCACGCTCCCCCAGCCGATGCCCAGTGCGGGGTGTTCCAGACCGAGTGATACGGATCGTTCGTATATCTGTTTTCGTATGGATATGTTTGGATCGTTGCGGTTGATTTCGGCGACAAACCTTCCCGCCGCCTTCTCCGTGTCGATTTCTTCGAGATTGATGTGTCGGCATCCGATCGCGGCGAGCTCTTCCACGGTCGCGACGTATGCGGGAAGCGTCTTCTCCTCGGAGCAGGAGACCGTTATTGTCTGAAGTCCCGAACGTATGCTGCCCGCCCTTCCGAACAGGTCGAAATTCGTCAGTGGAACGAAAAGAACGGCAGCGAGAGACAGGATGACGCTTGCCGAGAGTATGCCGACTATTGCGTTGGCGATCCGTATCCGACGGACGGAAAGCGTGAGAAGGACGGAAACCGCGATCGAAACGACCGCACCGAACCATGCGCTCCGACTCACGGACAGGATGAGCGCGACGAAACAGAGGGACGATGCCGCGAAGAGGTACCATGACCGCTTCATCCGGGCGAGCTCCCGGAAGGACCCCGTCCGCGAGGCGAGCATATACAGGGAGGAGACGAGTATCGCGATGAACGCAATCAGAAACATTCCGAGCCAGTCCGGTTCGGCGAAGAGCGCGTTCGGCCGACCGGGCATCACCTCGAGCATCCCGTTCCCGTATATGAAATACGCGTTCTGCATGATGGCGGTGAGAATCGAAAGAAGCGACGCGGCGGTGATGAACGGCAATACCCGTCCGATGTCTTCCGATGAGCGGACATAGGTACGGAACAGCGCATACAGGGCATAGTATGTGAAAAGTATGACCGAGAGCCGGAGCGATATGTCCGGATTCGGCGCGTTCACGACGGCGAAAAGGGAGCCGATCGGGACAAGAAGCAGGAACAGGTCGCCGAGATTCGGCTTCGGGAGAGTCGGAAGCGATCGGCGCATCAGGAACCGGATGCCGAGACCGACGAATACCGATATCATCAGGAACTGGTATGGGCGGATTCCCGTTCCGACGGACGGCGGGGCGAGATTCACGATCTCGAGCGGCAATACGGACACGAGCAGGAGGAATATCCACCCCGGCCGATACGCCGCGGAAATCGAAAAGACGAGGAGCGGGACAAGGAAGGAGGGAATCCCGAGCGGAAGGAATCCGGTATATGAGGCGGCTGACAGGGCGATCGAAATCGCCATACCCGCGAAAAGAAGCGTCTTGGCGATGAAAGACATCGGGAACCTCGGGAAAAGGGCGCGAAAATTCATAGGTTCGTGCTTGCGATTATATCCGGATCGCTCCCGTCCGGCATCGCCGTGACGGCTTCCGAAAAAAGCGTCCGAGCGAATATTTCCCAGGAGAATTTTCCGAGACGCTCCCTTCCCCGCTCGGCAAGCGTCTCACGGAACGGTGCGTCGTCGAGCAGTCGTTCGAGTCCGACCGCGATCGCGGCGACATCCCTCGTCTCGACGAGCAGCGCCGCGGATCCGGCGATTTCCGGCACCGAACCGGAAGTCTGTCCCGCGAGAACCGGCGTCCCCGCGGCGAACGCCTCGACAATCGGTATCCCGAACCCCTCATAGAGCGACGGGAACGCGAAAAAGAGTGCGCCGCGATACAGTGCCGGCAGATCCTCTTCCGGAACGAACGCGAGCAGTTTCACGTGTTCACCGATTCCGAGCCGATCGACGATATCTTGGACGTCCGTCGCGAGCGGATTGTTTTTGGCGTGGATCTTTCCGGAAATCACGAGTGGCGGAACATGATCGCGATCCTTTCTGAGCATCGCGTATGCCCGGAGCAACCGTTCCGTGTTCTTGCGGATCTCGAGACCTCCCCCGTGATAGACGTATCCCGGACCGATCCCGTATTTCCGGACGACATGATCCGCCTCCGCTTCGGAGACGGCTTTCCTGAATCGCGGCGCGCAATCGGGGTAGGCTACAGCGATGCGTTCTTCCGGGACGCGCAGGTTGAGGGCGAGGTCACGTTTCGTCGTGTTTGAGACCGCGATGATCCGATCCGCGTTTCCGATCGCGCCGGCAACGACCCGTGCATGGATCCGGTTCGTGAGTTTTCCACGGTATTCCGGAAAAAGGATCGGGACGATATCGTGCACGACCATGATATGCCGGATGCCGGACTCCTTCGGAAAAACGGTCGCCGATTGGGAGAGACTTATGAACGCGTCGCATCCGTCCAGTGCCGCCTTCTCCGCGAGTTTCCGCTCCCAAAGGATCCGCCTCGGCACATCGTCGCGCGTCCATCTCGGGAGGAAGACCTGTTTTTCGAAGTTTCCCGGAAGGAATGACGAGATATCCTCGTATTCCTCGAGATACAGTATGAACCGATGTCGGGCCGCTTCCGGAAGACGCGACAAAGCAAGGAGCGACTGCTCCGTCACCTGCCCGATGCCGGTTCCGGGTTTCCGCAGAAATGAGGCGTCTATACCTATGACCATGGCTTCAGTATACCTGAAATGCCGAAAAAAGGAATCGGTCGCGAAAAGCGATCCGTGACGGCCGTCGTGCCATTGATGATCCCCTTTCCCGCCTCATCCGTTCCCGAGCCGATTGATTTTTTGCCGTCTTCTCCGTATAATGCCCTTGAAACCAGTAACGGAATTTTATGGCTGAAGCATCTGTCGATATTTCCGGAAAAGACAAATCGGTCTGTGTCATCGGGCTCGGGTATGTCGGACTGCCGATCGCGGTCCGCGCCGTCGAGCGCGGGTATGCGGTTTCCGGTGTCGATCTCGACGATCGGAAAATCTCGCTTATCAATGAAGGGAAGTCCCCCATCGAGGATGCTGGTCTTTCGGAAGAGATTCCGAAATATCCTTTCAAGGCGACCACCGATCCGGCCGTCATCAACGAGGCCGACATCGTGCTTATCTGCGTTCCGACGCCGGTCGACAGCATGCACTTCCCCGATCTTCGTCCGGTCAGGGGGGCGACCGAGATGATCGCGAAAAACGCGAAGAAGGGGGCGCTCGTCGTCCTCGAATCGACGGTCAACCCGGGCGTTTCCGAGGAAATCGTCAAACCGATACTCGAAGAGGCCGGCTTCACCGTCGGGACGGACATCTTCCTGGCGCACTGCCCCGAGCGTATCAATCCCGGCGACAAGAAATGGTCGGTAAAGAATATCCCGCGCGTCGTCGGCGCGACGGATGCGACCGGTCTCGAGCGCTCGGTCGCCTTCTATCGGAGCATAGTCGATGGCGAGATCCGTCCGATGAAGTCCATCCGCGAGGCGGAAGCCGTCAAGATCGTCGAGAATTCCTTCCGCGACATCAATATCGCGTTCGTGAACGAGCTTGCGAAGTCCTTCGACCAGCTCGGCATCGACGTGAAGGATGTCATCAAGGGCGCGGCGACCAAGCCGTTCGCCTTCATGGCACACTATCCCTCCTGCGGTGTCGGCGGTCACTGCATTCCGGTCGATCCGTACTACCTCATCGAACGCGCGAAGCAGTCCGGTTTCGATCACCGGTTCCTCAGGATCGCCCGTGAGATCAACAATTCCATGCCGGCCTATACCGTCGAGCTCCTTCAGGACGAGCTGAATTCGCTGCGCCTGCCACTCAACGGGACGAAGGTCGGCGTACTGGGACTCGCATACAAGCCGAACGTCGACGACATGCGGGAATCCCCCGCCGAGGATGTCATCGCCGAACTCGGGAAACACGGGGCGGATGTCGCGACTTTCGATCCGCACGTACTCCGCCTTTCGACGACGAAAACACTCGAAGAGATTCTGGAGCGGTCCGAGGCGCTCGTCCTCACCACGGCTCATCGTGAATTCCTGGAATCGATCACGCCGGAACTCCTCGCGAAACACGGTATCAAGGCCGTCATCGACGGACAGAACGCCCTTGACGGTGTCGCGATGGAGGCCGCGGGTATCGCATACAAGGGCATCGGTCGATAAGGACACCTTATGTTTTCCCTGCTCCGTCTCGCGATCTGGATAGCCGGCATCATCACGGTCGCGACGTTCGTTCTGGGTTATTTCGGGTACGAGCCCAATCTCGATTATTGGAACGCGCAAAAGGAGCATTGCGCCGCGATGCTTTCCGATTGTCGCGGTACGTTCGTCAGGAAAGGGGCGGACGGCGTAGTCGAACGGTGCCAATGGGATTGTGTCGATCCCGGTCTCCTTATCAGGAAACGATAATTTTTTCCGTATCACGAAAACCCTATGAAACTTGTCGTAAACATCCCCGCCTTCAACGAGGAGGAGAAGATAGGCGAGACCATCGGACGCATCCCCCGCTTATTCGAAGGGGTGGACGAGGTCGTCGTGCAGGTCGTCGATGACGGCTCGAAGGACGGGACAGGGAAAGCGGCCGAGTCGGCCGGAGTCGGACTCATCCGAACGCACCGGACGAATCGCGGAATCGGCAAGACGTTCCGCACCGCCGTCGAGTTCGCGCTCGAAAACGGCGCCGACATCATGGTGAATATCGACGCGGACGGACAGTTCGACCCGAACGATATCGGAAAGCTCATCGAGCCGATCCTTTCCGGCGAGGCCGATATCGTGAGTGCCGACCGTTTCGATCATCTCAAGGCGAAGAATATCCCGTTCCTGAAAGACGTCCTGAACCGGGTCGCCGCGAAGATCATCGGCGCCTTCATGAACGCACGGATCAAGGACCTCACCTGCGGATTCCGTGCCTACGACCGGGAGTCGCTTCTTCGCCTCAATCTTCCCGGCGCCTTCACCTATACCCAGGAGGTCATCATCGACGCGCTCGGCAAGGACCTGAAGGTCCGATGGGTTCCCGTGGAAGTCACCTATTTCGCCGAGCGGAAATCCCGTGTCGTGAAAAGCGTCTACAAGTACGTGAACAACAGCGCCAAACTCATCCTGAAAGCGGTCCGCGACGTACGTCCGGTGAAATTCTTCGGCGCTCCGGGATTATTCCTGATCGCGATCGGATTCATCGGATTCATCGGATTCGTCGTACAGTACATCGTGAGCGGATTCAAGATCTCCCCCTATCTCAACTATCTCGTTCTCGGCAGCATCACCTTCATTATCGGATCCCAGCTGCTTATCTTCGCGTTCATCGCCGATATGATAAAATCCAGCCGGAATCTCATCGAGGAACAGACGTACGCGATAAAGAAAGAGCGCTATCGGAAGTAATATGAAGATACTCTTCATTTCCCGCGCCTACCCTCCGATCATCGGCGGCATCGAGAATCACAATCGGGACCTCGCGCTTTGGCTCGGAAAAAAGACCGACCTCGAGCTCATCGCGAACCGGCGTGGGAAAGGATTCCTTCCTTTCTTCCTCCCGTACGCCTTCGTCCGGGCGTTTTTTTCGCTCTTCCGGAACGATGTCCTGCTTCTCGGCGACGGCGTGCTCGCGCCGCTTGCGACGGCCCTGTCTTTCTTTCACCGCGGGAAAAAGACCGCCTGCGTCGTGCACGGTCTCGATATCGCGTTCGCCACGAAGAGCGGTCCGCTTTCGCGCGTCTACAAGGCCGTGAATCTCCCGTCCCTCCGTCGGATCGACCGCATTTTCGCCGTCAGCGAACACACCGGGCATGTCGCCGTGGACGCGGGAGTGAATGCCGACCGTATCACCGTCATCCAGAACGGGATCGATCCGGAGGAACTCAGGATACCGAGGGATCGCTCGGCGCTCGATACGCTTCTTTCGACCGAAACGGGCAACCGCTTCGTCATCATCCGTATCGGCCGGTACGTGAAGCATAAGGGCGTCGAATGGTTCATCCGGAACGTGGTTCCGAATCTTCCCGAAGAAACGCTTTTCGTCGCGGCGGGCGGAGTCGTTGCCGGAAAAACCGCGGGCGACGACGACTATTTTCCGCTCTGTGAGCGGGCGGTCCGGGAACTCGGTCTCGAAAAAAGGGTGAAACTTCTTACGAACCTTCCCCGTCCGGATATCCTTACGCTTCTCAACTCGTCCGATCTGGCTGTTTCTCCGAACATACCCGTTCCGGGAACGATGGAGGGTTTCGGTATAAACGTCATCGAGGCGAACGCCTGCGGACTTCCGGTCATCGCTTCCGATCTCGAGGGGTTGACCGAGGCGGTGCATGACGGAAAAAACGGGCGGCTCGTTCCACCCCTGGATGCGAACGCGTATGTTGCCGCGATCGGACCGTTGATGCGCGATCGCGAAGCCCTCAAAAAGGCCGGGAACGACGCCACGGATTTCGTGCGCGAGAACTTCCTGTGGGACGCTCTCTCCGATCGGTATGTCCTTGTCCTTGAGCGGGAGCTCGGACGCTGATCGGATTTTGAAATTCCCCGTCTTGTCACGTATACTGTCAGTATGACATTCCTACTTTTTCTCGCCGTCGCGCTCTGTATCCCGCTCTCCGGATCCCTTCTTTTCCGGGGTCTGTTCGGGCGATTTTTTCCGGTCTCGGCCATCGAACGTCTCGCGTTCTCGTTCGCGCTCGGGGTCGGTTCGCTCGACTTTTCCATGATAGCCCTCGGGAAGGCGGGAGTCATTCTTTCCGCGCCGGTCATGGCGTCGGCGATGTTCACGGTTCCGATCGTCACGCTCCTGATCCGGACCGCGTACGACCGATACGCGCCGGAAAAATGGAAATCCGCAACCCCGAAAGAAACGAGGTCTTCCGACGATATCCGGTTCTCCCCGACCGAACGGAAGCTTTTTCTTCTTCTTATCGGGCTCACGATTTTCCTGAAGACGGTTTTCCTTGCGGATGCCGGCCTGCCGACCGCTACCGACCTCGGTCATCACATGTACTGGTCCAAGGTCATCGCCGATACGGGGCGTCTTCCGGAATATTCGAAACGCGAGATCGTGGATACGACCGACGGGCACACGGCACTCTCCACGCCGGAGCCTATTTCCGATTTCATCATCGGCGAGCATCTTCCCTTTGCCGCGATTGCCGGGATTTCCGGCTCCTCGTTCTTTTCGGCCTTCCCGGTCTCCTTTCTTCTTCTCGTCAATATCCTTTCGATCGTCGCCCTGTTCGCGCTCTCGGTCCGCCTTGCCGCATTCCTGTTTCCCGGACTCGGCATTTCCCCGGTTTCCGTCGGTCTCGCCGTCCTTTTCTTCGCCGGTCCCCTGTTCGCCTTCTCTTCTCCCGAGGCGAAATTCGTCTCCGGAGGCGTGGTCGGCAATCTCTTCGGGAACCTTATGATTCCGCTCGTCCTTCTGGCATTGCTCCGTTCATTCATCGGGAACGATCCCCGTTTTCTCGGACTCGGCATCCTCCTTTCCCTCGTGCTCGCCTACACGCATCATCTGTCGACATTCGTTCTCTCCTTCATCCTGTTCGGCATCGCCCTTTCGCTTCTCACGCTTTCTTTCCGGGACCTGCCCGCACTCCTCGCGCGTATCGGAAAACTTTTCCTTTCGCCATACCCGGTTCTCGCCATCGGATTCGCAGGCGCATTCTTCTTCCTTATCGCCAAACCGACGTATATCGAGACGCATGCCGTAAGCACCGTCGTCGGGACACCCTCCAAAGCGACCCGCGTCGGACTCTCGTTCCTCCAGACATCGGAATCGGCCGGAGTCGCGCGTATGGCCATCGGTCTCGCCGCGCTCCTCATCGCCGTCACGCTTCGGAAGATGCGTCGTTCACCGGCATTCCCGTTCCTGATCGGCTGGGGCCTCGCACTGCTTGTCATGGCGCTCCGACCGCACTGGGTTTTCCTCAATATCCCATCGAACCGGATCGGGACGTATCTTTCCTTCCCCTTTTCCATTCTTGCCGGACTTTTCCTTGCCGCGTTCCCGATCCTGTTCCGCGATTCCGCAAAGAAACCGTCCGGAAGTTTTCTTCCCGGACAGGTATTCCTGTTCGCCTCGCTCGTCCTCTTCTCCTTTTCCGCCTGGAACGGTTCGCAGGACAACCAATCCTCCCTTTCGGATTCCGGAAAAGCGCAGGAGACGATCGAGGTTTTCCATGCCTCCCGCTACCTGGCGGACCGATCCAAGCCGGACGATCTGTTCCTGAAGGATCACAACTATCTCGTCGCCGATTCGTGGATGAAACTCTTCTTCATGCGCGACTACGCCTATCCCCTTTCCCGTGGATACTTCAAGCGGTACGAGGACGAGACGAATCCCCGCGAACAATGCACCCTCCGGATGATCTCCGTCCCGAATCTGCCCGAAGGACGCGCCTGTTATGACGATCTCGGCGTGAATCTTCTCGCGGTCAATCCCGCATACGATTCCGCCCAGTTCGAGAAGTCTCACGATTTCTCCCGCATTTATTCCGGAACAACCGTACAGGTCTATGAACGAAACCGCTAAGTCGACGGTAAAATCCGGCGGAACCATCCTCGTGACGCTCAAGAGACGTGCCTCGGGAGAAAGGGCGTCCGTGTTTGCCGTCCTTGCATCGTTCACGATCGCGGCAGGAATATTGTTCTATCACGTCGACCGGGGTCTCGACCCGGATCTCGACAAAAATTGGTGGGCGCTTTCTTTCGAGACGCGCGACCCGAATTCCTCCGACTTCACCGTCGAGAACCATTCTTCGGCTACGCGCTTCACGTATACCGTTTCCCGTGACGGCAGCACGCTCAGGACCGGCGAACTTTCCATCGGCAAGGGCATGCGAAAGACCGTCTCCCCGACCGTCCCGACCGATCCCGGCCGCACGACGGTTTCCGTCTCGGCAGACGATGGAAGCAAAAAGGAAATCTATCGGGAACGATAGCCGTTCTTCCTCCAAAGCATCGAAAACGGGTCGCCATCGGGTCCGTTTTTTTTTTCTTCCTTGGGCCGTTATTCCCTATCACTTTCATTGACAAAAATATGATTATAATATATAATATAAGGAAGTTTCGAATGGAATATTAACAATCAAACGGAGATACCCGTGAAAAGACATATCCTCCTTGCCGCCCTGGTCGCATCCGTTTTCAGTCTGTCGGGATGCGATACCATGTTTGTTCCGGTGGAAAGACATCATCATTACTATCACCCGCCGGGACGCGTATTGTTCGTCCCGCCGCCGCGATATCATGTTCCTCCGCCGCCCCCTCCTCCGCCTCCGCCGATGCGATACGGAGGGAGGTGGGGATACTGAGCGGACGATCCCATTTTCCGATGCCCCGCTTCTTCTTGAAGCGGGGTGTTTTTTATGAGGCACGGTTCAATCCGCGATTTTCAAAACCATGGAGGCACGATATAATACGGACATAATCCGAACGAAACGGCGTCTGATGCTTCCGCGTATGCCTGAAGAGAAAAAAGTGCTCCTCGTAACCCGCCCGCTCTGTCTTCCCTGGGACGAAGCCTCCAAGAACTTCGCCTATTTCCTCGCGAAATCCGTTTCCGGTCCGTCGATTTCCGTCCTTACGCACGGGACGATACCCGGACTGCCGGATTCGGTGTCCCAGCAGCCGATCTATCCGTCGGGCCGCTTCGATATGGGTGCCAAGATCCGACTCTTCCTCGCGCTCTTCCGGTTCCGCGGACGATTCGATATCACACACTATCTCTTCACCCCGACCAGATTCAATTCGTCCGTCATACGGACGCTTGTGCGGCCGACCCGGGGCAAGACGATCCAGACCGTCGCCACTCTTCGCGAAGACCTGTATTCCGAGGACGATCTTCGCAAGATGCTCTTCGCCGACCGGATCGTCACGTACACCGACCGTTCGAAAAAACGACTCGAGGAGATGGGGCTTGCCGGAGTCGAACGGATCTATCCCGGCATCGATCTCGAACTCTACCGGCCGAAACCGAAAGACGAGGACCTGATGAAATGGTTCGGGTTCACGGAACGGGATTTCATCGTCATCTATCCCGGGGAATACGTCCGTCTCGGCGCGACCGACATGCTCACGAAAGGCCTTATCGACCACTATCGCGATCATCCGGACTCCAAGCTCCGTTTCCTGTGGGCCTGCCGGATAAAGAACGAGGCCGATGCGGCGAAAAAGGAGGAGGTGCGCCGAAAATTCGCCGAGGCCGGACTCGAGCATCACTTCTTCTTTTCCGACACGTTTGCCGACATGCCGAAACTCTACAATCTCGCCGACGTCATCGTGTTTCCGGTGGGCGACATGAAGGGGAAATTCGACGTCCCGCTCATCATCATCGAGGCATACGCCTGCGGCAAGCCGGTCGTCCTTTCCGATATCCCCCTCTTCGGGGAATTCTCGAACGGATCCATCTCCGAGACTGTCCCGCGCGGCGACAACGAGGCGCTTTTCTTCCTCCTCAACGAACTGGCGCACGACGGGAAAAAGATAGCCGAAATGGGAAAGGCCGCACGCGCATATGCGGAAAAGGAATTCGACCTCAGGGAAACCGCGAAGCGATATTCGGCTGTCTATCGGGACCTCGAATAGCCCTTCGTTTCCAAGAGAAAACCCGCATCGTATCGAGCCTATGTCCGAAATACGTTTTCTCGGTCATGCCGCGTTCCGTATCGCCGTCGGAAAAACGGTGATTCTTGTCGATCCATGGATAACCGGGAATCCGAAAAGCCCTCTCTCATCGGCGGACGAGATTGTCGAGGCCGATATGATCCTCGTCACGCACGAACATTTCGATCACGGCTTCGACGATGCCGTCCGGATCGCCGGGAGGACCGGCGCGACGATCGTCGCCGTATCCGGGCTCGCCGACCGGTTCCGCGACGCCGGTGTCGAAAGGGTCGTTTCCGGAACCGTCGGCGGGACGGTAGCGGTCGGAAATCTCTCCGTCACGTTCGTGACAGCGGTCCACAAATGGGAGATCGCCCCGCCATGCGGATTCATTCTCCGTTGTCCGGATCTCGTCCTCTATCATTCGGGCGATACGGCGTTTTTCGACGACATGGCCCTTCTCGCGAAGGAGCGGGTCGATGTCGCCCTGCTTCCGATAGGAGGCACGTATACCATGGATCCGAAAGATGCCGCACGCGCCGTCGAGATCATCCACCCGAAAATAGCCGTTCCCATGCATTACGGGACATTCCCGGAAATCAGAACCGATCCCGGGGATTTTTCCCGACTTCTCGAAGGAACCGCGACCCGGGCCGAAATCCTCGATCCGGGAAAGGTTCTTTCTCTTGTATAAGCCATAGTGTATAATATCGAAAGCGGTATTTCAGACGTATCGACATTCATATGTCATTCGAAAATGCGAGTAGGTCGGTCGAGAATCGGGAAAGCGAAAAGGCAAGGAATTTCCTTGCGTTGCTCAGGGGTTCCCTCGAAAGAAGGTACGCCGGATCCGATGCCGGATCCGTCGGTTCGGATATCGAAAAACTGACCGAAAGCGCCCGGGAGTTCATCGGTTCGGACGAATTCGACATTCCCGAAGATCCCCGGGAGGAACGGTATGTCATGGAATTCGTCGGTTCGGTCCTTTCCGACGATTCCCATGCCGTTCCGGAAGAGACGCGCGAGCGGCTCGACAGGGCGTTCTCCTCGGAAGATGTCGCCGAGGAAGGCGACGATTTCTAAGACGACTACCTGAACACCGAAGTCATGATCGATCAGAAATATTTCAAGAAAGACGGGGAATTCCGAAGCGAGATGAAGACCGACCGGATGAAGGTCCCGGTCGTTTTCCATGTACAGGACGAGCTTCTTCCGTCGGAAAGCACGTTGGCCCAGCTTGAGAGTGTCGCCGGAAACGACGGGATCTTCCGGCATGTCGCCGCGATGGCCGACGTTCATTCCAAGCCGGGGCGCAAGAATGCGACCGGCACGACCATCGCCTCGGAACATTTCATCCTTCCGCAGGTGAACGACACCGATCCGGCCTGCGGAATGCGTCTCGTCAGGACAGACCTGACCGAAGACGACCTCTCCCCGGAAGATATCGACAAACTGTTCAACGCGCTCGTGGATCGGGTGCCGACCAAGGCGCTTACCGGCACGATACTCCCCTTCCGGGTCATCGTGGACATCTGCCGAAAAGGCGTGAGTGCGGCCGTCGATCATCTCGACATCAAGACCGGACAGGAAGAGGAGAATTCGCTCGATCGCGGGAATTTCTTCGGCAGGGAGGTCTCAGCGAAGAAAATCTACGAGGTCATTCCCCGGCTCTTCCTCTTTTTCGCGAAGTTCCGATCGGGAATCCTCGGCGCCGCCGGAAACCACTTCCTCGACCTTATGAAGGTCACCGACCTTCCGGATCCGGTACTGGCCGAAAAACTCGGTCTCAGGAAAGGACAATACGTCTTCATGATCCACTGCGGATCGGGCATACTCGGCCAATACACGATGTACATGTACACCGCCAAGAAACGCGAGCACCTTTCGCAGGCCTTCATGGCCTGGCTCGGTCGCATGACATTCTTCACGCCCAAGAAAAAGATCGTGGACGGTATCGCCAGGAAGATCCGCGATTACGATTTCGGAGCCAAAGAGGAACTCTTCACCTTCGACGGCGACGGGGAGGATGGACGCATGTATATGGACGCGCGCAACGCCTGCTCCAACTTCGCCCACGCGAACCGGGCCATCATCGCGCACAACGTGTCCGAAACGATCAAGGAAGTGCTCGGTCGCGACCCGAAAATGGAACTCGTCTACGACATGCCGCATATCCTCGTTTCCGAGGAAGAGCACTATGGCAAAAAGACCTTCGTCCATCGCAATGGCACAAGCCGTGCCTACGGTCCGAAGCGCATGGCGGATCATCCCCTCTTCCGCGAGACCGGAGAGCCGGCGTTCATCCCGACTTCCATGTCCACCGAGGGGTATCTCTGTGTCGGCACGGACGGGAACGAATCGACCTTCTTTTCATGTAACCACGGCGCCGGCAAGCCGAAAGCCGCGGCAGAGTCCGTCGTGCCGACCAACCGGGAGGAGCTCGACAGGAAACTCGCGACCCGTGGCGTTCGGCTCTATAACGGTCGCTCATCCAAGGTCATCGACCAGGATTCCGCCCACTACAAGAATGCCGACGCGGTCATAGAAAGCGTCCGGCAGAACGATATCGTCAAACCCGTCGCCAAACTGCAACCGGTCGCGGTGATCATGTACTAAAAGGGAAATTCCGAATTCAGGATTTCGAAACGGACACGTGACGATTCATGTGTCGGATTCCGTTCCGGCGAGGATACCGAGAAGAACGAAAAGAAACGGGAGCCCGAAAACCGAGTCCCACAGGAAATGATCGAGAAGAAAACCCGGAAGAACGATGAGCAGCGCTGAAACGGATACCGTGGCGCTGTTCTTTTTTATCCGGTCGAAAATCAGGGAGCCGAGGAAAAGAAGTGCCAGGACGAGTCCGGAGATGCCGAGCTCTGAAAATATGAGGAGCGGGACATCGTGTGCGGGCTGCATGTCCCAGACCGGCCGATCGGGACGGATACGCATCAGTTCCGCCGTCGAGTTTCCCGCACCGACTCCGAGAAACGGATGATCGCGGACGGTTCCGAACGCGTCGCGATAGGTCGTCATCCGGTCCGCCACCGATCCCTCCCGATCGACGGTCACCGTATCGAACCGTGGAAATACCGTCTCATGCAGCATAAGGGAAAATACGGCACCGGAGAGCACAAGGGCGCTTATCGTGGCATAGAGACGCATCCTGACACGTTTCCCGCCGCCTATGAGCGTTCGTATCGCCAGAAAGGCGAACCCGAGGCCGAATCCTGCCCATGCCAGCCGGGAGAACGACAGGACAAGTCCGAGCAGGATGATCGGGATGCCGGCAACGATCATACTTCCCTTCGCCGTTTTTGCGATCATGACCCGATATGCCGCCGCGAGCAGGCCGACCGCCAAAAACAGCCCGTAAGGATTCGGGTGCGGAAAGGTCCCGTATGCGCGAAGAAACCGCCCCGTATCGTTCTTGAGGACCGATGTCCCGGCCTGCCAGGCCTCGTGCGCGCTCATTCCGAACAGGGTCGAAGAAAACGATTCCTGAACGAGGAACTGTCCCGTTCCGATGATTGCCTGCATCGCGGCCGCGAGAACGATCGTATCAAGAATCTTCCCGGTTTTCCCCCTTCTTACCATGCCCCGGACCATGAAGAACGCACCCGCGGCAAGAAGGACCTTCAGGAACGTATAACCGGCCAAGATGGCATCCCGTGACCAGAATATCGAGAGACCGGACCACGAAACGAACAGGAGCAGGAACGCGTCAGTCTTCCGTTCTTTCCACAAGGCATCCATTCCGATGCCGATGGATCCGCTCTTCATCGTTTTCACTTTCGATACCGCTCCGGTCGCGATCGCGGCAACCAATACGAGAGACGATGCGTATATTCCGATCGTCCCGTATTGCCATTTCTCCCCACCGATCATCGGCTCACGCAAAAAATACACCGTCTGAAACGGGATCAGGAAGAGAAAAAACAGGAAGAGATAGTCGGAGAGTCTTTGCATCCGGTCGGTCGATTATCATTGCCCATTATAGCACTTTCTGGTAGAGTGATGACAGTCATCATCCGCTTTCTTGAGCGGTTTTTCCCTGAAAATATGCTTTTCATCACCGTTTCGGGAACCGACGGATCGGGAAAGTCCACCCAGCTTGCCCTGCTTCGGGAACATTTCGAGAAATCCGGAAGAGAAGTCGCGTATTTTCATGCGGTCGGGTTTTCGATTGCCAACCGCCTGAACCGCAAAATAAGGGGCGGGAAAGACTTTGTCCCCGGTCGGGAGAAGGCCGCGACGAGCGCGTCTCCGGTATCCATTCTCCTTCGGAAACTCTTTCTTCTGATCGACCTGATCCGATTCCGATTTTTCCTCCGTTCGCTCGAACGGGGCGGTATCGACGTCCTCCTCTCCGACCGCTATTTCTACGATTCGGTCGTCAATATCGAGTTTCTTTCCGGTCCGGACCGCCCGTTCCGATTTCCGGACCGGATCATTCCCCGTCCCGATTTCGCCTTTTTCCTCGACGTGTCACCGGAAACGGTCATGGGCCGGGAACGCGCGCCGGAACAGGGCGCGGAGTACGTCTCACGGAAGCGAGCGCTTTTTCAGGCGGATGCGGAACGCTTCGGTTTCCATGTCATCGACGCGGGCGGATCAAAGGAGGAAGTCTTCCCGCTCATCAGACAGATCATCGAACCATAACCGGCTTCCGGCCAATCACATGAAGAATTTCTCGCGCGCGCTTGTCTGGCTTACCGTTTCGGAAATCGTCTTCAACGCTTCCGGATACCTCATCCATTCGGTCGTCGGCCGACTGCTCGGACCCGGAGATTACGGCCGATACGGCCTCATCGTGAACCTCACCACGACGGTCATCATCCTTATCGGCAACGGCATCCCGACCGCGATGTCGAAATACCTCGCCGAGATCTTCGAGACGCATCCGGAAAGGATCCTCGGGATCAAACGCAAGACGATCCTTCTTCAGGCGACCATCATGGCGGCAGTCACCGCGATGTTTTTCCTGCTCGCCCGGCCGATCGCGCTTCTCCTCGGAGACGACACGCTTACCCCGCTCTTCCGCCTCTCCTCACTCATCATCCCCTCCTTCGCCGCCGCATCGTTCTATTTCTATTACTTCACCGGCCTTCATTTCTTCCGCCTTCAGGCGATTCTCAAGACGACCCGGGCGATAACCCGGATGACCTTCATCATCCTTCTCGCCTGGCTTTTCGGCGTGAAGGGGGCGGTTTCCGGCTATATCGTGTCGCCGCTCGTCGTTTTCGGGATAGCGCTCGTCTGCGACATCATATGGACCGGGAAATTTTTCCCGGCCGTCAGATCGAAGGGCTCCCCAGACTTTTCGGCGAAAAAACTCCTCGATTACGCCTGGCCGCTTACGATTTTTCTCCTGTTCTACCAGCTCATCACCTCGCTCGACCTCTTCCTCGTGAAGGCACTTCTCCACGATGATCAGGCAGCCGGACTGTATAACGCCGTCATCACCGTCGGGAACATCCCGTACTATCTCTTCTACGCGCTCACAATCATCCTCCTTCCGGCGATTTCCAAGACTTCGGCCAACCGCGATGATGCCGAGACGCGATCGCTCGTAAACAAATCCCTCCGCCTCCTCGCACTTATCCTGTTTCCGACCGTCACCCTCCTTTCGGTATATGCCGGACCGGTCATCAACCTCTTCTACGGACACGCCTATATCGATGCGGCCGCCTCGATGGGCATATTCGCGATCGGCAACGGTTTCCTGACCGCGTTCTACGTCCTCGCCTTCGCCATAAGCGGGGCGGGACTCGTCCGAATACCGATGTATGTCTCGGGAATCGGCCTTGTCGCCTCGGCCACACTCAATACGCTTCTCATCCCTTCCTATGGAATCGTCGGCTCGGCGATCGCCACGACGATCGTCACGTTCATCCTCATGGTCGGCATACTCGTCTTCACCGACCGGTATTTCAAGGTACGGATCCCTCTCAAGCTCTGGATCGTCTCCCTCGGCTCCTCGGCGCTTCTCATCCTCTTCGCCCGTATCCTTCCGCAGGGAACGTTCACCTTCGTCATCACCGGAAGCATGCTCTTCCTCCTTCATTTCGGTATCCTCCGTTCCTTCGGTGTCCTGGAAGCCGCCGACTTCGCCCCACTGTTCCGGTTTCTTCCCCGTCGGAAATGACATCGCCGACGGACGACATATCCCGAAGATGTCGCCTCAAAAAGAAGCCCCTCCGAGCCTTTGTGGCCGGAGGGGCTTTCGTTTCCCGTTTCAGTTCGTATTCATCGGGCGATCGTTGAACAATTCGAAACTCTGTACGAGTTCGAACCGTTCCTGGCCGGGCGGAACATGAAGGTATCCGATCGACTCGACTTCGAGCATCGTGATGTCGTCCTCATAGTCGACGAATCCCGAATCATCGGTCCTTCCCCGCTTCTTTCCACAGTGACCGGCATCAGTCTTTCTCCGTTCGACGACATAGAGCCTCGCCTGTTCGGAGAGCCAGCTCGTTTCCAGTTCCTCGCCGAGGCAGGATTTGTTTGACCGTTTCTTCAGGGACCGAAGCTCATTCCTGAACTTCCGTTCCGTGAAACAGGCGAACTGGCAGCAGAGACTTTCTATGCACATCTGCATCGCGCACGAATACCGGTAGTCGTCCTCGAAATACTCATCCGCCTCCGACATCCCCTTGATACGGAGGCGTAAATCCGGAGACGTCTGCGGATCGGTGTTCAATCCGAGCATGAACGCGATGAGATCTTCGATTCCTTCGGACCGGTCCTCGTCCGGGAAGAGCTCGTGTTCCCCATTGACATCGTAGAACAGCAGGTTCAGGATGTCCCCGATATAGAATCTTTTCTTTGCCATTGTGAAGGTTCCGGTTTCGTTCCCGCAAGCGCCGCGGTGGGCCCAGCCGTCTCTTTCAGCCCCAGTGTAGCGCGTATTCCCGGAAAAAATCAATGGGCCTGTTCTCCGGAAATCATTCCCGGATCCTCGTTGGAAATCCGTGTCAACGATATGTTGCCGAAATTCCCGACCTCCAAAGACCGGTGTCCTTCCACGAGAACCGGCAATTCCTTCTTGTCACCCTGCCGCTTGGCGATATGGAACAGCGGACCGCCCGGCTTCAGGTTTTTCCTGTTGTCCACCTTTACCAACGTGATCCCTTTCTGCGCGGCAAAATAGTTCAGCGGCATATAGAAACGTTTGAGATACTGTTTCTTTCCTGCCAGATAGACCTTTCCGGACGGATCGGCATCATCAAACACGAATGCACTCATCCTTTCGACTTCCCCGAAGACCGCGGTGTCCACCGTTCCGGCCCGCTGGGCACGATATTGGGAGACCGCGACGACGATCCCGTTCAGGTTTGATGCCGCCAATCCCGAAATGACGATCGCGCAGACCGCCAATGCCGCCCTTCCAGGAAGCTTCTCGCCGATGAATCGCAACCACAGGCCGAGAAACACGTATGGCGCGAACGCTATCGAAATGAAATAGCGGATCGAAATACTCGCGGATACCGGGATGAAAATAAGGAAAATGACCGACAGATAGAGACCGCCAACAATAAGGAAATTCCGCTTCCGACGATCGGTTTCCCCGCGCAGATACAGGATCCAAAGGATCGCGCCACCGACGAACAGGATTCCGCCGATCCCGACCGCCGCCAGATTGTCCGCATTGTTTCGCCAACCCTTTTTCTGGATGCGTCCGGGAAGATTCATCAGGTTGCACTTGTCCCCGCTTCCCGCGTCCGCGGCTATGTTCGCGACTCCCTGCACATGACAGATGAAATCATTGGAAAGGTTCCGCCAAAGCCTGTCATTGTCGGTGATTTTCGCCTCCGATCCGGCGCCACCGAAGAACGCACGCAGGTTCGCGCCTCCGGTCCGGGATTCTCCGATGATCTGCGGAAAATTGAGCAGGAGAAAGAAAGCGGACGCCGTCAGGACGCTTTTCCAGACGAATATTTTTTTTGATGACAGCAGGCCGAGCACCGGGATCGCCGTCAACGGCATGGCCAGAAACAACAAGGCATGCAATTGGACCCCGACACCCATGGCTGTCCCGACCGCGGCCGCCGCCCGAAGATCCTCTTTCTTCCCGGCATTCATGACTCCCACGAGGCCATAGAGGAACAACAGCGTGAAAAACGGTATGGAATTCGGATTGAACGCGAAACGGGAATACGTGATCGCGAAGAATGAGACGGAATACAGGGCCGCAAGCGCGGCGGACATGTTCCTTGTGAAGAATTTTTTCAGGAAGACGAACAGGAGCGGGATCGACAGGATGGAAAACAACAGGTCGGGATAGGCCATCTTCCACGCCTCGGTGCCGAATATCCCGGCGCTGACGATCTCGAAATAATAAAATATCGGCCCCAGTTTGAAAGCGGTATTTCCGGCCTGCGGACCAAAAAACGGCAACGGGGACCGTCCGTCAAGCACGCTCTGCACGACCAACGCGTCACGGGCCTGATCGGGATTGAAGGTCATCCATTCACTGAAATGATAGGTCCGCAAGAAGATTCCCAACAGGAAAAACGCCACCAAAAAAACCGGGGTCATTCCCGTCTTATGTTTTTTCACGTTCATCAGGATGGTTCGTATTCCCATGGCAGTGGTTTATTTTCTTGGAAAAACCGGCTTCGGAATCACTTTTTTCCGATAGCGTAAAACACGTCCCCCCAGTACAATCGGCTGTTTTTCGTCATCTTTTGCGGTACGAAGCCCTCCCCGTCCCCGATATCGACCGCCTTTATCCGATCATCCGTGACGACCCCGGACGAGGAAAAGTGTCGCCAATGGAAAACGAGCGCGCCTCCGACGTCGGTCGGAACGCCGATCGTTTCACCGGCCATCGACGGAAGAGGGGATCCTCCCGGAAGGGAAACGTAGTAATAACATCCGCCCGGTCCCGTCGCATCATATCCCTTTTCCGGGAATATCGCCAATCCCGGATTCCTTGTTTTCAAGGCGTATTCGACGGAATGATCGTATTCCGCGATATTTTTTGACAGGAAGAAAAATATGGGCTCCCCGTCATCGCAGGCTTCTTCCATCACCTTCGCCATTCTCTCGAAGTGGGACCATGTGAACAATACGTTTTTCCCCTTGATGTTCTTCCCTCCCGAATCCGCCGTTATCTGGGAGCGTCCGAGTTCGGAAAACCATCCGAAAGTTGAACGGATGTTGCCGAAAATGACGGCTCCGACGAGCAGGAAAACGAAGGCGTCGACAGCCGGACGATACGATACTTTCTTCCGAAGAAAAAGGGCCATGTAGCCGATATGCAGATACGGGATCGCGAGCAGCGGCAGAAAGAACCGGGGTCGGTCTATCTTGAATGCCAACGGCACGTACAGCAGGATATATGTCGAAACCATGACAAGCGTCCACTGCAGGAATCTCCGTTTTGAGGCATCCCTTTCTCCGCGCAACAGGAATGCGTTGGAAAGATATCCCGCGCCGCACAATATTCCCCCGACCACGACCAATGCCCTCCCGGATTCGACGACCCCGAGGCTCATACGAAGAAAATACTTCGCGAACATGAACAGGTCCTGACGGATATTCGGAAGGAGTCCGCCTTTCGACGACTTCGCCGAGATCGCCAGGAAGAATTGTCGCGAATTCTCGCCGTGTTTCAGTATCTCATTGGCGAATACCGGCAAATAGACGATGAGCACGGAGAGTATGAACGGAAGAACGACCCCGTATCCCCATGCGGATTTGACGTCCTTCCGGTTCCAGATGATGAACGCCGCCAAGACGATCGGTAATCCGAGAAAGGCGCTGAAATGAAGCTGCGAGACTATGGCGAGCGAAAGGCCGGCCATCGAGGCGAAGAGTGGCCGGTATTTCGTATCGGCATCGGAAACGCGGAGAACGGCATAGGAAAAAAGGATCGTGAAAAACGGCGCCGAATTCGGATTCCATGCGAATCGTCCGTATTCGATGGCCAGGAAGGAGACTGCCAGCATCGCGACCGAAGCGAGCGACCACATCCTGGAGAAATACATCCTTGCGAAAAGGAACAGCATCGGCATCGCCAAGACCGAAAACAGCAGGTCCGGATATGCCAGCACGGGAGCGTCTATGCTTCGGAAGACGGCTGTCGACAGGTATTGGAAATAGTAGAACGCCGGTCCGAGCCTGAGCATGGTCCCACCCGCCCGCGGACCGAGCAAGGGCAGGGATTCGGCTCCGTCCGCATAGATATGAGAGACGAGATTCGCGTCACGGAACGCGTCCCCTTTGAACTGGAGCCAGTCATGAAAATGATAGGTCCGCAAAAAGACGCCGGCAAGGATCACGGCCAATACCGCTATCGGATACGACTTCTTCGCATGTCTCCTTATGAATTCCATACCGTTCATTCCAGATTTCCGGGATCATGTCCCGATTCTCATTCCGACCTGAAGATCGTGAACCGCCCGAGCGATTCGTATTCGACGATTTCCGGATTCTTCTCGAGGATCTTTTTCCGCTGACGGGTGTTTTCGATGATGAATCCCGGCATATCTTCGTCTGTCCGATTCCCTTTCCGGACGACCTTTACCCCGTTCTTTCCCGCGAGGTAAACGATCGATTTCAATGACTTGGCGAGATACTTGGCGTCGCCGCCGAGCGATACCGCCGTCGACGACCCGGAATGGGCGACGACGTATCCCGCGGCAAGTTCGACCTCTTTCAAGGTCACGTTGTCCATACCGGCATCGGAGTCCGTCGCGTATCCGGCATATTCGGAAAACGAATTCCGAACGGCAAGAAGGTTGGAAACGACAAGCGATACGACCAGGACATACGGCGCATATCTTCCGATTCCCGGAAGCCTCTCCGAAAGGTATTTCATCCACATCCCGAGAAGAACGAACGGCATGAAGACGATGACCAGGAAAAACCGCATGGAAACCTCGTTCGAAAAGGGAAGCAGGACCAGGAACGCTACGCCCGCGTATGAGATGAAAATCCCGAGGAAAGCCTTCTTGTCCGGATCCTTTTCCCGTACGAAATATCTCACCGCCAGGATAAGACCGCCGAAAAACACCAAAAAACCGGCGACAAGACCGGCTGAGCCGTACCCCTTCGAGGCGCCCTTCAGCTCACAGGTATCGGACCGGTCGTACGACGACAATATGTATGCGTTCGCGTCCATGAAACAGGTCGCGTCCTTCACGACGGCATTCGCAAGGCCTTTCCCCTTCTTCTCCTTGGTCCCGATACCGCTCAGGAACGCTCCGATATTCTTCCCGCCTGTCCCATATTCGCTGTAGATCTGACCGGCATTCAGGACGGTCGCGACGATAATGATCGTGAATATGGCCCTCCAGACCTTCCGTCTCCTCGAAATCATGAGGCCGGACACTATCGCGAGCATGATCGGAAAGAATGCCAGAGACAGCGTATGAAGCTGTACCCCGATTCCGAGCGCGATGCCGGTCACGACCGGCCAGAGCCATGCCTTCCCGGCATTCTCCCGCGCGGTCACGATCTCGTGCAGTCCGAACAGGAACAGCATCGACCAGAACGGAAGGGAATTCGGATTCCAGGCGAAACGGGAATATTTGATCGCGTACGGGGATACGGCGAATATCGCCGTCAGGGCGAGCGCCGTCTTCACGTCGAAATATTTCCGCAGGAAGAGAAAAAGCAACGGGATCGCCAGGATGGAAAACAACAGGTCGGGATAGGCCATCTTGTCGGGTTCGCCTCCGAACACGGTCGCGGAAGCGATCTGGAAATAATAGAACGCCGGCCCCAATCTGAATTCGGTTCCGCCCGCCTTGGGACCGAGAAGGGGCCATGCCTCACCCCCTTCGACGACCGAACTCACGACACCCGCATCGCGCGACTGATCGGCGTTGAACCGGAGCCAATCGTGGAACTGATAGGTACGGAGAAAGACTCCCGCCAGCACGATGCATGACAGGATCCATACGGATTTCGGAACGGAGGAAAATCTTTTTTTCATTTCTTCCATATTGTCTTTTGACGGGATTAGCGTTCCAACCGATATATTCTCATCTCACCGAAGTCTTTCGCGCCGGCGACGGCAAGCCCCTCCACTTCGGTGCCGAAACCGTTTTCACGATTCTGAGCCACATAAAACAACGCGGCGCCACCGGGAACATTGTCCGGACCCGGGACCTTGATCAGGGTGAATCCGTCTCTCTTGGCAAGATACGTCATCTGCAACGATATGTTGCCGCTATAGATCTTGTCGCTCATCAGATACGCGTCTCCCGAAGCCCCGCCCGTCTCCCCGATATACCTTATCATAGCCTCGGTCTCGCCCAGATAGACGGCATGCCCGTCGTTACCCTTGCGATCGGCGAGTCGGACGGACATACGATAAAGGGACGATACGTTGGTCGCGATAAGAAAGATTCCCAACAGTGCCGCGCCTGCCCGGAAAACCAGCGGGCGTTTCTCGACCAGGAATTGCATGATGAGCCCGAGCAGCAGGTAAGGGGCGAGGAACACCGCATTGAAATACCTGAATTCCTTGAAGTTCGCCCCGATCACGGGAAGCGTCACCAGGAAAAAGATACCGAGAAACGCCATGTTCAGACCGAGGAAATTTTTTTTGGCCTCATTCCGTTCCGTACGGAACCGATATGCGAGCAGGGCGTATCCGAAAACCGAAAAGAGCAGGACAGCGGCGAATTCGGGCCAGAAAACGGTCTCCCTGAACGCCCTTCCGGCCCTGCTGTCCTCCAATGATTTTACATACGCGAAACCGCAATCCTCCCGCCCGAGGGAAGACAGGATATACCCGTTCGACTCGACGGTGCAACTCAGATCGTCGGCGAAGATCGAAAATACCGATCTCTTCCCGGAGTCCCCTTCTTTCACGGGGGAGCTCAGAAGGGATTTCGAATTCGCGAAGCCCGTCTGCCATTCGCTTGCCATCTGCGGGATATTGAACGTTGTCGCGACCGCCAGGACGACAAGTATCTTCTTCCAGACCGATCTGTTTTTTTTCAGCAGATAGAACGCCGTCACCGCCGATGTCAGGCCGAAAAGCAGCAGGACTATCGCATGCAGCTGGATGCCGATTCCTATCGCCGCACCGGCGATACCGACCCACCGTTTGGAAGTCTTTTCCCCGCTCGTGAGAAATTCGTGCATCGAGAGCAGGAACAGGATCGAAAAAAACGGGATCGGGTTCGGATTCCAGGCGAATCGGGAATACCGGATCGCAAAAAAAGAGACGGCGTAGAGAAGCGTGAGATACAGGGAGGCGTCCGTCCTGAAATATTTCCGAAGAAAAAAATAAAAAAGCGGGATGGCCAGGATTCCGAAAAACACATCCGGATACGCCATGGATTCGGCCTTCATGCCGAATATTTTCGCGGAAAACACCTGAAAATAATAGTATATCGGACCCACGCGGAACAGGGCTTCCTGCGTATCTCCCGATGCCCGCATCGTCGGCCCCAGGAGCGGCCATGGCTTTTCGCCGGAAACGACCTGTTCGATGGCGGCAGTATCGCGGACCTGATCGTATTCGAACAACAGCCAGTCATGAAACCGATAGGTGCGCAAAAAGACGCCGGCGAGCACGATGAATCCCAAGATCCAGACATGCCTCGGAACGGCGGAAATTTTCGCTTTCAGGTATTCCATATGGTTAGTGTCGCCCGTGCGGCATCTATCGGCCGGCAACCGTTATCCCGCCTACGACCAGGGCCCGTTTCGGATCCTTTTTCTTTTCCCGGACCGCGACAGGTTTTCCGTCCGTGTCACGGACCGAAAACTCGAACGCGTTCACGCCGGGAGCCAACGTCGCATCGAAGGAATATCCGGAGGAGCTTCTTCCGACCGCATACGTCTTCTCCGATCCGGAAAGGCCGAGCGAAAGGTCCGAAGACGCCTGTGCGCGGACCGCTATCGTCACCGCCTTCGGTGCCGCTTCCATGTTCACGACCTCCAGTCGGGCCCCGTCACCCATCTCCCGCTGCAATGATCCGTCCGGATTTTTGGAGCTATCTGAAAAACGGCCGTCGTCATTGTCCAATCTGGAATAAAATCCGACCGGTTCCTTTTTCGCGATCCGATACGCGACCAGATACCCGTCCTCGTATCGGTCGTCATGCGTCACGAACGACGACATGAATTCTTCCGTCAGTCGACGAACCTTTGAATCGGCATATTTTTTGCTTACGGTCACGTAGCCGACGTGATGATAGTTCAGGATATCGTCCGCCTGCGACCAGTCGAATCCCTTCAGGATATCGCTCATATCCTTGGCCTGCGGATCGTTCCCCTTGGGTATCGTATAGAGCAGCTGCTTGATGATCGGCGTTTCCTGCTGCATGTCGAACTGACCGCTGATCTTTCGCGCCAAAGGCATGCCGTTAAGTACCGGTTTCCCGTGCACCGCATCGGTCATCATCGCGTAGCTCGCGAACTCATAACTCGTCGAACCCGGTATCTCGAGCAGTGCGTATCGCCCGGATTCCCGCGCGATACGGTCATAAAACGGCGAATACGACACCGTCATGGTCGATATCGGCGCGACCCAGAACTCCAGGAGGATGACTGCCGCGAACATGCCTGTCAACACGGCCTTTTTCCGCGGATACGCCTTGAGCAGCCATGAGAATCCGTACGCGAACAGGACCGAGATGCCCAACATCACGAACACGAACATCCTTCCGGTCGTACGGATATTCTCGTAAAACGGCAGGAACCGGTAAATGAGATAGTACGGCAGATACACCGTGAACGAGCCGATCGAAAAAGAATTGCCGAGAGAGAACGCGTAAAACGACAATGTCGACACGCCCCAGAAGAGGATGTTCCGGCGATATTCCCCGTCCCCGACCTCGGTCACCTTTTTCTTTCGCAACCCGTTCATGAAATACGCGAGTATCGCCGATACCGAAAAACCGATGAAATACGATCCCCTGTTCGAACCGCCCAGAACCGCCTTCTGCAGCGCCTCGCTCACTTTCGGCCAGAGCGAATGGAATATCGGCGGCATCAAGGGGTCGAGCGCCTTCATGGAATACCTGTTCGCGGCATTTTCCCCGGCATCCAGGAAGTTATTGTCGGAAACGGCCACCTTCAGCATATCGCCGAACATCCCGAAGACGACGATGGCAAGCAGGCCGAGAGAACAGGCCACGTACGCCCAAAAATTCCGGCTCTTCAGGATACTCCGGTCGACCAGGATCCTATACGCCGCCATCATGACGATGAACAGCACCGAGAAGGCGAGCATCTGATGCTCGTTCATCGCTATCAGGAACGCGAATACGGAAACCAGGATGAAGTACCTGAATTCCAGCTTTTCGAAAAAGCGGAAAAGCGCCAGGGCAAGGAAGGGGATCCATTCCTGGTGCATCGTGCCGAGATTGACCACCGTCGACTGATAGAAATGAAACGGCGAGAAGGCATAGATCAGCCCCGCCAGGAAGGCGGCATACCTGTTTCTCGTGAAATGGAACGCGAGAAGATACGCCCCCAGTCCGCTCAGGACGAAGCTCGACAGAAAGAGAAGATTATAGGAAACGTATTTGTTGAGGAACAGGTTCAGGATCACGTACGGCAGGTGGACGCCGATGTTTTTCACGAAAAAGAGAATTTTTCCGGGAAGGGCCAGGGCGGACGCGACGGCCACCCGGCTATCGATATTCGCCATGGCCTGATAGACATCTCCCCTTCCCTGCGGAAGTTCGCTTCCGATATTGACGATCAGCGGATACGTGAAGACGAGGGCGATCAGCAGATAGGAAAACGCCGCGACAATCACGGGATGCCCCTCACAAAAAACCTTCACCGCTCTCATGGAACTTTTCGAATTCATTTCTTCTTTTCGGATCGGGAATTAAGTATGTCCTTCCAGAGGATCCTGTCCTCCGTTCCGCCCGTTTTCTTCGCCTTGAACGGGTCCGAGACGGTCCGGTCCGGGAAATCCAGCCTATAAACGGTGATCTGGCCGAAAGCCTGCGAGTCGATGACGTTTACGTCGGTCTTGAACTTTTTCGTCACGGGATCGATTCCGCTCCTGGTCGGAGTCACGGCGAAGAATTCCGCGTCCGGATCCCCGTTCAGTTTCATTCCGTAAAAATTCAGGTCGGCGTCCTTCTTTTCGGACAGGAGAAAGTCGATCGGTCGGACATGTTCCGGCTTCACGTAATAATACAGGTTCTTGCCATCACGATGATTGGCATATATCCAATCCGCGGCCCCCTGCAACTGTCCCAGGGTCACGCCGTCCTTGTTCTTCAGGATCAGGGTGCGCTTGACCGTGAAGGCCTCCTTCTGGGATCTCGACTGCTCCGCGAACCAGGCGTACGTCCCCCGGGCGTTCAGGCCGACGATCACGGCGCTGAGCAGAAGGGATATGAGCGCGGTCCTGCCGCGAAGGATCCTTCCCAGGCGTCGTTCGAGGTATTCGTATATCAGGCCGAGAAACAGGAACGGGATGGCGAACACCACGATGAAGAATCGCGGCCGGAGCTGGAACGAGACCGGGATCGTCAGTATGGAGAAAACAGTCACCCAGAACAACAGCAATGCCAGGAAATCCCTTTTAAGCGGGTCCTTCTCGTTCCGCAGCCCCCTGACGATGAGAACGGATCCCGCGAGCAGGATGATTCCGGCCAAAGCCATGGAAGGCTTTTCGTCCGCCATCGAACTCCCGTAGCAGTTCGAGGTCGTCAACAGGCAATAATACTTCGCGCTCTCGGTGAAATCCTTGGCCACCTTCTCAAGCAGCGGTTTCTTCTCGGGTTTCGCGGTCAGTGCCTCGACGAAATTCTTCGAATTCTGCCAATCGGTATTGATATCGCTGAGGACCACGGGAGCATAGAAGACGGCGGACACGGAGAACGCGATGCCGGCGAATGCCGCTATCTTTCGGAGCGCGCTCCATCGGAATACGGAGCGGATGACCTCCATCCTCCAGAGGCGGAAATGAAAGGCTATCAACAATCCGGAAATGCCGACAAGACTGAAGAACCCGAAAAAATGAAGCTGGGACCCTATCGTCATGCCGGTCGCCCACATGACCAACCACCATTTCTTGCGCTTCCCGTCCGGCTCGTTCAGGAATCGGAGCAGGCCGTAGAAACTCACCAACTGGAAGAACTGCAACGAGTTCGGATTCCACGCGAACCGGGAATACTGGATGATGATGAAGGAAAAGGCGTACATCGCCGCTATAAGGAGCGCATGCCTCTTGGAAAAATACGATCGCGAGAGCATGTAGAGCAACGGGATGGCAAGGATGGAAAACAGCAGATCCGGATATGCCAAAACGTACGGCTGCGTCGAATGGAAGATCGTCGCCGCCGCGTACTGGAAGTAATAGAATACCGGACCAAGACGGAGAAAACCGCTCTTGAGCGCCACCGCTCCGGCGCGCGGACCCAGAAGCGGGAGGTATCCCGGCCCCTTCTCGACAACACCGCTGATGAGCAATGCGTCACGGCTTTGGTCCATCTTGAAATAGAGCCATTCGTCGAACTTGTACGTCCGGACGAAAACGGCCGCCACCATTATGACCAACAGCACCAGACCGCTCCAACCGACGGGATTCCTTTTCATGAAATTCGGCTTAATTCAGACGCCGTTATCCGGACAACGGACCGTTCGGGCAGAATGACTCACATGTGGCCATTGTAGTCGAAAAAACCGACGGTGTAAACGGGAATCAAACGGCCTGCAGGGACTTGTCCAAGGGATTATTCGTGGTATGCAAGCGAGATATTTCATGATACCATTCGATTGTCGCGAAAACGTCATTCTTACCGTACATCAGCCGTATCTCAAAGGATATGATCAAGAAATACGCCGCCCTTCTCATATTGGCGGCCGTTATCGCATCAAATCTCTTTCTCGGTCTTCCGAGGCTCGGTACCTATTCGGCGGTCGACGAGCCGTACTGGACCTACGGCCGCACGTCCAAGTTCTGGACCGCCATCGACCAGCACCGATGGAAATCGACGAACGTAAACGACAAGCCGGGCATCACGGTGGCGATACTGTCCGGCTTCGGCCTCCTGAAATACGACCCGATGCGCTACGAGAGCATCCGGGGCGAGGTGAAGACGGATCGACAGTTGGCGGACATCGACGGGATCAATTTCTTCTTCCGACTGCCGATCTTCCTCTTCTGTACGCTCATGCTCCCCGTTTTTTATTTTTTCCTCAGGAAACTCCTCGGTAGGACGACCGCCCTTCTCGCATCCGTCTTCATCGGACTCTCGCCGATACTGCTCGGAATCTCGCTTATCATCAATCCGGATTCCCTCCTCTGGATTTTCCTCCCCCTTTCGCTGCTCAGCTATCTCACATTCCAAAAGGAGAAGAAATTCCCGTATCTCGCGACCTCGGGAGTATTTCTCGGTCTCTCGCTCCTGACGAAATACGTTGCCAACATCCTCTATATCTTCTTCCTTTTCCTTCCGTTCCTGCAGTATGTCCTCTCCGGGGAGAAGTCCGATTTGAAGGAGTTTCTCAGGAAGTCCTTCGGAGAATACCTCGCGCTCGCCGCGATTTCCGTGGCAACCTTCTACGTACTGTATCCGGCCACTTGGGCACATCCGAACGTCCTGCTCGAGGGAACGTTCGGGAGCAAGGCGTTCGAGAAGACCTGGCCCCTTTTCGCGGGTATCGTCGCGCTGATAGCCGCGGATACCGCCCTTCTCGGAAACAGGATGACCCGACCCATACTCGGCTTCCTTTCGAAGCATAAAAATCCGCTCGCGACCATCCTCATATCCGTATTCATCGGAACGGTCCTCCTCACCCTGGCCGACACCTATCTCGGCATGAAGCCGTTCGACCTGGAAGGGATCCTCGCCTCGCCGAAAGGCATCGGGGCCGCGGAAAACGGATTCGCCACCGCGGCCACGGGAGCCCTCCTTGCCGACATGTACAGCCTCATCTTCGGCATGCACCCGATGTTGTTTCTCTTTCTCATCATCGGCCTCCTGACCGCCTTGGAAAAGAAGACGGACCGTGTCCGGGAGAGGAATATCGTCATCTCATTCTCCCTCTTCATACTCCTGTATTACCTCGCGTCCTCGGTCAACGACGTCGTCTCGACGGTCCGTTATCAGATCATACTGTATCCCCTGGCCCTCATAATCGCCGCGATAGGGGCGGCCCGCATCCTGTCCCACAAGCGGATACGGGAATATCTCCCATCATTGCCGGCGACAGCGGTAATCGCGCTCATTCTCGCGGTATCCCTCATCCGCATCAGGCCGTTCTATTTCGCATACGCCTCCCCGCTCCTCCCGGAACGGTACCTCCTCAATACCAAGGATATGGGCGACGGAAGCTACGAGGCGGCCGCCTATCTCAATTCCCTTCCCGGCGCGCGGGACATGACCGTATGGTCCGACAAGGGTGCTGTATGCACCGAGTTCGTCGGCACGTGCAATATCGGATTCAGCAACAAGGATCTCAAAGGAAAGACATTCGACCATTTCGTCATCTCGTCCGGAAGGAAATCGCGGTCCCTCAAGCTGTCCGGATCCGCAAACGACATCATCGACTTCAGGAAGATTTACGACGAAAATACGGCATCCGAATACAAGGTGACGATAGGAGGACGACCGAACAATTTCGTGAAGGTCATCTCCGCCGAAATACTGAAATGACGGGTCCGAGGACTATCTCCGACAACCGCATTCCGCATCCGCTATGGACATATCCAGACACACCGAAAGGATTTCGGACCGAAAATGGGAGATACTCGCGTTTTCGATCATACTCGCGACCGGGATCTTCCTCAGGGCCTATCATTTCCACGATTGGCTCCATTTCGAGATCGACCAGACGTACGATTTCAATATCGTTTCCTCCGCCGTCGAGAACGGACCGGGAAACCTCCCGCTCCTCGGCCCTACCGCCGGAGGAGGGCGGGCACTGCGGCTCGGTCCGGCGTTCTACTACCTGGAATACGTCTGCGCCCTCGTTTTCGGAAACACCCCGACCGGTCACGCCATGCTGGTCCTCATCCTCGGCATACTGTCGATTCCGCTCTTCTATCTTTTCTCCAAACGGTATTTCACGAGAAACGTCTCCCTCGCGCTGACGGCCGTTTTCGCGGCCTCCTTTTACAACGTATCGTATTCCCGTTTTTCCTGGAGCCCGAACGTGCTTCCGTTCCTGACCCTCCTCACCTTCTTCTCCCTTTTGAAAAGCGTCCGAAAAGACGCGCCGAACCGGGAGCGATGGTTCCTGCTCGCGACGGCGGCCGGCGCCATCGTCACCCAGATACATTTCAACGCATTCTTCACCGTCCCGCCGATCGCGACCGCCTTTCTCCTGATAAAGCGCCCCCGCTTCCCGCTGAAAACCTGGATTATGGCCCTACTCATCGGGGTCGTCGCATACTCCCCCATGATAGCCAGCGACCTCAGGACCGGCGGGGAGAACATCGGACTCCTCGAGAAGAAAGTCTTCAAGGCGTCCGGCGCCCCGCTCAATATCGGGAGAGCCATTGTCGGCGACACACAGCACCACCTGTCGGCATATTTCTTCATCGTCACCGGACGGGGAGAAATGAACAATCGCAAGATCCAGGAATTCGCGCTGTCGGAATCGGGTCAGTCGGCGGTGACGAGATCCGAAAACATCCTCGCCGTCATACTCTTCGTCACAGCCCTGTTGTCGGTCGTCAACGCCGTGTTCACCGAAAAGAGTCCGGGGAAACGGGACTTCCTTCTCCTCGTCGCATTGTGGTTCTCGGTCTCCTTCCTGTACTTCTTCTCGATCGTCAGCGGCTACCGGATGTATCCGCGATTCTTCCTTCTCGTCTCTCCGATAGCGGTCCTTTTCCTCGGATTCGCACTCTCCGCCGTCTCTCCGTTCGTGTCCCGCAGACATCGCCGCCTCGGCACCGTTTCGCTCGTACTCCTCACGACCGTCCTCGTCGGATCGAACCTCTCGAAAACGGCATCGTCATTCGGCCAACTCGGAGGAAACGACGGCCGGAAAACACCCAAGCTCGAAACCGAGGACATCTTTCCCAATACCGCGCGCATGACGCTCTCCCAGCAGGAGGACATCGCCGACTACATCCGATCGATTTCCGAAAGAAGCGGCTTTCCGGCATACCTGTCCACCGTGGCCGAGTTCAAGCCCGCCTTCTGGTACCATCTCGGGCGGCGGAACATCCCGTACTATGGCGAGATTCACGACGAACCGTTGTACCGGGAGGCCGATTATTTCTGGATCGTCCAGAGCGGCAAGTCACCGAAAGTCGGAGAGCGGTTCATCCTCAAAGAAAAGAAGGAATTCGGATCGTTGACCGCCTATTTCTTCTCCGCGAACGACCGGTTCGTGACCGATCGAAGGCAGGATGAGAATACGAAAGAAACGACCCGGGAAACCAAAGATATCCTGGATCTCCCGACATGGAACAAGTTACGGTAATCAGCCGCGAAACAATCCAAAGGTTATGCCTCCTCTCACAAAAGCGCTCCTGGCCGCCTCCGCGCTTCTGATATCGCTGTCGATAGTGTTTCTGGCCGGCGCGCCGCTTCCGACCACCCCGGAGCCGGCACATCCACGGAAAGCATCGGCTCCGTCGGCATCGGAACCGGAAGCGGTACCGGAGAAAATCGCCGAACCCGTCATCCAACCGGTCAGCGTGACGCCGTCCCATCTGATAAACATCTTCGAAAAGGAACCAGACCTCAGACCGCCCTTCGATTTCACGCGACTGCAACAGCCGCAATTCCCCGAAAAAAACTGTGTCATAACCGCATACGGAGCCGTCGGTGACGGGAAAAGCCTGAACACCCAGGCATTCGCCGCGGCCATCAGGGATTGCGTCGCACAGGGAGGAGGAACTGTCGAAGTCCCCGCGGGGAAATGGGTGACCGGCGCAATCCGACTCGAAAGCGACATCAATCTCCGTCTCGACAAGGACGCCGTCGTGATCTTCTCGAAGAATCCGAAAGACTATCTGCCGACGGCATTCTCACGCTACGAGGGCGTGGAATACAACGGATTCTCCCCGTTCATATACGCCACTCACGCCAAGAATGTCGCCATCACCGGCCCCGGAAAACTGGACGGGCAAGGGAAGCTCTGGTGGCCGAAAAACGACATGGATGCGACCTACGCCCTCTACGATATGGGAACAAAGGGCGTGCCGGCGGCGGAGCGGGTCTTCGACAAGGAAAGTCTCATGCTTCGACCGTCCTTCATCCAATTCGAGAACAGCGAATCCATACTGCTCGAGGATTTCACGGTGTTGAACAGTCCGATGTGGACCGTTCACCCCCTCTACAGTTCCGATATCCTCATGCGGAACATCCATGTCGACACCTTGGGACTCAATACGGACGGCATCGCCATCGATTCCTCCCGAAACGTCGTGATCGAAAACTCCACCGTACGCAGCGGCGATGACGCCATCGTGATCAAAGCCGGCCGGGATCTCGACGGCCAGCGCGTAAACAGGCCGTCGGAGAACATCGTCATCCGAAACTGCACCGTCCTCGATGGACACGGCGGATTATCCCTTGGCAGCGAGACGTCCGGCAGCATACGGAACGTCTTCGCCTACGGCAACACGATACGGAAAGCCACGTTCGGCGCCAGGATCAAATCGTCCGTCGGTCGCGGCGGCGTCGTCGAGAACATCTGGATATCCGGCCTTACCGCATATCGCACGAATTCCGAATGCATCCAGATAACCACCGACTACGACCCGCCCCGCACGCCGAACGATACCGCCGAGCCGACCTTCCGTAACCTTCATTTCGACAATATACGCTGCACGAGGTCTTCCGGATCCATAATCATAAAAGGACTCTCTGACAACCCGATTTCCGATGTCTCATTCAAAAACGTGACCATCGCTTCCAGAAGCGCCGCCTCGATTTCGTCGGCATACGATATCACGTTCTCCGATTCCGTCATTAACAACAGGGACAAGGAAACGACCTATCAGTTGTCGGATACGCGGAACGTCACCTTTTCCGGACAGGATTGTTCCCGGATGGGGAAGAATTGCGTGGAAAAAAATCGGGAGAACCGATAAGGGGAAGTTCCCCGAAATCAGAATGACCCGCTCTCTCGGAGATCACCCCGCGTCCACCCCGTATTCCTTCTTCTCTTTGAGAAAAAACGGCGCTCCGGCGACGCTTACCAGAATCTGGATGAACCGCCCGAGAAGGGCCACGGCGAGCGCCGCCTCCGGCCGTACGCCTATGAGGGGAAAGAACGTGTAATACGCCCACTCTTTGAGGCCGATATTGTTTATCGACACCGGCAGGCTCGAGATGAGACTGATCAGGAACACCGTCGCGAGATACGGCATGATCGGCACCTTCTCGCCGAGCGCGAAGAAAATCATGAGGTTGAACATGCCGACCCCGACTATGGCGAATGCGGCGGAGAGGACGAAGTTCTCACGCAGGAAATTCCACTTCGCGTATCGGTCTATCTCCTTGAAAAATTTCCTCAGCTTCGCGGGCAACCGGTCGAAAAGATTCTGGAAACGGGGATGCGCGTAGACATACGTGAGCGCGACGTTTACGAGCATGAAAAGGAACAGGGCGACACCGAACAGGGCGAACAGGGGCTGCGCGAATATCCTGCCGAACCCGAGGAATCCGAATACGAAGAAAAGGACGATCGTCGCCCAGAGCCCGATGAACCGCGTGAACATGACCGTCGAGATCGCCGCCGGATAGCGCTTCTCCGACTTGCCGAGGATATAGCTCTGGTACGCGTCACCACCGAAGAACGACGGAAGGAAATTGTTCAGGAACAGTCCGGCGAAATAGAATTCCGTCGCGTTCCGGAACGTCATCGAGAACTTCTTGTACTGTGCCGCCCTCCACCACCGCTCGATACACATGAACAGTCCGGCGACATACAATCCGACCGCCGCGAACAGGAACGGAAGGGACGCCCGGGAAACCTCACCCCAGATCTCCTTCCAGTCCACCTTCATCACGAGAAGAACGATCAATGCGGTCGCCATCACGACCTTGAACACGAAAAACGATTTTTTCCGAAGATTTTTTTCTTTCATAAGCATCCGCATTCGCCGTTTTTTTACGACGCGCAGTTCCGGTATTCCTCCGCATAGCGTTCCGCCACGGCGCGCCAACTCATCCTCTCCGCCCGGAGGCGGCTCGCGGCACCCATACGGTTTCGGAGTTCGGGATCGGCGACGAGTCTTCCGAGCTTTTCAGCGAGATCATCGGACGAACCGGTCTCCACGAAGTAGCCATTCTCCCCGTCCTTCACCAGCTCCCGTGTCCCGCCGGTCACCGTCGCGACGATCGGAAGCCCCGAGGCGATCGCCTCGAGCACGGTATTGCTCATCCCCTCGTTGAGTGACGGGAGACAGAAGATATCCGCCTCGCGATAGATACCCGGAAGTCCCTCATGCGGGATAAGTCCGCGAAACTCGACACGGTTTTCGATTCCGGTTTCTTTCGCGAGCACCTCGAGATTCGCACGTTCCCCTCCGCCACCGACGATGACAAGTCGGGCCGATTCCGGAAGCGATCCCATCGCCCGGATCAGGAAACGGATTCCCTTGCGCGGCGTGAGCCTGGAAACGACAAGTATCCTGACGACCCCGTCCGAAGGACGCCCCTCCGAGGGCGAAAATTCCTCCGTATCGACCCCGTTCGGTATGACGGGGATATCCTGACCGGGATCCGTCTTCTGCGCGAGATCGCGCAATCCCACGCTGTTCGACACGACCCGTGCCGCCCGACGCCAGATAAGCCGTACGACCGGCCGAAGAACGGCATAGAGCGCCGTAAAACGCTCGCTGTACCCCGGAACATCCGCTCCGCGGAGTGAGACGACGTATGGCAGACCAAACTCCGTACCGAGCGCCAGGGCGAGAAACCCGCACGGCACCGTGAAGAAAGCGTGGACGAGATCGAAATCCCCTTCCGTGCGGAGCAGTTTTCTCGAGAAGAAATACGCCTTGAACGAGTACGCGATCAGGTTGTTGCGCGACTGATAATGAAGATTCTTCGGATCCTTGCCGATAGGCAGGCGGTGCACGACGATCCCGTCGCCGGTCTTCTCGCGGAAATACTCTTCGCCGACAGCCGAAGTGACGAGATGCACCGTGACATCGGTCATTTTCGCGTACTCGCGGAGAAGATACGCCGTGGCATTCCCCGCACCGCCGCCAAGCGGTGGATATTCATAATTTAAAAAGAGGATTTTCATAATATCTCCCAATCGAACGGTATTCGAAACCGAGTTCCTTCATTTTCTTCGGCTCATACAACAGGCGACCGTCGAATACGAGCGGTTGTTTCAATGTTTCCCTGATGCGGTCGAAATCCGGCGTACGGAATTCTTTCCATTCGGTGATGACAAGCATCGCGTCGGCACCGGCAAGCGCCTCATACTTGTCCTCGAAATACGCGATGGACGGATTGTCCCCGAAATATTCCGGCGTCCGTGCCATCTTCATGGCTTCCGGGTCGTGCGCCCGGACGGTTGCCCCCCGTTCGATCAGCGTATTGACGACCGTGATCGCGGGAGATTCGCGCATGTCGTCCGTGCCGGCCTTGAACGCCAATCCCCACACGCCGAACGTTTTTCCCGTCAGGTCCTCGCCCAACTCATCCATCACCATCCGGGACAGGACGAGCTTCTGCTTTTCATTGGTATCGAGCGTCTGTCTGAGCATCCGGGCATCGTATCCGAGATCGCCGGCCGTCTTCACCAGCGCCTTTACGTCCTTGGGGAAGCAGGAACCGCCAAAGCCGGCACTCGCGTACAGGAACGCCTCGCCGATACGCGGATCCGCGCCCATGGCTTTCCGGACATTCTCATAATCGGCTCCGGCCCTCGAACAGATATTGGCCAATTCGTTCGATGCGGAGATCTTCACCGCCAGGAAACAGTTCGAGGCGTATTTCACGATCTAGGCCGTCTTCGCGTCCATCGCGAAGAGCCGCCCCTCCCGCCGCATGAACGGCTCATACAGCTCCCGCATGGTTTCGATCGCCTTCGGGTCGTCGGAACCGACCACGATGCGACTCGGCTCCAGGAAGTCCTTCACAGCCGTCCCCTGTGCCAAGAACTCGGGATTGCTCACCACCTGAAACGGGATCTCGGCACCGCGCGCCTTCAGTTGCCCGGAAATCTTCTCCGCGACCGCCTCGGCCGTTCCGACCGGCACCGTCGACTTGTCAACGACGATGATTTCGTGGTCCATGCATCGTCCGAGATCGGCCGCCACTCCCAACACGTGGGAGAGATCGGCGCTTCCGTCCTCATTCGGCGGGGTACCGACGGCGATGAAGACGATGTCGCTTTTCCTGACGGCATCTTCGAAATCGGTCGTGAACGAAAGCGTCTTGTTCTTCAGGTTCCGAAGAACGAGCTCGTCCAGGCCCTTTTCATGAAGGGGTGCTTTCCCCGATTCGAACTGGGCGATCTTGTTCCGATCCTTATCGACACATATGACCGTATTGCCCATTTCCGCGAAGCACGCACCCGTCACCGAACCCACGTACCCGGTCCCGATTACCGCGATATTCATACGTTTGTATGTCCTATGATTCGACGATTTCCCTGACGGCGTAGTTCATCCGCCCGCGCTGCCGGTAATAGATTTTCACGGAGATGTCCACAAGGATACCGAAGACGAACAGCTGGACGCCGACAAGGACGAACAGCGTCCCCACGAGGGGCCAGATGCGCTCCGAGAGCGACGCCCCGAAGAACACCTTCTCGACGAACATCCACGCGAGTATGACCGCCCCGACGGCGATCGAGAAGACGCCCGTCCCGCCGAGGAGATGGAGGGCGCGATACGAATATTCGCGCCAGAACCACAGCGACAGCATGTCGACGAATCCCTTGATGCCGCGCTTCCAGTTGTATTTCGTCTTCCCGTGCACGCGCGGATGATGCGAGACCTTCACTTCGGTCACACGGAACCCGTCGAGCAGGAGCATCGCCGGCATGAACCGGTGCATCTCGCCGAACAGGTCGACCCCGTCGAAGCACTCGCGCCGATACGCCTTGAGACTGCAGCCCGAATCATGGATGCCGTCCTTGATGAGGAATCCCCGCAGCAGGTTCGCCGTCCGGGAAAAGACCTTCTTCATGATCGAGTCCTTGCGCTTGTGCCTCCAGCCGGACACCACGTCGTACCCTTCGTCGATCTTCTCAAGCAGGAGCGGAAAATCGGCCGGATCGTTCTGCAGATCCCCGTCCATCGTGATGATGATATCTCCCGTCGCCGCCTTGATGCCGGCATCGAATCCGGCCGTCTGACCGAAATTCTTCCGGAACCGGATGAGCCGGAGCGGCGCAAGCCCCTCGCAGTCCGCAACCGTTCCGTCGGTCGAACCGTCGTCGACGAAAATGATCTCGTACGGTTTTCCGATTTTCTCGAACGACTCCTTCACCTTCCGATGCAATTCCTTCACGTTCCCCTCCTCGTTGTACAAAGGCACCACCGCCGACAGGTACGGTTTCTGTTCTGCCATACTGCAAATTCACGGATAAACGATCGAAACCCGTCTCTCAGTCGGACCGATGCGACGGGCATTTCTCCCCATATTTTAGAACATTTCCCTTATCCAGGCAAACCCGCCCCGCCCATCATCCGTCATCGTTATCCGTTCCCCGCTACCCGTTTTCCGCCCACCCACAATTCCTAATTCCCGATTCCCGGCCGCTGATCCTCTTTCGACTTTTCACTTTCAACTTTTGACTTTTGTTTCCCTTGACATATCCGCTCACCGGTTTATCATGGACTCGTGAGGGAGCGGTTCGAAATGCATGCGCAAGTTGACAGCTTCTCAGCTTCTTACCAACGGTGACAACGGAACCTACCCCTATGGTTTCACCACCGCACTCCCTCACACGAATCGAAGCCGCCACGAAGTGAAGAAAGGATGTTTTCAAGAACAATTCTTGAATCTCATGTCCCCACATGAACCACCCCTTTCCTCCCCACTTCCTGGCGGCTTCCTCTTTTTTTCCGCCATTCCCACCCTTGACATTCCCGCGCGGAAGACTTTCAATCCATATGTCCATCGGAACGCTCCTTCACATCACAATCACGCTTACCATGACAATAACAGTCGTCATACTCAGGGAATTCCTTGACGAAAAAACCTTTCACAAGGAAGTCTCTTCCATAAAAAACCTCTATTCCGGCCTCCTGAAAAAACCGCTTTTCCCTTCGGTCTCCCTCCTGTATCCCGAACACTCCGGTGCGGAGGAGCTGATCGGCGACCACGACTGGTTTCCTGCCAGTCTCGGGACCGTGAGCAGGAAATCATTCGCCTCCCTTCCCTTGACGCCGCTCATTCTCGGAGCCGACATCACCGAAATCTCCCGGGACATCCTGACGACGAAGGACGTGTTCGATATCGTCGACTCCCTGGATCCGGAGCATCATCTCCTGTTTGTTCGCGACGACTCGACAGGCACCCGGTTGAGCGGATCCAGCCTTTCCCGCCTGAAAAACGATTTCGGAAGGGCTTTCCGGTCGATACGGACGCTTTTTCTCATGAGAAAAGGCGCGGAAATCCTACAAATAGCCTGACAGAAAACCAAGCCCGACACGCCGTGCCGGGCTTTTCTTATCGCCCGCAATCGGTCTTGCCGTCCGATGAAACATTGCGCGTCCGAAATCCGTATCCATGACAGGATAATCCCGCTTTTCCCGGATGCCGTTTCGATGGTATACTGTACCCGAAGAAAATCCGTGACGGCACCCGGAAATCCCTCTCTATGAAACACCCAGAAATCTCCGTCGTCATCCCCTGCTACAAGGAGGCCGAGGTCATCGTGGCGAACATACTCACCGTACACGACTATCTCCTTGAACGGTTCGAACGGCACGAGATCATCGTCGTGACCGACGGAAGTCCCGACGGAACCCCCGACATCGTGGAAAAGCTGAGGAAAGACCGTCCGGACATTCCCCTCACCCATATCCGCTTCGGGACGAATCAGGGAAAGGGGGCGGCGGTCAGGGCCGGTGTCCTGAAATCGAAAGACAATCCGGTCCTCTTCATCGACGCGGACCTCACCATTCCGATCGACGAGCTCGACGAATTCATGTCCGTCCTCAACCAGTCGGAGTCGGACATCGTCATCGCGTCACGTCTGGCTCCCGGCGCCCGGCTCGAGGAGCCGTCGCCGTGGTACCGTGTCCTCACCGCCAGAGGATTCCACCTGCTCCAGATCCTCATCCTCGGAGGATTCGAATTTTCCGACACCCAGTGCGGATTCAAGCTTTTCAGCCGCCCCGTCGCACGGGATCTTTTCGAGAAGATCACCATCAAACGGTTCGCCTTCGACGCGGAACTCCTCTTCATCGCCAGGAAACGGCAATATCGGGTCGCCATCCTCCCCGTCTTCATCCGCAAGGACACCCGCAACACGAATGTCCGCGTGTTTCACGATTCCATAAACATGCTGTTCGCGTTGCTCCGCATCCGCTGGAACGATTTTCTCGGACGATACGACAGGAAAAAATCGGTCAAAAAAATCGGGAAAACGGCAAACGCATAAGACGATCCGCATATACGATCTTCAAAACCTCCCGAACGGGAGGTTTTTCGTTTCCGTCTTCCCATTGAAATCCCCCTCCCCGATCCCATTGGAAATGGTGAATTGGAAATTGATCATTATCCCCATGCTCCCGCTCCCGTCTTCCATTCGAAATTCAGAATTCGAAATCAACTCTCTTCCCCGCCCTCCATTGAAATTGACTGTTCTTGAAAAAAAACTTGACTATTTTTATATATCGTGTTATTAATCAACCAAAAGAAATCGACCCTTTAACAAAAAATCGGAGGACCCCATGAAGTCTCTTCTGCGATTTTTCCGTGATCGAATCTTCCCGAAACCCATACACCGGGCCATACTCGAAGAGGCCGACCGGGAACGGGACGACCTTTTCGGAATCACGAAGGAAATCAGGCTGACAGCCGAAGGATTCGGCAGGTTCCTGGCATCGTCCGAAATGAATACGAGCACCCTTATCCCCTGTATCGACACGACGGATGTCTGGATACGCGCCATCGAAAAAGACCTCTCCAAACTCCCAAAGAACAATCCGTGGAACGCGAGACGGAATATGGTGAAGCTTCGGGAAATCCGTGGACCGCTCCTCTCGATCGGCAAGGATCTCGGTCGGATGCTTGACGCGGTGGACGCAGTGTTCATTTCGGAAATCGGAATACGGAACTACATCGACGCCAAGGCGTACGCGCTCATGCAGTCGACCATCCTCGATTCGAGAATCTCCAAACGCACGCCGGAAAGGCTTATGGAATGTCTGCTCCTCAATCTCGACGATAAGGAGGGTCGCGGAAAGTCCTCCGAACAGATCCTCTACGAGGTGAATACGATTTTCATGGGTGCCGTTTCGGACATATCGCTTTCGGAGTTTTATCGGAAGCGTTTGAAAAAGCTCCGGAAAACCGTTCCCAAAAGGCATCGGAAAGCGTTGAGTCTGGCAGGCCGGCACGGAGGAGTGACGACGTTCAGCTATCTGCACTCCTCGCTCCACGAGATCCGAAAGGCCTCCGACGAAGAAAGTCCGGCGGACGCTTTCGAACGGTATCAGAGAGCCAGGACATGGCTCGCCTGCGCATTCCGTGAAATGGCAAAAGAAACGGGTTCCTAAGGGAGCCCGTTTTTCATTTTGACCCGAATCACAAGTACTGGACAGTTCAAATCGTTCATGGTATAAGTAATCGCATAGAGCCTTCACAATATCGACAATCAAAATCGAGGATACCCCGATGAAAGATATTCTCTCGTTCAAAGCCTCCGTAGCCGCGTTCTTCCGGCACCTGCTCGGCTCGAAGCCGAAAAAAAAGAAGGTTCCCCATCTCCGCCGGAACCCACAGTATCATGGTCCGATGCTCCCCGGTCTGAAATGGGTGAAGTGACCAGCCACCGAGAACCGCGACCCCGCACAAAGCCATGAGACCCCGTCCAAGACGGCCCGTCCCATGGCTTTTTTCTTTTCGATCCGACGCCGCCACGCCGATTGAAGAGCTCCATCCGACAACCGTATACCGCTTTGGCCTTATGATTCCGATATGATAGATTTGTAATGATCCGTTTGAACAAAAAGCATGCACAAAATCCCGAGCGTCACGAAAAAGCAGTGGCTTTTCGTGTTTTTCATATGCCTTGCCTTTTCCCTGTGGTTTCTCGTCATCTTCTCCGGCGACAACCAGTATGCGGACGAAAGCACGCATTACCGGCAGATACGATGGTTCCTCAAGGGAAACTACGGGTTACGGTCCGACCTCACGACCATACCGGGATACCACGCCGGCATCACATTGCTCGCCAAGGCTTCCGGCAGCCCGTCCCCGCAGAAAATCCGCGTCATCAGCCTCCTGGTCTCCTCCCTTTCCATATTCGTCTTCTTCATCATTTCCAAGACCCTCAAGTCCGCCGACCCGATCGTCAGAACGCTCCAATTCGTTTTTCTTCCCGTCAGCTTCTTCTACTTCCCGCTGATCTACACCGACATCGTCTCCCTGCTCATGGTGCTGTCGACATTTTATTTCCTGATCAAGAGACAATACGCGTTATCCGCGATATTCGCGTTCGCATCACTCCTGGTCAGACAGAATAACATCGTCTGGATCCTTTTCTTCTGGGCATATCAATATGTGTCCGTAAACGGATTCCCGGTTTCCCGACAGTCGCTCCTCGATTACGCGAAGCGCACTTTCGGATACGTTCCCGTATTCCTCGCGTTCGCCCTTTTCGTATCCCTGAACAAAGGAATCGCCATCGGGGACGCGGAAAGCCATCAGGCAGGCTTCCATATGGGCAATATCTATTTCTTCCTCGCCCTCTCCGGAGTCCTCTTTCTTCCCCTCCTCATAGCCTCAATGCACCGATTCGACGCCTTGAAAACGAGAAATTTCCTCGTTTTCGGCGTGGGAATCGGAACACTCGCAGCCGCATCGTTCATCGTCTTCCCTCCGGTTCTCCACATGTACAACTTCAAACTCGCCTTCCTGCGGAACATCATACTGCAAGGCGCATACCATCAGTACGCTTGGATATACGCATCCGCCATCCTTATCGGCTACCTGGCGATCTTTCTCATGAAATTCGAAAGGAAGGATCTCTTCCTCTTTCCTTTCATCGCCGTCTCGCTCCTGCCTTCGCTCCTCGTCGAACAACGGTACGCCATAATCCCACTCGCATTCATACTCCTCCTCCGCAGGGATGGCGACCGGAAGACAGAATACGCAATGGTCCCGTATTTCCTCGCGCTTTCCGTCGGACTCATCTATACGCTTCTGGAATCGAACCTCTTTTTCTGACGAAACCCGAAAGGTAAAGGAGCCGCCCGGACACATCCGATCAATAAAACTGTCGCGGCTTGCCGCGGGGTATCTCCCGACTTGTCATCCCGGGCCTGATCCGGGATCCAGTCCCGCTTCGCGAGACCTATCCGCGGCAAGCCGCGGGGTATCAGACCCTGAGAAGAGAATAAAAAACAGGCAGGCCACATATGGCTTGCCTGTCGATCCGTTCCGGATCCCTATGCGAGTGCCGCTTCCCGGAAAGCGACGCGTTCGTCCCTTTTCGATCGCACGACATCACCCGCTTCCGCGACCGCTTCCCAACGGCCTCCGGGAAATATCCGGATCCTCCTGTTCTTGCCCTCGAGAAAAGACTCCGGGACGTATCGGCGGTCCAGTCGCATCCTGAAATGCGTCGGCTCCCCGATGGTGCCCGGAAAGATCTGAAACGAATCCATCAACGAATCCGGATTGATCTTGGGCGACTCCTCCGACATCATGATCTCTTCCGCTATGACCTCGTACATGATCCGGCAGAATCCCATGTCCCGACGGTTCAGACCGGAATCGATCGTCACCGTCTCGGAACCCGTCCTGTATTCGAAAAATACCGTCACCACCTTACCTGCCCTCCCATCTTCCATAAGACCTCCTTGTGCCCATCGTTTTTTTCGGGGAAATTCCCGATATATTGATTTGAAACAACAAAAACCCATTATAACCGAAATATCGGTTCATGTCAAATGTGTTCGAAAACGATAAAAAGCCGCCCGTTTGAGCGGCTTTTCGTCGAACAGATCGCCATTCCCGCACGATTCCATGCCCTAATCGAGCGTCAGGACAACCTTGTCGTAAACGAGAGGATTCTCGTCGGAATGATGTTCAAACGGAAACCGGAACATGACCCAGGCCCCGTCCGCATCGGAATCGACGCGGAAAAACCTGCGGGAAACCTGGGGAAGTCCGGATTTCCGGAGCACTTCGTTCGTTTCCGACAGCGCCGTGAATACGAGTTCCGCGGTACATTCGTCCGGCGACGTGTTCGTCTCCACGGTTATCTTTTCGGCCTCGTGGTGATATCCGAATTCGAGAATCAGCATTTTATGATTGATTTGCATCGTGACAAATTTTGATTGGGGAAATTTGAAAAGGACGACACTTCATAATGTCATTATCCAGGCCGACCGTCAATTCCCCGACTGCCTTCTTCCTCAAGGATTTCCGGTTGCTTTTCCAGTGAAATAGGTGCTATCCTGAAGGTATTAGAATGGTGAAAAAACCTCAAAATTGGCATGCAACGATGTTTTTCCGAAGCTGACTGAAATGATCGAACTGGCAACGCGAATACTGGTTTCCAAAACCAACGAGACTCACATCCAATTTTTCCGCTACCTATTCGTCGGCGGTTTTTCTGCCATAGTCGATATCGGATCGCTCTTCCTGATGACCGATATCTTCCACATAAACTATCTTGTTTCGGCGGCAATCGCATTCACTTTCGGAATCATATCGAATTACTTTATCAGTACGATATGGATTTTTGAGAGCAAGGGGAACAAGCAGAAAGAATTCCTTGGTTTCGTTCTGATCGGAATCGCCGGTCTACTATGGAATGAATTCATCCTCTGGAGCCTCGTATCGAAAATCGGTCTCTTCTACCTGATAGCAAAGTTGATATCAACGATTCTCGTACTCTTCTGGAATTTCGGCATGCGTAAGAAATTCGTGTTTTAAATTATCCTGACAATATCGAAAAATCCTATGAACAGATCCGATGTCATCATCTTCGGTGCGGGACCCGCGGGGCTCGCCGGAGCTACCAAACTGGTCAAAGACGGGAAGTCGGTCACTGTCTTCGAAAAAGAATCCATTGTCGGAGGAATAAGCAAGACCCTTGAATTCAAAGGAAATCGCTTTGATCTTGGTGGACATCGCTTTTTCACCAAGGCGAAGGAAGTGAACGAGCTTTGGGATGAAATCCTCGGGGATGATTTCATCGTACGGCCAAGACTCTCCCGCATCTACTATCGAGGAAAGTTTTTCGATTATCCCGTAAAGCCGCTGAACGCCCTCACGAACCTCGGTGCAATCGAATCGACCATGATCCTATTCGACTATCTTCGAATGAAACTCTTTCCCTACAAGGAGGAAAAAACCTTCGAACAGTGGGTATCGAACCGGTTCGGAAAACGCCTCTTCAACCACTTCTTCAAGTCCTACACGGAAAAACTCTGGGGTATCCCGTGTTCCGAAATCCAAGCCGAGTGGGCAGCCCAACGGATCAAGGGACTCTCGCTGTCCAGCACAATAAGGAACGCTGTCTTCCCCGACAAGAGCGGGAAGATCAAGACCCTTATCGACGAGTTCAAATATCCGAAGTTCGGACCCGGCATGATGTATGAGAAGATGGCGGAGAACGTCAAAAGATCCGGCGGCGGTATCCTGATGGAAACCGAGGTAACGAGTATCCGTCATGAGAACGGAACCGTGAAAGATGCCCTTATCAGAGATCACGTTGGGACCGAACAGACACACTCAGCGGACCAGTTCCTCTCCTCGATGCCTCTCACCGAACTTATCGCCCGCCTTTCCCCGTCGCCGCCCGCCGAAGTGCTCGAAGCGGCGAAACGGCTGACATACCGAAGCTTCATCACGATCAGCGTCATACTCGACACGAAACAGTCCTTCCCGGATACGTGGATCTACGTTCACTCTCCCGAAGTGAAACTCGGTCGGATCCAGAACTTCAAGGCTTGGAGCCCCTTCATGATCGCCGACCCGTCCAAAACGACACTCGGCCTCGAATATTTCTGCACCGAAGGTGATGAACTTTGGACAATGAAGGATGAGGATCTTTTGAAACTTGGAATGTCGGAGCTCGAGAAAATCGGACTCGGAAGACAAGCGGAATTTATCGACGGCTTCGTCGCCCGGGTACCGAAGGCGTATCCGGTTTATGACGCCGCCTACCCGGAAAACATGGCTATCGTGCGAAGATACCTGGAGCAGTTCAAAAACATCCAGCCGATCGGAAGATACGGCATGTTCAAGTACAACAACATGGATCATTCGATCCTGACAGGACTTTATGCCGCGGACAACATCCTCGGCTCAAGCAATGATATCTGGGAAGTGAACGCCGATCAGGAATATCACGAGGAGAAGAACAAATAATACGACCCAATCCGAAACCCGATGCCGCAAACGTATGTCTATAAAATTATTTTTCAGACAAAAAATAAATCAGTTAAACGAACGCCAAATGAAGCTGATACTCGGCTTCAACGGATTGATTTTCTTAAGCCTCCTCCTGTTCATCTTCAATTTGCCGAAACCAGAAACGCCTTCGATCGATAAAGCATCGGGAATTGAAATCGCCGGACGAATAACTCCGGAAAACAATATTCTTTCAGAAAACTTTTCAACCAAAAAAGGTACCCTTAAAACCATCTGGCTTCACCTGACTTTCGAAAATATCCAAACAAAAAACACCCGAAATATTCCCAGGTTGATATTTTCACTCTATGATCGGAACGATACCCTCGTTTTTTCAGATCAAGTCAGTCTCGCGAACATAAAAAGGAACAGCTTTCACTCTTTCAACCTGAAGACGCCGCTGGAAGTAGCGGGAGAAGATCTCAGATATACCCTGGCACTCGAAAGATCCAATTCCTCCGACAATCGTGTTGACCTCCTAAAATATAGTCCTGAAGATACCGCTTATTTCGAGTACGCTCCGAGCATACGCGATATTTTGATAAAAAATCAATATCTTTTCCTGCCTTCTTTCCTTCTGGTTTTATTATTGATATCACTTCTCCTCATAGAATTTCCATCAAATCGGAAATACATGGCCTATTCCCAGAGGCAAATATTTTACTGTTTCATTCTTCCCGTCCTGTTTGCAAATGGATTGTTTTTCATGGCCTACGTCAATCATTGGGCCCCAATAGACGAACTGTCTCATTTTCAATACATAAAAACCATCACGAGCGGTTCCTTACCGACTCTTTATAAGGACAGTGGCGCCAAAAACCTGCTGGAAGCGTTTCAACCCCCTCTCTACTATCTGATCTCAACTCCATTCGTATTCTTTTTCAAGTCTTCATCAGGCGAAATCGCCGCTCGCATCTGGAGCGTGACTATTTACCTGCTCTTCATAGTCATATCGTTTGAGATTTATCAAATGCTACTTCGCAAATACGAGGCATTGAATAACGATATCTCGATGATATTTTACGTCTTATTCGTGTCCCTATCACCGTCACTGATAGTGCGATCCGTATGTGTTTCTAACGGAACATTCGCCGCGTTAATGGTAGCAATCCAGGTGTTCCTCCTTATTAGATACCTGGAAAACAAGCTTTCGATAAAAGCTCCCGCAGTGCTAGGATTTACTTCCGCGCTCTCCCTTCTTTCGCGTTTCACGAACATATTCACGATTCCGATTATCGCTTGGACAATTGCCGTAAAAGAAAAGGCAAAGATAAAATCCGTAGCGATATTCGGCCTTCTGATACTATTAATGCTTGCCCCATGGTTCTTCTGGAACTGGTCCCATTATCACTCCCTGACGGCCAATAAGCAGGCGATGGAATATCAGATGCAAACGGTAAATCCAACCGGTAGAATATACGGTCTCGACTTCATCAAGAGCAATTCCTTATTCATGTTCGACACGATGTCGACACCCGAAGAATATGGAACCGCACCTTTTACCATGACTTGGTATCTCATCAGAATGATCAGTTTCATTTCAATAATGGCAGTTATGACGGCCATTATTCTCACGACCAAAAATCTTAAAGCTGCCATTGATCACGAGAACAAATATTTCACCTTGGTTCTTCTTTCAGGGTTTGCGATTTCGAATATCGCGCAACAATACGCGATCGTGTTCCTGAACAATTGGCCTGTCCTTCTCGGACGCTATCTTCACGCAAGTCTTCCGTTTTTTGCAATATTCTTTATCCTATTCGGAAGCGTTTTCCTTAAAAACAGAATTCTAACGTTAGCTACGTTTTCCATATTGACATTTTCCATGATCATCCTAAATATAAACTACCTGTTTATTATTATTTCCCGATTCAATTGACCGACTTCATAAACATACTTGTCACACATCGTGAAGCCACAAATATATTTGAACGGAAGAATCCCCCCAAAATAGGGATACCGGTCAGCTTTCGGAATAAAAAAACGGGCACCCCATGTGGGATGCCCGAAAGCGTTACCGCCCGGCCTCAGTGTCGCCCGAGGAATCGGAATCATACTCCGACAACTGTCGGCGCAGTCCCTCGAGTTCGCGCTCCTTCTCGCCGATTTCGGCTTTCATTTCCCCGACGCTTCTCTCATACTCGGCACGCTCGGATCTCATCGTTTCC
>Ga0172376_10000175_pt1 | contig 80870 bp, 74 predicted proteins | sample Lak35m_FD_121114 | JGI IMG/M metagenome (GOLD analysis project Ga0172376, IMG submission 121114) | Freshwater microbial communities from Kabuno Bay, South-Kivu, Congo - kab_092012_35m | ecosystem: Environmental > Aquatic > Freshwater > Lake | place: Democratic Republic of the Congo: South-Kivu... | reverse complement strand
TGTCGCTGAAACGGGAAGGTCGAGCTTCCAAGCCGAACCCGGTTCAAGCTCAACGCCGTCATCCCATCGGCCATGGAATGATTCGCTGACCCACGGCATGTCGATGTCGAGCGTGATGGCGCCAATACCCATTTTTCGCGCAAGGCCCACGAACTGGAGCCAGGCCTCGTCCCAGTGCCCCTTTCCCTGCAAATGAAGCGCAAGGTCAGCGTCAGGCTGGGACATCCGCACCTGATGTGGAAGCGCCAGTTCACGCAAGCGACGGGCCACAAGCCGGGCCTCGGCGCGGCCGAAAAGGCCTGTTCCAACAAGCGTTCCCCCGGCCAAGGTCATGGCGATCCAGGCGGGCATGTCGCTTCCCGTGAGTCGTGACGCCACGACCGTGGAACCGACGGCCGCGCCCACCAGCAAGGCCAGACAAGCGGCCCTTGCGGGCTTGAAGCCCGCAAGGGCCAGGCAATGGTGGAGATGGCTGCGATCCGCGCTGTAGATGCTTCGACCGGTGAGTCGTCTTCTCACGACAGCCGCCAGGGTATCGATGATGGGCAGGAACAGTACGCCCGCCGGCACGGCCAACGGCAGGCCGGAGGCATGCGCTCCCGGATGCCCGCAGGCCATCGCGAGCATCGCGATGGAGGCGCCCACCAGCATGCTGCCGCAATCACCCAGGTAGACACGGGCGGGGTGCCTGTTGAAATAAAGGAAACCGAGCAAGCATCCGACAAAGAGGCTGGATGCCACCACCACGCCCGACAAATCCCCAATCAGGCCGAGGGCAAGGAGGGTTGCCCCGGAGGCGAGACCGACCGACCCCAAAAAACCATCCATCCCGTCAAGCAGATTGGCGGAGTTCATCGCGCCGACAAGAAGGAACACGGCCAGGAACGCGCCCCAGCCTCCCAGTTCCCAATGGATGCCGAAAATCGTGATCGCATGGATGGATTGCTGCCCCGGCAAGACGATCAGCATGGACGAGACAATCTGGCCAAGCAGCTTGTGCCGGCCGCGCATTCCAAAACGGTCATCCAGCACACCCAAGGCGACCACCAGCAAAAGGCCCAGGCCGATCCACGCATGATGAGGCGCGAGGATGCCTGGCATCCAGGGAAGGGCCAACAGGCCCGCCATGGCGGCGCCCGCCACCATCGCCAGGCCGCCAACCCGTGGAATGGGATGTTGTCCCGGCTTGCGCCTGACATCAGGTTGATCCACCAAGCCCATCCGCATTCCGGCCATCATGGCCGCGGGCATCGCCAACAGGGTACCAACGGTCGCGCATGCGAAGATGCCGACGATGGGAATCAACCCTGAATCGTGGACGGGGACGAATAAACCGATCCACGAATCATTCACGGGTGTTACGAGCATCGAGCCAGCATGAGATCGTCGAGGATCACGGAAACCCCCCTGCGGATGAAGTCAACGGAAACGAGGAAGCGCCTGCCGGAAACCGTGTCGAGGATTTGGCCGCGGATTCCGCGGAGGGGGCCGCGGGTGATCTCAACCGACATTCCCGGGCCCAGCCTGTCCACCGCCGTCAGCGGAACGCCCAGATTGATCAGGGATTGGACCTGCCGGAGCTCACAAACCAGTTTTTCCTGATCAATCACCGACTGAACGGAAACCACTTGTCTGTGACGCAGGAGATACGATGTTTGTTCCCGATCCGCAAAGACAAAGACATACCCGGAAAAAAGCGGCAGACTGGCCACCCGGATTTTTCCGCGAATCAGGTTTCGGCTTTGGGTGCATGGCAGGAAATACCCGACCTGCGTGTGAAGCAGACAACGGGCCAAGGCCTTTTCAGCCCTGGGCATGGTGTGAATGACGGACCAATACCCATCACCGAAAACTGATAAATCTAGTATAGTTGATGGACTCAGTTGGACTTCTGGCTCAAGTATGGGCATGGAGTGAGCGCTCCTTTAATTAAGAACATAATTTGTTTGGGCGAATTGTAAAGATCAAATACATGAATTTTTGACAAAGTAAGAATTTCAGAGTTCGTCAATGAACCGATAGACAATATATAAATAAATTGCAATTGACTAATATATCGGGGGGGGTAGCCAATGGGGGTGAAGCTGGTAATCAACAAGATCCAGCTAGAATATTTGTTGGAATCAATTTCAACGGGGGGAGGTATGCCGAAGAGAGGACTCGAACCTCCACTCCCTTGCGAGAACTAGCTCCTGAGGCTAGCGCGTCTGCCAATTCCGCCACTTCGGCAATCATGCCACCATAGGGCATGGCGGCTCCGTTCGTCAAGGAACCCTGTCCTTGACGGCATCCGGGGATGCGGAGAGAGGCCCCGCGAACCTCGGATCACCCCAAACCAGCCTGAAATCCGGCCACCAAAGGGGATCAGCCGACGAATCCCGCGGCGGCAGCGACCAGGATGGCGGCTCCTCGTCGATCAGCGCCCCTAGGAAATTCGCCTTGGCCGACAATTCCCCATGAACCATGGCCCCGCGGCTTTGGAGTGCCGCCAATCGGCCGATCTCCCGGCGGAACATCCGGCACGGGGAAAAAGGATCGGTGCCCCGCACTCCTAACAACCACCACCCCGCCTGCCGCTCCAGCCAGCGGCGCCAACCCGGCCATCCGGGAACCGGGCCGATGTCGATGGCCAAAACAACGCGCGCGACAGCCCGAACCAACCCATGCAGCAACCGGGCCCCAAGGAAACGTGGCGATTCGGGACGGCAGGCCACCACCATGTGGGCCCGGTCGATCCTGGCGCCAAGGCCGCTGACCAAGTCGGCTCGCCTCCATGGCGCGCCGGCCTGCACCACGAGAACCACCGGTGCTTCAGCATGCTCCAAAGCCGCCGACAGCAGCACCCCCTCTCCCGGGGAATCCTGCCGATTCGAACCAGCATCTATTAGTTGGGATCCATCCGGCAGGCCTTCAACGTAATGGCCCCAGAAAACACGGTCGGCATCGGTTACTCCGCCGCCGGCCAAGGTCGGCAGCAGGATCACCGACATCGGACAGGCGCTTAACGGTTCGAGGGGGTTGATTCGGGGCATGAAGCCAACACCACGGGCGACGCCGGGCGCATTCGTTCCAACCTCACCAAAACCAGGTCGGCGCGATCCGGCAAGGATAATGTACGCCCCGGATTCCGTTCCGCGAGCATCTTCCACGCGAATCCCGGTTCGATGAACAGGCCTTCGGCGAGCCTTTGCCTTGGCGTCACCACCCAGGCCGCGCCCGTGGAATCCGTTTCTGAGGCCAGTTCCGGCCAGCCGATCCTGGTATGGAGCGGGCGGTTCAGCCAATAGGCCAGTTCATGCTGCTCAAGCTGGAAAAACACCGGTGTTTCATCCCCGGGAACCTGGTCATTGATCGACCGGGCCATCGCTGCCAGATCGCGCAGGCGGTTGTCGAAGGGCAATGCCCATTCGATGTGGAAGCACCATCCGGCGGCCACCAGCGCCATGGCCGCGACCAGCCCTCCGCGTTCCCTTCTCCTCCACGCCAAGCCCAGCGACATTTGCCGGGCCTCCCACCAGCAGGCCACCACCCATGCCGCCGCCGGAAAAGCGGGAATCAGGTAATCCATGCGCTTGAAGCGGGCGGCGGTGAGCACACCGGTGATCGCCGCCAGCCAGATGATTCCATCAAGGGCATCTCGACGGGCGGGTGTGGCATCGCCTCGTTTCCGAACGGCCCAGACAAGCGCGGGAACCAACAGCAGGCTCCAAGGCAACGCCTCAAAAGGCCCCTGGACGAGATAAAGCCACCAAGGGTGTTCCCGCAAACGGGTTCCTCCCATCCCGCGCCCCCATGTGTGGAGCCAAAAGAATTCCTCCGTGAATTTGCCATGGGTGCGGGCATCCGCCTCGAGGAACCAAGGCAGGCAGGCGACGGCCCCCGCCACGACAGGTAAAACCAGCCAGACCGCATGGCGGATGATTTCCGACAATGTCGCGCGGGCGCGAAAAACAGCCAGGCCAACCCCGACGGCAGCCAAGAGCACGGGAGCCAAAGGCCCCTTGGTCATGACGCCGATGGCGCAAGACAGCGCGAGACCGGCGGCGGCCGAATACCTGGCAAGGCCGGCCTCCCGGCGGATGACGACCTGGCAGCAGCATCCCGCCGTGATGGCGGCCGCGAGCAGCATGTCGGTGCGGGCGATTCGGGCCAGCCAGGTGAAGTGCATCATCGTGAGGAGCATCATTCCGGCGACGATTCCTCGCCGGGGATTTCCCGTCCAAACTCCCAAAAACACGAGGCATCCGGCGCACGCAATCGCCGCGACGGCCGAAGGCAGCCTGATGGCCAACGGACCGGGATGATCCTCTCCCAGAAGGCGCGCGGTGCCGGCAATGAGCCAATAGGAAAGGGGCGGTTTCTGAAGCTCGGGGGTGCCGTCGGGCAAAAGAGACGGCCCCCAACCCGGATTCCTCAGGTACCAGGAAGCGTTGAGGCCGGCGCGCGCTTCATGGCTGCTCCACAGGCCGCGCTCGGCGAGGCGATGAAATACCAGCAGGTAAACAGCCAGGGTGATCGCCGGCGCCGCGAGCAGGCGGACCATCGTGGCCCGATCAGGCAGCATGAAGCTCGCCACCCGGTTCGCTCAATCGTTGGAAGGCGGGACAATTCCTTAGCAACTCGGCCTCGGACCCGAACCCGGCGATATGGCCATGGTCGAGCACGAGGATCCGGCTGGCGATCTCGAGCGTGTGCATCCGGTGGGTGATCATGAAGGTCGTGCGCCCGCGGACGAATTCGGCCATGGCCCGGTGGATGAGGGCCTCGCTTTCCGCGTCGGTCTGGCTGGTGAACTCATCGAGCAGGAGGATGGCCGGATCGCGGAGGATGGCGCGGGCCAGGCAGATGCGCTGCTTCTGCCCGCCGGATAGCTTGCCGCCGCATTCCCCCGCGGTTGTGTCATATCCGTTGGGGAGGCGGGTGATGAAGTCGTGGGCGAACGCCTTGCGGGCCGCGCCTTCCACCTCCTCGCGGGTGGCGGAACGCGAACCATAGGCGATGTTGGCGTGGATCGTGTCGTCGAACAGGACCGTGTCCTGCGAGACAAGCCCGATGGCGTGCCTGAGGCTGCGGACATTGACCTGCCGGAGGTCGTGCCCGAGCACCATGACGGAACCGTGGACCGGGTCGCGGAACCTCGGCAGAAGCGAGAGCAAGGTCGACTTGCCGGATCCGTTGCCGCCGACGATCGCGATGGTCTCGCCATGGTCGACGCGGAAGGAAAGATGCGAGAGGATCGGCCTGCCCGGCTCGAACGAGAAGCAGACATCGCGGAACTCGATGAGGGGCGGCGCGGCCTGGCCCTTGACCGGCGGCGCGGAAAGCCTGCCGTCATCGTCGACGCGCAGGGCCGGTCCATCGGCGTTGGCCCTGATGCGGGGTTCGCGGTCGAGGCAGTCGAAGATCCGGTCGGCCGCGGCGCCACCGGCCTGGATCTTGGTGAACACGCTCGACAGCTTCCGCACCGGGTCGGCGATGGCCGCCAGCAGCACATAGAGCTGCAGCAGGGCCTCGGCGTCGAGGGGTTGCTCGCTGAACTTGAGCCCCATGAACGAGGTATGCCTTCGCAGCACGAGGTAAGACCCGGCAAGCAGGGCCATGGCGATCGCCGCGACCCCGAGCACCTCGATCGCCGGTCCCGTCAGGGCGTCGAGCCTTACCACGCGCATGGCGCGGTTGTAGTAGTCGCGGGTGGCCTCACGGAAGCGGATGCGCTCCCTCGGCTCGGTCGTGTAGGCCTTCACGACCCGAATGCCGCCCAACACCTCCTGCAGGATCCGGTAAATATTCGAAACGCGTTCAAGCATTTTCTTGGTGGCCTGCTTCATCGTCCGGCCGATGCGTCCGAGGATGTAGCCGGCGACGGGCACCATCACCAAAAACAGGAGGGTGAGCTGCCAGGAGATCATGCAGGCGAAAATGACGCACGCCGCGGCCTTGAGCGGTTCGGACACGACGCGGCCGAAAAGGGTTTTCGTGCCGAGTCCCAGCGCCTCCATGTCGGTCGTGAAGCGCGACATGAGGTCGGCGGAGCCGCGGTCGCCGAACTGCTCGGCGTCCTGCTTGAGAACCTTGCGGAAAAACTCGTTGCGGAGATCAAACAGCCCGAGGTTGATGACGCTGCCCACCAGCCAGTCCTGGCAGAACTCGAACGAGCACTTGAGCATGACGGCCACAAGCACCAGGCCGAGCAGCACGGCGAGGGTTCTGAACGGGTCGACGGGAAGCCAGTCATGCACGAACTTCCGCGCCAGCCGGGTGTGATAGAGCGACCTCCTGAGATTTTCCAATCGGCTTTCCTGCTTCACAAGGTCCCGCGTGGCGTCGCGTCGCATCTGCTCCGAGTAACGGTTCGACGGCAATTCCTCCACCTCGCGGGCCCGGCCCTGAAGCCTGTCGAGGTTCGACTCGACCTTTTCAATTTCCTTTTGCAGCGCGGCGATCTGCTGATCGACTTCCGCCAGAAGGCTGCTGTCGGCCCGAAGCAGCTTCAAGGTGGGATATATCGCGGTGAAGTTCAGGCCCCAAAGCGCCGCCGCCATCACCGCGCAGAGGAGCGAGAGAACCAACCTGCCGCGATAAGGCCAGGCAAAGCGGAGCGCCCGGAGAAAGTTTTTCATTTCGTGCCCGACTCCCCGGCGCAAACCTTTTCAGCACCGGCTCATACCATGGTTTCTTCCGCGCGGGCAAGGGCGAGAAGACTTCCATGGTGTTCATGCGAACAGGTAAAAACCTCCAACCTTCAAGTTACCGCTTTGGAAAAGTTGCAATGAGCGGTCAGCGGCAAGGGATGAAAAGCCACATGCCCGGGAAAACAGAAACCCACAAGTAATTTCAGCATAACAACTTGCAACAAAACCAAGCCAATCCGCATTTTTCGCTTCGGTTTGGTATTTCAATTGCCTGTTATGCCACGCAAGGATCGAGAATCTCAAAGGAGGTGTCCCATGATCAGGCGAGGCCAAGTTTCCCAACAAGCCGCGGATGATTGCGGGTTTGACATGCCATGGGTGGGTTGCTCCGAATCCCACGCCAATCCCAACCCTTGGAACCTCATCTTGTGCGAGGACCTCGGAGAACTCCCGGTGATCGCCCACTGCTCGGCGTGCGGCGCCCTGCTTGGAACCGACTGCTGCGTGGGTGACGGTGAAAATGGTTCCGATTGGCAAGGCGGCAATTGACCTCGCCAAATCTTCATGCTGGCACAAGTTGTTTCCATTCCGGTTGTAACAATCAATTCAACCGGACAATGCCGGCCGGCCCATTCCTCCATCGCCCCATCCCCTCCACGCTTGCTCCGCTCGTCATAGCATGATGGAATGCAACAGTCCGCGCCTATGGCAGCGGTCGGCATGGCTATTTTCGCTTGGCGACATCCCAGGGGCTGGGGCATGGAAAAGTGGTTCTGCCTGAGCGCCATGACGGTTGCCGGCCTACTGCTCCTGATGTTCGTTCTCGACCTCGCCATCGGCTTCCCCTTTGGAAAAGCCAATCTCACGGTCGATATATGTGGCTTCCTTGCCAGCGGCCTTGTCGTTTACCTCGGGTTTGACGCCTTCAAGGACCTGAGCTGAAACCTGGCAAATCACGGTCATTTCAAGCCAAAAGCCACCTCAACGGCATCAGCGATGGACTGCGTATTCGCCGCCGAGGCCACCTGCGCCACGGGGAAACCGGCACCCGCTATGGCACCGGCGGTGACGCCACCCAACGCGATGATTTTGGCTTCGCCATTCTGGAGGCGCCTGATGGCGGCTTCGCCGGCGTTCCGAATCGCGCCCTGAAAGGCTCGACCGCTGGTGGCCACCAAGGCGTCGAATTCACCGCTTGAGAATCTGGCGATCTCAGGCCCGCCTTGAAGAACATGGTCGATTTGCGAATAGGCGGCAACGCATCGGACCTTCGCGATCGGGTCCAACGCCTTTTCAAGATGATCCCGGCCCCGGTCGGCGCGAACCAGCAACACCCGCTTGCCCCGTGATAATTCCATGAGAGCGGCTTCAAGCCCCTCGGATCGCTCGGCTTCAGGCACCAGGTCGGCCCGAATCCCGTGGGTTTGCAGTTGCCGGGCGGTTTCCCTGCCGATCGCGGCGACCTTGGCATGACCGAAGACGCGGGCATCAAGGCCGCGCTCACCCAACCTCGCGAACCAGGCCTTGGCGCCGTTGGCGCTGGAGAAGACAACCCAATCCATTCCGCAGGCATCGTCGATCGCGCCGTCAAGCGCGGCCAGGTCGGGCGCCGGCCCAATGCCCAAAACCGGGATGTTGATGGCCGTGGCTCCGCGGGCCGCGAGGACGGCCAGCAGGGGCGCCTCCTGCCCTTGCGGACGCGTCGTGATCACCACGCGTCCGGAAAGGGGGCGATTCCCAAGGGGGGCGCGCGATGCCGTGCCGCGCGCCACCTCACCCACGATGGTGATCGCGGGCGCGGAGATTCCGCACCGCCCGATCTCGCCCAAAACCGTTCCCAAGGTCGCCTCGAGTCGTTTCTCGTGGGCGAAGGAGGCGTTCGAGACTACCGCGACGGGCGTTTCGGCCGGTTTGCCGTGCCTGGTTAACTGGTCAACCACATGGCCAAGCCTGGCGACTCCCATGTAAAAAACCAGTGTTCCGGGAAATCGCGCCAGCAATCCCCAGTCGAGCATGCTGCCCGGCTTGTCGGGATTTTCATGGCCGGTGATGAACGCCACGGCGCTGGCGCTTCGCCTGTCGGTGAGTGTCACCAGCGAGGCCGCCGCGGCGGCAAGCGACGAGGTGACTCCGGGGATCACCTGGAACGGAATGCCAGCCTCCAGAAGCGGTTCCCATTCCTCGGCTGAACGGCCGAAAACCATGGCGTCGCCGCCCTTGAGGCGGACCACCGTTTGTCCGGCCCGGGCGGCCGCCAACATCCTCTCGACAATCGAAACCACACGGTCGGGGTGGCATCCCGGCAATTGCTCAACGCATTCCCATGTCGCCGACCCGGAATATTCAGGCAGGCAACGGGCGGCAAGCCTGTCGTAAAGCACCAGCTCGGCAGCGGCGATGACTTCAAATCCACGCCGGGTGATCAGCGCGGGATCGCCAGGCCCGGCACCGACAAAAATCACACGCCCGGTGGCTCCCTCGCTCACACCCCTACCACCTCGTCGCGGTCGGGAGCCTCGATGTCAAGGTCCTCCCGGCGCCTCCAGCCGATAAGAATCAGGCCCAGTTCGAACAGCAGGCCCATCGGCAACCACAGCATGAGGAAGGTCAGGTCAACGGTCGGGGTGACCAAGGCGGCAGCCAACAGCATCGCGAACCAGACGATACCGCGCTGCTTGCGGATCGACTCGAGGTCAAGCACGCCCAACCTCTCGATGAGGATCATGACGAGGGGCGTTTGAAACGAGATCCCGAAAATCAGCGGCATGATGATGGCGAAGGAAAGCCACTCGTTGAGGCGGGGATCGGGCTTCAAGTCGAACCAGGCGTTGAAGCTCAACAGCGCCTTGATGGTCAAGGGCATCACGATGAACTGGCACAGGAGCGCGCCCCCCAGGAACAGCCCGATGGCGAAGGGCAGCGAACCATAAACATACTGCTTTTCGTGAGGGTAAAGGCCGGAGGCCACGAACCCCCATATTTCCCAGAAGATCAGCGGGCTGGCGAAAATGATTCCGGCGACAAGGCACACCTTGATGTAAACGATCGCGGGTTCCTGGATGCTGAGGGTGCTCAGCTGGTCATCCCCGTTAAGGTGGCTCAAGGGGCGATTGATCTCAATTCCCATCACCGCCGGGCTGCTGATCGAAACCGGCAGGGTGATGGTTTCGGAAGGGGAGACGGCGCGAACCCCGGGGGCCGGCTCGGCCGTGTCGTCCTTCCACGCGTATTCGGATGCCGGCCTGCCGGCGAGCGCGTCCTCAAGCGCCGCCTTGGGCACCAGCAGGTTGATGAAGTTGGTCCTTGTGTTGAGCCGGGCCAGTTCGCCCCGATTGGCCTCGAGGTCCTTGCGCGCGCGATCCACCCGTTCGGCGCGGTAGATCGCGAGTTCCTTGGTGATGGGGTTGGTGATCATGGCCAACAGGCTGCCACCGAAGCAGAAGGCGACGACCATGCCGCAGAGCAGCCAACCGATGGCGCGCAACAAGTGGGTGCGCAACTCGTCGAGGTGGTCGCCAAAGGACATTCGCGTGTGCGCGAAGTAGTCGTCGGGGTCGCCGAAACGGTCGTAAGGGGAAGCCATTCGAGTCAGCCGTGATGGAACTCTTGGTTCGTTGAGGATATCAGGCGCTGGCCTTTCGCTCAACCAATCGGAATCCGCGCGATGGGGTGGATTCATCTTTATTTCCAGAGCGAGCCATGGCATGGCGGGGGGGGCAGGCCGTATGTTGGAGGAAATCCGGTGACGCGAGGATTCGCGGTTGGGATTGCCGGGGTGGCCTTGCTGGCCGGTTGCGATGTGGCGGGCCCGTGGAAACACCGCGGCAACCCGATGCGCGTCGACCAGCCCGGCCTGTCGTTGTCGGAGCAACAGCAGCGCTCCCTCGACAGGCTGGCGATACCGCAGGCTCCCGGTCCCACCACGGAATTCGAGCGTCCCGGAGTGCACGGCCGCTAGGGCATTCCCGGCGCGGCGGCCGTGCCGCTCGGGAGACCGCACCATGAGACGCACCATTTGGGCACTGGCGCTGATATTGGCCGGCTGCCAGTCGATGCAGGAAAGCCAAAGCCTCGTTCCGCTTCCGGAAAACGCCCCGGCGCAACCCTATAGCGAATTGGTCACAAGGGCCCGCTCGCAGGCCTTGGCCGCCACGGAATCGTTCTACCTCAACAAATGGCAGGACCTCGAGGAAGTCTCGAGGGTGCTGTCGCAAACCGCTCGCTTCATGGACCGGGCCACCGGCGTGCCCGTCGCCCGCCAGCAGCAGATTTCCGCCACCGCCGCGGAAATCGCCCAGGAATGCTCCAAGCTGGCCACGCTGGCCAAGTCGAAGGACGAGGCGGCCACCCAACAATCCCTGCAGCGCATCCAGATCAAGGTTCGTGAACTGCACGAGAAACCCTGAATCCGGAAGCGACCTTTTTGTGGTTTGGGAGAATCAGCAACTGCCCATGGCGTTAATCCAAACAGCGGTTGTGGGAGGCGGACCGCGCGGGTTGGCACGCGATCCCATCCGCCCGGTCGCCCGCCACGCGCCCGTAACGCGCAGCCAACCTACTGTGTTTCCGTTGGCGGAACAAAGCGAATCACATGCTTGGGTTTCGGCCTAACCAAACAGCTCGCATAGCCTGACATGGTCTTCAATCGCCAAGGTTTCGGCCCTGCGGTTGCCATCGATGCCCGCGGCCGCTAGCCGGGCGTCGATCTCAGGCTTTCCCAATTCCTGCCCGGGAAGGCTGTGGAGGCCGCCGCGCAGGTTCTTGCGCCGATGGCAGTAAAGATCCCTGAGGAAGTTGCGCCACCGTTCCATGGCGGGCGGCCCTTCCGGCCTTGCCAGTCGGCCTTCCAGCGTCGCCCGGGCCTGGGGGTCGGATTCGAGCCTGACGATCGCGGAGTCAACCTTGGGCGCCGGAAAGAACGCCCGGGGAGGAATTTTCCTGACGATCGAAACCTTGGCGACGCTTTGCGCCAGCACCGAAAGGGAACCGAAGGCGTCTTCCCCCGGCTTGGCCGCGAGGCGTTCGGCGATCTCCCACTGCACCATGCCCACCTGCAAGGCGGGCACGGGACCCGAAACCAGAAGGTTGGCCATCACGGGAACGGCGACCGCGTAAGGCAGATTCGCGACCAACTTCAGGCGCGAGGCACCGGCGGCCCTGGAGGCCTCCAGCCATGCCTCGATGACCTCCTTGTTGAGTTCATTCTTGGTCCGAAGGATATCCGCCAGGAGAAGCCTGACGCGGTCTCCCTGGCCAGGGACGGTGCGCCGGGACAAGGCATGCAAACCCGGGTCGATTTCCGCGCTGACGACGGCCCCAGCGAATTCAACCAATCGGCCCGTGAGCCCGCCGGTGCCCGTGCCTACCTCCAGCACGGCGTCGTCCCGCGTCAGGTCGGCCGACCGCACGACGATGTCCATCAGGTTGAGGTCGATCAGGAAATTCTGCCCGAGCTTGCTCTTGGCCTCCAGGCCGTTGGCCCGCAGCATCGAAAGGACATGGTTCAGGGTTTGACGGGGAGCAGGCCCGCCTGGCGAAGATGTGCCGGAATCAGTTGGTCGATCGCCTTCCATGTGTATCGAGCCAGAATATCAGCTTCCAGGTTCACCGAATCCCCGATTTTCAGCAGGCCGAGTGTCGTGACGGCGAGGGTGTGCGGAATAAGCATCACCGTGAAGGTGCCGGCGCCCACCTCGACGATCGTGAGGCTGACACCGTCGACGGTGATGGAACCCTGGGGCAGCATCATGGAAAGAAGGCTCTCGGGAGCTGAAAAACGCACCATTTCCCATTCGCCAGCGGGTTCCCTCGCGAGAATGGCGCCAAGGCCGTCCACATGTCCCTGCACCCAATGCCCTCCAAGTTCGGCTCCCATGCGCAATGGCCTTTCAAGGTTCACCCTTGAACCGGCGCGGATCAATCCCAGGTTGGTGCGCTTGATCGTCTCGGGCCCCACCTGGAACAAGAGACGGCACCCGTCGATCCCCACAACTGTCAGGCAGGCCCCATTCACCGCGACACTGCCACCCATGGCGATGCCCGCGGCCAGGGGCCCGGCATCCACAACGATGGAGGTTCCCGCCTCCCCGGGTTCAGCGGTGACAACAGTGCCCGGATGTTCCACCAATCCCGTGAACATGATCTTCCCCAGAGCTATCCGTGAGAGGCCTCAACGGGCCCCCGCCGCAGGCACACTTTCGCGCATCGATAGGAGTCCGGCGGCCGGACGCTATCGATCATGGTCAGGCTGACTGGGTCAACTTGGCCAGGCATTCAGGTGATAAAATCGACTTGAGGCGACTGATGGCCGAACTCCAATAACGACGCACGGTGCGCTCATCCACGCCCAGGATCCCGGCGATTTGGTCCTGTTTCATCCCGTGATAGTAAACCAGCGAGAAAACCTCCCGTTCCTGCACGGTTAGCTCGCCAATTTTCTCATGAAACTCGGCCCAATGCTCCAGTTCCTGATGGCTGCCCGACCCGTCACTCACCAGCGGGGCCAAATCTCCGTCGCTGTCGGCGCCGGACAGAAGGGGAACCTCATGGCGACCCTGGCCGAGCGGCCCGAAGTTCTTGCGCGTCAAGTCGATGAGTTCGCGGCGCAGGTGAACGGTGGCAAGCCTGAAAAACTCACGCGTGGCCACCGGGGTGATCGTCTCGAGGGATCGCAAGAGCCGCATGGCGGCGCCTTGCAGGATATCCTCGGCCTCGGTCATGGCCATCAGGCGGGGGAAGTCGCGCAGCATCCGGCGGGACAGGCGCATCAGGCGGGATTCGACGGCCTTGTAAAGTTCGTCTCGTACCGTTGGGTCTTCCCGCATGCCCTCGATGTAGGCATGCATTTGTCGCGTGTTGAATTCCCCCGAATTCCCGGGGGTTGATTCAGACATGTCAGGCTCCGCGCGCATGGATCATGATGATATTTTAATGCTGATTGGGTCGGGTTCAATGCGCTTGCCTTGGCGCATGAAAAGCGAGTATCGGCCAACGCATTTGAGTTAACCAAAGCCGCGAAGCCTTCGCGTACACCCCGGGGGCCCCCGTTGACCGACAAAAGCAGCCAAATGGCGCAAGTTCGTTGGACACCAATCCTGGTCCTGGCATTGGCGATGGCGTCCCATTCGCCGCTCGAAGGCCAGGAAGTGGCGCCAATGGAACAGCCATCGGCAACGCTTCCGGCTGAAAACCAACAGTTCGCCGGGGAAATCGCGAAATCCGCCATGGGCGCGAAGACCATTGAAACGACACCAATGGATGCCGAGCCGGATGCGTTGACTGACGGGAGGAAACCCCTCCGATACCTGATGGGTTGTTGGCGTGAGCTGAACCCCGAACCGGAAGTTCCCGGCACCGGTCCGGCGACCTTCGGAGTGGCGGGAATCAGGGTTTTCGCCGACGGCAACAGGATGGCACCCAACGGCTACGAGTTCAGCCCGATCGGCGATTTGACATTGAACTTCAATCTCTGGCTTCTTCGGAAACATCATCTTTATTTGTTTGCCGACACTGATTTCTGGATGCAGAAAGCCGCTCCCGGCATCACCAATAGTCGGCAGGGATCTTTCGACTTCAGCAAGAGGGAATTCGACTACACGCTGGGATTGGCCTGGAATTACTGGGGAGCCCAGGAATTGAGGCTTTCAGCCTATTCCCTCAACAACCTCAATCGTGGCAAATACCGCAACAAACCTTGGGGATTCGCCGACGGCACCGTCATTGAGAACCGCTGGTACCTTGGCGACGAATATTCCCTGTTGGGCACCGAGGATTACGACATCGCGCGAGCCAACTTCCTGGCGGCCGGCTACATGCCGACCAAGGAACTTGTCGACAACCTGGGGGAAAGGTTCAAGCCCGGGCCGTTTATCAGGGCCTACCTGACCGGGAACATCTTTTCATCAAGGCATTATGTCTACACCGACACGCAGCTCATCGGAAACAGGTCCTTCGAACTTAGTTTGTTGCAGGAAGATTGCGGCTTGGCCTTTCGGCCATTCAAGCAAGCCCCACGGGCGGAATTCCGGTTCGGAGTGCTTGTGGTGGCCGATACCCAGAATTCCGTCACCGACACTTCCTGGTATGGGCAATTCCGAATCGTGTATTGAGAGATGGCGACGGCTGGCGCGAAAGTCACCTGACCTTGCCGGCGGCACCTTTTTCCGATTCCCAAAGCAGCTTGCTCCCTTCGAAAACCGCGGCATATTCCTTGCCGTTCACGGAAGCTGATTTCGCGGCGACCTTTCCGGTCGTCTTGCCGGACCAGACTTTTCTTCCATTGAACTGAACCGTGGAAAAACCGTTTTCGGTCATCACGGAAAGATCGGCAGCCAAGGAAATCACGGGACAAAGGGCCAAGGCCAGCAGGGCCAATGATTGACGAAACATTTCCAATTCCTCGAATGTCATTTTCGACCCTGAAGTCAACGGGTGCATGGTGCCCGCGCCCGACTGCAAAAACAAGCCCCCAAAAAAGCGTTACGGCTTGCTTCCCAAACAAAATCTGGGGCAAACTCATCCCCAAGTCAGGTGGGCCCAGGGGTGTTTCCATGTTCTCGACGACCGGTTGGATGCTCGTGGCCACGGGTTTCACCGGAGCCTTGACACTCCGTTTCGCATTGGGAATCGCGGCAAAAAAACTCGGCCTTGGCGCGGGAACAACGGTGCATCTGGCCCCTCCCGGCGGAGTCTCATCCGTTCTTTGCGGACTGATTTCCAAGGCCAGGCGCGAAGTCCTGATGGTTCTTCCCGCCCCCCGTTCCAAGCCGCTGGTCGAGGCGTTGATCAGCGCCAGCAAGCGGGGCGCCCTTGTCGAGTTGCTGATCGACCCGGCGGCCCCGAAGGTCTGCCCCGGCGAATGCGAAATGCTCAGGCAGGCGGGTGCGGCGCTCTACTTCGATCCCGAACACGCTCCCGTGGTGGGAACACACCTCCTGGTTGATCACAATGTGCTGGCCGTGGGGGCGGCGCGCTCAGGCGCCCAGGGAGACCCCGACGGCATCGACAACATGACCGTCTTGAGCGGTCAGGCTGAGCAAGCCAACCAGTTCCGGGATTTCTTCACCGTTCACAAGGGACACGCCCAGAACCTTTTCGCATCGCCAGCGGCCACCCAGCAGACACCGCAAACCCAGCCGCAGCAATCAGTTCCGCAACCAGTCGCCATCCCGCAACCCCAACCCGCGCCCGCGATCGCCCACAGCGCCCCAACCCAGCCGATGATCAACCCCAACGATCCGCGCTCACTACTCGAGGCCGCTAGGGAAGCCGCCGCCCGCGGGGATCAAAATCGCGCAGCGGCCTATCTGGAAGCGGCCAAGAACGCCGACAGGAGGCTTCAGGAGGCCGCCGCGGCCCAGGCCAACGCGGGAATCAGGGTTTCGGCCTGAACCCCCCTCACAGACTCACATACGGCGGCGGCACGACACCGCTTTCCCGGTTCGTGGTGTTTCGTGATGGCTCATTCGTCCGGTAAGTTAGGGAGGATGATGCGCCGGAGAAACCCGAATGAGCCTTGCGACCGATGAGGAAAACCTGAACCAGGCGCTCAAGGATCCCGCCTTCAAGCAAAATCTCAGGCAGTTCCTTTCCACCGATAATCACACCAACTTGGCATACCTCGCCCGAACCTGGCTGTACCTCGCCATGGTCATCGCGGGCGCCGTCGCTTTCATCGAATTCAGGCCCTCGATGGGGCTTCATTGGGCCTGGAACATTCCGGTCGTGATGCTGACGGTCGTCATGGTGGGCGCGGGACAGCACCAACTCAGCGGTTTGGCGCATGAGGGATCGCACTTTATCCTATTGAAAAACCGGGTTTTCAATGAACTCATCTCCGACATCTTCTGCCTGTTTCCGCTTTACAGTTCCACCCACCTCTACAGGCTCCAGCACCTGGCCCACCACCAGTTCGTGAACGATCCCCAAAGGGATCCCGATGTGTTCCAACTCAAGGCCAGCGGTCACTGGCTCAGTTTTCCGGTCTCCCGGGAACGCTTTGTCCGCTTCCTTCTCGCCCAGGCCTGGTTGCCCAATGTGATCCGCTTCCTGCTGGTCCGAGCGCAATTCAATGCCACGGGGTCAGGCGATAGCCCTTATTACGATCCTGAAAAACGCCCCTCCCTTCTGGCCGTGAGGATTGGAATGCTTCTCGTGTTCCCCTCGATTGGCTGCATCCTCGCCGCTTCGGTCTGGCAGATTCCCTGGTTGGTGCTGGCGTCACCCGCGGCCATCGCCCTGGCCTGGATGATTTTCCTCCCGCTGCCTGGCCAATTCTTCGCCGGTTCCCGCCTTCACCCGCCCGTCAGCCCCAAGGTGACGACAGGCCTCCGGGTTTCCGTGATTTGCCTGGTGTGGGGAGTGCTGGGAGGCTTCTCGGTGGCAACGGGTAACCCGTTGGTACCCTTTTATTATCTCCTGCTTTGGGTGCTCCCCCTGTTCACATCCTTCAGTTTCTTCATGATCCTCAGGCAGGTCGTGCAGCATGGAAACGGCGGAATCGGATGGATCAGCAACACCCGGGTATTTGAACTGAATCCGCTGTTGAGGTTCGCCATTTTTCCAATGGGGCAGGACTATCACCTGCCTCACCACCTGTTCGCCTCGGTTCCCCACTACAGGCTCAGAAGCCTTCACTCGTTCCTGATGAACTATCCCGAATACCGCCGGCACGCCGTCGAGGTGCATGGCTACTTCGGGTCTCCGGAGACTCCCAAGGTTCACCCGACTGTTGTCGATGTGCTGGGCCCGGAATGGGAACCGGGATGGCAGAAGCGGTTCATTGACGACAGCGTCCTTGACGACGTCGACCTTGATGACAGGGAGAAAATTCTGGCGGAAAGCGACCGTTTGAGGCTGGCTTCAACCGCACAGCCTCAGGAAAGCTCCACCGACCAGTAGGCGTTGTCGAGGAATGACGACCAGGATTGGTACTTCTGGTTGGTCATTTTCTGTCTCAAGAGCGGGCTTCGCCGAGGCTTCTCAGGCTTTCGGATCAGGGCCATGGAAGCCTGCCTCGGGGTTCTCCCGCCCTTTTTCACATTGCAGGAAACGCAGGCGCAGACGATGTTTTCCCAAGTGCTGGCACCGCCCTGGCTGCGCGGCACCACATGGTCGAGGCTCAATTCTCCGGTGGGGAACCGCTTGCCGCAGTATTGGCAAAGGTTGTTGTCCCGGGCGAAGATGTTGCGTCGGTTGAACTTCACGACCTGACGGGGCAACCGCTCGTAATGAAGCAGGCGGATCACGCGGGGAACCTGGATCTCCGAGGAAACCGTTCTGATCCAGTCATCCTGCTCCCTCCTGAAATGGCGGGCCTTGTATTCGGATAGTTCTCGCCACGACTTGAAGTCGTAGGACACGAACTGTCCGTCTTCCTCCTCCTGGCTCACGACCTCGGCGGCATCCTTGGTGAGCAGGGTGAAGGCGCGCCTCACGGAAATCACATGAACGGCCATGAACATCCGGTTCAGGACCAGCACGCTGCCGTCTAGGGAACTGGAACCCGTGGACATGGACGATCCTCGCTCGACCCGGTTTCAAACAAACCGCCATGGGGGTGCATCCAGCACCCCGGTCGATCGGGATGGCCAATGGGCCGCAAAGGGGCCGCAACGACCGGTTGTCTGGGGCCAGTGGACTGTCCCGACCGATCTCATTCGTTATTCTATTGTAAGACCGGCTCGCCCCGCAACTGTCCCGTTCTTTCAGGTTGATGAAGGTTTGGTAAATGTCCGCTCCACGCCAGACTGTTCCCACAGGCGCGCCTGATATCTGGTTCGGCGTTGCCGCCACTCCCCGCCAGTTGGAGGAGCGCCTCGCGGGCCATCTGGTCGACCGCAAGTTGCTTGAGCCCGAGGACTTGCCATTGGCACTGGGCCAAAAGGGGGAACCCGCGGGCCCCGAGCCTTTCCTGGCCCGATGCGTTTCCAACCGCGTGCTCACCAACGGGCAATCGAAGCGGATCAAGGGGGAAATGGCGGACTGGCTTCGAACCCCGGTTCCCGGCTTCCGACTGGAAAAGCGGCTTGGCAAAGGCAGCACATCGATAGTCTTTCACGCGAACCAGGTTTCCCTCAACAGGATGGTGGCGCTCAAGGTCCTGGATGACGCGGCCTCCGCCCGGCCGGACGCGGTCAAGTCGTTTGTCGACTCGAACCGGCGCGCCGCCGCCCTGGCGCATCCAACGCTCGTGGCCATCCATGATGCCGGACTATCGTGCGGGCATCCTTGGTGCGCCATGGAAGCCGTCTTGGTGCCGACCGCCGAGCAGTTGCTGGCCAAGCGCGGGCCGCTCGACCCGGCGCTTTTGAGGCGGGTCGCGAGGCAGGCGATGGAATGCCTAGCCTATTTCGATTCCAAGGGAGTGGTTCACCGCGACATCAAGCCGGGCAACATGTTCATCGACGGGCAGGGCAACCTCAAGGTGAGCGACCTGGGCCTGGCGTTGTGGGCGGCGGACGCCCGCGAGCAGCAGGCGATGGAACGGGGGCTTGCCGTGGGCACGCCCCACTACATGGCTCCCGAACAGGTCATGGGCAAGGCGGAGATCGACGGCAGGGCCGACCTTTACGCCCTGGGTTGTTCCATTTTTCACCTGGCCACCGGTTCGGTCCCCTTCAAGGGAACCACTCCCGCCGAGGTCCAGGACCAGCACCTTGACGCGCCCGTTCCCGATCCGCGGGCGCTGCGCCCCGACCTTCCCGATGACATGGCGGATCTGGCCACCCGGCTCATGAGCAAGGACCCGGCGCGCCGCGGCGGACGCAAGGCCTAGGAATCGACCCGCTTTCAGAGCGACCAATCAACCGGTGGAAGCCCCCGGGATTGCAGGAACCCGTTCACGCGGGAAAAAGGACGGCTGCCCAGGAATCCCCGGCGCGCCGAAAGCGGCGAGGGATGGGCCGTGACCACCGCGAAATGCCTGACCGGGTCGAGATCGGCGGTCCGGCGGGCCGCCTCGGCGCCCCAAAGGAGGAATGCCCGCGGCCCCGGCTGGGCCGCCACATGCCGAAACGCCTCACCCGTGATTTCCTCCCAACCCAATCCCTTGTGCGACATCGGTTCGCCCGGCTCGACTGTCAGCAGGGCGTTGAGCAGCAGCACGCCCCGTGAAGCCCATGGAGCGAGGGAACCGTGGCCCGGGGCCTGGACACCTGTGTCGGCCGCCAGTTCCTTGAGGATGTTGCGGAGGGAGGGCGGCGGCTTCATGGGCCTTGGCACCGAAAAACAGAGGCCCTCCGCCTGACCGGGACCGTGGTAGGGATCCTGGCCGAGGATCACCACTCGGACATCCTTCGGACCGACGGCCTCAAGGGCGCGAAAAACCATGGGCTCGGGTGGGAGAAAACCGCCGGGATTCCGCAGCGATGCCAACCGGCATTCCAGGCGCTCCCATGCCGGCATCAGGCGGTCCGCCAGCAGGGCATGCTTCCACGCCTCGGGCACCCTGTCCCTGAGCCATCCCTGGCTCATGGCTTTGGCTTGAGGTCGCTTCCGGATCGTCCGGGCGAAGCCAGCGGCGCTGGCTCCCCGGCGGGCCTGTCGAGGATCTCCGCGCCCTGGGGGGGCGCCGCGCGCCAGGTCCAGGCCGGTTCCAGCACTCCGGACAGGTCGAACTTGTTATCGCTGACAATGTCGAGCGGATAGGTGACCGTTCCCTTGACCACCGCCGGGTCGAAAATCCCGAGCATCGTGGCGCCCGTGACGACGATCTCGGCGCAAAGCCAACGCCTTCGGTCCATGTATGTGGTCGCCAGGTACTGTTCCTTCATGCCACCCCGGTGCCTGAACGGGGTTCCCTGCAGCAGCAATCGCCAGACGGCGTATTTCTTCCCCACCTGCCTGTACGCGAAGTCCGTCAGTTCCTGGTCCTTTTCCGGAGTGACGGGAACCTTGTTGCGGCGCACCTGGATCACGCCCTTGAAGTCGCTCAAGCGGGAACCCAGTTCAAGGATGTAGACATGAAGGGTGTCGTCGGGACCCGACTCCAAAGCGGCAAGGGATCCGTTGCGACGCTTCATGACGATACCGGCGTGAAAGGGTGGGCCGGTGCCGGCCAACGAATACAGCCTTTCCCAAAACGGGCTCAAGTCATCGAAGAACAGGATGTCGCCGACGATCGGCTCATAGGGCTTGGCAATCACCCGTCGATTATCGTTCTCGTCGGATTCGGACCTGACCAGCCATCCGTAAGGTGCGTTCTTTGCCGCCGCCTGGCATGGCGCGGAAAACGCCACCAGCAGGGCCAAAGCCATCGCTTCCATGCGTCCATCCCCCGGGCGCGGGCTCCCGCCCGACGGCCATGCATGGAATCGTCGCGTTGGGGCTGGTTTCGGAAGCCCACGGACGGCCTTGGCGCCAGCCCGCGCAAACGGTTGCCGTCGCAGGCCTCACAATCCGCGAAACCGGGATCGGAGAAACCGGTCGCCCACGACGCCCCCGGTCGCCTCATCGAACGCGAAAAGCGGCCTGACAAACCGGGGCAAATAACGGCGACGGACCCGCTTTTCCAGGCAGTAAACGGCAATGTCGGCACACAAATCCAACGGCCAGAGCCGGAACGGAATGGGGGGAGGCGGCTCAATGATGGCCCCGCTGCCATCCAGCACCTTCGACCTGAGCGGGGAATCGAAAAAACCCGGGCTGAACACGCCGACATGAACCCCGTCTCCGGCGACTTCAAGCCTGAGGCTTTCGCAAAGCCCGACCAAGGCGCGCTTGGCGGCTCCATAAACCCCGTACCCGGGCACTCCCCGGTGCCCGGCGAGGCTGGAAACCGCGAGCAGGGCGCCCCCGCGAGCCTTCAACGCCGGCAAGGCCGCCTGGATCGAATGAAAAACCGTCCAAAAATTGGCGCGCATGACCATTTCGGCCACCGCGGGAGAGGTTTGGGCCACCGGCGCCCGCAACGAGGTTCCCGCGCAGCAAACCAGAGCATCCAGTCCCCCGGCGACTTCGATGACCCTCGACACGGCACGGGCGCAATCCGCCGGCTCCGCCGCGTCTCCCCGGCAGGCGACAAGCCTGGATTCGTTCCCCCCCAGGGCCCCGATGGCCGAATTGAGCCGGTCATTGTCGCGGGCCATCAGGCCGACCACATAACCCCTGCCGGCCAGGCGACGGGCCACCTCAAGGCCCAAACCCGACGACCCGCCTGTCACCAACACCGCCCTCGCCGGGCCGGACATCATGGCGCTAGCTCCCCGCTTGGTGCGATTCGTTGGCAATTCCACCGCATTCTGCTAACTTATGGGTTCGTTTCCGTCGGGGCTTCGGCGGATCAGTCCTTAGAGGTCGTCATGAAAGAAATCACCATCGGTTCCAGCAAGGAACAGGTTTACGAGCGATCCGACTATCCCGCCGACAAGATTCGCTCCATCCTCGGCAAGGAAACCATCGCCGTGCTTGGCTACGGGGTCCAGGGCCGCGGGCAGTCACTCAACATGCGCGACAACGGCCTCAAGGTGATCATCGGCCTTCGCGACAAGGGCCGCTCATGGGACCTGGCCCAGCAGGATGGCTGGAAACCCGGTGAAACCCTCTTTTCCATTGAGGACGCCGCCGCCAAGGGCACCGTCGTGCAGTACCTTCTTTCCGACGCCGGACAAAAGGAAAACTGGCCCCGCATCAAGCCCCACCTCACCGCTGGCAAGGCCCTTTACTTCTCCCACGGGTTCAGCGTGGTCTACGCCGACCAAACCGGGGTTGTTCCGGACAAGGACATCGATGTGATCCTTGTGGCGCCGAAGGGCTCGGGAACCTCGGTTCGCCGCCTCTTCCTCGAGGGCAAGGGCATCAACTCGAGCTTCGCCGTGCATCAGGATGCCACCGGCCGCGCCTATGAGCGCGCCCGGGCGCTCGGCTTCGCCGTGGGTTCGGGCTACTTGTTCGAAACCACCTTCCAGAAGGAAGTTTACAGCGACCTTACGGGCGAACGGGGCGTGCTGATGGGAGCCATCTACGGCATGTGGCTGGCCCAGTACGAAACCCTCAGGGCCCACGGGCACAGCCCGTCCGAAGCGTTCAATGAAACGGTCGAGGAAGCGACCCAGAGCCTTTACCCCCTGATTGCCGAGAACGGCATGGACTGGATGTACGCCAACTGCTCGACCACGGCGCAGCGCGGCGCCCTCGACTGGGCTCCCAAGTTCCGCGAGGCCACGCGGCCTGTGTTTGAGGCGCTCTACGCCAGCGTGACCCGCGGCGATGAGACCCGCCGGGTGCTCGATGTGAACAGCAGGCCCGATTACCGCGAACTGCTTGAAAAGGAACTCAAGGAGATCCACGAAAGCGAAATGTGGCGCGCCGGCGCCGCGGTTCGCTCGCTCCGGCCCGAACGGCAGGCCCGCTGATCCCGCGGGGCGGCAAAAAAAGAGGGGGGCCGCCGGTTTTCCGGCGGCCCCCTGATATTTCGCAAGGCCCTTCAAGAACCGAGCGACCAACCGCGGATCGATCCGTCGGCCCCGGATGTCCAGGCGAACTTCTCGTCCTTGCTGGCGGTGACGCCGAGGACGGCGCCCTGGTGCCCCGGGCATTCCTTTTTCATTGAAAAGTCCAGAAGCGAGAACACGCGAAGAACGCCATCCTGGCAACCCGCCAAAACAAGCCTTGATTGTGGCAGCACCGTCAGGGATCGCACGACGGTGCGCCCGCCGGACACATTATGCAATTGCCCCGCCGATTCCCGGACCTGCAGTCCGCTGCCACCCGCGATGATGCGCTTGGCCGTGGCATCGTAGGCCAGGGCCAGAACGGGCCCCACCTTGAACGCCACCCCGCCCTTGGCTAATCGCTCGACGGAATCCCACTGCCTCACGGCGCCATCGTCGCCTGCGGAGAGCAGGACCCTGCCGCTGCCGATGAACTGGAGCCGGTTCACCTTTCCGGCATGCCGGCCGAGGTCGACATGGGCCACCCGCCCGCCGACTGACCACAGGCGCACCAAGCCCTTGGGATCACCCGCGGGTGCCTCGCAACCGGTCGCCAGCATCGTGCCGTCGGGATGGAACGCGGCACATGTGACATTCCGGTTGTAACCCGACAACCGCCCCGACTCCTGCCCGGAGCGGGGATCCCAGAAGTGGACACCCATGTCGTCGTCAAACAGCCTGTTGCCGGAACTGGCTATCCGATCACCCTTGGGATCATAGGCCAATGACAGCGTCGGTCCCTCATTGGGCGTGAACTGGATCAGTTCCCTGCCGGTTTGGGCATCCCACAGGCGAATGGTCTCGTCGCTTCCTCCGCTAACGAGGTTTCGTCCATCGGGTGAGAGGTCCAGCGAGGTCACTTCGCCGCCGTGGGCCAGGATGAGGCGCGCAACGATCGTGCTGCCGGCTGCCTGCGTTGTCGCCGTGGTGGGAGGCGCGGGAGACGAGGCGGCCTGGCCGGTGGGCTGCGTGGAGGCGGGCACCTTGCTTGGGTCGGCAAGGAACCCCCTGAGCGCTTCGACCAAATCGCCTGGACTCTGGTACCGGTGGTCCGGATCCTTCGCCATGAGTTTTCGAAGGATCTTTTCGAGGGACTCGGGAAGATCGGGACGAAGAGGCCGCGTGTTGGGCAACTCCCCCGAATGATGCTTCCGAATCTTCTGAACCAAGGTGCCGCCCGGGTAGGGCACCTGAGCCGTCAGGAGATAATGAAGCGTGCAACCGAGGCTGTAGAGGTCGGACCGGGTGTCGGCGTTGCGAGGATCATCGGCCTGTTCGGGCGCGATGTAGTCAGGCGTGCCCAGGAACGACCCCACCTGCGTCAGTTCGGATTGTCCATTCTCCTCCCGTTGAACCCTGGCCAGTCCCATGTCGAGAATCTTCAGGCGTCCGGGTTTGGTGCCGGGAGACCACTTGTTTTGGGAATCGAGTGGCGAAGGGCTGATCATCAGGTTGCTGGGCTTGATGTCCCGGTGGACCATGCCCTTATCGCTGGCGTGCTGGAGCGCCTCGGCAGCCTGGATGATGTACGAGACCGCCGTTTCGAACGGCAGGCCGCCGACTTTCGCCACGATCCTGCTCAGGTCCTGACCTTCAACAAACTCCATTGAAAGGTAGGCGATCGGCGCGTTGAGGTCGGTATGGAAAACCATCACAAAGTTGGGGTGGTTGAGCAAGGCGGCGGACTGGACTTCCTGCTCGAACCTGCGGCGCACATCGGGATTGGACAACAGTCCCGGCTTGATCAGCTTGAGGGCGACGACGCGGTTGAGGCCAAGTTGCTTGGCCTTGAAGATCACTCCCATACCGCCCCGGGCCAATTCCCCAAGCAACTCATGGCCGGGAATGGATGGCAGTTTCCTGGCGGTGCCCGGCGAGGATTTGGCAGGCATGGCGGATGGCGGGGCGGGAGGAGGATTTTCCCCTCCCTCTCCATCCAGCATCGTGTGTTCCTCAGGCCCCGAAGCCATGGTTCGACACCGCGCGCGTCCAAGGAAATAGGGAAAACGGGCATCAACTGTTGTTCATTCTGATTCACTATTGTATCAGACTCCATCTAGCCTTGAATGGATTGATCGAAATGAGTGAACGCCGCGAACCGTCATCACCGATTCATCTTGCCCCCAAGGAACTGGTCGCATGGCTGGCCGGCCAATGGCGCGACTCCGTTTCCAACCCCGATTCGCCCTACAGGCTGCCCATTTTGGTGACCATGGCGGGCAGTCCGGCAGGCAGGACCGTGGTGGTGCGTGAAGCTGGAGAAAGCCCCCTGGAGGTTCACTTCCATACCGACCTTCGCTCGGCCAAGGTTGCCCAGTTGCGTGAATCACCGGCATGCCTGCTTGTCTGGTATGACGCGCGATCCCGAATCCAGGTGCAAGCCCGCGGGCAAGCCCGCCTCCATTCCGGCGATGAGAGGGCGAGGCAGGCATGGGAACCATTGCCGGTTCACAATGGCCGCCAATACGGCCAGGTGGAATTCCCGGGAACCTCGCTGAGCCATCCCTTGGCCGAGGTATTGCCCGAAAAGGAAGATGGTTGGCGGAATTTCTGTCTGGGAATCGTTGGCATCGCTGACTTGGAACTTTTGCAACTTGATCGGGATGGAAACATTCGCTGCCGCGTCGAACCATCCGGAGGCGGATGGATCAAGAAATGGATCGCGCCCTGATGCCGCGGGATTGTGTAACTGTTTGGTCTTTATTGTTTGTCTGTCAGGGCCGGTTTTCGTACCTTGATAGAAATCACTTCGTTTGGCCGCGCATGGATCGTTCACCGGAGGCCTGACATGAAATACCAGCAATTCCTGATCACAGTGGCCCTGTCGGTCTGGTTGGCAACGAGCCATCTCCGCGCTGGCCCGGGGGAATCGCTAGGTTGGCTACCCGACGACAACATGGTCTCCTTCCGCATCGACTTCAAAGACCTCTGGCGTGGCCCTCTCGGGGCCGATACCCGCAGGCTGGTCCAGAAGGGCGGCGCGGCATTCGCGCTGCTGCAACTCCAGATGAGCCCGAGGCTGGACGACATCGATGAGATCTCGGGGGGCGCCTGGGTCGGTCCGGATGGATCACCGGCATTCATTTTCGCCATGACATCCGCCCAGCCTGTTGATGGATTCAAGGCGGCATATAGCTTTCTGGGCCCCTCGGCACGACCGGGGCCCGGTGGAACATGGGAGGCCGGTGAGTTCCTCATGGCCCGCCCCACGGGAAACGAGTTGATCTTCGGCACCGGACCGGCGGTGAGGGCCGCGATCGGACGCAAGAAAGGGGTTGCCAAGTCCGAGGGCTTGCTCGAAGGCCAGATCGCGATTCGCATGGACAGGCATCCGGTGCTTGAGGAGCTCGCGGCGGCCGTGCCCGAACCGTTCGGGCCGCTAGCCATGGCCAAGTCCGCCCGGTTGAACCTAGGCACCTCGGGGGATAAGGCGGAAGCGCGCCTCACCGTGAGGTATGGCACCGAAAAGGATGCTGAAAAGGCACTGGAAGCCGTGAACGAGGCGCGGAAGATGGCCAAGCCGTTGTTTGACCAAGGCAGGGCGCAGGTCAGGCGGGAGTTGGGACAGAAGGCCGAGTCCGACATCGCCAGCCATTTCGGAATGGCGATGGGGCTTGGCTGGCTCAACCTGATGGAAAAGGGGATTGACGCGCAGAAGGTTGAGAAGAAGGGTTTGGAACTTGCCACGCGGGCCGAGATTGACATCGCCGATCTCAACGGGATCGGGATCGGGCCGTTGCAAGCTGGAATCGCCGTCGGGATGTTCCTGCCGGCCGTCCAGAAGGTACGGGATGCGGCGAGTCGCACCGCATCGATGAACAACATGAAAATGCTCGGCTTGGCGCTCCACAATTATGAGGCGTCGATGGGTCGGTTCCCGCCCGCCGTGGTCACCGACAAGGATGGCAAGCCGCTTTACTCCTGGCGCGTGCTCATTCTTCCATACATCGAGCAGGAAGCCGTTTTCAGGGCCTGGAAAATGGATGAGCCATGGGATGGTCCCAACAACCGCCGATTATCCGAGATGGTGATCAAGACCTTCTGTGAACCGTCAGAACCTCCGTCGAACCGTACCCGCTACCGGGTGTTCCATGGAAACGGCGCCCTTTTTGAGACATCAACGGTCGGGGCCAAAAAGGGAACCCGCATCAACGAGATACTTGATGGAACATCCAACACGATCATGATCGTCCAAACCCGTGAAAGCGTACCCTGGGCCGCTCCCGACGAGATCGCCTACGATCCCAAGAAACCCCTGCCGGAATTAGGCTTGCCTGGCGCGGGCCATTTTCTCGCCGCGTACGCCGATGGTTCCGTCCGAAGCCTCAAGACCACCATCAAGCCCCAGTGGCTTCACCAACTGATCCAGAAAGCCGACGGCATTGCCTTGCCGGACGACTTCGACAAGTGATTCCCATCCACCCCGGATTGATTCGTGGAGGTCGGCGATGAACCGTTCGAATTTAGCCGCGATGATGGCGATCCTGCTGATTGGGATATCCGCGGTCGGGCAGGAAACGCCCAACCCCCTTCCCAAGGGAACCGTCGGCTTTTTCCGTGTCAACGCGCAAGCCTTGGCGGCATCGCCGGTTTTGGCCCAGTACCTGCAAATCTTCGGTGCCTCTGACAAGCAGGTCGCCGATGAGTTCCTGAAAAGACTGCCGGTGGAACCATCCAGCGCCATCTCGCTCACAGGAATCCTCTGGCAACCCCAACCCCGCCGCGAGCCATTCGCGGTGCTGCTGGCCGATTTCAAGGATCCGGTTGACCTCGCCAAGGTTGCCCGCGCGTTGGGCACCCGCGCCCCGGTGAAAACCCCGGCGGGTGAACTGACCATCGGCGGCGGCGTGGCCATCCTCGCACGGTCGCCCAAAGGGTTGGTGATGGGGAATCCTGAAATGGTTCAGGCGTTCGCCTCCGCCCCGCCCTTGCAAAACCCCGGCTGGAAATCAGCGTGGGATTCATCCGCCGACGGAATCGCATCGGCATGGCTCACGACCGACCTGCGGGCGTTGCCTGCCGAAGTGGAAGGGGGAATCAAGCGGACCGCCTGGATGTACCTTCAACCGCTTCAAGGATCCATTACAGCCGGAATCTCCTTCTCGATGGACAAGAGGCTTGCGGTCGCAAGGGCCACGGTCGTTTACGGGAATGAAGGCGCGGCGAAGGCCAGCGTGGAGAACTGGAAACTGACAACGGAATTGATCCGGGGATTTTTCAAGGGCGGCGAGGGCATCGTGACACTGGCCCCATTGGCGGCGTCGGTACTTGATTCCAGCGCCGTGCGCGAATTGTTTGGAACAAGCAACACCGAGGGTGCCGAACTCCTGCGGAGTCCCATGGTGACGGCGGCGTTCGCCTATTTGGCGGGTTACCTTTCGGAACAGGCGGAATTTCTTGCCAAGCTGCCTTTTGAGGCCACTGGCAACTCGGTATCCGTTTCGGTGAAAGTATCGCCCGCGGCCATGCAATCGGGCATCGGTGTTTCCGCCGTGCTGGCGGGCTTGATGCTTCCCGCGGTCCAAAGAACGCGCGAGGCCATGCGGAGAATGCAAACCGTCAACAACCTCAAGCAGATCGGCATCGCCCTTCATGGTTATCACGATCTCTATGGAGACTTTCCTCCCGCCGTGGTGCGCGACAAAGACGGCAAGCCACTTTACAGTTGGCGCGTGCTGATCCTGCCCTATCTCGAGCAGGAGAACATTTTCAGTAAATGGAAGCGGGACGAACCCTGGGACAGCCCCAACAACAAGCCGCTTTCCGATTTGGTTCTCAAGGTGTATTCCGCTTCGGGCTCTCCCGATGAAAATACCAACCGAACCCCTTACCGAGTCTTCATGGGCAAGGGCTCGGGTTTCGAGGAAAACAAGGCCAGGCCGGGAAAAGGATTGCGTTTCGCCGACTTCACTGACGGATCGAGCAACACCATCGCCGTGGTGGAAGCGTCCGAAAGCGTGCCCTGGGCCAAGCCTGATGAACTGGAATTCGTTGCGGGCAAACCGTTGCCCGCCCTCGGCTTGCCGGGGGGGGTTGATTTCTTCGCGCTTTACTTCGACGGCTCGGTCCGGTCCATCAGGAAGGCGGTCAACCCGCAAACACTTCAGGCCCTGATCACCCGCAACGGAGGCGAGGTCGTCCCATTCGATCCATGATCCGTTAGCCAATATCATGGCCCCATGCGGTTCCTGGACCTGACATCTTCCGACCTCACTGAAAACCTCGCGATCGACGAGGCCCTGCTAATGGAGCGTGAACTTCGCCCTGATTTGGGCGAAATACTCCGCTTTTGGGAATATCCCCGCCATGCCGTCGTGCTGGGTTCGGGCGGCATCGTGCGGGATGATGTCGAACTCGAAGCCTGCCAACGAGACGGCATCACCATCGCCAGGCGTTCCAGCGGCGGGGGCACGGTTTTACTCGGCCCCGGTTGCCTGCTTTACAGCCTTGTGCTCGACATGGAAGCCAATCCAGCCTTGTCGGGAATCAGCACCTCCTACGAGTTCATCATGGGAGCGATGGCGCGGGCGGTCGATCCGAACGCGGCCAAGGAAGGTTCAAGCGACCTCGCCATCGACGGTCTCAAATTCTCCGGCAACGCCCAGCAGCGGAAGCGGCGGTTCCTGCTGCATCATGGCACCATCCTTGTCGATTTCGACTTGTCCATGGTCCCCCGCTACCTCAAGGCCCCACCCCGGCAACCCGAATACCGCGCCGGACGCGGGCATCAGGCTTTCATCCGCAATCTTGGAGGCGCCACCTCATCGGTCCGCCAGCGGATCATGCTCGCCTGGCATGCCGCTGGGGTTGGCAAGGCTCCCGATCCCGAAACAGTGGCCCAATGCCTCCGGGAAAGGTTCCACCAGCCTGGTTGGGTTTTCAGAAGATAGGAAAGAGGATTACCCGGTGCCCTTCACCGAGATAATCTCTCCCAAGGCCTTGACGGCGGCATCGAGCGAAAGTGCCGCCATCTGGTGGTTGGTATGGTCTGAAATCTCACGGTAACGGGCCAGATACAGGTCTCGCGCCGCTTCAACCTTGGGAAACTTGCCGCGAAGCTTGTGAAGGGCCCGGGTATAGTCGCTCGCCTCCATGGAGGGTTCGGCGGCGCGAATGGCGTCGAACAGGGCCCGCGGGACCTCGAGAACATCATCGTGGTCCTGCACCTCCTCGGCATGCTTGAGGAAGGTGCGAATCATCCAGAGGTGGGCCAATTGGGGCGCGGCGCGGTCGAGAATGGCCTTGGGGTCGTCGGATTCCGCCGTCATTTGCCCGGCCCCGCCGGCTTGGCTGGCGCCGCCTCGCTTTGCTCCTTGGCAAACAGCACCAGGAAGGCGCCGGCACCCACGGAGATGATGCCCAGCCAAAGAAGCGGGTCGGGAGTGGTCTCAAGTCCGAAATGGAGGAAATCGCCCCCCTTCTGCGGTTGCCAGAACAGGCTCACAACCGTGTTGATTACCGGCGCCACGCCGAAGATGAGGGGAGCGATGTAAATCCGGAAGGAGGCCGGGGGAAGACCTGAGGCCTTGGCGGCATCGACCGCCGACTTCGAGGCGAAGATCACACAAATCGCGCCGACGGCACCGGCGACACCGGCAAGTCCGGAAAACACGAGGCCGCTGACCGTGATGTTCTGCGGCCAATGGAAGGTGCCGCTCGACATGAGCGCCGACGGAACCAGGACGGCGAGCAGGAAGTAAGCCAGTCCAACGCACAGGATCGACATCAGGCGCCCGCCCAGTTCACCCGGTTTGCCGGTCAATTCCTGGCCACCGTAAAACACGATCGGCACATAGGTGCCCCAGGCAAGACCCGCCACCAGAACAAACACGAGCCATTCGTAGTGAGGCTCATGGTGTGCAGGATGGTCGGCGGGGGAATCGTCGGCCTTGGCCACGGCGGCGGGCTTGGCGGCACCCTTGGACGCGGCCTCGGCCCGTTCCTTGGAATAAAGCACCATGAACGCCCCAAGACCAACCAGGAGAATGCCCAAGAGAAGTTTCCAGCCAGGAAGGTGCTCCAGCTTGAAGTGCCAGGGACTTCCCGGCTTGGGATGCCAGAACAGGCTGACAAGCGTGTTGATGACGGGCGCGAGGCCGAAAATCAGCGGGGCGATGTAAGCGCGGTATGAACCGTCGGGAAGACCGGCGGACTTGGCGGCGTCCACCGCCGCCTTGGAGGCAAAGATCACCGCGATGGCGCCCACGGCCCCCATGACCCCGGCCAAACCTGAGAACAGTAGCCCCGTCGCCTTGAAAGCCGGCCATGCGTGTTTCTTCGAGAGGAACAGTCCGAGCGGAATCAGCACCGCCAGGAAAAAGTAAGCCACTCCCACGCACAGGATGGAAGTGAGCCTTCCGCCGACGCGGGTGGGATCGGTGGTGAGTTCTCGGCCGCCGTAAAAGACCACGGGCACATAGGTGCCCCAGGAAAGGCCTGCCAAGGCGACGAACAGCAGCCAGGTCCATCGGCCTGCGACAGCCGGTTTGGGGGCGGACGGATCGGACATGATGAAAAACCCTCGTTCTTCAGGCTTCCTGCCTGAGTGCCTCGATCAAGCGAACACGCCGCGCGGCCATCGCTGCCGCGGCGCCCGCGCACATTCCCGTGGCCATGCAAGCCGACAAGGTCACTACTAGTCCGGGAATCGAACCTTGGTGGACTCCCCCGTGGGGCAAAACGCCCAGAAGGGCGCACACCGCGCCCATTCCAAGTCCCGCCATCAGCAAGGCGCCATTTTCCAGCATCACCAGCCATGAAACACGGCCGGGCCTGTATCCCAGCGCGGAAAGCAGCGCCAACTCGCCCCGTCTTTCCCACATGGAACGAAGCAGAACCACCGCCAGGCCGGCGGTGCCAAGCACCAACCCCAGGCCGCCAAGCGCCTGGAAGGTGGCAAGGTAGCTGTTCTCCACGGCCAGGTACTTGTTCACCCGGTCAGCCAAGGGCACGACCTCGGCGCCCTTGTCGGCCCATACCGTGCCGAGCATCGACACCACGGCCGGAACATCGGCGGGAGCGGCACGCGCCAGAACCACGCGCCAGCCCTCGGCACCGGGGAAGAGCCTCAGGAAGGCGGCTTCCCCCACGAGAAGCTCCGATGGAAACGGTCCGTCATGCAATGCGGCGGCCACGCGCACCTCGGCTCCCTCGGGATTGATCGACAGCAGGTCGCCGGGGGCCTTCTTGAGGATCCATGTCAGTGAGCTGGCCTCGCCCGCCGCGGGCGGGGCGGCACCGGGGGGGGCCTGCTCCAGCAGGGAAACCAACGATATTTCCCCGCCAAGTTCACGGGCCGCGACCGGCAAATCGGCATCGGAAAGCTGTCCCGAGGCGACCGCGACCACCCGGGGCTGGTCGGGACGAGTGAGGTTGAGACAACCGGCCTCGCCTTCGCCGGCAAGCCTGACCGGAATCAATTGAACTCGTTCCAACAGCGACTTGGCCTCTTCGCGCCGGCGGGTCGCTTCCGCCGGATTGTCTCGCCAGGCGCGTTCAACCTGCTCAAGCAGGGCCGCCTGGCCCTCGCTGGTCCTGGGGTCCACCACCAAGGGCAGTTCCAGTTCAGCCCAGACGGCCAAGGAACCGGCGTCGGTTGGTGGATGGGCTTGCCGGCGGAACGCCTCGACGGCAACCAGAAGAAATGTGGCCGTGGCCAGAAGGCCGGCCGTCACCAGGCTTCTTGCCGGCCGGCGCGCGGCGTTCCTGAAGGCGAGCATGGCCAATGGCAGGGGGCCACCGGCGCGAAGGGACCAGGCTCCGGCGGTCCGCAAGACGGCCCTCAGGGCCAGGATTCCCGAGGTCAGGAAAAGCAGGCCGGCGGTGAAGAAGCCCCCCGAGCGCGGTTCGCCCGGAGGCAACATCGGGGAACAGGCCGCGAGAGCGGCACCGGCAACCGCCGCCGCGCACGCCCACGCCCATCCCGCTCCCCTACCCGATTGCCGCATCGAATCAAGGCTGGCGCCCCCGCCCTTCAGTAGCGCCAATGGCTGCAACTTCACGAGGTCACGCATGGCGAAAAGAATCGAAACGATTCCGGCCAACCAGGCCATGAAGCCACCCGCGGCCATCAGCGTGGCATCGAAAGACGGCTTCAGCACGCCTCCAAGGGAGGAATCGGGCCAGGTTGCGGCCAGGTAGGCCAGCAGGGCGGGCGCGTAGGCCATCGATGCCAAGGCGCCACACGCGGCACCGGCCAACGCCACCACGGCGCCCTCCGCCAAATACAGGTTCCTCACGGCGCCATCGCGATAGCCGATGGCCTTCAGGACGCCGATTTCACCGGCGCGGCGCTCCAGGCCAAGGCGGAACAGCAGCGCCGCCAAGGCCAGCGCCGAGACAAGGATGAACGATGAAAACCCAAGGTAAAGACCGCTGAAATCGGAACCATTGGCTATCGCTTCCATCGCCAGCCGCCGCGTGTCGCGAAAGGCCAGGCCGGAGTCGTTGGCATCCAGTTCGGCGCGCAGGGCGGCGCGGAACGATTCGACAACGCCATTTTCATTATTACCGGGCGGCAAGGCGACACGGACGGAAGTGGCTTCCCCGAACCTTCCAGCCCAAAGACGCCTGCCGGCTTCCCAGCCTAAGTAGGCCTTGGGCGCCGCCCGGTATTCGCGCCAATAAGCCTCGTCACGCGCGGAAACACGCTTGAGGTCGATGGGAAACGGCGCCGACCATTCGCCCATCTCGGCCCTGTCCGTGATGCCGGGAAACTCGGGCGCCAATGACGAGTCGGTGGCCACGCCTTGCATCGGCACGCGCGCCTTCAGGGTGAAGGCGGCGGGCGGCGCCTCGCGAGGCGCGCCGCCCGACTCGACGGGGAAATACAAAAGTTCAATGCCGGAACCAATCGGAGCGTCAGCAAGGGGCGAACCTTTCCAGTCCACAAGGGCGATGCCATTGTCCCCGAGGTCCGCCGGCACCGGCATCAAACCGGGCGCGGGACGAACCGCCGCAACCACCGAGTATGGAATCCGCCTGCCAGGGTCTCCTGACAACGCGATCGAGTTGGCCAGGTGGACCAGAGTTGGAGAACAGGCCAAGCCCAACCTTGCCGCCGCCCGTTCCACCGCTTGCACGCGCGAGGATGGGAGATATAGCCCCGACCCCTCAACCAGGATGAATTTTCTTTCACGCGAATAGTAGGCCTCAAGCCGTTCACGCGTGACGGTTCCATCACGGCCGAAGGCGGCCGTGGCGTCGTGCCGGGGCAAACGGCGGAACGCCTCCAGCCTGCGATTTCCCGGAACCTTTTCAAGCATGGCAAAGGCGTCGGCGGTTCGCGTCGAGGGGGTTCGGATCACCAATCCGTGGTCCTCGGGCTGAACCGCGGAAGCCAAGAGGGTATCGAGTTCCGGCGCCCCGTCGGAAAGCAGGGCGTTGGCCCTTCCCGGAAGGGAAAGCCTGTCCTGAAGGCGTTCCATTGGAACAACGGCCACGCGGGCCGGCCCGATGTCGGCCGATAGGTTGAATCGAGCCATGGCGCCGGAAAGCGTTCCGGAAACCGCAAGCACCCATGGCGAGGACTTGTCCTCGGCTTGGCCCAGCAGCGATTCGCGCGGCGGTCCGCCGCCGGAAGGGCCCAGGGTGATCGCCAGGGAGGTCGATTGTCCGGCAAGCGCCGAGTCGAGCGACGGATTGATCCAAGCGCCGTTTCCCGGCCAGCCGGCGGGAGGGCCGTCCGGGCCGAAGAAGCGCTCATCGACCCCCAGGACCGTGACCTTGCCAAGGGCCGGCCCGCCCGTCACCCGCGCGGAACCGCGAACCACGAGGACCGGCGCCACCCTCCCGGGCAAGCCATCGGCAAGGCGGGCGCGAAAGGGCATTTCGGCCAGGAGCATCCGTTCCACCCAGCCGAGCCTTCCCGTGGCGGCGGATCGAAGGCTTTGCCGGAGCGATTCTCCCAGCAGCAGGGCGCCGGAGAGCACCATCGCCGCGATGGCGACGCCCGAGGCGGCGGCGGCATGGGCCACGGCATTGCGGGCAAGTCCCGCGCGGACCAGGGATAACGGGGTGGTCATGGTTCAGGTGGCCAGAAGCCGCCCTTCCTCCATCCGGTATTTTCGGGGGAAGAGGCCGGCGATCTCGGCGCTGTGGGTGACGACCAGGAGCATGGCGCCCTCGCTTGCCGCCATTTCCAGCAGCAAGCTGGCCACCGACAGGGCCGATGTCCTGTCGAGGTTTCCCGTCGGTTCGTCGGCGAGGACGAGGCGGGGATGAAGAAGGAGCGCCCTGGCGACGGCGGCCCTCTGCCTTTCGCCGCCCGAAAGCGCCGCGGGCAGGTGCCCCAGCCGGGAAGAAAGCCCCACGCGATCCAGAAGGGCCGACGCGCGGGAGTCCAAGGCCGCCGATTCCGCCGCCGGGCGGCGGCAGGCCCACGCCGGTGACAGCACATTCTCCTTGACGGTGCACTGGGGAAGGAGGTGGTGATCCTGAAAGATAAAACCGATCTTCCTGTTCCTGTAATCCGCCAGGTTGTCAGGCGACAGGCCCGACGGATCGGCACCGTCCAGCTCGATCGTGCCGGAATCGGGAGACTCGAGCGCCCCGAGGAGATGCAGGAGCGTGCTTTTCCCGGAGCCTGACGGACCGGTGAGGGCGACGGCATCACCGGGAGACATGTCGAGGTCGGCGCCCGCCAGCACGGGAACCGGCCCCGCCGGCGAGGCGAACGACTTCACCAACCGTCTGACGCGCAAGGACATGGGATTCACGCTTCCGGGGAGTGGGCAAGGGCCGCGAGGCCGAGACCGTAGAAAGTGTACTCGGAGTCGCGGCCGGCGTCCCAAGCGGCGGCCCCGAAGCCGCCCGCCGGGTCCTCCGCCGACTCCAGGAACCGGCGCAAGGCGGGACGGTCGAGCCGGTTCCCCATGCCCATCCTCGACAAGGTCCAGGCCACCGTGAAGCTCGACAGCAGGTCGGAGACCGGAATGAGTCCGTTGGCCCGGAAACCGCCATCAAAACCGGAAAGCCCCGAAAGGAACGACGCCGTCCGCTCGAGCGCCTCGGGTCGAAGCCCGCCCCTGAGCATTTGCTCGAGGCCGACGCCCGCCGCGGTGGGATTGGCTCCGCTGCGCCTCATGGCCTTCACCTCGACATAACCTCCATCATCCCTGCGCCGGGAATCGAGGAACGCCATGAGGGCTCCCGCGTCATCGGGTGGCCGGCCGATCATTTGGTGGCAGAGAAGGGCCAGGAAGGTGTGGTAGGTGCTGCCAGTCGTTGTATTGGGCGTCTTGCCGTGGCCTCCATCCGGCGCGCGGACCGATCGCAGGTAATCCGCGACGCGGTCCTCCCACCCGGGTGTGATCCCATCCAGGGGGTCAGGGCCGCCAGCCGAGACCACCAACGCCCTGCCTTGCAAAAAAGCGTGAAGGTCGACCGCGCTGGCATGGGTTTCGCGGCGGGACCGAAGCCAATTCGATGCCCGTTCGGCGATGGCACCCTCGAGGTAGCCCAGAACCGCGAGCCCCCTCAGGCCGAATGCCGTGTAATAAAGGTCCTCCTCGCCTTCGCGGTCGGCGAACGCACCCGACGGCAGCATCTGCCGCAGCAGCCATCGTCCATGGCGCTCGCGGAACTCGACTCCTGCCGATGGCATGCCGCGCGCCAGATCGATCATCAGGCGCTCAAGGTAATGGGCGTCGGGCTTCACTCCCCGCCTCCCAGCTTCGCTCGGAACCAATCAGGCAAGGGCCGAGCCGCGATTCCCGAGGCCGTCATCGCGCAAAAACAGGCGGTGACGCTTCCCTTGGCCACGGGGCGGCCGTGAAGGCTGAATTCAAATTCGTAGCGGATGGAAGACCGACCGGCCTGGGCAACCCTGACGGATATCGACATGACATCGCGATATCGCACCGGGGAAAGGTAATCGCAGTTGGCGCTGACGCGGGGAAGTCCGAATCGCTCCCCTTCGCGTTCGACAACCACGGAAAGGCCGCGGGACTCGAGGAAGTCATGTTCGGCCTGCTCCATCCAGAGAAAAAACCTGGAGAAGTGGGCGATGCCCGCCATGTCGGTGTCGGAGAACTCGACGCGGCGGGTGCATGTGAACGGGGCGGCAGATCCTTCCGGGGCAGGGCTCAGCGTGATCCCTCCCCGCCCGGGCCGCCGCCGGTTCCCGGCGGTCCGGCACCGGGAACCCCGGGGAAACCGGCGCCGCCTGACATACCGGCCTTGATCGCCTCCTGGATGATCGCCGAATTGCTGAACAGCAGGCCGCTTGCCGACATCATGGCGTTGCGGCGGGCGTCGGGCGCCCTGTCGAATCCGAATTCCTCCTGCGCCGCGCGGATGAGCGTGAACATCCGCTCGCCCTCGAGCGGTTCCTGACGGATATACACATCCCACTCGCGGGCGATGTCGTCCAGTTTCCTGTCCTTGAGGAACGAACGGTTGAAGCACGACCAAAGCATCTCCTCGGAAAGCTCAAGGTCGCGCGGGCATCGGGCCAGCTCGCGCAGGTAGGCGGAAAACAAGTCGGTCTGCTTGCGGGTGGCATAGTAAAAGAACGACCAAGCCGTGGCGCGGGCCTTTGCCGACAGGGCCTTGTCGCCCGGCATGTTGGCGGACATGCGGAAGTACGAATCACACACGGTCTTGCGCAGGGCCTCCGCGGGGGTGGCTTCCAGCTTCTTCGTCCTGGCCAGTTCCTTGTAAAGGGGAAGATAGACCGAATGGCCCATTCCCAAGGTGGTCCAAGGCGTGGCTGTCGGCGTCTGGAAGGCGGAACCCATTCCATATTCGAGCCATGCGGGCGGAATCACGCCGTCGGGAAGGTCTCCCAGCAGGGGAAGCATCTGGTTGGCGACAAGGAAGCTGCGATCGGCGCGATCGGTTTCCGAGCGGAGAGCCTCCGAGGCGATGTTGAGCATCGAGACATAGCCGACATCGCAGAGCTTTGTGAGATCTAGACCGGTCGCCGAAACAACATCGGGGTAGCTTTTGGGTTCGAGCTTCAAAAGCTTGGCAAGGTTCCACCCCTTGAGACTGAACTGCTTGAGCCTCTGCTGGATGTTTCTCAAGTGCGGATCGTTGACCGTGATCTGCTGCAAGGAATAGGGAATGCCCCGGAGGTTCGTGCCGCCCTCGATGTCGTGGAAGCGGGATTCGCCGGGCCTGGGTACCACCCTCTCGCCCACCACAAGCAACAATTTCTGTCGCATGGGCTTCAGGGCGAGGCCGTGCCACGCGAACCAACCGTAGATCGACCGGATCTCCTCATCGACCTGACTGGCGATCTTCTGGACCTCCTCGATCGCCTGGGCGGGCCTGTCGGAAACGATGGTGCAATACTTCCCGTCAACCTGCTGGCGACTCTCGGAAAACCGACGCCGGAGCGGATCGGCGGCCGGGTTGGCGGGGATGGTTTCCTCGAGCGACTTGGAAACCTTTGTCCAGGCGGCCACACCCGGCGCCTTGGCCGACTTGGCATCACGCGCCAGGCCATTCATCCCGTCCTCGTACCGCTTCAAAAGCCCATGCTGCAGCGCCCACATGGAAATCTCGAGGCTTTCCTCCTGCTTGGTGCGTCCCTTGGTTCCAAGGTTCGTGATGAAGCGGCCCATTCTCTTGTCAACCGACGGCATCACCGCCCCACCCTCGTCCTTGAGCAGGGCGACATGCACCGGATTGCCCGGGTCAAAGTTGAAGGCAATGCCGGAACCCGCCGTGGTGGAAAGCCTGCGTATCGGAGCGCCAACGGCGTTGGTCAACTCGACCATCTGGTCGTTCTTGGTGATTTCAACGACTACGAACACATATTCGGGGGGAACCTGGGCAGGGCTGCCGGGCATGCCCGGAGCACCACCTTCATTCGGCAATCCACCCCCGGGGGGCATGCCGGGGCCGCCGGGGGGCATGCCACCCGGCACACCGCCACCCAGTATGCCTCCATCGCCACCGGGAGCGCCCCCGACACCCTTGGCGCTTGACAGGGGACGGTATTCGCCATTCAGGTTGACTTGGATGATGATGTAGTCGGCACGGGCTGAGAGGCCAGCGACCATCGCCAACAAGGCCAGGGCTCCCGCAATCCGCCGAGCTGAACTGAAAATCATGCCTTGGCTCCGCATGTGAACGGATTGTTGGAACCGTGACCACGCCCTTATCATGGCCCGGGATGGTTCGGGCATCAAGCCGGGGCACCATCCAAATGGGAAACACCATACGAGCGATTCGTGTTGGAAAACCTCAACGCTTTTGCACCGATTCGACTGTCACCTTGAGCCGGCCCATGAGGTTGAGCCAGGCGGAGTCACGATCGCCCACCGAGAGTTTCCAGTGGGTGCCATCCACCCCTTCCGGTTCATTCCAGGTGGGGTCAACCGCCCGCCATCGGTTTCCATCGTGATATTCGGCCCATGCGTGCCACGCGAGCACGGGCTTGCCCCGGCTTTGGCCGAGCGCCAGGCCGCCTACCTCCCTGGCCGGCAAGCCTGCCGCGCGGGCCACGGCAACGAACAGGAGCGTGTGCTCGGTGCAGTCGCCTTCCCGACGCTCAAGGATCGTGAGCGCGTCCTCACTGTTGGCGCCCAAGGTTTTTCGCAAATGGCCGAAGACACCCCGGCAGATGTTGGCGGCGATGCCGGCGGGGAGGGTTTCCTTGGCTGCCCAACGAACAGCCAACGCCTTGATCCTCGGATCCGCCGACTGGATCGTGAGGGTGGGTTTGGTCATCGCGGCCCGCTCGGTGGCATCGAGCGGCTTGGCGGCGCCCTGACCGCGGTCGCGCTCGAGCGTCACCTTCCATCGTCCCGGGCCTAAAGGTTCCGCCGATTGCCTGTTGTCCCCCATGGCCGGAAAATTCTCGAGGCCGGTCGCCAGCAGCACCATCCGCTCGACCCGCGTGGGATTTCCGGGGTCCTTGTCGAGCGGCACCACCGATGCCTCGATGATGTCAACCTTGCCGGCTTCGATCTGGCGAGCCTTCGACTCCTCCTCCCTCCGCAGGTCCATCGGACCGATCCGCATTCTCACCGACTCTCCCGTCAGCGTCGTTTCAATCAAGGTCACGGCTCCATCGACGCGTTCGTCCAGGTGGCACAAGCCATCCCGGCCCGCGGCCACCTTGACCACCCGCTCAACCGCGGCGTCGACATCATCCTTGTCCCAGGAGCATGACCAAGACTTAAGTTTTTCCCCGGCCTTGGGCCCCTTGGCAAGCCATGCCAGGTAGGCGCCATGGTCGCGCATGGTCGCCTTGGGAAAAGGGATGTCGCGTCGCTCAACCCGGCCGCGGCGGCGTGTTTCGATGGTGAGGCCCCCCTTGGAATTGGCGACGCCCCGCCGCTCAACCTTCTCTCCCTCCTCCTCGCTGACGGAACTGAAATAAACGACAGGGCCATCGCCTTCCAACGAGTTGATTGTGATCTCGCGGCTGGCCATGCGATTGCGGGTTCCCTCCACCGTGATGTCCAGCAGGCTCTCAGTCACGCCCATGAGGGCGGGGCGTCCTCCCCAAAGGATCACGCGTTGGTCCTCGACCTCGTAACCGACCCGCTTTCCCGCGATGAAGACACCGAATGTGGCGCGCCCCTCCATTTTCCGAGCCGCTTCAAGGAGGCCGCCGATCGGGCGAGTCTCCTGGGCGCCGGCTAAAATCGTCCCGACGATCCACAGGGCAATCATGGCGTTGTCCTCCCATCACTTCCGAACGGCCCCTCAAGGGCCGGGCCAAGCCATCCGGTAAGATTCGCAACGGCCCGCCCGAGAACATCCTCCCCGATCGCCGGCGAAGCGCCATCGGGAACCGGCAATGAATCCCCAAGATCCATCCAGCTCACGCATCCGTCCCATGCCGGATTCCAAGCCAAATCCACCGGCGCGGAACAGATCCAGACGCGAGGAAGCCACACCCGAAGGCCGGGCCGCCGGTAATGGAAGCGCCTCGACACGGTTTCATCATTCATCGCGTGCATGGGGCGAAGCGCGGCTAGCAACCCGGGATCATTCACCTCCCAAGCAGCCACAAGGCGGGCCGCGAGACTGAGCCTGAGAATCCCTCCAGGGCCGCGATATTTTTCCGACTGGCTGAGAAGCCCCAAACATTCCGGCCTTAGCCCCTGCTCCTGCTGGTGAACCCAGGTGGGAACCAGCCAGAACGGGCCGTCGGGTTGGCCCGGGCCGGAATCACCCACGCCGCCCTTGCGAAGCAGCACCATCGGCCGCCCCGCCGCCAATGCCGCGCAGGTGGATGCCCATTCCTTCAGGGCCGCCCTCGCATTCATGGCCCCTTGCCTTCCTTTGGTTGAAACTCCGGCCTGGGCGCCCTGAGAAGCAGTCCCTCAACGGCCAGTCGGGGGGACAGCCCATTGAACAACACCTCATGCACTCCTCGGCAGATCGGCATGTCCCATCCCCTGGCATGGGCCAATGGCATGAGGGCCTTCACGGTGTTGACACCCTCGACCACCTGCCCTCCGGATCCCCGGGCTTCCTCGAGTGATTTTCCCAAACCGATGGCTCGGCCCAGGCGCCTGTTCCGGCCATGGGGACTGAAGCAAGTCGTCAGCAGGTCGCCGATTCCCGCCAGGCCTGAGAAAGTTCCGGGCTCGGCCCCGAGCGCCTCGCCGCTGCGCGCGATCTCGGCCAAGCCCCGGGTGAGCATCGCGGCCTTGGCGTTGTCGCCCAATTCGAGGCCATCGCAAATGCCCGCGGCGATCCCGATGACATTCTTGAGGGCTCCGGCCCATTCGACCCCCGCCATGTCGGAATTGGTGTAGACACGGAAACGGTCGGTCATGATTCGTTCCTGCGCCTCGATGGCCAGTGACGCGTCGGCAGACGCCACCACCACCGCCGCGGGAAGCCCCTTGGCCACCTCCTCGGCATGACTCGGGCCGCTGAGCACCGCCAGCGGCCGCTCACCCCATTCCCGGCGGATCATGCCCGTCGGCATGAGCATGGAACCGGATTCAATCCCCTTGACGAGGCTGACGACGGGAACATGGCGGGGAACGGCCCCGGCATGGCCGCGCAGAACGCCGGCCAGATGAATCGTGGGCACGGCGACAAGAAGCATCGAACATCCCGCCATCGCCGCCGGGCCTTCGGTTTCAATGGCCACGGTATCGGGCAGCGTGGCGCCCGGAAGAAGTTCCGGGTTGCCGCGCTCCCGCCTCAGCAGCGCGGCCGTGCTGGAACGCGGGCACCAGATATTGACCCGATGACTTGGCTTCCTGCCGATCAGGCCGGCCATCGCCAGGGCCCAGGCGCCCGATCCGAGGATTGCCACGCGGTGTGTCATGCCGTGCCCGTCAAATATGCCGGTAATGATGGTCGAGACGACATCATCACCAAAACCATTTCCCTTTTTGCGGGGATTTTGAGAAGAAGCGTCCTTCCAACTGTCGATGCATCATATGGGACATGGGGATCCGCAACGGGAAGCCATGTCACACCCCGGGATTTTCCCCATGAATCCAGCCCTCAAGATTTATGAACAACCCGAGGATGAGGGGTCGGTCCAACCCGCCACCGTCAAGGTGTGCCTCGGTGACCTTCTCCCCATCCTCGCGCTGCTTCACAGGCGGAATTTCGCCTGGTTGCGCGACTTCGTCGATGACGAGGTCGTGATCACCGCCGACCTCTACCAGATCTTGAAAACCTTCACCGACCGGATGCCCTCGGCCTAGGACTCGGGGGCATCTGAAAGAAGCTCGGGCCTTCCCAGTTCCTTGAGTTGCTGAAGGTCGAACTGCCCCTTCACCTCGCTTTCCAAAAGCTTGAGCCTTGTCTCCATCTCCCTCAGTTTCGCCTGCAGGGTGAGGACCGTGTTGCCAAGGGAATCCACCGGGCGAACACGCGGCACCTCGGGATATCCCAATTGCCTCTGGAGTGCGGCGAACAGGTACAGGGGATCGCGTCCCATGTTGGCGCGCGCGATCCTTCCCTCCTTGTCGCCGAATAGAACCGGCCGGGATGGCTCATAGCCGGAGTCGAGGCGGCGCTGGTCGGCGGCATGGGCCGATGAACGGACATAAACGATATCGGCAAAGTCAAGTACCCCGACCTGGAACCTCAGCTCATCGACGAAATGCCGCCATTCCGGGGGATAAAGCGGATCATGGGCCATCCGCACCAATCCCTGGTCATAGCCGAGCTTGTTGCGCGAAAGGCTCTCGAATTGGTAGATGAAAAGCCCCTGCGGAGTGGGCTGGCCGGCGCGATACCCGGCCTCCCTCTCCAAAAGCAGCAACGCCGTTTCCGTTTGGAACCTCAGGGTCTCGGATTCCGAGCACTCAATCACATGGGCCTGAAAACCGGTGAAATAATGGGGCAGCTTGGTGAATCCGGAAGCCAGGGAACCCGAGTGCTTCATCTCGCTCGCGAGAAATTGCACGGCAAGCGGCAAACGGGTTGAAGCCAGGATTTCCTGGTCGACCCGCTCCAGGACTTCCTGGGCGGGCATGTTTTGGGCCATGCGCTCCCGCATGACGCGAAAGAGGTAAGCCTGTTCGATGTATTCTTCGCGGTCGAGAAGGACAGCTTGGTTCATCGCGAAATTGTATGGATTGGCGGACTCATGCCGCCCGACGATGCGGCATGGGGAGCGACTGCCGGGTCTGCCAAAGCGCCGTGAGAGCCTCCACCAAGGTTCTTCCGGGCGCTTCAACCACATTCACGCGCAACCGCGCGGCGCCGACCTCAAGCCAATCTCCCGATGTCAGGTAGGCGCGCAGGACCGGCACCCCGTTGACGCGGGTTCCGTTGGTGGTGGCCAAGTCCTCAACCAGCCAACCATGCGGAGTGTCGGCAAAGCGGCAATGATACCTGCTGACGGAAGAATCATCGATTTGGATATCGGCGTCATCTCCGCGGCCCAGGATCCCGCCGCCTTCTTCAAGCCTCCAGTATCCGGTTTGAGGAACCCGGGCCAGCAGCAACTGGCGCCTCACGCGCGCGGTTGTTTCACAATCACTCATGGCCCGATCCCTCCTCACAGACTTGCTTTCATCGGACGCCGTCGCCGCAAACTGAATTGAAAACGGGGGATGGATAGATCATTTCGTCGGAAAACCCGTTGGATTAACGATTGGACGGGTTGTGCCAAGCGGGCCAGTCGTGCGACCTCTTCCTTCACCTTTTTAGCAAATCATCCCAGATTGACTCAACTCGCATACTTTCCAAAGGCCCCGGCAGGGAAAGATAGGAAGGAAGAGTAGACCCGGCCCGGTTTGGATCGGTGCCCATGCGGGTCGTCTCCGGGAGTGACACCATGATGATGATCCGTTCGTTGCGGATCCTGGCAAGCGCCGCCTTGCTTGTCCTTGGATTTCCGCTGTCCGCGCAAGCGTCGCATTGCGGCGCCTGCTCCTACCCGCCCTCGTGCGCGGTGGTTGAACAATGCTCGCCGGTGCGTTACCGCGTGTGCAATCGCGTGGTCACCGAGGAAAAGCCGGTGATGACATACCGGCCTGTTTACGAAACCAGCATGAGGGAGGAACGCTTCACGGTCATGAAACCGGTGAGCGAGACCGTCATGGTGGAGAAGCGCTACACCGTGGCCCGCCCGGTGGTGGAATACCACGACGAGGTGGTTCGTGAGACGGTCATGCGGCCCGTTTACGAGCAGCATGTCCGCCAGCAGGTCTACACGGTCGCCAAGCCCGTGATGGAGACCTACCAGGTTCCCGTCACCACGACGACCTGCAGGCCCGTGCACGAGAATCGCGTGCAGCGGATCGCCTACACCGTTTGCCGCCCCGAGTACTACGAGACCCAGCATCCCGTCCGCACGGTGACCTGCCGCCCTGTCTATGAGAACCGTTGCAAGGACGAGGCCTACACCGTGATGAGGCCGGTGACGCAGCAGTACCAGGTGCCGGTCACCACGACCTGCTACCAACCCGTGTATGAGACGCACAGGCAACTGGTTCCCTACATCGTTGAAAAGCCGGTGTGGCACGAAACGGTGGAGCAGGTGCGCCGGACCGTGTGCCGTCAGGTGCAGGAACAGCGGGTGATGGATGTGACGGAAGTCCGCTACCACCCGGTGCGGGAAAAGCACGAGAGGCAGATCAGTTGCACGGTGATGGAACCGGTTCAGGTTGTGAGGAAGGTCCAGGTCTGCACGGGATCGTGGCGCGCCGAGGAAGTGCATGAGGAAGGCCCGGTCGTCACCCGCAAGTTCCGGCTGCCCGGCCACTGCGAGTTCGATCCCTGCTCATGCCGCACCCGCTACTGCCCTGGCGAGGTGGTGTGCGAGAAGGTCCAGCTTCCCGGTCGGACGGTCTGCCGCAAGGTGTGGGAACCGGCAATCGAGGAACGGGAAGTGGTTGAGTGCCGGATGGTGCCACGGGAGGTTTGCAGGACCGTGGAATACACCACCTGCAAGCTCGTGCCCGAGACCATCTGCAAGCAGATCCCCTATACCGTGTGCAGGATCGTTCCCGAGGAGGTGGTCGAGAATGTGGTTCGAAGGCACTGCGGCATGGTGCGTGAGCAGCACCACCGCGAGGTATGCCACACCACCTGCAAGATGATCCCGCGTCAGGAGACCAGGATGGTAACCTGCCAGAAGTGCGTCATGGTCCCCGAGCAGCAGGTCCGCCGCATCAACTACACGGTTTGCAGGATGGTGCAGCAGGAGCATGTGCACATGGTGAAGCAGACGCATTGCCGGATGCACACTGAACAGTGCGTGCGGGAGGTGCCCTACACCGTGTGCAAGATGGTTCCCCACCAGGAGACCAGGATGGTGACCTGCCAGAAGTGCGTCATGCACACCGAGCAGCGGGTTGTGAACCAGCCTTACACCGTGTGCAAGATGGTCGCCGAGGAGCGATGCCACATGGTGAAAAAGCCGGTTTGCCGCATGGTGTGCGAGGAACGCGTCTGCCATGTCCCCCACACCACCTGCAAGATGGTGTGCGACGAGCATGTCCGCATGGTTCCCCACACCACCTGCAAGATGGAGGCCGTGTGCGAAACTCGCACCTGCCACCGCGTCGAGAAGACACTGGTGCCCGTGGATCCTTGCGAGCCGGCGGCATGCGCCCCCTGCCACAGGGTGCTGATGCACGATTGCCGCAAATGGTGGCGCAACTGACGCCAGCTCAGCGTTGAACTTTTACAAGGGGAGCCGATGAGGCTCCCCTTGACATTTTTTGCTGAATGCATGAAGCAAAAGGATGGAACCAGGAGGGGTATGCCATGTCGATGCCGGTCCGCGGTGTCATTTTGGCGGGCGGCAAGGGAACGCGCCTTGGCGAACTCACGCGGGTGACCAACAAGCACCTGCTTCCCATCGGCGAATTTCCGATGGTTTACCACCCCCTCAAGAAAATGGTGGGCGCGGGAATCACCGACATCCTCCTTGTTTCAGGCACCGAACACATGGGCGACTTTGTCGGGTTGTTCGGCTCCGGCAAGGATTTCGGGTGCCGGCTCACCTACAGGGTGCAGGATGAGGCCGGCGGCATCGCGCAGGCCCTCGGCTTGGCCGAGTTGTTTTGCAAGGAAGCGCGCTCCATCGTCATCCTCGGTGACAACATCTTCGCCGACCCTTTGGCAAACTTTCTCTCGCTCACTTCGGGCAGGCCCAACGACGCCGCCGTGATGATCAAGCAGGTGCCAGATCCGGGCCGCTACGGCGTGGCCGAGCTTTCCGGAGGAAGAATCCTTTCCATCAAGGAGAAACCCCTCAAACCCAAGAGCGACTGGGCCGTGGCCGGCATTTATTCCTATCCGCCGGATGTCTTCGAGGTGATTCGCACGCTCAAGCCCAGCGGCCGCGGCGAACTTGAGATCACCGATGTCAACAATCATTATGTCGGCTCGGGAAGGCTCGTGTCGTGGGAGATGACCGGTTACTGGACCGATGCGGGCACCCTTTCGTCGCTGCACCATGCCAACGACCTTGTCCGTCGGGAACCGCCCCGTTTTTCCTGAAACGACATGCTCGGTGGGGCATCCAAGCGAAATTTGCCGTCGCCGTTAAACCGCGCCGGTTGAATGAGTTTGCCTGGCATGGGATCATATCGCCTATTACCTACCGGCCCATGGAACTGGAATCGTGTTCCTAGCACTCGCCCTGATCACAGCCGCGGCATCCGCCGATGATTATCCCGGCGACATCAAGCCTCTTTTGAAATCCAGATGCGGTTCGTGCCATGGATCGCTGGGGCAAAAGGGCGGACTCCGCCTGGATACGGCCGAGGCGATCAGGCGCGGCGGCGATTCCGGCCCCGCCGTGATCCCCGGCGACACCCGTTCGAGCCTGTTGCTGGGCCGCGTCACCGCCCGTGACGCATCCGAGCGGATGCCTCCCGACGGCCCCGCCCTCACCGCGGCCCAGGTCGGATTGCTGGCCCGGTGGATACGCTCGGGAGCCAAGGGGCCGGCCAACGAGCAACCGGAACCCGAACCGGGCAAGCACTGGGCCTTCGTGCCACCGACGCGCCCCAAGGTTCCGGACAATGGAGAGCGCAACGCTGTTGACGCGTTCCTGGGGGAATCCCGCGGGTTGAACAGGCTGGTTTCCGCGGGCCCGGCCGGAAAGGCCGAACTGCTTCGCCGCGCCCACCTCGACCTGACCGGACTACCACCCACCGGTGAAGAGTTCATGTCGTTCATGTCCGACACGGCGCCCGACGCGTTTGACCGGGTTGTCGAAAGGTTGCTGGCCTCGCCTCACCATGGCGAACGATGGGGCCGCCACTGGATGGATGTCTGGCGATACTCGGACTGGTACGGGCGTCGCACGGTTCCCGACAACCTCAACAGCTACGGGATGATCTGGCGCTGGCGCGACTGGATTGTCGATTCGCTCAATGCGGACAAGCCCTACGACCGCATGGTGGCGGAAATGCTTGCCGGCGACGAACTTTCACCGGGAGACGAACAGGCGGCCGTCGCCACGGGCTTCCTCGTGAGGAACTACTTCCGTTGGAACTACAACCAGTGGATGCGGGACAATGTGGAGCATGTCTCCAAGGCATTCCTCGGGATCACGATGAACTGCGCGCAATGCCACGACCACAAGTACGACCCGATCTCCCAGGAGGACTATTTCCGGATGCGGGCCATTTTTGAACCCTTGGAGATCCAGCAGGTGCGTGTCAAGGGCGAGCCCGATCCGGGCCCGTATCCCAAGTATTCCTACCCGCCCGGCAACAACTTGAAGCCGATGTCCAGCGGGCTCGTGAGGGTCTTTGACGAGAAGCCTGACGCCCTGACGCGGATGTACCTGCGCGGTGACGAGCGTGCTTTCGTGGAGGGAAAGCCGCCACTGGGGCCGGGACTGCCGGCATCGATGGGCGGCGCGTCGTTCAAGGTGGAACCGGTCCGGTTGCCGCCCGAGGTCGCCTACCCCGGCCTCCGCGAATTCGTGGGCGAGGAGGAACTCGCCAAGTGCCGGACAGCGATCGGGGCCGCCGAGGATTCGCTCCGCGCGGAAAAGGAGGAGGGGGCCCGTGATTGGCGCCGGGCCGAAGTGCTGGCTTGCCAGGCGGCGCTGGAAGCCGTTGAGGCCCGCCTGGCCGCTGATAAGGCGCGCATGACGGAACAGTCGATGCTTTTGGGTTCCAAGGCGTTCAAGGCCGAGAAACGCGCAGCCCTCGCCAACGCGGAAGCCTCCTTGGCCCGCGCCCGATGGAGCATCGGCAAGGCCAAGGCCGCGGCGGCGGCCGGAGATGCCAAGGCGAAGGCCTCGATTCCGGCCTTGGAGAAAATGATTGATCCCTCGGCGATTGAAAAGGCGCGGAAGGATCTCGCCATCGGGGGAACATCCCACACACCGTTCTCGTCTTCCTACCCGCGGGTATCCAGCGGCCGCAGGTTGGCGCTCGCCAAGGCCATCACGGCGCGGTCCAATCCATTGGCCGCGAGGGTGGCGGTGAACCATGTGTGGAACTGGCATTTCGGAAGGCCGCTGGTGGAATCGGTCGAGAATTTCGGCCGCTCCGGCAAGGCTCCGGAACATCCGGCCCTGCTCGACTGGCTTGCCGTGGAACTCGTGGAATCGGGCTGGTCTCTCAAGCACATTCACCGCGTGATCATGGCTTCAAGCGCCTACCGGATGTCATCGACGCATCCTTCACCGGCGGGCAACATGATTCATGACCCTGACAACTCGCGCCTTTGGAAATATCCGGCGAGAAGGCTCGAGGCCGAGATCGTGCGCGACGGAATGATCGCGGCCTCGGGCCTGCTCGACCGGACCCGGGGAGGCAGGGAAATCCCGAGCGACCAGGGAATGCTGAACCCCAGGCGCAGCATCTATTTCTCGCACCATCCCGAGGAAAGGATGGTCTTCCTCGAGTTGTTTGACGCGGCCAACCCTTGCGACGGGTACAAGCGGTCGACCTCCGTGATGCCGCAGCAGGCCTTGGCCATGGTCAACAGTCCCCTGGCCGTGCGCTGTTCCAAGGCGGCGGCGGCCCATTGGAAGGGGCTTTCCGACAACGAATGCGTGACGAAGGCCTTCAGGCAAATCCTCGCGAGGGATCCCGAGCCTGACGAGGTGCTCGCGGCGACGCGGTTTCTCGAATCCCAACGGCGGCTTTTCGCCATGGCGCCTCCCGACTCACGGGAAAAGGAAGGCTTGTCGGGCGATCCCGCCCTGAGGGCGCGGGAGCATCTGGCGCTCGCCCTTTTCAACCATGGCGACTTCGTGACCATTCGTTGATGCAAGGAACCAAGGCATGAGCGATCGACAAACGATGGTTTCCAGGCGCGCCTTTCATGCCGGAGCCGGACTGGGGTTCGCGGGCCTGGCCGCGGGAGCCATGCTTCATCGCGACGGGTTCTGCCGCGCATCGGGAAAGCCGGAAGGTCCCGCCGGGGCCCCGCACCACCCGCCCAAGTCGAAGAGCGTGATCTGGATCTTCCTCTCGGGCGGAGTCTCGCATCTCGAGACCTTCGACCCCAAGCCGGCCCTCAATTCCCATGCCGGCAAGACCTTCGCTGAAACTCCCCACCCCGATCCCCTCAAGTCGCCGCTCTATTCCCTTCGCGGCCGGGGAGTCGTCACCATCGAAAGGGCGTTCCCGAAAATTTTCCCCCTTCAGGTCGGCTATGGAAAACACGGGCAATCCGGGGCGCTCGTTTCCGACTGGTTGCCCAACCTCGCCTCCTGCGTCGACGACATGGCGATCGTGCGCTCGATGTACACCACCGACAACGACCACGGCGCCGAATTCCAAATGCACACGGGGCGCCACGCCCTCGATGAGAAGCAGCCATGCATCGGCTCGTGGATCCATCACGGGCTCGGGGCTCTCAATGAAAACCTCCCCCAGTTTGTCTTTTTGGGAAAATACTCCGACAACCGGGTCAAGCAGAACTTCGACCCCGACTATCTCGGCCCCGGTCACAGGGGAGTCGAGGTCGGCGTCGACTCCCCGACGCCCCTTCCCTTTGCCAAGCCGGCCCCGGGAATCGGCGCCGAGGAACAGCGCGCCCAATTCGCCTTCGCCAGCGAACTGAACAAACTCGCGCTTGCCAGGAATCCCGGCGACCAGGTCCTCGCCGCCCGAATCAAGGCATACGAACTGGCTTACCGAATGCAGGGGGCCCTTCCCGAGGCGATGGACATCTCCAGGGAAACCCCGGAAACCCATCGGCTCTACGGCATCGGCAATCCCGTCAACGCCATCTATGGAAGGCGTCTTTTGGCCGCGAGAAGGCTGGCCGAGCGAGGCGTTCGCTTCACCCTCGTTTACCTGAGCGACTATGGCGAATGGGATTCCCATACGAAACTCCGGGAGAATCATTCCCGGTCATGCGCGAGGGTCGATTGGCCCCTGGCCGGACTTCTGCGGGACCTCAAGCGGACGGGACTCGACCAGGAAGTGACCGTGGTCTGCGCCACGGAATTCGGACGGACTCCGGGGCTTGAAACCCGGGGCGGGGCAAGCACGGGAAGGGAACATCATCCCCATGGATTCACGGTTTGGCTGGCTGGAGCCGGAATCAGGAAAGGCATAGTCCACGGCGCGACCGATGAGCTTGGATTTCATGCCGTGGAGGATCCGCACTATGTGACTGACATCCACGCGACAGTCTTGCATGTGATGGGACTCGATGGACGCCGATTGGAAATACCGGGCCGCAAGCGATTGGAAATCGACCATGGTTCGCCGATTCGGGCCATTCTCTCCTGACATCGCCTCCAAATCGCACCAATCAGTTATTCATGATTTTTGAAAGTCATCTCATCCGCCCATTCGTCAAAACCGATAAATCATGCAAGGTTTTCCTTCCGCCATGGGCATGCGTCATGCGATTGTTCCAATCATTGACCGGCCTGCTAATCCTTTCCGCGGCGATTTGCCGCGGGGCGGATCCCGCCCATGTGAAAACAGACCCAATCCAGCCAGTCGTGCTTTCCGTTTCCAAGAAAGATCATCAGGCAATCATGGCCGATTCGGTGCCCTCTCCCGAATGCCTCAAGGGCGTCCTGATCGAGGATCAGCCGAACACCGTCCCGATTACTGCCAAGGAAAGGCCGGAGCACCGTGAATCCAGCTTCCTTGATTCCCATGCCTTTTCATTCGGATTGGGTTGCGCCTCGAGCATGTTGGCGTTGGTCCTGATGGCCCGTCGCCAGTTGCCGCCCCAGGTGATCAATGTCAGCATGCCTGCAAGCCCCTTGACGCACGCGGAAAAAAGGGTCGCCTTATCGCGACCGGCAAAGGCAAAAAAGCGCAAAGGGAAAAAGGTTTCGTACGAAGCCGCGACCCATTTCGACCCGGGGCCTTCCTTCGAGGAGGAAAAGGCCGAGCGGGAACAAGCGGAGGAACGAAAGGCCGAGGCCATGCTCATGGGTTTGGTGGATGCCAACCTGGACTGGCGCGAAAAGATTGACTGCGAAAAAGCGGGCCATGCGGCAACCTGAGCCCGCCGCGCCCGACGCTTGCCTCCCCTTTTCCCCTTACTTCCAGGCCCTGCGCAGGAAGTCGAGGAAATTGCTCGACATGAACCCTTGGATGTCGTTTACTCCGTAGCCACGCTTGGCGAGGAGGGAAGGCAGCGCTTGAAGGTCGGCGATGGAATCAAGATCCATCGGCGTTTGCTCGGTGCCGTAGCCACCATCGAGGTCGGTGCCGATGCCGACATGACGCGAATTCCCCGCCAGTTGGCAGATATGATCGATATGGTCGCAGATCCGTTCGATCCTTAATTGGAAATCAGCCGGCTTGCTTTTGAGGTGAACCCATCCGGGAACCATCATGATGGCGTCAAACGCCATGCCAAGGACGCCGCCACGCGAGATCACGGCCTTGATCTGCTCGTCATCAAATTGCCTGTTCCAAGGGGCAAGCTTCCGGCAATTCTGGTGGCTGGCCCACAGGGGGCCGTTGAAATGGTCAAGGGCGTCCCAGAATGTCTCATCGCAAAGGTGGGTCACATCAAGGATCATTCCAAGGCGGTCCATCTCCCTCAGGAGGTCGATTCCCAGCGGGGTGATCGGGCCCTCGGCGTCGGTCCCGTGGGCATACCTTCCGGGGCCGTAATGGGCCGGGCCGACGGCGCGCAGTCCATCGGCATGGGAACGCTCCAGATTCCTGAGCGTGACAAGGGAGTCCGCCCCCTCAAGGCTGAGGATGTACCCGATGGGGTGCTTCACACCCTTGGCAAAATTGCCATCCCATGCCTTCAAATGCCTTTCCAGTTGGGCGAGGTCGCGGACCTGGACCATCTCGCCCTGTTCCTCCATGGCCCGATACCAGGCCAACTGGCCCTGGGTTTGCGCCCATGCCTGGTCCGGGGAGTTCCATCCGGGCAGACGATGAAAATAAGGCGAGTGCCTTCCGATCTGGGTGGCGACGCACAAGCCGATGTTTCCACGACGCATTTCCGGCAGGCAGACCGTGTTGTTTCCACGATCGACCTTGTCCTTCATGTGCATTTCCCAGCGCCTGATCTTTTCAAGCGGCCACCTGAGGTCGCGGTTCCACTCCATGGCGTTCATCGCCAGGTCGAGGTGGACATCAAAAATGAAACATGGCTGGCTCATGCTGGCTCCCCGCGGGAAATCTGGCTTTTAACTTAGGGGCTCTAACAAAAGGTCTTGATCTTACAGCTGCAGAGGTTAAGTTTGATCCGGTCAAGGAGGACCGGAGATGGCCAAGCCCCTTTTGACGGATGACCTAGGGGAGAGGATCAAGCCCCTCCTTCCCCCCGTCAAGCGAAATCCCAAGGGCGGTCGTCCCCGTGTTCCCGACCGCCTGGCCCTGACGGGAATTCTGTTCGTTGCCAGAACAGGAACGGCATGGGAACTGTTGCCACCGGAGTTGGGCTGCGGCAGTGGCATGACCTGCTGGCGGCGCCTGAGGGACTGGCAGGTTGCCAGAGTCTGGCAAAAGGTCTGGAAGGCACTCCTTGATGAGTTGGGGTTGGCGGACAAGATCGATTGGACCAAGGCCGTTGTGGACAGCAGTTCTGTGCGGGCCCTTTTTGGGGGGCGCAAACTGGCCCCAATCCCACCGATCGCGGCAAAAACGGGTCGAAAAGGCATGTCATCAGCGACGGAGTTGGCGGTCTTCCACTCCGCTGTTGAGCGTGCGCTTGGAATGGATCGGAGCCGCACCCGGGAAGCCGCAGTGGATCACTTTCATTCCCATGTGATTGTGGACACTCTCCACATGTCTCTGGAAGTTGCCCGGTCTTCTACCGCCTGCTGGCGGGACTGACACTTCGCGCATGTTGACTGCGGTGAGTGGGATCAACCGCAAGCGGACAAGCATCCGGCCGGAATGCGGTTGACATATCGAAATTCACTTCGTAAAATAAAGTTATACACGATATGTTTTTGTGTGGACACCGATTCCATGCGCCTCTGGCCCTGTTTCCTCTCCGCGTGTGCATTTCTGCCCCTAGGGTGTGGTTCTTCAGGAGTAAAGCAGCACAGGGTCACCGGGACGGTGACGGTGAACGGCAAGCCGGCCGCGCTAATCCGGGTGCAGTTCCTGCACACCGACCAGTCACTGCCCGGCAACCTGAAGATGCCGGTCGGGATGACGGACGAGACCGGGACATTCCAGCTCTCGACCAGCGGCGACAAGGACGGGGCTGTCGAGGGTGAGTATACGGTCGTGTTCGAGTGGATGTCCGGAAACGACCTCGGGGCGTTCGACAAGCTCGGCGGCAAGTTCGCCGACCCCAAGGCCACCAAGTTCAAGGCGAAGGTCGAGCCGAAGGCGAACACCCTTGCCCCCTTCGAGATCACCATCCCAGAAGCCGCCATCATCACCAAGCCGCCGCGAGGCCAGTAACCTGCGGTTCCGTTTTTCACCCTGGAGGATTTGCCTTGTCCCGTTTCGCTCGTCGGTCGGCGTTCACACTGATCGAGTTGCTTGTCGTGATCGCCATCATCGCCATCCTCATCGGCTTGCTTGTCCCTGCCGTCCAGAAGGTGCGTGAGGCCGCCGCCCGTATGAAGTGCAGCAACAACCTGAAGCAACTCGGGGTGGCACTTCACAACCATCACGACCAGTTCAACGAGTTCCCCCGAAACAACCCGCTCGTCACCCGACCGAGCGACAACAGAGCATTCGTTGAGCGACCGTGGACGATCACCCTGCTCCCGTACCTAGAGCAGGACAACCTGTTCCGCCAGTGGAACCTAGGCCTTGGTTTCGCCGAGGGGACGAACCGCCCGCTCGTCGCCACCCCGCTGTCGGTGTACAAGTGCCCGTCGTCCACCGGCCAGGCGGTGGAGTCGTTTCTGCCGCCGTCCGCCGCCTTCTCGGCCGACTCCACGGCACTGGCCGGCAGCCCGTTCAACGCCTGTCTGGTCGAGTACGCCCCGGTGCTGAGCGTTTCCCGCCCGCCCATGGGGGTGAGCGACCCGCGGGACGACGGCTTGCTCCAGCAGACGCGGAAGGTGACGATTGCGAGCGTGACCGACGGGCTGAGCAACACCCTGGCGTTCGGCGAGAACTCGGCCTGGCGGCAGGGCATGATCCGCGGCAACCGCCCGCACCCGACATTCCCGAACAACGCCGCCGCGTTCGGTTTCCTGGGCGGGTGGGTGCGGCTGCTTCCCATTCCCACGGACAACTCCGGGGCGATACTCCGCGGCGGGCCGTGCCTGATCAACTGCACCAACTACGCCGGGGTGAACATGTACAGCTTCCACACCGGCGGCGTGAACATTGGCATGGCCGATGGCAGTGTGCGGTTCCTCAAAGAGTCCGCGAGCATGGATGCGGTCTACCGATTCATGGCCGTCGCGGACGGCCTCACCAACTTGCAAGAGTAACAACCATGTTCCGCCTTTCCATTTTCATGGTCGTGCTGTTCACCGCACCGGTGCTGGCCGGGGTGCGCGAAGACATCGCCGCGCTGAAGAACCCGTCCGCCGACCCGGAGGCGAACCGGGCGGCGTGGGACCGGCTCGTCGCTGCCGGGCCGCCGGCCATGCTCCCGATCCTCCATACATGGCCGGCCGACGACCCGGTCGCGGCCAACTGGCTCCGCACGGCGTTCGACCAGTTCGCCCGGACGCACACCGAGAAGTTGCCGGTTGAAGAACTGCTCGCGTTTGCGGCCGACCCAAAGGCACACGGAAAGGCCCGCCGAGTCGCCCTGTCGGCCGTCGAGCGGACCCGCCCCGGCACCACCGTGAAGTTGCTCCCGGGCTGGCTGAACGACCCCGAGTTCGGCCCGGATGCGGTGGCCGAGCGGATTACCGCCGCGGAAGCTGCCGAGCCGACCGAGGCGACCCGTATCCTCCGGACGATGTTCGCGGCCACGACGGACATAGACCAGGCGCTCGTGGTCGCCAAGAGACTTACGGCCGCAGGCGACAAGCCGGACATGGTGAAACACCTCGGTATGGTCGGCCGGTGGCATGTCGTCGGCCCGTTCCCGGTGTCCCCGGAGGACGGGTTGAAGCAGTCGTTCCCGCCGGAGACCAAATTCGACCTTGCCGCCGAGTATGAGGGCAAGGCCGGCAAGTTGAAGTGGTCTGCCGCCACCTGCGACCCTGCCGACGGGCGAGTCGATCTGGCGAAGTTCGGCGTCAAGCCGGACGACGGGGCGGTGGCCTATGCGGCAGCGACGGTCATCATGCCTTCGCCGACGAAGGTCGAACTCCGCCTGTCGGCGGTGGACAACATCACGGCGTGGGTCAACGGGAAGAAGGCGGTCGAGCGGGCCAGCGAATACCGCAGCATGTACAGGCCGGACCGCTACCGGGCAGCGGTCGAACTACCGGCCGGGGAATCCGCACTCCTTTTGAAACTCACCAAGACCCGCCCCGAGGAAGTCCGCGGCAGGCCGGGCGCTACCGCCAAGTGGGACTTTCTGGTTCGCCTCGCGGACGACAAGGGCCGCGGCGTCGCATTCACCCAGCCGGAGGGGAAGAAGTGAAGCGGGTCATTCTTCTTGCCCTGTTGCCCGTAATCGCGGCCGCCGACTGGCCGCAGTGGCGCGGGCCGACCGCCGACGGCGTCAGCGCCGAAACCGGCTTCCCGGTCGAATGGGACGGCGTGAAAGGCACGAAAGTCCGCTGGAAGGTGCCGTTGCCGGGAGCCGGGAATGGCAGCCCCGTCGTTCTCGGCGACGACGTTATTGTGACCGCCACGTCCGGTCGCCACCACTCCGAGTTGCATGTCCAGTGCTACGACCGCGCTACCGGAAAGCCGAAATGGCAGACCGACCTAACCGCGACGCCCGCCGACGCCCCGTTCAGCATGTTCCCGCCGGAACGCGGCCACGCCGCGAGTACACCAGTTCTGACAATGAAAGCGGTCTTCGCCCTGTTCGGCACCGGCGACCTCGTGTGCTTGGACCGGGCCGGGAAGCCGGTCTGGATGCGGTCGCTGACGAAAGAGTACGGGATCATTCGCAACGACTACGGGATTGCCGCGTCGCCAGTGGTCGCGGACGGGCTGGTGTTGGTGCAGGTCGATCACCTCGAAGGGTCGTACCTACTCGCCGCCGACGCAGCGACCGGGAAGACGAAGTGGAAGACGGCCCGCACCGGGGTGTACGACAACTGGGCGACTCCTGTGGTCGTGACGGTCGGCGGGGTGAAGCAGATAGTGTGCCTCGGCACGAAGACGATCGCCGGATATGACCTGGCGACGGGCAAACAGGCGTGGAGTCTGGACGCGTTGGAACGGCTCTGCTCTTGCACGCCCGTCGTCCGGGGCGACAAGCTCTTCGCCGTGTCCGGGCCGTCCGGGGCGAATGTGGCCATCGATCTGGCCGCCCGACCGAGTCCGAAGGTGATGTGGCAATCTAAGAAGAATGGGCCATTCGTGCCGTCGGCCGTTGTCGTCGATGACCTGTACTTCTTCACCGACGACCAAGGAACCGCGTCTTGCCTGGACCTGAAGACCGGCGCGGAGAAGTGGCGGGAACGGATCGGCAGCGGCCGGATGCGGCCGTCCCCGGTGGCGGCCGGCGGGCATGTGTACTTCACCGCCCTCGACGGTACTACCACCGTAGTGAAGGCGGCGGCCGGGTTCGAGGTGGTGGCCAAGAACCCGCTCGGCGAAGAAGTCGCGGCGTCGGCATCACTAAGCCGTGGATGCGTCTTCCTTCGAGGCGGCAAGCACCTCTGGTGTCTCGGAAAATAGGTCGATTCATGCACACCACGGACTCGGCTCGGTGGCGGGAAGCCCGCCAGTTCGACGCCGACTGTACGGTGGTCGGCGTCCGCACCGGGGCACCGATCGAGAACGACGGTGTCACCGGCGCTCTGGTCGACCGCTTGCCGCCCGGTGCCAAGTGCGTGCAGAACGACGCGGACGCGGCAATCACGCAGGTGATTAAAATGGACCGGGTCGCGGCGTCGGCCACCTCGCGAAGAGTTTTTGACGGACCGGACCGTGGATCAAACACTCGAAGCTCTCGCGGCGGTCCGGCAGATGCGCAAATAGCCCGCCCGCTTGACAATTCCAATTCCCGACATGGCCATCGACTCGCCCTTCTCCTCGACCGCAAACGACATCGAACCATTTCCGGTATTACGGCGTACTCACATTGTCAGAAGTTTTACTAAGTATTACCATAAATTCCAAATGCTACTTTCTTGTTGAGCGTCTAGCCTCGGGCTAGTCGGGAGGCGATTGATGAGGTGCTCCGCTTACGGGCTAGTGTTGGCCCTGTTAACCTTCGGATGCGGGGGGCCGCAGCGGGCCACCATCGAAGGCGTCGTCACTCTCGACGGCAAGCCACTTGCCGACATGGAGGTGCAGTTCATCCCCGAACCGGAGCAAGGTCGCGGGGCGGCCCCAGCTTCGGCGTACACGGACGAGGCCGGGCGCTACCGGATCGAGGCTGTTGGGTCGGGTGGCGTGTGCGTCGGGCCGAACCGGGTTTGCGTCAACGACGCCCGGCTCATGACGCCCGGCGGCGAGACCGACCCGAACGACGGCATGCCCGGAGCCATTACCAAGACCGGCGTGCGTCGTTCGCGGGTGCCTCAAATCTATTCCGACGCAAATCAAACTCCACACCGCAACATCGCCGTCCGGCCCGGCGTGCAGACGGTGGACTTAGCCCTGAAACTCAAACTCTGATACGCGGAGAGGACACACCGATGAGAAACCGAACGACCCACGCCGGGTTCACGCTGATCGAGTTGCTGGTAGTGATCGCCATCATTGCCATCCTGATCGGCCTGCTCCTCCCAGCCGTCCAGAAGGTGCGTGAGGCGGCAGCCCGGATGCAGAGCCAGAATAACCTGAAGCAACTGGCCCTCGCCTGCCAATCGTTTCACGACGCGAACCAAGGGCTGCCGTTCGCCTCGTTCACGGCGACGCCGAGCAACCCCGCGCAGAACTACAGCACCTGGATCATCCCGATCCTACCGTTCATCGAGCAGGACAATGTCTACCGGGCGTGGTACGCCAACCCGACGGCGGCGGCCCAGTACAACGGGCCGAACGCCCCGGCGGCGGCGGTCATCAAGACCCTGCTCGCCCCGTCCGATGCCCTCGGCACAACGCCGTTCGAGCAGGCCGCCCCAGGCGTGAACCCGAGCTTCCCGAACGGGCGGTATGTCGGCCTGACCAGCTACGGCTGCAACGGCGGAACGGCGGCCCCGCTGGCGTTCGTCACCGACGGAGTGTTCCATTACAACAGCCAGAGCAGCAGCACCCGGCTGACGGACATTACTGACGGCACCAGCACCACGATCCTGATCGGCGAGCGGTACGGATTCGACCGGAATTGGGCGGCCCTCACCCGCACGGCCAATAACGACATGAGGCAGTACTCCGCCTGGGCGGGCGGACCGTTCTTTGCCTGGCGGACAAGCCTTACGGAAATCAATTACCGGCTCCCCGACTCGGTGGCAACCGCCCCACCGCCTCTCAACAGCACGGCCTACTTCGACCTGTACTACCGCCGGCTGTTCGCCTACGGCAGTTCCAGCCCGTCCGGAGCCAGCCTCGCCTTCGCGGACGGCTCGGTCAAGTTCCTGGCGACCGGGACGAACCTGGTCGTCCTCCGCGAGCTCAGCACCCGCGCCAGCGGCAACCCCATTCGGGGGGACTACTGATGCGCCACGCGACTTTGAACGCCTGTGTCGCCGTCCTCGCCGTGTTCGGTCTGGCCGGCTCGACCAGGGCCGCGCCGCCGACGCCGGACGTGTTGGCCCTGAAGATGTTGGACAGCGAGGCTCTGTACACCCTGACCGGCGGGCTGAAGCCGATCAGTGAGGGGTTTTGGCAGACCCGCTTCCCCGCTGACCAGGACACTTCACCCGAAGTGGATGCCGTCCGAGCGGCGCTGAAGGAGTTGCCGCTCGGCTCGGACCTCGAAGCGGGCGTGTACGTCTTCGCCACACCGTTCGACGGCAAACGACCGGCAGCCGCGTTCGTGGCGCACAAGCCCAGCCTGCGCGCGCTGGTCGAGCGTCGGATTGACGTGTTCCAGCCGCTCGGTATCCTGTCGGCCATGTCGCCGCAGCGGGTGCTGGAGTTGATCGACCGCGCGCAGCGGTCGGCTCGCTGGCGGGGGTTCGGGCTGGTGTTCGGCTATCCCGAGTACGCGGTCGAGTTCTTCGTGGCCGCCGGCGAGAAGCAGGCCGCGACCGGCAAATTCGTCGAGCGAGACTTCGTGAACCTCCCGACATTCGTCTCAGACCGGGGCCGGTTCGTATACGCCGTCCCAAAGGGCCATGTCGAACGAGCTGAGGACCGATATCTGAAGTCGATGACCGCCGACATCTTCATTCGGTATCGCGCCTGGCGGACCGTCTATCTCGACAACGAGAAGCTCGGAGCGGTCGCCCTCCTCCGATCCTGGCTTACCCCGCCGACGGTCTGGTTGCGTCCCCCGGAGCCGACCGTTGTGCTGCTCCCGGCGCGACCCACACCCCGCATTGTACGCCCGGCTCGACTGAGTTCAGGAGACGCACCCGGCCCGCGTATCCGATGCCGACTATTGTGCCGTTAGCGGTGCGGGCGAAATGAACACCAAACCCCAACCGCAACGTGGGGACGACCCGATGCGACGACTTCTGACATTCCCTGTGTGGCTCGTACTGGTCGGTGTCGTTCTGGCCGGCGCGACGGCCTGTAACAAGTCGTTGGCGGTCGGCCCCGAAACGAAAGCCGACGAGGAAAAGGCGAAGATGCCGCGCCCGTTCGCCCGGCTGTTCGTGCAGGACTTGGAGATGTGTTCGCTCCGCTGCGCCGACCTGAGGGTGGGCGAGAAGGACGAGTTCACTGTCGGGTCGTTCGCCACCGTCGAGGGGTTCAAGAAGCTCGACCCGGCCAAGCAGAAGTTCGCCCCGGTCGCGGCCGCTGCCGAGAAGCCCACGCAGTTGATCGGTTACACGGAGGGTCGCAACGACCTCGAGGGCGGGCAGTTCGTCAACTGGGTCACCAACCGCGCGTGCGTGGTCGGGGCCGACGGCCAAGGGCGGAAGGTACTGGCCGAGGAGCTGACGAAGAAGGAGCACGCGTGGACGCAGTTCGCCGGGTGGTCGCCCGATGGGACGCAGGCCGTCGTCCTGAGTCTGTGGGAAAGCCCGGAGAACGCCGCGTGGGAGCGGAAGCACAGGACGTTCCGCATGACCGAAGGCTGGCTGGTCGATTCCTGTCTCCTCGACCTCGCAACGGGCAAGCTCACAAATCTCACGGCGGTGGATCGCGTCAGCATCTACAACACCGGTCTGTTCTATCTACCAGATGGCAAGGGCTTCGGGTTCACCCCGCTCATCAAGGGCGTCTCGAAACCGTTCGTGATGGACTTCGACGGCAAGAACAAGCGCGATGTTTCCGGCGCCGGCGGTGGGTTCGCCTACGGTTACTCGGCGTCGCCGGACGGCAAGCGAATCAGCTACCACGAGAACTACCAGATCTACATCTCGAACGCTGACGGCAGCGACAAGCGAAAGGTCGAGACGAGGAACCCGTTCAACTTCGTGCCGAAGTGGTCCCCCGACGGTGAGTGGCTGCTGTTCGTCTCCGGCGAGCACTACAACTGCCACCCGCACGTCGTGAAGAAGGACGGCTCCGGGCTGAAAAAGCTCGCGGACCGCGGCGGGTATCGCGGCGTCGTCGAACGGCTCAAGCACCCGGACTTCCACAGCGAGAGCAGCGATGTCCCGGAGTGGTCCGCGGACGGCCGACACGTGTTTTTCACGGCGAAAGTCGGCGAGAGCATTGAGTTGATGCGGGTCGATCTCGACGGCCACGTGACGCCAATGACGAAGTCGAAACCGGGGACGCGGCACTACCACCCGGCGGTCTCGCCTGACGGCCAGTGGCTGCTGTTCGGCTCCGACCGGAGCGGCACGATGCAACTGTATGTCGCTTCCATCGAAGGCAAAGAAAGCTGGCCGGTCACGGCTGTTCCCGCTGGCTCGTGTGCGATGCACGGGCACTGGCAACCGGCGACAACGAAGGGCGGACGCTGAGGAACCGGCGTCCGATCACGGGACTTCATACACGAAAGGGGCTCGCATGCTCTCCATCCTCAGCCACTCGACGCCGCCTCCATTCTGACGGTGGCAATCAAGTCAATTCATAGTCGGTAGCAAATCACACTCCTTCACGCCCCGGGCTTTTTCCGGGGCGATTCTCTTTGCAAAAAATTTCCCGACCTGTTTGCAATTCATCACAACCCGACCTAGGGTCTTGTGCCCACATCCAAGGCCGGAGTCGGTACATGATCACAAGGCGCGGAATGATCGGCGGGGCCGCGACGGCCATGGCGTCGGCACGGCGATTGAAAGCGGCCAACGCGCCCTTGGATATCGTCGTCATTGGCGGGGGCATCGCGGGAGCGGCCGCCGCTTCACAACTCTCAGCCCAAGGGCACCAGGTGGTGATGCTGGAAGCCAAGTCCCGCCCGGGAGGCCGAATCAATACCGACCGCTCCTTTGCCATGCCCATCGATCTGGGCGCCTCATGGATTCATGGCCCTTCACAAGCCAATCCGCTGGTGGCGTTGGCCGCGAAGGCGGGCCTCACCACGGCGGTCACACCGGACGACCTCGTGCAAGTTTATGCCGCAACAGGCGCGCCACTTCCCTATTCCGTTGTGGATCCCAAGGAGGCCACTTACGACAGGCTCACCAACAGGGCCCGGTCGACAGCGGCGCGGACCGGCCGCGACATGTCGTTTCAACAAGCCATGACGGCGCAGCAGGGCACCCTTTTCAACGACCCTGTGATGCGATATTTCGGTGCCGCATGGACTGAATTCGACACCGGAGCCCCGCTGGACCAACTTTCCGCCCTTCAGGGCATGGAAGATGAGGAGTTTGGCGGCAGCGATGTCATTGTCACCAACGGTTACGACCGACTGTTTCAGCCATTGGTGAACGGATACGAGATCCGCACCGGCTCCCCCGTAAAAGCCATCAGCCAAACAGGTAGTGATATCACGGTGGAATACCCAGGTGGCACCATCACCGCGGATGCCGCGGTCCTCACCGCGCCGTTGGGAGTCCTGAAGGCCGGATCGATCCAGTTTTCCCCGGGACTCGCCTCCACCAAGCTGGCCGCCATCAACCGGGTCGGATTCGGCACCGTGAACAAGGTTGTTCTGGAATTCACCCGGGCCACCTGGCCCGCCGGGATGCAGTATTTCGGTTTTTGCAGGGCCGTTGGCGCGGCCGGACGAGCCTGCTATGCCATGAATGTCAAGAGGCTTAATAGCCAGGCCAATATCCTGGTCGTGATATACACGGGCAGCGATGCACTGCGTTTGGAATCCCTTTCCGATTCCCAGGCAACGCAGGATGCGCTGACATCTATCCGCCCCATTTTGGGGGCGACTCCACCGGCCCTCAAATCCTCACGAGTGACCCGTTGGAAAAGCGAACCCTACACGAAAGGTTCCTTCAGCTTTGCCTCGGTGGGAACCAAGGCCTCGGATTTCGACACCATCGCCCGCCCGCAGGGCCGCCTTTATTTCGCCGGCGAGCACACCAACGGCACCTACCGTGGCACGGTTCATGGGGCCTACCTCAGCGGCCGCAGCGCCGCCGACGAACTTGTGCTGGCGCTCACCTGAAATGCCATGGATAAAAGCTTCCATGGCCGGGAGATTTTGCCATGGAAGCCACAGGCCATTTGTTTTCGGCAATGGGAATGCATTCAATAAGCCGGCTTCAATCCGGAATCCGGTGCATGGATTTCACACAATGATCCGCAAATAGCGCCTCGCCAAAAAATGACAAACACTGCATAATTAGTCCAAAATTTTTATTGGTGGACACTGGCTCCGGGAAGCATGGCCGGGTGAATCTCCCGAAGTCATCGCACCGGCGCGGGGTGGGGGAAAACGCCAGTCATATTTCGGGAGCCGACTTGTTCGCGTTCTTGTTGGCATTGTTGGCGTCGGACTTGCGTATGGTGATATCCCGCTTCTCATCAGAAGGTGGCAATTCGATAAGCACGGCGATGATGGCGATCACCACGAGCAGCTCAATCAGCGTGAATCCGCTGGAACGACGCGCATTGATCATGATGACTCCATGTCGAACCTGATCATGAAAACAGAAATGAATGACCCATAAGTTATGCCACGGCATTTTTCTTGGCCAACAAAAAAGACCGCCGCCCGGAAAAGGCGGCGGCCGCGGAAGCCTATTTGACTGCCGAGATTACTTCCAGTCGTCGGTGCGGAACGGGTAGGCCGGCAAACCTTCCTTGTTGGCCAGGTTCGGCTCGGCCGTCTCGGCCCAACCGAAACGAACGGCGGCAATTTCCGAAACGCCGTCGGCGCTCACCACCACCTCATTGCCCTCAATCACGGCCTTGGCGGGCACGAACTTCTTGTCCGGACCGGCAACCGTGAAGTGACTCAGTTCCTTGCCGTCGCGTGAGGCGAGGCCGCCGGCCACGCCATCAAAACTGATGCGAGCCTTGCCCCCTTCGGCCTTCATCGACTTGTAGAAGGGGCCTGAGATCACCAATCCCTCGCGCCCGTAGGTGCGGGCCAACGCGATCAGCGCGAGGCGGCGACCCACCTCCTGCTTGTTCTTGGGATGGATGTCCTTGATGTTCGAGATGTCCATCGTGGCGGCCATGCCGACGCCGGGAATCTTCGAGGCGGCCAGTTGCGCTTCCCAGAGGAAGGGAAGGTTCGTGTTCCTGTAGGTGAATGGCGCGATCTGCACGAAGTAGAAGGGCAGCGCCTCGTCGCTCCACAGCTTGCGCCAGCCATGGATCAGGGCCTTCATCTTGTCGGCGTAGAGCATTCCCTCGCCGTTGTTCGACTCTCCCTGATACCAAAGGGCGCCGCGGATGCCATAGGGCACCAATGGGGCGATCATGCCATTGTAGAGAGCCAAGGGCGTCTGGTGGTTGATGTTGCCCTTGGCGTCTTTCGAAGGGAAATCGGACAGCTTGTCGGCGATATTCTTGAGGGCGGGAACGGCCTGGAAACCCTCGGGCGTGGTCCAGGGCTCGATGCGGGTGCCGCCCCAGTTGGAACCGATCAGGCCCACAGGCACTCCGGCCAGATCCTTGTCCTTGCGGAGATTGACGGCGAAATAGTAACCCACGGCGGTGAACTGGGCCACCGTCTTGGGGGAGGCAACTTCCCAGCCCTTGGTCTGGACATCGGTTTCGGCCTTGGCGGAGGGACGATGGGGAATCTTGATGTGCCGGATCAGCGGGTGATCACCCTTGGCGATCTCCTGCTGGGGATTGTCGGAAGCGGCGACCGTCCACTCCATGTTCGATTGTCCCGAGCAGAGCCAAACCTCACCCACCAGAACATCGGAGAACGCCTTCTCGCTTGTTCCCTTCACCGCCAGTTTTTGCCCGGTGGAGTTGGCCTTCTGTGCGGGCAGCGAAGCCTTCCACAGGCCCTTGTCATCGGCCTTGGCGGTGGCCTTAGCCTCGCCCAAGGTCACCGTCACCTCGGTGCCGGGAGCATCCCAGCCCCACACGGGGATCGGCTTGTCGCGTTGCAGCACCATGTGGTCGCTGAACACGGCGGGCAATTTCACCTCGGCAACCGCGGGGGCGCCCAGCCCCAGGCACGCGGCGACAACGAACATGGCCATCCGGACACGGGTCATGAAGAGGCACTCCAATAAGGCACTTGTCCCGGACCACTGTCCGGGAATCCATGATTGTAAACAGGGAATCCGCGAGGGCCAGCACCCCGGCCGATTTCATCGCCTCAGCGTGAAAGCCCCCAGTGCGGAAGCAGCAGGTCGAGAACCGATGCGGCATCCACCGGGCCGCAGGCGGGTTCCGGTCCCTCGCCAATCAGCACGGGCCGGTCGGCGTCGGTTCCGGCGCGAAGCCCATGGCTGCCTTTCACCAGGCTGGCATCAAGCGGAATCACATCAATCAGCGCGCGAAACCCCAGCTTTCGCGCCAACAACTTACGGGCCACCTTCAGCATCGGAAAAGGTATCTTCGGATCGACAAACAGCTCGCACGGGTCGTACCCCGGTTTCCTGTGAATGTCGACCGTGCGGGCGAAATCGGGGGCCCTGGCGTCATCGTTCCAGTACGGGTAGGCAAACCAGGCGCCGGGTGTTGAAAAAGCGATCACCTCGCCCGATCGGGGATGATCAAGGCCGGCACGAATCCGGTCGGCTCCCCAGAAAACCTCGGCGACCCCATCGAGCCCGGCAACGAAAGAGGCGACCTTCGGCACCATGACGGGATCCTTCACCCTCACATGGGCGATTTGGTGGTCGCACACGGCGAAAGCCTTGGAGGCGAAGGTGTCGAGTGTTTCGCCATAGGGGCCGTCCCTTGCCTCAAGCCATCCCCCGGCGCGCAGGGCCCTGTTGATGAAAACCGGGTGTCCAGCGTCGCAATGCCCGTACTCACCAACGACCCAAGTTGCCGCGCCGGTGGCGGCGATGGCATCCATCAGCGGCGCGCACGCTGAATCGAGTTCCGCCACAAGCGCCCGCATGTCGCACCCGGAGGGGCCGGCGCGCTGCGGCTGGTAATCGAGGTGCGGCAGGTAAACCAACAACAGGTCGGGCCTCTCCTTTTCCAAGACCCGGGCTGAAGCGCGGGAGATCCAATCCGTGCTGGGCAGGCCGGCCTTGGGTCCCCAGAACGACGGGAATGGAAAAGGCCCGAGAGCCCGCTCCAGGTCAACCGGCAACGAACGGGGCGAGCCATCGATGGCGAATGCCTTCGAACCATCGGCGCCGTAAAAAGGCTTCGGAGTCACGGCCAGGTCATAGGGTCCGCCCTGGTTGAACCACCAGAACATGTTCGCCAGCCTCAGGTCGGGCCTGGCGGAACGAAGGATCGCCGGGAGGGTGGGGACCTGGATGAGGGCATGGGACTGCTGCCAGAACCGCACCTCCCCCGTGTCTTGGAAAAACCAGCCGTTTCCAACGATTCCATGCGCCGAGGGCGGCTTGCCGGTGAGGATGGTGGCCTGGGCGGTGCAGGTGACGGCCGGGAGGGGTTCGATCATCGGGCGAACCCAGCCCTTTCCGGCGAGGGCGGAAAGGCGCGGGGCCATCGGCAGCAATCGCCCGGTGAGGCCCACGGCGCTGATCAATACCAACGGTCGCGACATTCGTTGGGCCTCCCCCGTCAGATGAATAACTGGCCGGCATCCCGGCCTTTGTTATACTCCCAAGGTCATGGTTGGTCTGAATTCCCGTAGTCAAAGCCAAGGAGCGGACGGTGAGCGAGCGCTATCTCTTCACAAGCGAGTCGGTTTCCATGGGTCATCCCGACAAGGTGGCCGACCAGATCAGCGACGCCGTCCTCGACTTCTGCCTGAAACACGACCCCAAGAGCCGAGTCGCCTGCGAAACCATGGTGACCACCAACCTCGCGGTGGTGGCGGGCGAGATCACCACGGGCGCCCCATTGTCGCGCGAGGCGGTCGATGGAATGGTTCGCGATGTGATCCGTGAGATCGGTTATGTCGCCAAGGACGAGGCCGAACGCGAGGAGATCGGCTTCACGGCCGATTCCTGCCAGGTGGACTGCCGGGTCCACTCCCAGTCCCAGCACATCAGCCAGGGCGTTGACAATGGCGGTGCCGGCGACCAGGGCCTCATGTTCGGTTTCGCCTGTGACGAAACTCCCACCTTGATGCCGCTTCCCATCAACCTGGCCCACCGGATGGTGGCCCACCATGCCGACCTTCGCAAGACTGGCAAGCTGAAGTGGCTGCGCCCCGACGCCAAGAGCCAGGTCACCATCGAGTACAACGCCGACGGCACGCCCCACCGCGTTCACACCGTCGTCCTCTCCACCCAGCACACGCGCGCCGTGATGACCCGCAAGGGCGGCCAGGATTACTTCACCGACGAGGCGCGCGAGGAGGTCATCGACAAGATCATCAAGCCCGTCCTCAGTGAAGACAGGCCCGACTTGATCAAGGGCAACCTGGTGATGATTCCCCCGGGCAAGAAACTGCCCAAGCTCGGCCCCAATGACATCTCGTGCCATGTGAATCCCACCGGCTGCTTCCTCACCGGCGGCCCCCATGGCGACTGCGGACTCACCGGCCGCAAGATCATCGTCGACACCTACGGCGGTCGCGGAAGGCATGGCGGCGGTGCCTTCAGCGGCAAGGATCCCACCAAGGTCGACCGCAGCGCCGCTTACATCTGCCGATACATCGCCAAGAATGTCGTCAAGGCCGGATTGGCCAGGCAATGCGAGGTTCAGTTGAGTTACGCGATCGGGTATCCCGATCCGCTCAACATCTGGGTCAACACCAACGGAACCAGCGCCGACGGCATCAGCGACAACGACCTTGTCGAACTGATCCGTGAGCATTTCCTGCTCACGCCCAAGGGAATTATCGAGACGCTCAACCTGCGCCGGCCGATCTATCGGGAAACCGCCCGTCACGGTCATTTCGGTCGTGAATTGGCCAGCTTCACATGGGAAAAAACGGACAAGGCCGCCGCGCTCAAGCGGGCTGCCAAGATCTGAGGTCCCGGTTGGGCTGGATAATCGAGGGGTCCGTGCCACGGGGCGCGGACCCTTCTGTTTGTGGAATCAACCGATTGGCCTCAACATGCGTATTCTTGTGCGGAAGGTGCAATTGGTGGGCGTGGGTGCGTTTACCTCATGAACACCCACCCAGGAGGTTCCTCCCATGACTTGGATCACCTGCCTGCTGCTCGCCTCATACCCCGCCCAGGATAGCCAGACCGCCGACAAGGGCCCCATTCACGAGGCCTTCGCCCAACCGGTGGATGCCAAGAGCGTTCGCGGCCCCCTGTTGTCCAAGCAACCTCCCCAGGCCATCCGCGAGGAACCGCCTGAGGACAAGCCGGAAGGCGACAATGTCGCCTGGATAGACGGTTATTGGCACCACGATGCCGACCGGGAAGATTACCTGTGGATCAGTGGCTTCTGGAGGCAGTTTCCCCCGGGCCAGAAATGGATACCCGGGCATTTCCAGCAGGAAACAGGCGGATGGCGCTGGTACTCAGGCTACTGGCAGGCCGAGGAGCAGGTTGACCAGGAACCCGAATCGGACCAGCCACCCGCCTCCCTCGACATCGGCCCCAGCATCCCCGCCCCGCGCGCCGACATGATCTGGGCTCCCGGTTTCCATGTCAGGCGTGACCGCGTTTGGGCCTGGAGGCCGGGCACATGGATTTCCTACCGCCCCGGTTGGGTATGGAATCCGGCGCGCTGGGTCTTCACCAGGCGAGGCTTCGTGTTCGTGCAGGGCTACTGGGATTATCCACTCGAGTATCGCGGCGTGATTTACGCGCCGGTGTATTACCCGCCCGCGGTGATTGTGAGGCCGGGTTTCTTCCACAGGCCTTCGGTGGTGATCGTGAGCAGCGACCTCTCCTGCGGACTTTTCTCAAGGCCCGGATTTGGAAACTACTACTTCGGCAACTATTTCACGCCTGTTTATGTCAACCAAGGATTCGTCTTCTGGGCGGCCCAGCGGCCGATGTACAGGCCCGACCCGATATTTGCTTACTACAGGCAGGCCCGGGATCCGGCATGGGTGGCGGGCGTGCAGGATTACGGGCGCCTCCGGGCGCAGGGGAAACCGGCCACGGCGCCCGCACTCGCGCTTGCCCCGGCCAACGGGCCCAAGGCTCCGCTTGTCAGGCAGGCTGGCGACACGGTGCGAATTGTCCCGGCGGGACAGCAAGGCAAGGTTGTCCTGAAAAACAACTCACCCCCGCCGCAAAAGACCGATATTCCGACATCCCAGGTGGTGGTCCGTCCGCTCAAGCCTGGCGCGGTTGCCACCAAGCCGGTGGCTTCACCCGCGGCACCGGCCAACAACACCCCCAAGCCCGTTGCCGAAAAGGACCTGCCCAAGGGAAAACAGGGCCTCAAGGACTTGCCAAAGGATGCAAAACCCGCCCAAGGCAAGGACTTGCCAAAGGAAAACCCCAAGACCATCCCCGAAAAGGACCTGCCCAAAGGAAAACAGGGCCTCAAGGACTTGCCCAAGGATGCAAAACCCGCCCAAGGCAAGGACATGCCAAAGGAAAACCCCAAGACCATCCCCGAAAAGGACCTGCCCAAAGGAAAACAGGGCCTCAAGGAACCGGCGAGGGAATCTTCCAAGGACGCCAGGCCCGGGACTGGCAAGGATATTCCCAAGGCCCCGGTGAACCCGAATCCGACTCCAGGAAGCATCCCGCCGAAGCCGTCAACCGTCCAGCCAAGGGATGCCGCCACGCCGAATCAACCGCGGCCCATGCCGCAGGCCAAGGAATCCGAAAAGGCGCCGGCGGTCGGCACCCAGCCAGTTGGCTCCAACCCCGCGGCGAAGCCCATGGGTACTCCTTCGGGAAACCCCGGCAGCAAACCGGTTGCCAATCCGACGGCCGGCACTTCCCGGCCAACGGGTTCCCCAAAGGGAACCAAGACGGCCGGCAACGACAAAAACCCGAAGTGAAATGGTTGAAATCAAATTGGGGCCGATGAGTTATCCCCGGCTGACGACTCGCGGGCGCGACACTGTCAGTTCAACCGGGTTTTGCTGGCTTCCCATTGTTCGATTGTCATGAGCACATCACGGGCGCTTGATCCGTTGTAGGCGCCGACGATGCCATCCTCGGCCATGGCGTCGATCAGGCGGGCGGCGCGACCATACCCGATCCCCAAGGCCCTCTGCAGCAGCGATGTGCTGCCCCGTCCCTCGCGCAGCACCACCTCCACGGCGGGAAGATAAAGGTCGTCCTTCGGCCGCGAGGCAGCGTCGGCCCTTCCCTGCGACTCCTCCTCGGTTCGCACCTTGAGCTGGACAAGTTCCTGGGCGTAGCACGGATCGCCCTCGATGGAACCGACCACCCGCCGGATCTCCCCGTCCGAGGCGAAGGTCCCCTGGGCGCGGGCCAGTTGGCTGGTGCCGGGCGGAAGGAACAGCATGTCGCCCTTGCCGAGGAGGCGGTCGGCACCCATCTCGTCGAGCACCACGCGGCTGTCGCTCTTGTTGACGACCTTGAAGCAGATCCTCGATGGAAGGTTCGACTTGATCAAACCCGTGATCACATCCACCGTCGGCTTCTGGGTGGCGACCACCAGGTGAATGCCGGAGGCCCGCGACTTCTGGGCCAAACGGATGATGTGCCCCTCGACTTCCTTGCGCATCATCATCATGAGGTCGGCCATTTCGTCGATGAAGACCACGATGTAGGGCATGCGCGCGGCATCATTGCCTCCGTCGCCGGGTTCGGACTCAAGACGGGAGGCGCGCTCCTTTTCCGTGAGTTCGTTGTAGCCAGCGATATTTCGGACCTTGGCCCGCCGGAACATCTCATACCTTTCCTCCATCTTGTCGACGGCCCAGGAGAGGATGGCCTCGGCCTTGCGCATGTCGTGCACGACGGGGTGCATGAGGTGGGGGATTCTGCCGTAATCGGAAAGCTCCACCACCTTCGGGTCGATCATGATCATCCGCACCTCATCGGGTCGGCGGGTCATGAGGATGCTGAGGATGATGCTGTTCATGCAGACCGACTTGCCGGTGCCCGTGCTGCCGGCAATCAGCAGGTGGGGCATGTCGGCCAGGTCATGCACAAGGGCCCGCCCCTCGTTGTCCTTCCCGAGGAAAAGCGGGATTTTCATCGCCGGCAGGCGCGGCGCTCCCGCGGCCATCACCTCCTTGAGGCGGACCGTGGCCCTCAGTTCGTTGGGAATCTCGACGCCCACGGTGTTCTTGCCGGGGATGGGCGCCACCATGCGAACGCTCGGCACGCGCAGGTTCAAGGCGATGTCGTCGCCCAGGCGGGTGACCTTGTTGAGCCTCAAGCCGGTTTCCAAGGCCAATTCGAACTGGGTAATGACCGGGCCCGTGTTGATCCCCACCACGCGCACATTGATTCCGTAGTCGCGGAACGCCTGCTCGAGTTCCCCGGCGCGCTGGCGGAGAAGGTCTTCGTGGCGATGGACCGCGAACGGTTCCGGTTCGTCAAGTATCGACACCGCCGGCGCCTTGTAGCCCGCGAATTCTGGAGTTTTGGCATCGGCTGATGGCTTGGCCAATACCAGCGGGGGCTCGGTAATGGCGGGCGCTACCGCCGCGTGATGGTGGATGGGAATGTCAGGCCCGGCGGCGGCAACGGGCGTCGCTGCCGGCAAGTTCGCCAGGAACACCTCCGCCGCCGAGGTGGAACCAGTCGGGACGGTTTCGGCGGCCCTGGGCTTGCGGACGGGCTTGGCGGCCTTTTCGGCCGCGGCCCGCGCCTCACCTCCCGAAACTTCGACGCGGGTGACCAGCCAACCGGCCAGCCTGGCTGGCCAAAGCCCGATGGCCAATATGGTCCCGGCGGCCAAGGCGGCCCATCCCGCCATCGCCAACCGGGCCTCGGCAGGCCCCGCGCTTGCGGCGACCCATGCGGCAAGAAGGCCGCTTCCCTGCCCCTCGGCTCCACCGGCCCGAATCAGGACGCCCGTCGACGCGACGACCACCAAAATTCCGGAGGCCCTCAGGAACCAGCCGAGGTTGCCACACCAGAATCCGACCGCCAGCAGGACCATCGACACCGGCACGCCGGGCGCCGGCCACCCGAACAGCGACCATGTCAATCCTCCCAACCAGGCACCGGGCATTCCCAAAGGGTTGGAATCCACGGCGGCAGGCCATCGGCCGGCGGCATCCACCGCGGGAGGAGACAGCAAAAGCGAGGCAAGCCAGAAAAACGCCGCCATGCCAAGCCCGAGGCCCATGGCCCGGGAGGCGGAGACCCTCGCCACGGACACGGCGGGGGATATGGGTTGCTTGGCGATCATGGATGCTCCAGCATGAGTCTTTTCTCCATTATGACTCGGATTTCCAATGAAATTTCCGCATGTGGTGCTGTTTGAACCGGAAATTCCACCCAATACGGGCAATGTGGCACGGTTATGCGCTGCGACGGGGGTGGAATTGCACCTTGTCGGCCGTCTGGGCTTTTCGCTCGACGACCGTCAGTTGGCCAGGGCGGGCCTCGACTACTGGCCATCCGTCAAGCTCAGGCTTCATGTCGACCTGCCAACCTGCCTGGCCTCCTTGCCCGAATCACGCGTGATCTGCTTCAGCACCAAGGGGGCCGTCAACTATGACCTGATTGAATACAAACCCTCTGACTGCCTGGTGTTCGGACCTGAGTCGAGGGGCCTTCCCGACGAAATTCTCGCCCGCCACGGGGAACTGGTCGCCCGGATACCCATGCCGGCGCAAGCCGTGCGAAGCCTGAACCTTTCCAGCAGCGTGGCGATCGGGTTGTATGAGGCGCTCCGGCAACTCAAGGCCTGGTGATGATGATTGTCGTTCAAAACCTTTCATGGTTCGTGCCGATAGATCAAAAATCGACATCAGGACTCAGCCCATGCCACAACTTCCGTCCCTGCCGACCTACCACGCTGTTGAACAGTTTGTGCTCTCAACCTTGTGCGAAGCTGAGCGCCTCGACCCGATGTCGATTCCCATGTTCGCCATGCCGCTGACCCGCTCCGGGCAGGTCTGCGGCCTTCTTTTTGAAATTCAGGGTCCTCGCCGGATGCGCAAGCAAGCAGTCTGGACTCCCGAGGAAAACCGGATTCTCTTTTACGACACGGAAGGCAAACGATACCTGGAAACCCGTCTCGCCATGGGCCCCACCGTGATGGATCTCCGCCTTCACATGGGCCAAAGCGGCCGGGCCGCCTGAATCCGCTGGCCTAGAATCTTCCGTGCGGGAGGATTCCCAATGCCATACACTCCAATTCTCGCCACCTTGGGTTATGTCCTGTCGAGGGACGGGCAAAAAGTGCTGCTTGTGCATCGAAACAAGCGGCCGAATGACCCCCACTTTGGCAAATTCAATGGCCTGGGCGGAAAGCTGGAACGCTTTGAGGATCCCGTTTCCTGCATGACCAGGGAAATCCATGAGGAAAGCGGCATTCTAGTCACCCGTCTCGAACTGAGGGCCACGATCAATTGGCCCGGGTTCGGCAAGGCTGGTGAGGACTGGTTCGGGTTTCTCTTTCGCATCACGGCGTTTGATGGAGTCCCCCATGACGGAAACTCCGAGGGAACGCTGGGTTGGCACGATCTCGAATCGGTTGCCAGTTTACCGATGTGGGAAGGCGATCGATATTTCCTGCCGCTGGTGTTAGATCCCTGCGGGGTTCCGTTCCATGCGACCATGCCATACAAGGACGGCAAACCGGTTTCATGGCACCCCGTTTTCCTGCCACCCATGGGGCAGGCCCGCGGGTTGTCGATTGCGTCCCCATCTCCCCCGCAATAGAATGTAAGTAGTTAGCCTCAGGAACAACCATGACCGATCCCAACAACTTCGGATTTGACTCGCTTCTCCAAGATTTGGGGGTGCCAGTCGAAATCCACCGAAATCCGACCGTCGCCGATGAACCGGCCGACCCCGAACCCGTGGCCGTCCCCAGCGTCACCGAATCCGTGACGATCACAACGGAAGAAGCCGCGGCTGCCGTGATTGAGTCGGCTGAAAGCGAGGCTCCTCGGGAAGATCGGAAGCGTCGCAGGCGTCGCAGGCGCCGCGGCCTGGATGACGGCTCGCCCGAAGGAACCGAGGGTGAAGGTCTCGACCGTGAGGAGGATTCCACCTCCACGGCCGTGGCCGAAACTGGTGGGTCGGAAGATGAGGAGGAGGAACCGTTCGAGGTGGAAGACCTCACGAACCTCCAGTTTCCATCATGGGATGAGCTAATCGGCTCCCTTTACAAGCCCCACCACTAATTTGGATGCGCAAATAATTCAACAAGGCCCCGAAAAATCGGGGCCTTGTGCGTTTACCGGGATTTGCCGGCGGGCCCTTTGAGGAAATTCTCAAGCAACTTGGGGCCCTCAAGGGTGAGGAAACTTTCAGGATGAAACTGGACGCCGAAGAGCGGCCAATTCTTGTGGCGAACCCCCATGATCTCCCCTTCGCTCGTCCAGGCGCAAACCACAAAGTCGGGGTTATGGAAGCTTTCCTTCTGGATCACGAGGCTGTGGTACCTTGTGGCGTCGAAAGGGTTGGACAACCCCGCGAATACTCCGGAACCGTCGTGGTGAATCGGGCTCACCTTCCCGTGCATCACCCTCCAGTTGCGGACAACCTCGCCGCCAAAAACATGGCCAATGGATTGATGGCCCAGGCAAACACCCAGAATGGGCATCCGGCCCGCAAACCTGGCCAGCACATCGCATGAGATTCCGGCTTCCTTGGGGGTGCAGGGGCCGGGAGAAATGATGATCCGCTCCGGTTGGTCGGATTCGATCTGTTCCAGCGTGATCTTGTCATTTCGAACCACACGCAGGTTGACGGACGGGTCGATCTCACCCAGTCTCTGGACCAGGTTCCAGGTGAACGAGTCGTAATTGTCGATGAGCAGGATCAAGGCGCCGGCTCCTGGGTCCCCGGTTCCTGTCGGAAGGCGGGTTCCGTCAGGGTGTCGAACCGGCGAAGGAACGGCAAGGCTTCTTCGGCGGCGGATCCCCGATCGAGATAAGGGTCAACCGCCTCGACGGAAAGGGGACCGTGGTAGCCGGCATGGTTGAGCGCGCGGACCAGTTCCTCCCAGTCGAGATGGCCCCGGCCTGGTGCGCGGAAGTCCCAACCCCTCCCCGGATCGCCGGAAGGCAGGTAGCCGTTCAGGCAGCCTCGGCCGCCATCCTGCCTGATGACAATGTCCCGGGCATGGACATGGAAGATGCGGCCCGGGAATCGGCGCACGAACGCGCACGGGTCAATGCCCTGCCAGGCCAGGTGGGCGGGATCGAGCGTGAACCCAAACTCGGGGGAGCCATCCACCGCTTCCAAGGCCGATTCCGCGCTGGCCATGTCGAAGGCGATTTGGCCCGGGTGGACCTCAAGCGCGAACCGAAGGCCCAACTCGCGGAACTCATCAAGGATCGGCCGCCATCTCCGGGCGAATTCGCCGAGGCCATCCCGAATCTCGGCGGAGTTGAGCCGGGGGTAACCGAAGGCCCTGGCCCAAATGGATGAACCCGTGAAACCAGAAATCACCGAGACCCCCAGGCTGGCGGCGGCCCGGGCTATGCCAAGCACTTCCTCGGCGGCCCGTTGCCGGATCCCTTCCGGGTCTCCGTCTCCCCACACATAGTCCGGCAACAGTCTCCTGAGTCCCGGGCCGGGTGGATCACACACGGCGGTTCCAGCCCGATGACATGAGAGCACAAGGTGGGAAAGCCCGTGGCGCTGCAGGGTTTCCAGGAGTGCCGGCCCATATTCAGGGTCGGCAAGGGATCGTTGAGGTTCGAAATGCCGACCCCATGAGGCCAGCTCGAGTCCTTGGTACTGCCAGGAACCAGCCAAGGCCGCGACCTCCTCGATGGGAAGGTCGGTCCACGAACCGGTGAAGAGCAACACGGGGCGCGACATGCCTGCACTCCCGGAATCGGGGCGACTCAGCCCGCGGCAGGACCTTCACCAGGCTTGCCGCTGGCGGCCGGCGCATCCACAACCGAAAGCGGTACGGTTCCCGGCTTGGCGGGTTCGGGGACCGAACACGAGGCAGCGGGATCGGATGGGGTGGAGACCGCGGCAGGCGGGGCGTTGAAGTCCTCGTCTTCCAGGTAGACTTCGGAAGTTTCCAGGCCGTCAATGTCATGCCTGAGCCAAAGGTAAAGGGCCGTCACCGCCGACCAGAAGAAGGAGTAGCCAAACCCCACGACAAGCAGCACGGCGGCGTAAAGCCAGCCGCTATTGACGATCGAACCGGCAAAGCCGAGGCGAATATTTTTCGAGAAAGCCTTGAGGCGGGTCTCGTCCACCTTGCCGTTGATGACGACGGGAGCGCCGGATTCGCTCGTGGCGCCATCCAGAAGCAGGGCCCGCCATCCGAAGGTGGTGGGGGCCGTCACGAACAACGCCGCCGGCTTGACACCGCCGGTGGCGTAATCAAGGCCGGGGGTTTGCGAGACACTCCACTTGGCAAGATAAACACTCATCGACGAAAACACGCCCACGGTGAAGATGGATGCCGCGCCCAAAAGGAGGGCGCCCACGGAATACATGAAGATCGAGCGCGGTCGCTGATAGAGGTAGCTGATGCCCCGGGCCGTGGCTTGGACATAGTCCTCGGAATCGGTTCCAACAATGGCGACCATGATTGGCCAACTGATCAGCCCGACGAGGAGGAAGGTCATCGCCAATCCGCCCAGCAGCGGGAAGCACCAGGCCAGTCCGCCAAATAGGATGTCGCCCAAAACGGGAACCATGTAGAAAAACCCGAAGATCGTGGACATGACCATCACCCCGGCCACGAGCATCAGCGGCACCAGCGGGGCCACGATCAAGTCCTTCACCCGCGAGCGGGAAAACTTGACGGCCTCGGTCAACTGGACCGACTCATGGCGCGCCAATTCCATGGCCGCCATCCGGGTGATGGCCCCGCCGAAGAACGACCACACCAGAAGCGTGGAAAGAATCACGGCCAAAAGATAGAGCCTGTGGATGAAACGGGCTTCCGGGTGGAAGAGATAGGTCACCGGCTTGAGAAACTTGACCAGCGGCTCAACAAGGACAGGTGCCTGTTCGGTGAGCAGCCAGTCGAGTATTGAGCCGGAACCGCCCACCTTTTCCTTGCCCATGAGTAGCAGGAGGGAGTTGGGCCCGCGGTTCTCAAACCATGGCCAGGTATTAAGAACACCGCTGGGCTTGGGTTGGCCGATCCTTGAACGGATTTGGACAATCCGACCCTCACCCAACGGAGCCAGCTTGCTTTCCTTGAACGCCTTCTCGAACAAGACCGCCAGTTCACGCCCCTGGTCGGCAAGGCTGAGCGATGGATCCTTGGCCTTGGGGTCTGCGGTCACCGCCAGTCCGGCGGCCACAAGGATTTGGTACTCCTCATAGGTGTCGGCGACATCGCCAAGGTCGTAATAAGAATCCGCGGATCCCAGCCCTGCCATCTCATGCATCAGGTTCCAGCTTCGGGTGGCGCGCTTCCGCTCTTCCCATTCCGCCTTCCTGGTCTCGGCATCTTTGTTCGCGGGGGCGGTCCCCCTCACGGCATCGCCTCCCATATTGGGGGGCGTGGGGCCAAACAGGCTCCCGAACACCACGGCAAGTCCCCACCAGGCCGTCGCCGTGCTCAAGACTCCCAAGGCGGCCAAACCCACTTGGCCGGGGGACAGCGCCAAACGAAAGCATCGGGAAAGCAGATTCCAGCCCGGAATGATGCCGTCGCTGGTGGTTTTCGCGGTTGTTTCCTCGGCCATGGTGCACCTTGGTCAATAATCGGGAGGGCGCATTCCATGCCAACAGCGGGCGAATTGCCAGCGGCAGGAACAAACCCAAATTGAATCAAGTTCATTTATACGGAAAATACGGGCCGGGAAAAGCACCGGCGCCGGCGGTCGCCTCGAGGGAAGGCGGGCCGCCGGCGCGCGGTTCAACCAGCAAGGTGGCGGGTTGACTCTCAGAACACCAGGGCGATGCCCGCGGTGAATCCGTTGATCAGGCGGAACTGGCTTTCATAGGCGGGATCCATGGCTCCGAAGTTGAAATCGATCGGATGGCGGGAACTAATGGTGTTGAACAAGGCCATCACATCGTAGCCCACCTTCATTTCGATCCCTTCCACCGGATACCAGGAGATCCCAAAGGTGCCCGCCAATTCGGGAACAAGGGTGTACATATTGCGACCGCGCTTGGAGGCGGGCCCGACATACTTTTCACCGAGTTCAAACTTGGCCCGGGTTTTGACCACGTCGATCATCAGACCGACATCGGCAATGAAATTAAAGGCGAAGCCGTGGCCCAGATACCATTCGTTCTGGCAAGCCAGGTGCGCGCCATACATCCTGTTGGAAACGATGTTCGTGTAGATCGCCTGATCGAGTCCCCCTGCTTGGCCAGTGACATCGTAATCAATGGTGCGCCATTTGTACCGTTCCCAGATCCAGAACATGCGGGCACCGACAATTCCCGAGAGGCGATAGGTCTCGTTCTCATACACGGGCATGCGCACATCGATGTTGTAAGTCTGCAGCCTTTGGGTGAATTCCTGGGTCATGGCCTCCGCGGCATTCCAGATGCCATAAGCAGTTCCACCCGCTTGGTTAGTCCGGTCCTGAATGGTAAGGTTATCGAGACTTGGACTGGAATTGATGACATCAAAAAACGGGCCAGCGTAATCGGGAAGGAAGTTGTAAACAGGCGCATAGAGGAACGAATCGGCGTAGTTGCCTCCCACTTGCAAGCCACGGGGGGCCAAAGTCGCCGCCGATGTGTAGCTCACCTGGGCAAGCCATAATCCGTTGACGGTGAGGCTTGTGCCGTCGTTGAACTTCCACCCTGCCTCGATTTTCATTCCGGGTTGGAAACTTGATGGCCCGGATACGGAATTCACATTGAGGGCTTCCTGGTTGGAACCCACAAAGCTGCCTGCAAACTGAGCGGGGCTCGTAAGATTCTGTAAAACACCCGTTATCGGGTCGATCCCGATCCGGTTCTGGGCGGTTCCATCCACATCGACAAACCCGCGGTAGGCGACCCCTTGATGAGACAGCGGATTGGTCTGCTGGTACATCACGAAGGATGTCGAGACAAAAAGCCCACCCTTGTCGGCCCTGGGGTGGTAAAGCGGAAGGGGAAGGATGGGATCCGCCACCCCGATGTCGTCCGCCTTCGCCTGCTGCACCTGGCCCGCCACGCCTCCAAGGAGGAGCGCGGCCACCCATGCGGGCCAGTTCCGCTTCTTCAGGATGAAATTGAACATAAACCCCTCGCTGGTCAGGACAAACGACACCGGGCGAAACCATTTCCCCTCGGGTCCCGCCATGTCGTTCAACCATCGCCGCGTCGGATCATCGGCACCTGATGCGCCGTCAACCGCCACGACGGTGGATTCCTACCCTTGGCTATCGGCGTTCCAGTCATGAGACTTGTGTCGGTTTTGCCCTAGATGAGGAAAATTCCGTGCGGGCCGGGGAAAATGGGCGAAAAAATCTTAAATCTTCATGTTCGGCTCAAGTTCCACAAAGATTTCTTCCCCGAGCTGGCTCTTTTCGCTTGCGAATTCAGGATTTCCCTGATAGTCACATGTCAAGACCGGGACATCTCCGGTCTTGTTTAAGCGCGGATTGGATGGTGGACGCCATGATTCGTCCGCTTTCTTCACCAGTCGCAGCCAAATCCGGCGCGGGTTCTTCCGCCGCCACCACCCGGAATTGTTATCACCCGGGTAAACCATGCGTTCCGTGGCCTGGCGCGCCCCGGATGAGTTCATTCAGGCCCGGCCATTGGTTGTTGTGGGCGACAGGCGAGGCCATTGGCAGTCACTTTTCCCCGCATCGTGGCGGCACGAACGGGAACAAACGGTACTGGGTGTGTTTCAGTTTGGCGATGGCGGGCGCACCTTGAGCGTTCGCCCAAGCGTTTGGGGGTCAAGGTTGTTATGTCCAAGAACATTTATGTGGGTAATCTCGTTTGGGGCGCCACCAATGAGGATTTGCAGGAACTTTTCGAGCGGTTTGGAACCGTCGAAAAGGCGCAAATCGTGACCGACCGGGAAACCGGCAGGTCGAGGGGCTTCGGTTTCGTGGTGATGACCAACGACGAGGAGGCCGACCGCGCCATCAACGAACTCAACGGGCATGACCTCAACGGCCGCCCGTTGACCGTCAATGAGGCCAAGCCAAGGGAGGAAGGCGGTGGCGGCCGGGGCGGATATGGCGGAGGCGGAGGCCGCGGCGGTTCTGGCGGCTACGGTGGTGGCCGGGGCGGATATGGCGGCGGCGGGGGTCGAGGCGGTTCGGGTGGTTACGGCGGCGGATCCGGGGGCTATGGAGGCGGTTATGGCGGTGGTTCCGGAGGCTATGGCGGTAGCCGCGGAGGCTCAGGCGGGCGTGGCGGATATTGAAAATTCGTAACCCTTCAGCCGATTGCCGTGGGCGGATGTGGAGTTCGGCAAGCAACGATTGTTTGAAAAGCGCTTCAGCTGCCGTTGCAAAATGAACTTGGGCGTGATGAAGTTGTTCCATGCCAAGC